>ERZ795054.2612-NODE-2612-length-14989-cov-4.637070_pt1 | contig 14989 bp, 12 predicted proteins | sample MGYA00375138_ERZ795054 | MGnify/ENA primary metagenome ERZ795054 (study PRJEB30183, sample SAMN05720215) | anaerobic digester metagenome | isolation source: active sludge of municipal wastewater-treating anaerobic digesters | place: USA | collected 2014-12-23 ...
GTACGCGTGAGTAACCAGGACCACCAGCGCGAAGAGGACGTAGCCGGTGCTCACCCATCCCCCCACGCCGAAACCCACGGCGGGCGAATGTATGAGGCCGAACCACGAGCATACCGCCAGCGGAAGCGTCCAGTAGAAAGCCTTCAGAAAATCGCGTTCGATCAGGTACACCCCCACCGCCGTCAGAAACATCGCTGAAAGGAGCGGACCCTCGGCGAAAGCCAGAATGCCTTTCAGATGGGGAAGCGCCGAGGCTATCAGCGTATCGACCTCCGCCGCCGGCCGGCTTCCCCCGGCCCCGGCATACTGACGAAGCAGGGAAAGCCCCCAGGAGGCGATCGCCGGCAGAAGTCCCAGCGCCACCGCCGGGGCGTGCTCCCGCGGCGTGGACTGAAACGCCTGCGCCGTGATGACGATACCGATCCACAGGAGGATCGGGTAGCCGGCCTCGAGCGGGATGAGGCTCGCGATGACGCCTATGAGGCCGCTCATGCAGAGGACGGTCATCACCGTCCCGTTGATCACTGAATACGCGGAGCGAGCTCCCAGCGCCTTCCAGCCGGGATGCCCGATGTACACGGTGGTGGGGAAGGGCGAACCGAAAAGCGCCCCGACGACGGTGCCGACGCCGTTCATGGCGAGCGCCGGCGTGGCGGGGAACTCGTCGCCGGCGGCCGCGGCCGATTCGATGTTCTGAAGTGTGCCGAAAAAGCTCAGTATTCCCATCGGGATCGCCACGGCGAGGTAAGGCAGGATGTCGGCCAGACCCCTGGCCATCTCCGCGATCGCGGGGGACGGCAGGCACAGGGCCACCCCGTCGAGCGAGCGAACGAGCGCCCCGGCGTCCATCGCTCCCATGCCCCACGCGATAGCCCCGCCGCACACCAGCGCGTAGAGGCCTGCGGGAACGCCGAACGGCAGCCTGGCGCGCGAGAAGTACTCGATAAGAATGAAGGCCAGCGGAACAAAGGCGATGAGCGGCTTCTCCCAGAGCGGGAAGACGTGATTCAGCGCGATGAAGGCGATGGCGATCCCCGCGAGCGTCGAAAGGAGCGCCGCACGCGGAGTGATGCGCCGGAGCCGCTCGCCCACGAATGCCCCGAGCCCCTCGAAGACGCCGCTTACAAGGCAGGCGGCAACGCCCACCTTCCAGGCCAGGGAGGCGTCCTTCGTCTGCAGATAGACCGGGGCGATGATGAACGAGAAGTACGCGAACAGGCTCACGGTGTTGATGCCGTAGGGAAGCGCCGTGACGTCGTTCCGGCCCTCTCTCCTCGCGAGCCTTCTGGCCTGCCAGGAATAGAAGATATTACCCGCAAGGACCGAAAGAGCCGTACCCGGGAGGATGCGGCCGAAGACGAGATCGGCCCCCATGCCCAGCGACAGGCAGAGCCCGGTGATGAGGAGCAGGTTGACCAGATTATCGATGAAAAGGCCGATGAAGCCGTCGATATCGCCCCTCACCATGAGAGGAAGCCTGAAATCCTTTGCATCTGCGTTCATGGAGTACCTCGCTGTCGTGAGCGAAATAAGATGGAATCATCCGCCTGGGGCGGGCGGGCTGAGCGTTTTCCACAGGATGTCGAAGAACACCGGGATGCGGTCCACCAGCTTCGTCGTCATCCCGTTGAAATACCACAGATGGATCTGCCGGTAGCAGTGCATGTAATACTGGTCCAATATCTGAGAGGTCCGGATGGCGGGATCGATCTCTCCGCGTTCGCGGGCGCGCTTCACAACCCCGGCAAGGATGGCCGAGGCGTCCTCCCTCCGGTACGAACGCTCCTTCATCCATGCGCGCATCGGAACTGTTATAAAGGCCGTAACTGCGACGCCGGGATTGCGGTCGTAATAGTCCATCGTCACCCAGAAGATCTTTCTGAGGATTTCCCTGGCGCTCTCGATGCCCTTGACGTGCTCGCGCACCAGAACGCCGATCTCGCCGATCTTCTCGTCGAGGATCGCGAACAGCAGGTCCTCCTTCGAAGGGAAATACCGGTAGATGGTGCTGGGGCTGATTCCGGACGTGCGGTATATCTCGCGGATATTGACCCGGTGAAAGTCGTTGTCGGCGAAAAGCTCGAGCACGGCCGGGTACAGCCGGTGCTTGAGCTTCTCGGGAAAAGCCGACGGCGCCTCGAGCGGACGGCCGGCGGCCGCCTTTTTTTTCGCGGATTTTTTCATGGAGCGAACTATCCGTCCCGCGGCCGAAAGTCTCAACCCTCTTTTCGGCCGCAACGGGATTTTTCGCGAAAATCAGTTACCGACGCGCGCGTAGCCGTTCGAGAGGACGCGCCCCGCCTCGCCATGCACCTCGAAGAAGAGATCGGCGCCGCCCTCGCGCTCCCGCCTCCCTGCGAGCAGCACGCGGATATCGCCCGGCGGAACCACCATGCCCGTAAACCTGCATGAGAGCTCCTTCAGGCGCCGCGGGTCCCCGCCGGCCTCCCTGTCCGCAAGTTCGCGCGCGGCATAGGCGAGAGTTGCCGTACCCTGAAGAATGATGTCCGGAAGGCCCACCATCCGGGCGAACCCGACCGAGGTGTGGATGGGAAAGTAGATGTTCGTACAGCCGTCGTAGACGAAGGGCCGCATGCGGTCTATCCGTATCACCTTCTCCCAGCGCGCCGGCCCCGTCCCGTCGGACGAGGGGACGGACGGGATGTCCTCCGCGCCTCGGCCCTCGCCGACGCACTCAACCCCCCGCATCATGGCGCCGATGTGCTCGGTGAAGACGGCCTGTCCGTCGCGGTCCATCGCGTCGAAGCGGATCACCGTCACCGTTCCGGCGCGGTGCGGCATGATGGCCGCGACGCGTCCTTTTATCGTCAGATCGTCTCCGGGCCGTACCGGACGGTGAAAGGCCAGGTGCTCGGTGTAGTGCACCTGTGTTTTTATGATATCAACGGGAAAATTCTTATCCTCAATGAACTCCCAGATCCGCTCCGAAACGGGCCAGGTTACCGCCACCGCGAACATGGGAGGCGCGATGACCGATGTGCCGCCCTCGTCGTCGAAGTAAAGCGGATTGACATCATCGATCGCCGCGGCGTAGTTCATCGTCGCGCGCCAGGTGACGGTCGTTTTGAGCTCTCTGAGCGGTGTTCCGGTAAACGAAGAATCGAGCTTCATGTCCTTCTCCAGTGCCCTGCGGGTCATGCCGGTACGGGCGCGGCCCGTACCGGCGCGTTCGCCTATTTTTTCAGCATCTCGTTGATCTCGTCCCTCAGCGCGAGCTTGTTCACCTTGCCGTTCGCCAGCAGCGGCAGGAGCGGACGGATGAAGTACTTCTTGGGCTGCTTGTAGTTGGCGAGTTTCGGCTTTACGTATTCGCGGAGCTCATCCTCCGTGACGGCCTTGCCGGGCGTCGGCATCACGAAGGCCCAGCCGACCTCCTGGTAGAGCTCGTCCGGTACGCCCATCACCGCCGCGAAGAGGACGGCGTCCTGGGACTCGATCACCTCTTCCACCTCGCGCGGGTAGACGTTCTCCCCGCCGGTCTTGAACATCTCAGACTTCCTTCCGGTGATGTGAATGTATCCCCTCTTGTCCTTGAACGCCAGGTCGCTGGTGTAATACCATCCCTCAGCGTCCAGCACCTCGGCCGTGGCCTTCGGGTTGTTGAAATACTCCTTGAACATGAAGGCGCCGCGCACCGCGATCTCCCCGACCTCCCCGTCGGGAAGCTCCTTGCGCGCGTGGTCCACGATCTTCAGCTCGAACGGCGGCGCGATCTTCCCCGCCGTGGAAAGCAGCGTTTCGTCGTCGTCGCCCTTCTCCGTGTAGGTTACGAACCCGCAGACCTCGGTGCTCCCGTATCCGGTGATGAGCTTGGCGCCGGTTTTTTTGCAGATTGCCGAGAGCGCGTCGATCATCGCCTTCGGCGCGGCGGAGCCCGCCCAGGCGAAGAGCTCGATGTTCGACCAGTCCACATCCTTGAAGTTCGGCTGCATCATCTGGAGCAGGAACATCACCGGCACCTGACCGATCACGTTCAGCTTTTCCTTCTCCACCATCGCGAGCGACGCGGCCGGGTCGAAGCGGTCCATGCAGACGATACATCCGCCGACCATGATAGCGGCGAAGCCTATCTCGACGTCGGCCGCCACGTGGTTGATCGGAAAATGCAGAAGCGCCCTTCCTCCCTGCCGGAAATAGAATTTCTTTATCTCGACTTTGATGTTCTCGATAATGCTGTAATGCGTGTGCACCACGCCCTTGGGCTTGCCGGTCGACCCGGAGGTGTACATGAGCAGGGCGCTGTCCTTCCCATCAACCGCGGCGGCGCGTTTATCAAGCTCGGCGTCCAGGTCCGCACGCGGTTTCCCGATGAATGCCGCGTAGTCTTCAGCGCCCTCGACAGGGGCTCCGATCACCAGAAGCTTTTTAATCGAGGGGCATTCCTTCGCGAGCGTACGTATCGTTTCGGAGAGATCGTTCCCCATGAAATCCCGCACGGCCACGAGCACCGCGGGCTTCGAATCGCTTACCTGAAAACGCAGCTCGTCCAGCGTGAACTTGGGATTGAGCCCCAGCCATATGGCCCCTATCTTGTTGGCGGCCATGTAGGTCACCGGAAACTCCGTGCGCGCCATGGAGAGCAGTGCCACCCGGTCTCCCTTCTTCACCCCGGCCTCCATGAAGGCCTTCGCGACGAGGTCCATATTTCTCTTGAAATCGGCCCAGGACAGCCGCGTCTCCTCGAAAACGAGCGCCTCGGCATCGGGTGTTTCGGCGGCCCACTTTTCGACGTACTGCCATGTCAGCTCAAGCTTTTTCCAGTCCATCCGATCCTCCTTTTCTGTATGATGCATATCACGACGGTACCGGTCTTTCCTGCCGCCATTCTCCTGTAACTCACCACCTTTCCGCGGCGCTCGATGTGAGACGGAGAGGAAGAACCCCCGCGTGTGGAAATCCGCGCATGTAATTGCGATACTACACTATCGTGAAACTGTCAATAAGAAAACAATGTTACGATAAATATACTATTTGATAACAATGTTACGATTCAAAACCAGGCATTTCCGCAATCAGGTCGTTCCGTGGTTCGATTTTGAGAACCGACCGTCCGCGCGGACGCCGACTTTCTATAAACGTACGACGCGCTTCTCCAGCCGCGCGCGGTGCGCGGCGAAGGCCATCAGGTGGCTGCGCAGGGACTCGCGCGCCGAGGTGGGGCTCTCTCCGCCGGCGAGCACCGATACGAAGTTTTCCATTATCCCCTCATCGCCTTCGGAATGGCCAAGCAGATCGGTACGCGCCGGATAGCGCACGACGCGGGAGGTTCCGTGCCTGCCGAGCTCCAGCGCTCCGCCGGCGCCGAACCGCGCTCTCAGCGTTCCCTCGCTCCCGTCGATCCTGAGGGTCCGCCCCTCGAGCGCGGAAAGCCCGTGCATTCTCAGAACCGCGCTGACGCCGTTTTCGAAGTCGACAATCGTCTCCTGGTGGTCGACCTGGTCGTTGTCACAGCGGTACACACAGCGCCCGTAGGGCCCCTCCCTGAGCGCCCGAAGTACGCCCTCCTCCGAGAGGTCGTCGGTTATGGTCGATGTCGGCCACTCCTTCCAGCGCGCGTAGGAGCGCAGACCGGGAATAAAGCGCGAAAGCCCCGGCGCGCCCAGAAGCAGCTTCGCCGCGGCCGAGATCGGTCCGGCGTTCATCATCGCCAGAGCCTTTTTTAAAGGTACACCGTGCAGATAGGTCGCTACCGCCTCATAGGGGCAGGCGGTCGCGGCAGGACAGCCGTCAGTGCAGCGCCCGGGCGCGCCACCCGGCGCGTTCACGGCGGTGAAGTGGTCCAGCCCCCCGAACGAGGCGATTGATACCGGCGCGGCACCGGCGAACCACTGGATGAGGTCCAGGTCGTGTGAGCATTTGGCCAGAATCATCGGCGAGGATTCATCGCTCCTGCGCCAGTTGCCGCGCACAAAGGAATGGGCCATATGATAATAGGCAACGTTCTCGGCGTGCAGGATGGTATGGACGCGGCCAACCTCCCCTTTATCGAGCAGCTCCTTAACGGCGCGGAAGAGGGCCGTGTAGCGCAATACGTGGCACACGCAGAGGCTACGCCCCGAAGTTTCCGCCGCGTCGACGATCGCGCGGCACTCCTCTTCGGAGAGTGCCATGGGCTTTTCGAGAAGCACGTGATACCCCGCCCGCAGGGACTCCACCGCCGGGGCCGTATGCAGGGTGTCCTGGGTGGCTATGATCGCGCCATCGGCCATCCGCGGTCGGCCCAGCAGTTCCTCCCATGAGCGGAATACATTGCCTTCAGGCATGCCGTGAAGCCGCGCGATGCGCGTCCGCCGCTTCTCAACCGGTTCCGCCAGGGCGACGACGCGCAGTCGTTCCGGGTGTCGCAGCGCGTATGCCGCGTAGATCGCGCCCCTGTCTCCCGCGCCGATAAGTACCGCCGTTACCGGTTTCATCATGACCCGATCTCGGCGGAGCGCCGTATGGCGCGCGCTGACGCGTAGAATTCCGGAAGCGACATGTTCTTTAAAAAGACGAAGCCGCGCGTTGCGCGCAGGAGAGGGCTCTCGTGCTCGTGGAAGAAACCGCGCCCCAGGCAGGTTTTCAGCATCCGGTACTGCTCCACCTGTATCCGCTGTGCGAGCCCGGCGAAGGTCCCTTCGTGCTCGTAACTCGGAAACGAGGCGTCCGCCTGCGAGACGAAGGCGTTTTCGAAGGTGTTCCGTAAAACGGCGAACATGTTGAGCGAGACCGGAACGCAGAGGTCGGCCTCGGACGGATGGAACCGGAACCATACGTTCCGGTAACCGATCACACGGATGTCGGTCCTTCCGCTTTCCCGCTCGTAGAGACGAAGGGCCGCGGCCAGCGCCTGCAGCACCTTGTAGTGGGTGTCGGGACCGCTCGCCTCGGGATCGAAGGCCACGGTCACCGCGTCGGGTTTGATCTCTTTCAGAAGCCGGAGCACCGGCAGCGCGTCGCGTTCCTCCAGAGGCTCCTCGGTGAAGAGCTCCCCCTGGTAGAAGCCCAGACGAAGGTGGTGGATGGAAGAGCTGTCGAAGCCGAGATACCCCCACTTGCAGTCGGACTCCCATTCGCGGATCATGCCCTTGAGCTTCTGGATATAGGGCAGGTCCTTCTTGCCGGGGTACTGGGTTTCGAAGTAATTGACCAGTTCGTTGATGCGATGCCGCAGGTTTTCGATATCGTCGTCCTCGTAGATCTCCATCAGGTTGCGGAGCATCCTCCGCGCGGCGCCCTCGTCGCGCGTTTCGGAGTCCTCCTCGGCGATACCGTCCAGGTACTGCCAGACGTCACGCCGCCGCCCGTAGACGTTGCCGGGATCGAAATAGCCCTCGCGGATCAGGGCATCGAAACGTCCCGACGACAGGAACCGGCAGAGCGTTCGGACGAGCAAGAGCGCGTGCCTGTTGGTAACGGCGTTGAAACCGGAGGTCATATAGGCGAAATGGTGGCTGTTCGAGGCGTCGCGAATATGGCGTACGGCGTAGGGGAGATACCCCAGGATGATATCGTCATGGTGGGGGGCCGTATGGAGAAAGCGCGTTCCCGAAACGACCCGGGCCCCAAAGGCGATCTTCTCGCGCAGGCGGTTGGTGACAAACCGGGTTATCGCGGGCGGTTCCATCCCGGTCTTTCCCGGCAGGAGCGCGGTAAACCTGTCCGCCGACAGGTCCGCCGCGGAAAGGCCATCGACGGGCGTGCGCAGGCGAAGCGAAAGGTCGATCACGACACGTTCTATTTCGGCTGGAGACGGGTTCTCCATCACGACGAAATGGCGGAATCGCCGCTCCTCGAGCCCCACGGCCGCCCCCTCGGTGAGGTACAGCCGCGCCCCGGGCAGGGCGCGAAGGGCGGTGGCGGGATACAGAAGCCCGGTCTCCGCCTCCACCGCGTCGCGCACCACGCCGGCCCTCGCCTCTCCGGCGGCCATTATGACGGCCGTACAGTCACTTCGGGCGGTGATGGTGGCAAGCCCCACGGTGATAACCAGCCGCTTCTTCGCAACCTCGATTCCGCCCAGATCGGTCGCCGAGGCGGCCTGGGTCTCGTAATTGGTTTCCGTAAGCCGGGTGGTCGAATGGTGGTCCGACCCGCGCATATTGAAAGCGATGTGACCGTCCGGCCCTATTCCTCCGAGGAAAAATCCTATGCCTCCCAGCGCGCGGATGCGCTCCTCGTAATCGTGACACCACTGGTCGATGCGCAGAAGCGCTTCTTTCTGGAGCCTTTCGAGGTTGGTCTTCGCATGGCGTAACCGGAGTGAGAGGTCCACCGTGGAACCGGGCCATATCTCGTCGAGCCCCATCCCGGCGGGAAGGCCGATCCTCGAACAGTCTATGAAGAGCGCGCGGCCGGCGTCCAGCCCGAAACCGCCTATATAGTATTTGTTCACGTAATGGTAAAAACTGTTATGGTGGGACGGTTCGACCGGGTAAAATTCGTCGATCTGCACGAAGCGCACACCGCGCATATCAGGCCGCGCGGAGGGATCGACGCCGCCATCCTCAAGCTCGCGCGCGGTTCCAGTCGTTTCCCAGGACGAAAGGTAGCGGGTCACGTATTTAATAAAAAATTCGGGCGTTTTACCCGTGGGTAAAGCGATAAGGCCTTCCGGATTGCCCTGTACCCACTCCAGAAAGCGGAGCGCGGCGAGACGCCCGAGCGCGGGAAAGCTCTCGACCACTATCACGCCGGTCTTCTCACGCGGCGGATACATCAGATCCATTCCGCTTTTATCGAGCGCGACGCGTTCGACCTTCGAATAGACTGAAAGCATGGCAACTCTCCTCGTGCCGACGATACGCCGGCGCACACGCTTGTTCAAGGATTTTTCACTCACTGGTGAAACGTTTTAGAAATGTGGAGAGCACGACCAGCCGGCCCGGCCGTACGAGAAGCGTCTGTAGAAGTTCATACTGTAAATGCAAAAAAAATGCGTTAAAAACGTGACGATCATTCAATTAACCTTGACATATAAAACTATTCACAATATAAAGTGACATTATGTCGCTTTAAAAAAGACGCGCTAATCCCATTCCTCTGACGGTTGCGGTCCGGCGCGTCGGGAGGAAAATGCCTTCGCAAAGGGTCGCCGCCGAACTTCCGGTTCTTGTTATGTATAATCTCGACGCGGGATGGGAGCAGGAAGACAAAAACGGCCAGAAAGCTGAAATAGAGCTTATGAGCTCATCGCTCGAGGAGCTGGGCCATCCCGTCTCCCGTCTCGAAATCAACGGCGACACCCTGCACCGCACCCTCTCCGGCTACAGGCCCAACGACTGGATCGTGATGAATCTCTGCGAGGAAATACCCGGTGTTCCGCACAGCGAGGCCGCCGTCGCCCACGCGCTTGAAAAGCGGAACATGATCTATACCGGCTCTCCTCCGGAGATCATCGGCAACTGCGAAAACAAGCAGTACGTCAAACACACACTTTCCGCCCGCGGGCTTCCGACGCCCCTGTGGCGGGTATACGAGAGGCCGTACGCCCCGGAATGGAACTGCTTTCCCGCCATCGTCAAGCCGGCAAACGAACACTGCAGCCTCGGCATCAGCTCCGAATCGGTCGTGCTCAACAGAGAGGAGCTCGAACGCCAGATACGGTTTATCAACGACACCTTCAACCAGCCGGCCCTGGTGGAGGACTTTATCGACGGCCGTGAATTTCATGTGTCCCTTATCGGCAACGGTTCTCTCCTCATGCTCCCGCCTGTCGAGATGGACTTTTCCGACTGCAGCGACATCCACGACCGGCTGTGCACCTTCGACGCCAAGTTCATCCCGGGCTCCAAGCATTACGAGATCATAACGAGCCTCGTCCCGGCAAGCCTCAGCGAGGGAGAGTACGGGGACCTCGAGCGGACATGTTTCGATTGTTTCCGCGCGTTTGAATGCCGCGATTATGCGCGGCTCGACATCCGTCTTCGTGACGGGATCTTCTACATTCTGGACATCAACCCCAATCCCGATATCAGCTCCGACGCCAGCATGGCCTGCGCGGCGGAGCATATGGGACTCACCTATGGCGAGCTCGGAAGCCGCCTGGTCCGCCTGGCGGCCAGCCGTCACCCTCTGCTGGGATAACTCAGTCGAATAAAAAAAGAAAAAATGATTGATATCCGAATCATATTTGGCTATATTGCCAAATATGAAAGTAACGGTACAATTTGATGCCGCACACAGGTCCGAGCTCTATAAGGCTCGAGCAAAAATAATCAAGGCCATCGCCCATCCCGCCCGTCTTTTTATCGTCGAAGAGCTCGATAAAAACGAGCTATGCGTGAACGAACTCACCACGATGATCGGCTCCGACATGTCCACCGTATCCAAGCACCTCTCAGTACTGAAAAACGCCGGGCTTGTCGGCGACCGTAAGGCGGGAACCAATATCTATTACTATCTAAAAACACCCTGTATTCTGGGCTTTCTCGGTTGCGTCGAGGAGGTGATGGCATCGAACGCCGCGCATCATGCGGAAATTATGAAATGCTGTAAAAAATCCGGCTGAACCGACATTTCATGACCGGCAGGCCGTTTCAGGGCATCAACTGGTCATCGGCAGGGAGAATTGAATAATGAATATTGATTGGAAATCCGAATGGAAACCGTTGTTCTGGATCGTTGCGCTCTTTCTCGCGGCCTTTTTCCTTCCCGTGGGGAGTTCGCGCTTCGATAGCGCCGTGCTGGAGGCATTCCAGCTCGTAAAATGGTACGCGCGCGAGCATGTTCTCCTCTGCCTGGTCCCCGCGTTTTTCATCGCCGGCGGCATAGGCGTGTTCGTGCGCCAGGAAGCCGTTATGAAATACCTCGGGCCGGCCGCGAACAAGCTCGTCGCATACGGTGTGGGTTCGGTCTCCGGTTCAATCCTCGCGGTCTGCTCCTGCACGGTGCTCCCGCTCTTTTCGGGCATCTACCGCATGGGGGCGGGGCTCGGCCCCGCAATCGCCTTTCTCTATTCCGGGCCCGCCATCAACGTGCTCGCCATCATACTGACCGCACGGGTCCTTGGAACGGAGCTCGGGATCGCCCGTGCTGTCGGCGCCGTCGCTTTCAGCATCGTAATCGGAGCCATCATGCATTTTATATATCGCAAAGAGGAGATGGAAAAGGTGAGCGCCGCCATGAAGCTCCCGAAGACCGAACCTAAACGCCCACTCTGGAAAGATATCATCTACTTCACCTCCATGATCGCGATTCTCGTCTTTGCCAACTGGGGGAAACCGGCGGAATCGGAGGGATTCTGGCACTTCATGTTTGCAAATAAATGGGCCATAACATCATTCTCGGCGGCGGTCTTCGCCGCGGTCCTCATTCTCTGGTACGGAATGGCCTGGTGGAAGATGGTCCTCGCCGCGCTCCCCGTGGCCGTTCTTGGATACATTTTCCCGCACGAACCCATGATTCCCTTCGCCGCGGGGGCCATCGGTCTTTCAGTCATAACGAGCACCGACCGCGGGGAGGGCGGAGACTGGTTCGCCTCCACCTGGGACTTCGCCAAGCAAATCCTGCCGCTCCTCCTTTTCGGCGTGCTTCTGGCCGGTTTCTTCCTGGGGCGCCCCGGAGTTGAGGGCATCATCCCTTCTGAATGGGTGGCGACGCTCGTGGGCGGCAACTCCCTGTGGGCTAATTTTTTTTCTGCCCTGGTCGGGGCTTTCATGTATTTCGCGACCCTTACGGAGGTGCCGATCGTACAGGGGCTTATCGGAAGCGGCATGGGCAAAGGCCCTGCGCTCGCGTTGCTTCTCGCCGGCCCGGCTCTTTCACTGCCCAACATGTTGGTCATCCAGAGCTACATCGGGACCCGCAAGACGATTGTATTCTGCGCTCTCGTGGTGATCATGGCGACCGCGAGCGGTATGATATTCGGCGCCTTTTTCTAGGCGGGAACACGTAAACCGTGAGAGCAAAAGGGTAGCATCCGGACAAGTTCAACGAGACAATTGAAACTCAGGGGCAATCGCAATGAAACGATCGGTTGTAGTCCTTGCCGCGATACTGTTTTCCACGGCCTTTTTCTTCGGAAAACCATCGATTGAGTTTGACCGGCTGGAGCACGATTTCGGCGAGGTCCCGGAAAACAGCGAGCAATCGTGCGAATTCGTGTTTCGCAACGCCGGTTCGGCGACCCTCGTTGTTGAGCGGGTCAGCGCCGGCTGAGGCTGCACCCCCGTCCTTCTGTCAAGGAAGGAAATCCCCGCCGGCGGCGAGGGAAGGATCGAGATCCAGATGGAAATAGGCCGTGTACCCGAGGGACGTACCACACGCGAATACGCACATACGGTGATCGTCCGTTCCAATGACCCGGAGCGATCCGTTGTTCGTCTCACGGTGCGCGCGACGGCTGTGCGATCCGGCACGCGGCATTCACTGCGACGCGGGGCACGTCAGGAAAGGAGCGCGCCCGGAAAAAGGAACTGAGAGGATGAGGCAGGATAAGCAGATGGAACACGGAAGAAGCACGCGGACTTTCACCGCAATCACGGTCATCGGTTTTGCATCGGCGATGGCGGGCGCGTTTATCAGCGCTGCGCTGATTCTGGAATACTTCGGCATCTCATTCAGCCTTACCGAGGCCGTCTGCCGTTCCGACGGCGGCGTAAACGCCTGCCGCACGGTCGCGAAAAGCGCCTTCGCGGCGATACGGGGCCTGCCGCTTCTCGGCGATATACCCACCGCGCTGTTCGGTTTTATCTATTATTGCTATGCGGCGCTGCTTTTCGCTGTCGCTCTCGGGTCGGGTGCCCGGAGCGGGAAAGCCCCGCTCGTGCTCACCGCACTGCTGTCGATTCCGGCTCTGACCGCCGACCTGTTTCTGTTTTTCTTTTCGGCGATGGTTATCCGGGCGTACTGCCCGCTCTGTATGGCGAGCTATGTCGCCACCCTTTTAATCCTGGCGGCTGCACTCCTGGCATTGCCGAGATACCGCAAGGCAGGAATGGATGAGACCGGATCGGGCGGGATGCTCCGTTCTCTGGCTATTTACCTCCGGAAACGTCTCGTCACCCACGGGTCGGCCCTCCTCATTATCGCCGCCGTCGGCCTGGGGCTCGGCCTCGCCGCGCGTTCAAGCCTGGCCGAATCGATGGCGCGCTTCGGGGGCGACGAAAGGTCTTCGCGCCTCATTGAGCGCTACGAGTCCGTGCTCGAATCGCGCATCGATATCGAGGGCGCACCCTTCGACGGGAATCCGGGCTCACCGGTACGGATCGTCGTTTTCAGCGATTTCAACTGCTCGAGCTGCACGCGAATGAACACCGGTCTCAAGCGGCTTCTCGAAGAGCGGCCGAACAGGGTGGTGATTTACTACAAGAACTTTCCCCTCGGGGAACAGTGCCGCGACACGGCCGACCACCGCAAAGAAGTCAGCTCATGCCTTGCCGCCCGGGCCGCCCTCTGCGCCGCCAAACAGGGCAGGTATACCGCTTATTCCACGGCACTCTACCTCGATTGCGAAACCGGCGTAGAGCACGACATACGCTCGCTCCGCGGCCACGCCGCGCGCGTCGGCCTGGATTCCTCGGATTTCGACGCGTGCATGGCCTCGAACGAAGCGCTCGAGCATGTGCGGCAGGACCGCCTGGAAGGCGAGCGCCTGCTGGTGGACGGCACGCCGACACTTTTCGTCAACAATCGCATGCTCGACACCGCGGACCTCGACCAGCGGACGCTGCGCGCGCTGATTGAATATATAACGAATCGATCCCAAGGGAGGTCACGATGAAACTGGAAATACTCGGCACCGGCTGCGCAAAATGCACCAAGCTCGAGGAGCTTACCCGCAAGGCGGCCTCTGAGCTCGGCATCGACGCGGAGATCACCAAGATAAAGGAGGTGAAAGACATCATGAACTACGGCGTCATGATTACCCCTGCTCTCGTGGTGGACGGCGAGGTTGTGGTTGCCGGGAAGGTGCCGTCGATTGATGAAATCAAGAAGATGATCACAAAATAACGGATTGGGCACGCAATCCCGGAAAGCGCGTCTTTCCGGTTTATGAAGAATAATTTTATACACGATTAAGGAGTACTGTCATGGCCGAATGTTGCAGTGGAGGAGTACGGATGATATATGCCTGTTCGGGCGCCGCCGACGTGGGTGAGATCGCCGACAGGGTCGCGCGAAAACTGCGCGATGAAGGTTTCACGAAGATGAGCTGCCTCGCCGCCATCGGCGTCGATCTCTCGGGCTATGTCCAGACGGCAAAGGCCGCCGATACGGTTATCGCGATTGACGGCTGCCCGACCGCATGCGCACGGAAGAATTTCGAGAGGATCGGGATCACCCCGGTTTCGTATGTGCTCACCGAGATGGGATGCGAAAAGGGCTCAAGCCCCGTGACCGAAGACACGATCACACGCCTTGCCGCCCTTGTCCGCGCTGAAAAGCTGTCGACGTCCGTTTCAGGACCCGGCGGTGGATGCGGATGCTGCGGCTGAAATATCGCGCGGCCTTACCGGTAACCGCACACGCACCCATTACCGGCAATAGAAAGGGGAGATCATGATAAGAAAAACACTCAGAATCGTCATACCCATTTTTTGTGCCTTCGTTCTCGCCATCGGCGGGAACGCTTTTAAGGGAGACTGCGCTTGCTCCACCGGAGATTTGCCGCTCGCTCTATTTGGGAGCGTTTTCGGATGCAGTGATGCAAAACCCCCCACACAGGAAGTATCGCATGATAATGCACGGGAACCAGCGGACGCGTCCGCCCTGCCGGCCTCGGCTGTAAACGAAGGAATTCTCGTAACCTTCGTAGAGATCGGATCGCTTAACTGCATACCGTGCAAGATGATGCAGCCCATCATGAAGGAAATCGAGGAAACCTATAAAGGACAGGTGAGAGTCGTGTTCCATGACGTCTGGACACCGGAGGGCAGGCCCTTCGGCATGCAGTACGGCATACGCGTCATCCCCACACAGGTGTTTCTCGATAAGGACGGCAGGGAATATTTCCGCCACGAGGGCTTCTTCCCGAAAGAGGAGGTCG
>ERZ795054.2613-NODE-2613-length-14987-cov-4.349384_pt1 | contig 14987 bp, 22 predicted proteins | sample MGYA00375138_ERZ795054 | MGnify/ENA primary metagenome ERZ795054 (study PRJEB30183, sample SAMN05720215) | anaerobic digester metagenome | isolation source: active sludge of municipal wastewater-treating anaerobic digesters | place: USA | collected 2014-12-23 ...
ACCTTCTCAACTGCTCTTTTATGCCCTTCTTGCGACCTTTTTCGACGTTTTTCCCTGCTTCTACTCTTATATTGTATTCCATATTGCGTCGAAATAACGCCGGTATTCGTTTGTAATTGGCCGGCTTTTAACCTTTATTGAAACTTCATTGTTTACTTTAAATGCCCGGCCTGATAGGTTGTGTGAGCCTAGTATACTTATTCCGTCATCAACTAACCATAGTTTGGCATGTGTTATTGGGTTTATTCTACCCATCTTTATTATTGCTCCGGCTTCTTTTAAATATTGGCTGGCTTTCATGTTAATAGCGGTAAGGTGTTGTGCTCGGCCTTCCCGGTTTAATAGTATTCGGCATTTTAATCCGTTTCTTATTCTGTTTATTAGTTCTTGGTTTAGTTTTTGTACCGGATTGTCTGGTTGGCCAATATAGAAATTCCATTGATATTGCATTATGTCTATTTTTGTTTTTGCTTCTTTGATTGATTTAATTAATTCAGGGTAATATGTTTGTCCGGGTAATGGAGTTGCAATACATCCCATATCTTCCATCATTAACATAGTTCCAAAATTGGTCGTTTTCATATATTAGGTTCATTTTAACACTTATTTTGGGTATATTAAATTTTATTGACTTCACTAGAGGCGATTTAACGGGCTTTTGGCAATATTACCCCATACTATGGCCTCTTTGTTTATTTATTTGTTATGGTTAATGGTTCGTGGGGGGCTTCGCCCCCCTACACCCCCCATTCGGTCTGTTGATCGGGGGGCTTCGCCCCCCCGCCCCTTTTGGAAGGTTTGTTTATCGTGGGGGGCTTCGCCCCCCTACGCCCCCTGAGTAGTCGGGATTTCGGACTGCTTCGCTCCTCAATCCCGCCTATTTAAAGGTATAGGGTTCGATATTATGTATCATTTGAAATGATTGTCGTTCATAGTGTTCATTCGGGGGTACTCTTTCAGCTCTGACACATTACAGCATTTCACCGTCGCAAAAAGTTTTTTTGCGACGTTGATTACATTGTTATATTTCACCTTCAAAACTTTTAAGGGTTAAAGTACCCCTCATCCGTCGCACACTGAGCTCAGTGTGCGACGTCCCTCTGAACTCTTTTTTTTGTATATGGGTGGCTTCGTTTCGGCGGGCCCCCCCCGCCTTTACTCCGCCACCCCTCACCCTATGCTCTTATAGTGGGGGGTTTCACCCCCCTACACCCCCCGGCGTTTTTACTACCGCCCGCCCACCCTTTCAATGGTTGGAGAGCCCCCCCACGTCAGTCGTGTCGGGGCTCACATTTTATAGGTGATATGTTATGTTCGCCCCTCAGTCGCCCCTAGGGGGGCTCCCGCCGTATGGCCGTTTTCTACTACATTGTGGTTTTCATGTCTTGCCCATGCGGGGCGCATGGTGGCCTCTGGCCACGCTTTGCGCGCCCCGCCTTCTCCGCTTTACACCCCCTCATCCATCACTCCTTTTGGTGGGGGGGTGTTTTGCTACCCGCCCCCCCCACTCCTTTTTATACCCGTTTGTTAGTTCCCTCGGTCGGTGTTTCATCGCTCTGGTTATTCGTTTATCCGCTCCTGCTGTCGGATTTGTGTCACTTCGCTCCCCAAATCCTCCTATTTGGTCAAGCTTCGGGGGGGTCGGGTGCAACTCTAGTCTTTCCGCTAAAAGTGCTCGTCAGTTTTTATAAATCAGCCCGGGCTTTCGTTTTTTAAACCTAGTTAGCTTTAAATTTTTTTTTTATTAGTTCTTTTTGCCAATTTTGCCCCTTAATTCCGTTTTTAGAAACGGATAGTTCCCCTGTGTTTTTTGAAAAAAAATATTTTTGTCATTTTTAAGCTATAATTGCTTTTTTCACAATCGTGCTTTTTTCACATTGTTCTTTTCACATCTTATCTCTTGCTTTTTTAGCATTTTTTGTTTATACTGTCTTTGTTAGGTTTATTATTTAATCTTTTTTTATGATCTATCCTTTTTCTTTTCTTTTGTTTCTTATATGTTTGTTTTTTAGTATCGGTGGGCTTTTGTCGCTTTTACTCGATCCGGATTCAGATTTTACTTGTATGATCACTTATTTAGTTGTTTTACTTATTGCTTCTTTATTATTTATTTTTTCTCTTAGTTAGTTTTTAATTAAATTATGGCTAAAAATCGGGATTTCCCCTATCTTAAAAAGTTTACAAAACATCGTTTTCAACAGGTCTTTAAGCAGATATTGTGGAATAAGGATTTATCCTATGGTGCAAAAATTTATGGTATGGCTATTTTAACTGTTCCGCCTCAAAGTAAAGTTAAACAAAAGAGAATGGCCTACAAACTAAAAACTGATCCATCTCAAATATCAAGGTGGCAAAAGCAGATTGAGAGGGCTCATGTTAAGATTCGTACCTTGGAAAAATTGACTGGTTTACCCCACTAATTGCTTATTTTCTGTTTTTTGTTATACTCTTTTTTAAGAGTAACATTCCTTACTCGTACATTGGGTACAATGTGGGCGTGGCGGTTCCTGTAACCGCCACCAGCCTTTTTTACACTACTTCTTGACTTTTAGTTTTCATTTCTGTTATTTTTATTTATGCAGTTTTTATTTTGTGGAACACGTCTGTTTTTTATCTTTGGTGGTAGCAAAGAAGCCCCTTGTCTTTTGGCAGGGGCTTTTTTGGTGCCTCTAATTCGTTTCAGGCACTATCGAGATAGGAAGGAGGGGTTTCTATGCTTATAGTTAGGTTAAAAACCCTATACCGGCCTCTAGGCTTTTAGTCCTTGGTGAAATTGGGGGCTTCTCGACCATATAGGATTAAATAGGCTATTTCATAGTATGGTTGGTTTCCGGTGAGCTTTTTGCAAGTCCGGTTTTCCAACCAGACCAATTTAGCTGATCGCCTCGGTACCCGTTGTACTGGTAAGGTAAATAGTCTGTGTGTTACTCTACTTAGGTCGGAGGGGAGGGGTGGTTTTAGGAGGGGGGGGTTCTATTTTGTATTAGTTTTTTTTATTATCTCTTTTTTAGTTTCTAAAAACGGGCTCAAAGCTAGTCATGTCGCAAATTGATTATTGTGCGACATTGGTTTTTGAGTTTATTTAAACCTGATATTTTTTGTTATGACATTTTGGCGTTTTTATTTTCGTTGTGTTTTTAGCATTGTCTTTTTCTCATTTCTGTTGTCCTATTTTCATTTGTCCAAATGCTTTTTCGTGTATCCATTGAATATATGGTATTAAATAGTCGTTCATCCATTTATGCATTCTTACCCATTCGACAGCGTTGCTCTGTGACGGCTTCATTAAATTAAATCTTAGCATTTCACTATTTACTTTATTTTCTAATTCTTCAAATGTCATTTTTATGGAATCAGTAGTTTTTGTAAAGGGTATATTAGTGCCGGTTCTTTTATTTTATCTCGATTTGCGTCATATATTCTTTTCCATTGTGTACCATCTCCATATTCTCTATTTGCAATTTTCCATAGGCTGTCGCCCGGCCTCACTATTATATATTTTGGTTTTATTATTATTGGGTTTGTATCCGGTATTTGGTTTTCTATGTAGTTTAGCGGATCACTCCATCCCCTCATTCCGGCTGGTTCTATTCCTTTCACTTTTACACCAAAGTGTAGATGTGGGCCGGTCACGAATCCTGTGGCTCCACTTATGCCTATTGGTTGGCCTATATCTACAGTTGTGCCTTGTTTAACAGTCAGCCTATCTAAGTGCCAATATTGGCTCATGCCCCATTCATGCCCCATATTTATTCCCATTCCGTTTCCGTCTGGTACACTGTCGGCATATTGTATTATTCCTTTGTCGCATGCTCTTATGACTACTCCTATCGGTGTGGCATAGTCTACTCCGTTGTGTGGATAGCCAAATCTATTGATATACCAGTCTGGTTTTTCTCCAAATTTAAACGAAATTCGATATTCTCCATTGAACGGTTTTTTTATTTTTGGTATGGTGGTCATTTCTTATTTCTCCTTTTTGACGAATAGTGCCATTAGAATTGAATTATTTATTTTTGGTTCTTTTTCTATATATATGGCCTTTATATTTCTAATATCTCTATTGGCTTTTGTCATATCTAGCATAATTGCATGTCTATTGTCTTTATCTTTTAATTTAAACTTACCGACTATTTCTATAAAACATCCCATTTTTTCCGCTAATTTCTCTATTTCATTGACTGTCATAGTATTTTCATTCCTTACCGCTATCTCCAAATTTTAATTTTTTATTTTTTGCTGATAGCTTCATCATTTTATCACATGGTCAAGGGTTTTCGTTTCACTTCAATGAACAAATGCTCCCTATGGTCGCATTTGCCCTTGACTTCATGTGGTCTTATTTCAGGTATCATCAGCAAAAAAAAAGCGGTTGATGAGAATTATAAAACAGGCTTTTTATAAGGAGATTGACAATGACTAAAAAACAGGCTTTGTCTTTTGATTATTTTTCTAAGAGGAACGCAAAGAAATTAGAGGGGGTTTGCTCCCATTGTAAGGCGTATAAAGACTGGCTAACTTTCACTCGTTGGTTAGCTGTAGGCCGTATAGTTAAAAAAGGTGAGCATGCTACCCGTATACCGATATGTATTGAAGAGTGGAAAAAGGATCGTTCTGGTCGTCTAGTATCATCTATTCGTACTGTTTGGGCTCCGGTATTTTGTAAGTGTCAAACTATAGAAAAGTAATCTTATCCCCCCGCATTGGCTTTTTACTTTGCGGGGGGTTTAGTTTGTTTGTAGTCTTGCATATAGCCTACCTGGTGCTATTCCAGCAATTCTTTTTTCTCCATCTGCTGATATATCGACTCCATACCATGTTTTATCTGCATCTCCCGCAGGTTGTTCTTCTTGCCATTCTGTACCATTATAATAATATATTCGGCCTCCCTGTACACATACAATATATTTATTTCCATCTTCATTTATTTGTCCGTCTTTCCATCCTTTGTTTGTGTTTCCTAATGGTTGATCTTCTATCCATTCTGTGCCTGTATAGTGGTATAATTTACCGTTCCATATTCCTGCTATATATTTGTTTCCATCATCACTAATTTTTGCCATTGTCCAGCTTTGATTTATCGCTCCGGTTGGCGAGTTTCTTGCCCATGATCCGTTTATATATGTGTATACATGATATCCATTTATACATGCAATCAGTTTGTCGCCGGTTGCTGATATTCCGACCATTGTCCATGCTCTGTTGCTTGCTCCTTCTGGTTGCTGTTCTGCCCAACTTGTGCCATTGTGGTAGTATAATCGTCCGCTATTTACTCCGGCTATCATTTTTGTACCGTCGTAATTTAGGGCTAGTGTGTACCAGCTTTTTGTTGTAGCTCCTGCTGGTTGTTCTTCATTCCATTCTGTGCCATTATATTTGTATATTTTTCCATAGTCATATGCGGCAATAAATATTTTACCATCTCCTGATATTGCACATGCTTGCCAGTCTTTTGTACTTGCTCCTGCTGGTTTATGTTGCTCCCATGCCCCATTTCTGTATATATATACATGATCCCATGATGCCACCGCAATTGCGCTCTTTCCGTCGTCTGATATTTGGCATTTTTCCCATACTTTGCTTGTAGCTCCTGCTGGTTGCTGTTCGCTCCATTCATATATCGGTTCTGGTGGGGCTTCTGGGTATTCCCTGATGTATAGATTATATCCTGTTATTTTTTCGTTTATTATCTCTTTTGCCCTATCTTTGTATGTTTGTTTTTGTTCGTCTGTTAGTTCGTTCCATGCTTGTGTTGCTTCTCTAAACCATGTTCTCTGTGTTTCACTAGCTTCGCTGGGGTTATCTCTGTGTCCTTTATTCCAATATACGGTATTAGTTCCTTTTCTATTCTGGAATGTCATTTTTTTGGCCAATGTTCCCTTTGCGTCTAGTGATAATAATGGTGCTGTTACTTTTGCCATATTTTATTTTACTCTATCTGCATTTTTCTGTTTTGTCCCAAAGCCATTTAATGAGCCCGGCAATCTTATTTTTTGGTTGTTTTTTTCTTTTTTGGTTCATACCATTGAAACCCGGCAGGGTTTAAATATTCTTTAACTTCTTTTAGTTTTATTGTATCTTTAGTCCATTTTAGTATTTTTATACCTGTTAATTTTGGCATAATTTCTATCTCTTTTCTAGCTTCACATATACATCTCAGCCTTGCAAATTCTTTATGTGCGTTTATCAGTTTCTCTTTTTGTTCAACTGGCATATTTTTAAGTACGTCGATTATACTGTTGAATTGATCTAGTTTACCCATATATTGAACGGGGTTTCATATATTTCATTTCCCGGTTCTCCTCCCCATTTTTTTATATAATATTCTTTGTTTATCAGGTAGTATTCGCTGTTTGTTTTTTCTATATTTCTATTTTCTTTTACCGTTGAACTTCCATAATGAAAATATAATATTTGGTTGTCTTTTAGGGCTTTTATTTCCTTGAGTTTCATCCGGTAATGGTAGTCATTATCTTCAAAATATGCCGGCCAAAAATTCTCATCAAAATACCCCACTTCGTTTATTGTACTTTCTTTAAGCATAAAACATGAAAAATCAGGTGCTTCTGTATATTTTTGTAGTATCGGTACTTGATATTCTTTTAACTGATCAGGTGTTTTTATTTCACCATTTACATTGTAGGCTGTAATCATCCCTATATCTTCTCTTTCAATATCCTCCATCATCCTATCTATTGTGCATTTTTTTAATACTATGTCGTTGTTTACCACTAAATATCTATTACATCCATATTTATTTTTTGCTTCTCTAATACCTTCATTCCAGCTGGGTGCCACTCCTTCATTTCTTATGTGTTTTATATATATTATTTCTTTGTTTTTTTCTTTTTCTTTTAAGTATTTTTCTGTACCATCTGTACTTCCGTTGTCTATCATTATTATTATGTACGGTGTTTGACTCTTTATAGATTCAAGCATTCCTTTTGTGTATTCTAAGCAGTTTAGTACAGGGCAGATAATTGCTAACCTATTTTTTTTTAGTATGCTCTCCATATTTTTTGTTCTCCAAATAATTTATATGCCCGACCGTTGCTGTCATAGTGCCATGAATAGCAGTTAGAGGCCACTCTAGGCTTTATTTTCATGCCCTCGTATACTTTTATCTGCAAATACTCATCATCAGCTGTATAACGGCCTTTAATGGTGTCTGGGCCGTTATAGTCTTTATAGTCGTATTTGCTATATATGCCTCTGGCTACCAGTAAACATGCCCCGGATATTCCATCTACTTCTTTATTGTCTTTTACATCTGTTTGTGTAAGCCATTTTCTTTCTAACGTTTTTCTATTTTTATAGTTGTGTCCTATTATTTGCCATGCGTTACCTCTGGCGGATACTAGACCTCCCACTATTGGATGTTTGACTGCAAGTAATTTTTGTATTGTGTCCGGGTCTGGTTCTAAGTCTAAATCTAAATATAGTATCCAGTCTACATCTATTTCTCTGGCTTTTTCTGTGATTAGTTGCCTTCCCATACTACACACTTGTTCTCCTGTTGGCTGTTCTTTTAGTATTGGAAAATGATCCTCATCTACCATATAGGCGTATTTGTTTTTATATGTCAGACTGTCAAATGTTTTGGGAAACATCCACCGACAGTATTCCTTATATTTTGTGTATATATAGCCTACTAATACTTTATCCATTTTTTTATATTTTAATTTTTATTGTTTTTTTGGTTTTACTCATTGTTTTATTTTCTTAAAGTTTTTTCTATCTCTTCCATGGTGTATTTTTTTCCTTTATTTGTCTCTCTTTTTGTTCCCCACTTTTTATATAATATACCTGTTTTTGCATAATATATATAGACTGGTATTTTTAATTCTTGTTCAAATATTCTCAGCATTGTTTTTTGTGTTGCTCTTATTTTGTCTCCATTTTTTCTTTTCACTTCTATAGCAATATATTTGTTTGTTCCTTTTTTTCTTATTAAAAAGTCTGGCCATCCGTCCCTGTATACTTTGAATCCGTTCAGTTCGGCTATAGTTTTTAGCACTGCTTCGTTTTTGTTTACTCTCATTTTTTTATATTCCTATAACTTCTAACATTTTGTTTAGTCTATCAGTATATGTATGAAAATGGTGTGCTCTTTCACTTCCTCTTTTTGCTATCTTTTCTCTTTCTTTTTCATGGTTTAAATAGTATTCTATTTTTTTATCTAAATCCGGCCAATCTTTGAAGCTTATGTATTCTTTGCCATCTTCAAACATTTCATCTTGACCTTCTACCTTGTCTGTTATTAGTAGCCGGCCTATACTTATGGCTTCAAAAAATCTCATGTTCATGTCATTGTCCATTGAGCAGTTAAATAGTATTTTACATTTACTTAACATTCGGCTATATTCTTCTCCGGGTGGTGCTGTTGACATTAAAAGCTTATATTTGCTTCTAATTCTGTCTAATAGTTCTCGTCTATATGGGTATGTGTTATTACCTAAAAATCCTACATCATATTCAATGGTCTCATCAGGGTATAATTTATGTTTTTCCGGATCGCATGCTAGCGGTAGCCATGTTGCATTGTAGTCTTTATATAGGGGTAAATAGTGTTTTTGAGTAATAAATAATTTATCTATTTTAGTGTATTTTTCAATGTCATCTGCTTGGTGTATATGGTTATCTATCTCCCAAAAACAGCTTTTTCTGCCCGGATATCTTATTATTTGCTGGCATGGTTCGATATTTATGTATATATCAGCACATGGTATTCTATCTTCGCCTAGTCTAAACATTGTTATATCTTTTCTCTGTTTTATGGCCATTTCAATATAGCTGGCTGTTGTATATGGGTAGTATCTATAATCGTAATTTAATAGTATTCTCATTTTCCTTATTTTTTCCTTATTTTTTAATTTTTTTACCACTCCCCTACCCTACCCTATTTACTACCTCTATCTCATATCAGCTTTAATTTAGCTTAATTGTAGTGTAGGGGGGTAGGGGAGTAGTCCTATTATTCCTTTATTTCCGCATTATCTTTGATTTTTTCTTTTGGTTGTTTTATTCCTACAAATTTTGCTAATCCGCATTTTTTGCAGTTTTTCCATCCGTCTACTGTTTTTCCTAATTTTGCTCCACATCTTACGCATTTCATGTTGTTTTTCACCTCCTTATATTTTTTCAATTATTAAATAAAATGACCAATATTCGCATGCTACCCCGCTATCTATTACTTTGAATGGTAGTTCTTTCCATCCTTCTATTTGTTTTATAAATGTTTCTAAATTATTTTCGTGCCAATGTTTATTAAATGGGTTTTGTTTTAATCCATCATTGTCTTTTTCCGGATTTTGTTTTTTTGTATAGTCTACATCGGGATGTACAATACCTATTATCCCGCCTTTTTTTACTACTCTTAGCCATTCTTTTAATACCTGATATTGGTTTTCAAAATGTTCAAAACTATGGATTGATGTTATATAGTCTAATTCCTCGTCTTTAAATGGTAATTTTATACCATCACATAGTATGTCCGGTTTTACATTTTTATCGATATCTACTCTAATAATTTCTTTAGTGATTGACCTTTGACCACATCCAATATCTGCCCCTTTGCCTGTTATCCATCTTTGTAGTTTTTCTGCCTCCTCTAGCCACATCCAGTCTGTTTCTGTGTTGGCATATTTAATCCCTTTAAATTTTATATTAGATTTATTCATTTTCTTGTTTTTCCCTAAATTTTATAATATATGTTCCGTCTGGTTGTGTTTGTCCTATGGCTAATTTTTTGGCTTCTTTTCCCCACATTTCACAGACTTTTTCTTCTTCTGCCGGTGTCGGAAATTTACTTTTATGGTATGCACTGTATCTGATTATTGTTTCTCTTTCCTCTGTCATTATTTTTTTGTTAATTTATTTTCATATATATCTATCAATCTTTCTTTTACTTGCTTTGCACATGCAGTCCATGCAAATCTTTTTCTAATTATTTCGCTGGTCTTTAGGGCTTTTTGTTTCTCCTCGGCTCTGTTATTGTATACCTCTCTCATTAGTTTTCTTAATTGCATTAAATTTGGTTCCGCCCATGTTTTTCCTTCCATGTAGACGTATGGATCTGTGGCTTTGGTTGTTGTGTAGTCTATAAAATGAACTCCTTCATATACCTTTCCTTTTTTATCTCTTAGCATTTCGAATGGGGCACTGTAGCCGGTAGTTATTACCGGTATTCCGCACGCCAAGGCTTCAAATATTGGCAATCCCCATCCTTCGCCCCTTGTTGGCATTACGAAGCAGTCTGATGTCGTATATAGTGATGGCATTTCTTCATCTTTGTAATTCTCTTCTTTAATGTATACATTGGCACTGTTTGGCATTTCCGGCAATTCTTTTATTTCTTTTTCTATTCCCTTATTTAGTCCTAAGTCCATAGTTTTTACAATTAAGCATACATCTTCACCTTTTTTAAATTCTGCCTGGAATGCTATTACTAAGTTTCTTATATTTTTTCTTGGAAACCATGCTCCATTCATCAGAAATTTAAATGTTTCTGTGGCAGGTGTTTGCATTGGTGCGTAATTTGGATGAAAATAGTTTGGATCTATTCCCTGATAAATTACATATATTGGTACTTGTACTCCAGCTTTTTTAAATTTTTCTTTGTCCCATTCAGTCGGTACCCATAGTTCATCCATCATATTACAGTATCTTATCCATGTTTCCGGTGCTTCATCTGTTTCAAATTCACAATGGCCGATTTTATATATGCCTGAATTTTTTATAAAATATGGGGCTTGTCCCCATATAATTTGAGGCATTAACATATCTCCTCTTTCTTCCAGTAGTGAATTGCATACCTCATCACTTGATAGTTCTACACTTTCAAATAGTGTATCTAATGGCTCGAAATATACATTTACTCCTACATCAGTTAGTCCATGCATATAGCCTCTAGCGGCTCGGCTGAATCCGGATGATCCGCTGGCTTTGGCTACATATAAAACTGGGTATTTATAGTGTGATTGTATTAGTCCGCCCCATTTCTTTACAAATTCTTTGCCTTCCATATCAAACATGTTGGCATATTCTCTCATCTCGCTTTTACTTTTTGCTCCGCCTTGAAATACTACTGTTATTTTGTCGGTAGCGTACAGCCTATATCCTAGTTGCTCTACATTTAAACAGTAATCTGCGTCAATAAATATATTTTGTCCTAAGTTTTCCGGTATTCCTAATTTTTCTACCACTGCTTTGCTAATAATGGCACAATACATGGGGAATACATCTACCTGTCTGGTTCCCGGATATTGGCCATAGTATTTTTCTCCCATGCCAAATGACATTGGTATGCTTGATTTTGGGGAAAAATATCCACCGGCAAAGTGGATATTATGGTTTGTATCTAAAATAAGGGCTGATAATATTCCAAAGTCTTTTAAGTCTTTACTGGCTTTATATAATGAATCAATCCATCTGGTCAGGTGTCCTACTACATCTTTGTGTACTACTATTACATCTCCGCTTTCTAATTTAATTTGTTTTAACATATTTTTTTGTATTGGAAGGCATAAAGACCTTTCAATTACTTGATCTCATCACTCTGGATCAGGTATACCCGCAAAAATGAAAGTACCTGTGTCGCTGTCGTAGTTCAAGGCGAAAAATCTGTTAATGAAGCGGTTTGCTCCACTCTGATTTGTTCCCTCGGCATAGGTGTTCCACCATGTTTTTTGAGCGGCGGCCACATAATCACCCTTGGTGAAGTACAAGACTCCCCAAGTCATGGTTTCTCTAACTCCGGTTTGGTATTCGGATTTAGGATTATATGGTTTAACACTCAAACGGGCGTAGTTTAGACCTTTCCACTTCGAATACACGACTGTACCAAAGATACTGCCGGAGGCATCAAGTGAGAGTAATGGGCCTGTTAATCTAGCCATGTTTTTATGTTACCCTTCCCTTTAACCTTTTAATTAGACATAAAGGTTGTCTATTAATCTAACATTACACCATATATTGTTTTTTTGCAATATATTTTATTTTTATGCTATTTGTAGTAAGTTTATTGTTATCCATGTATATGCTGTTCCTTCTGCTATATCTTGTATGTTTGCTCCGTCTGTGTCTGCATATGTATATAATTCTATATAATCATCTTTTGCTAAATATATAACATCTGTTATGTGTATGCTTAGCTCTCTTTGACATGATGATTGGTTTTGTGCACTTATTATTAGTCCGGCGTTTTTATATATTCCAATTATAAATCTTCTGTCTGCTGGTATTTGTGATCCCATATATGTTACTGATCCTGATATTAGGTAATATCCATTAATCGGTGCTACATATTTTTTATTTGCTGTATCAAAGTTATTGCCTATATCGTATGATTCTGTATCTATATTTACTTTTACCCAGCTATCACTTGTTATATCGCTTTGCCGTGTGCCTAAATATGCCCTTGCTTTTGCATTTTTAATGCTTGTATTTCCAGTAAATACATCCGAGGCTATATATTGAGGTATATTTTCAGGCTTACCACTTCCCCTTGGTTGACTTTCCCAGTATATGTTTCTAGCAAAATGAATGGATGGCACATAGCTTGAGGCTATATATTGTGGTATATCTATGTTTCCTCCTGATTTGTTTTTTTGGCCTTCCCAATAGATATTTCTAGCAAAATGAACGGATGGTACATAGTTGCTGGCTATATATTCCGGTATGGTTTGGTCATCGTTGGCTGATTTTTCGAGATTGTCCCAGTAGATTATCATTTATTGGTTGGCTTTAAGATATAAGCTAATATATCTATTATATCCCGATAATGGCTTATTTATTACCCATTCATTGTATGGTAGTTTTTGCTCATCTGTCATAGCTTGCCAATTTGCTACCGCTTGGCCAAATATGGTTCTCCATGCCTGTTGTGTTTCAGTCTTTGGATTGTATGGGTAATAATATTTAATTACTTCTTTTCGGCCGTAGTGGTATCTGTGTACCCACCATGTATTAAATGCCCCATGTGCTTTAAATCCCATTAGCGGGTATAGTTTTGGGTAGTCCATATTATTTATCTTGTGTAAATATGTGGTCTATTAAATACAGTGTTTTATATTCATTTGCTAGTGTTTTTCCGTATATTTCGAATGTTACATCTATATTGTATTCTAAATACACTATATCCTGTGTATGTTTTAATTCCCCATTTATGTAGAATTTTATTTGTTTATTTTGGCTATCTACTTCGCATGAATATCCTACTGGTGTATCTTCGATCGCATTCATTATTTCTTCTGAATAGGCAGTTTCTTCTTGTGCCCATATTGCATATATTTTTCCTGCTTCTATTTTAAATCCAAACATTGCCCCTTGTGTCAGGTCTTGTGGATTTCCACTTGCAATGTATACTGTTACATTTGTTATATCGTACATTAGTATATGTATTTGCCAATACGGATTTTTTGCCTCGTCTAATCTTGGTTCATAACCCGGAAATGCATACCACATTGCTATTTCTGAATTTGTTTTATTTAGTGTTTTTATGTATGCTTGAAATACTCCTGCATGGCTTTGATATGCATCTATCCACCATCCATCTATTGTTTCAAAGCTTGTCATAAATACTATTTTTGTTTTTGATAAATAGGATAAGTCAACACTTCCTTTAGCATGGTCTAGTTGCTCATTGATTCTGTGCATGTATAGGGATGAACCCTCGATTTGATGGGCGTTTGGATTTTCATTGTGTTCTTCTACATAGTCCTGAATTGATTGCTCTATTCTAGTATTGTCGTCTGCTGTTTTTCCTAGATTTCCCCAACATATTACTGCCATTTATATTGCCTCCCCGGTGGGATATATGGTTTCAAAAGTAACATTTTCACCAATATCCTCCGCTTTCCACCATTTTACTACATCCAAACAGTATGGATCATTTAAATTTATAGCTCCGTTATATATTACATAAGGATTATCGAACCATATATCCCCTAGTACATTAAAGAGCTCGAGCTCTATTCTCCATCTTCCTTTTTGGCCTGAATATTCCTGTATTCTTTGATTGTACATATCCCATCCGGCTTCTAGCGGTAGATTTATTTCTGTCACTCTTTCTATGGTTTGTCCGCTTTTATAGTTATTCCATATCATTCTTACTTTGGCGTATGCGTCTGTATCGAGGGCTGTTAGGCTTGTCTTTGCGCTTATGCCTACCTTAGCAGGGAAATATACACGCCTTCCATTGTATTGCACTATTTTTGCTGTTGTGTCCGGTGCTTCTACTTTTATGTGTCCGACTAAGTACTGGTGGTATATTGATGGTGTGGCGTTTCCTGCTATACCATTTTTTATTCTATATGATTTGTCCTGTACATAGAGATTATAGTTATGCTGGCCAATTATATTACTAGCATAGTTCCATTCTTCTTTTTCTTCGGCTGTTAATGCTCCCCATGCATAGGCAATATTGAATAAATAGGTTATTTCTCTTAATTGTAGTTTCTTTTTTCTAGGGAACCATATTGGATTTTTGCCTACATTACACATGACTGATATATCATACATTTTTAGTGTTTTGTTATATATAATATCCCACCCGGCAGGTAGTGTGATTCCCATTATTAGAGCCATGTATTATTTTACTTCATCTTCCGTTCTTTTTATTACTTTCTTTCTTTCTTTTTTGTTTACCAAACTTTCAATTATTTGTTTACCGCTATATCCGCCTAAAAATGCTGTTACTGGATCATTGTCTACTAAATATCCCGCTAATGCCCCTATTATCATTCCCCCTATACATCCTAAATAGAGTTCTCCACCCTTATATTCCGGTATTTTTATTTTATTATCTATTATAATATCTTTTGCAATTGAGCCTAAAGCTCCGCATAAAAATAATATTCCCCATCCTTCTGTTAGTGTCATGATTCTAATATTAAACTATTTTTAACCATTTCGCAATTACCATTGAACACGAACGCTATTGGCTCGTGTACGCTTGGTGGTAGCTTCTCGGTGTCATTCTCACACCT
>ERZ795054.2614-NODE-2614-length-14985-cov-4.150636_pt1 | contig 14985 bp, 13 predicted proteins | sample MGYA00375138_ERZ795054 | MGnify/ENA primary metagenome ERZ795054 (study PRJEB30183, sample SAMN05720215) | anaerobic digester metagenome | isolation source: active sludge of municipal wastewater-treating anaerobic digesters | place: USA | collected 2014-12-23 ...
ACGGTGATGAGGATCTCCCAGAGATGCTCGCCGGGGACCGACGGCGGGACGAACGTGATGTGCACGTTGAAGAACACCAGGATGAGGGCCGCCGCCACTTGGGCCGCCAGGCGGAATTTGGCGGAAAGGCCGCGCGCGTCGTCGATGAGGCCGGTGACGAAGATGAGCGTTCCGGCGGTGATGAGGCCGGTGAGTTCGCGGGAAAACTGGAAATTCCGGCCCACCGTGAGCAGCACCGACAAAAAGATCGCCAGCCCCCCCAGGCGGGGGATGGGCCGCCCGTGCGTTTTGCGCGCGTCGGGGATGTCGAGAATATCGAACCGGTGCGCCAGCGCGATGCACAGCGGCGTCAGAAGGGACGAGGCGAGGAACGCCAGCAGCAGGACATAAAGCCAGCGCAGGCCCCACTCCCAGGATTTCGCCGACAGCCAGCCGGGCGGGAGGAGGAGCGCCAGCAGGACCAGGAGGACCGCGATGTGTCCCGCCCGGAGATGTCCGCGGATGTTTTTGATGAGAGGGATCATTTCCTAGAGGGCGAAGTCCAGCGCCAGACGGACGGGGACGAAACCTTCGGCATATTTGACCCGGTTCTGGAACCCGCGGAAGATGGCGGCCGAGCGGGCGTTTTCTATGATGGAGAGTCCCGGCACCTTGGTCTGATACACCTGCGAGTGGTGCGCTTTCAGCAGGGCGAATTTCTTTTCGATGTGTTTCCCGATGTCCACGAAGAGGTTCGGCGTGAAGTCCACGCTGCTGGGGACCTCGTAGAAAAGAACGTTGCGCACGTAGCGCGTGGCGGTGACGGTGGCCTGCGAGACGTTGCGGTGGTCCTGGTGGGTGTCGTTGTGGTAGGGCACGAAGATGAGGAGGGGCTGGGTGTCCGCGATGACCGCCTCGACGCGATCGATCAGCGCTTTCTCCAGCGGCACCTCGGTGTCCTTCCAGCTCCCCCAGTGGAGGCGGGCCTTCAGAAGTTTGGCGGATTTTTCCTGTTCCTTCTCGCGCACCGCGGGGGCGCCGCCCATGCCGCCCTTGGTGATGACGAGCAGGTGGATGCGATGCCCCTTGTCCGAGAGTTTGGCGAGGGTTCCGCCGCAACCGTATTCGAGGTCGTCAGGATGAGGTCCGATGGCCAGCACGTTCATGAGAGGTCCCCTTCGATTTTTTATCCGGCCCCGCCGAGGCTTTCGATGGCTTCCCGGGCGATGTCCCGGTCCACCGCGGCGGCGTTTTTGCTGTAGCCCGTGAGGAGGCTGACGTCGCAAATATGGTTGATGCGCCGGGGGATGCCCCCCGAGCGTTCGAAAATCACGTGCACGGCCTCCGGCGTGAAGACGGGCCGGGCCGACCCGGCCACCTGCATGCGATGTTCGATGTAGCCCCGGACGTGGGCGGCACCCAGGGGGTCCAATTGGTAACGCATGGCCAGCCGCTGGGCGAGCTGTTTGTTGCTGTCCACCTTGGGCTGAAGTTCCGGCTGGCCCAACAGAAAGAGGGTGACCAGGAACTTTTCTTCCGTCTGAAAGTTCAGCAGGAGGCGCAGCTCCTCGAAGAGGCGCACGTCCTCGATGGCGTGGGCCTCGTCCACCACCACCACGGTGCGCCGGCCGTCCCGGAGGTTCTCGTCGAATATTTTTTCCAGGGCGACCAGCACGTCGGCCTTGCGGGTGGGCAGGTCCGGCAGGCCCAGCCCGTGCGCCACCATGCGCAGGAGTTCCACGTCGTCGAGGCGCGGGTTGGTGATGTAGGCCACGCGGTACACGTCCTTCTCCAATTCGCGCAGCAGCGTGCGCCCGAGGAGCGTCTTGCCGCAGCCGTAGACGCCGGTCAGCATGCCCGCGCCTTTCCCCTCCCGCACCACGTAAAGCAGGCGGCTCAACGCCTCTTCGTGCTGCGGGTCGTTGTAGAGGAAGCGCGGGTCGGGGGTGTTCTCGAAGGGCTTGATCGTCAAACCCCAATAAGCTTCATACATGGTGTTCGTCCCTCAGTTCTTCGGCAAAAGGATGTTCCGGCTTTCCGGTCCGCAGTTCAGGAGCAGGTCCAGGGCCGCCATGTACGGTTCAAAGCCCGGGTAGGCCTGCGGATATTCCGGATGCTTGAATTCCTGATAGATCACTTTCAATCCCGCTCGGGCGAAGAGGGACTCGTCCAGATAGTCCCTCGCGCCTTGGCCGGAGAGATAGGTGTCCGCGCCCACCGCCAGACAGAGAGCGACCAGCCTTTCGGTCTTCTTGGACCGGACGTGGAACTCCGACGAGCGGACGATCGGCGTGTCGATCTCCAGAAGGCGGCGGTGGAACTCGATGAGGGCCTCGCTCATCTCCGCCAGGCCCCCCCATTTTTTCCGATAGAACGTCTCCAATTCGCCGGCATGGCTCTTGAAGAAGAGGGCTTTGGAATAGGCCAGGGAGACCGCCGTCCAATGATCTTTGCCCCAGTCCGAGGTGGGATCGATGGCCACCTCGCGGATCTCCTGATAGTAACAATTCTTAGTAACAACGGGAACCGTCAGCCACTGGCTTCCGTCTTTGACCCGGATTTTGTTCCTGTTTTGAAATTCCCGTTTCTTGTATTGGACGTCGTCCAGATAGACGTAGACGTCGCAGGAGGCCATTTTATGGAAATAGCCCAGCCAAGGGAGGTACTGTGGCTGGTGCGCCGCCATAATCATGGGCGGAATTATAACAAATATGGCATGGACAGTAGAACTTCGAAAAACAAACTTATGCATACAAGAAGATGTGAAAATGATTTAGAATAATTGCGCCCGTCGCGCCCGAGCGGCGGGGTTTTAAAGGAGAACGGATGGAAAATTCAAAGACGTTCATTATCCCCGTTCCCGGGGATTCCTTGACCGGGGGGCCGGAGGCCCTGCATCAATTGGCCCGGGAGATCAACGATCTTCCGGATTGTCAGGCTTTCATCCACTACACGGGGCGAAAGGATCCCCGGGTCGCGGAGTAATATCGGCGGTTGTACGCCACCCGGGAGACGGCCGATCCGCGGGAAGATGGGGCGGTGCTGGTCCTGGGCGAACTCTATGACCCGAGCGAGTGGAATTTCCCGGAGTTCAAAGCGAAGTGGGTCTGGTGGTTGTCTTGTCGGCGTCACTATCCGCTGGAGGCGTATCGGGGATGGGGCCACCTGTTCCAATCGGAATACGCCCGCCTCCTTTTCGAAAAAATCGGACTGTCGGGTTTCATGCTGACCGACCACATCCGCCCGGATTTTTTCGAATCCCCCCCCGCCCCCTCCTCCAAAAAAGACCTCATCATTTTCAGCGGCTCTCGCAGCGCGCTCAATGTCCTTCGGTTGAAATTGACGGAGCCTCGGTTGAGGCTCATGCCCTTGCGCGGGCTCGGTGCGCCGCAGATCGTTCGGCGGATGGATGAAGCCAAGATCTATCTGGACATGGGGCTGCACACGGGGCGGGACCGGCTGCCGCGAGAGGCCGCCTTGCGCGGCTGTCTGGTGGTGATGCCGCGTCAGGGCGCGGCCGCCGGCCCGGCGGATGTCCCGATCCCGGACGAGTATCGATGGCCGGCCGGCCGGGTGGCGGGACTGGGAGATTTCCTGCGGCGTCTCTTAAAGGAATACGACGAGCGAGTCCGGGATTTTTCCGGGTACCGGGACTGGATCGGGAATCAGCGGGCCGCGTTTCAGAAAGAGGTGCGGCATTTTTCGGAAGTTTGCCGCGACGTTCGTCCCCCCGCCGTCTCGCCGGCGGAGAAGATATTGCCTCAACTCGATGCGCAGGTCCTGGAATTGGAGGAGTCGCTCGGCCGTCTGAAGCGGGAGTCCGCCGATCTGGCCGTCCGCGTGGAGAACGTTTTGATGCTCATGCCGCTGAAGGTGCGCCTGGCCGCCCTGCTGAACGCGGCGGTTGGCCGGTTGAGACGCCCGCGATGAAGTCGGCGGCGGGGCCGGGCGTTTGTGTGGATTTGGGGTGTGGGAAGAACAAACAGCCCGGCTGTTTCGGGGTGGACGCCGTCCTTCTGGACGGCGTGGATGTCGTGGGCGATTTGTCCCGGGGAAACATCCCTTTCCGCACCTCTTCCGTGCGTGGCGTTTATTGTTCCCATTTTTTGGAGCATCTGGAGGACCCCGGGGCCTTGCTGAAAGAAATCCACCGGGTGCTTGTCCCGGGCGGGCGGCTCTTCCTCCGCGTGCCGCATTACAGCAATTACGCCGGGTTCAATCCCGCCCATCGGAGTTTTTTCGGGCAGAACTTCTTCGACATTTACGATCCGGACACGGATTTGGGAAAGCGGTTCGACTATTTCTCCGACGAAAAGTTCCGGATCGTCAATAAGGAATTGCGGCTTTTCAAAACGTGGAAGTTGCCCTACACCTACCTCCTGCAGTGGCTGGCTTCCTGGAAGCCGGCCGCGTACGAATGCCATTTCGCTTTCCTTTCCCCCGCCGAAGAGATCTATGTCGAGATGGAAGTCCTAAAGTAGATGGGCGTCCCCCTTTCCAAGACCATCACCCGCAACACCCTGTATTCGGCGTATCTCACGGCGTTGCAGTTCGTCGTCGGACTGGTCATGGTGCCGTACCTGGTGTTTCGGTTGGGGCTGGATTATTTCGGGATATGGTCCACCGTCTTCGCCGTGGCGGGCTATCTCGGATTCATCGACCTGGGAGCCTCCACCTCGTTCGTCCCCTATTTCGCCGCGGCGGCCGCCCGGAAGGACGAGCAGGAGTTCAACCGGGTTTTCAACACCGGGCTCCTGTTCTACGGCGCGGCGGCCCTGATGCTGACCCTGGCCGCGCCTTTCCTTGCCGGTGAACTTTTGGACCTCTTGAAAATTCCTCCGCCCCTTCGGGGAGACACTCGGTTCGCCCTCACGTGGGCCATTTGGATCTACGTGTATGGATTGTGGGCGGGGGTGTTCCGGTCCGTGTTGGTCGGTTTTCAGCGGATGGACATTTCCAACCGGATCGAGATGGGGCTGGCGCTGGCGGCCTCGGCCGGGGCGGTGTTGGTGCTGGAACTCGGTTTCGGCTTGAGGGGGCTGATCTTGAGTCGGGCGGTCGTGGTGTTCGGCGCGTCCCTGTTCACCCTTCGGGCGGCGCTGAAGATGGAACCGATCCGTCCACGATTTTCCCCCCGTCTTTTTTCCGTCGACATGTTGAAAAAATGTTTCGCTTACGGCGTCAACACGCAGATCAGTTATCTGTGCAGCATGGGCACGTTGTATCTGGCGAACATCGTGATCGCGCGGTATCTGGGCCTGGCCGCGGTGGGCGTCTATGAGATCGGCCGGAAGATCGCGCAGACTGCGCGGAGTTTGCCGATGGTGTTGTTGCCGGCGCTGGTGCCGGCGAGCGCGGACCTGTACGGCCGTTCCGACGGCGACAAGTTGATGCGTTTGTACCGAACCGGTTCCAAATACATGTCGGCGGTCACCGTCCCACTGGCGGCATTCCTGGTTTTTCAGATGGAGAGAATCGTCCGGGTCTGGGTGGGTCCGGGATACGGCCCTTCCGTGCTCATCGGTCAAGTCCTCGTGGCGGCGTATCTGTTCAACATGTTGACGGGCGTTCCGGGGTCCATCGCCCGTGGGATCGACCAGGTGCGGCTGGAAGCCCGCTCTTCCACCGTGGTGTTGTTTCTGACGGTGCTGTTCATGGGGGCGGCCGTGAGGAGCGATGCCGGGTTGGCGGGGTTCGCCGTCGCGATATGGCTGGCCATGAGCACGGGGACCCTCTATTTCATCGTTTTGGCGCACCGGAAGATATTCCATATCCCGGTCGGTCCTTTCCTGGCGCAGATGCTGCTTAAGCCGTCGGCGTCGTGTCTGGCGGCAGGGGCCGTTTCCGCCGGCCTCTTTTGGATTTTTCCGCCGCCCGGGGGCCGTTTCGCGGAAGGTCTCGCGTTGGCGACGGTTTTTTCCGTTTTTGCGGCGGCCTTCATGCTCCTGCTGCATTTCGTGAGATATTTCGATGCGGAGGAGACGCGGATTATTTTTTCCGCCTGGAGGCAATTGAAATCGTCGGACCGCCGGTGAAAGCGCGCCCGATTTTTTCGGCCGGTTTTTCCCTCCTGTCCGGCATTTTTGTTTTCCTGTGTCTGGCGAAGCTCTGCATGGAACCCATGATGCTGGGGCGGGACAGCGCCATTTATTTCCTCGCCGCCCGCTCCCTCCTTTCGGGGCACGGCTATGTGCTGGAGATCGGCGGCCCCGCCCTCCAACCGTTGTATCCTCCCGGGTATTCGCTCTTCCTGAGCCTGTTCGTGTGGACTTTTCCGAAACATGTGTGGGTCTTGCGGTTGACCTCCCTGTTGCCCTGTTTGGGGGCGGCGCTGATTTTATGGAAATGGTTCGGGAAAAGCCGCCGTGGCCTTCTTTTTTGTGGGATATTTTTTTTCAATCCGGTGACGCTCGACCTGGCGCTGGCGGTGCGGCCGGAGATGTTTTTTATATTCCTGGTCTCCTTGATTTTATGGTTGGCAAGGGACGACGTGTTCGGCGGGGAACGAGGATATTTCGGTCGCTTGGGCGGTGTGTTGTTGTTGGCTTGTCTGTCGGTTTATGTCAAGACGGCGGGGATCGCCCTTGTTCTTTCGGCGGGTCTCTGCGTTTGGCTGTCCCGGTGGAAGATATCCCATAAACTTTTGGCCACGGCATTCATGGCGGCGCTTTTATCCCCCTGTTTTTTTGCGCAGTCAAAAGATTATGTGGGCCGCTACTTTTTTCAATCGGACATCGTGGCCGACAAAGTCGCTTTCGGGTGGCGCCCCTTCATCGAAAGGATTTCCGGGAACGTGGCGATCCATCTCGGCAGGAACATGGCGGATTTTGTCTTCGGCGGTGTTTTTCAAAACATCACGAGAGCCGCGTCCGGGTCCTTCTTTTTTGGGGCGAAGACCGCGCTCAGCCTGTTTGTGGGAGGGTTGGTTCTGGCGGGGTGGTGGAGGTCCCTCCGGCGGAGAACCGGATTGGCCGGCCTTTTTTTCATTTTCTACACGGGGCTCGTGTTGTCGTGGCCGTGGTATAAAATGGAATACCGGTTCCTTTTTCCCCTCTTCCCGCTTCTCTTCTATTATTTTTGGGCGGGCGCCCGCGGTTTGATGCCTCGCGCCGTGTTCGGCAAGGCGATTCTCGTCTGTTTCATGGGCGCCGCCGTTTTTTTCTCCCTTTTCCAGGCCGTCTGGTTTGTGGGCGTCCGGAAGATGCGGGCACCCTCCGTCTGGTCGGACGTCGTTTGGGCGCAGAGGACGCGGGAGTTTTTGGACGGCATGGAGTGGATTCGAACGCATGCGGAGAAAGACGCCGCGCTGCTCTGCGGAGATCCTTACGCGGTGCATCTGTACACGGGAAGGAAATGTTTCCTGTTTCCTCGGGCGGTTTCCGTGTCGGAGCTGCCCGGCGAGGCCGGCTATGTCTACGCGACAGCGGGACGAAAAGACGAGATGGATTTTTTAGGGACTTTTCAAAAAACCGCCGGATGGGAAGAAATCTTCTCGACGCCGAACACCCGCTTGTTGAAAATCAGTTGACGAAGATCGGGTTGGCGGCCAACGCGGAGTGCCCCTCCTCTTTGACGAGGAGGCGGTAATAGTCCGGTCGACCGGCGCCGGCCGGCGGCGGCAAGGGGATTTCGGCCCGCCACGTTTTACTCTCCCGAAACTGTTTCCAAATTTTTCCGTTGCGCACCAAAGTGACATAAAGGGTGTGGCTCCCCTCCGGTTCCTCGACGGCCACGCGGGCCCGGAGTTTGGCATCGGGGATCCACTCCACGGTTTCGCCGGCTAACCCGAGCCGTTTGCCGCTTTCGACGGTCCAATCCGACATGACCAGCGAATGTCCTTTTTGTTGCAGGACGCAGTAAAACCGTCCCCGCCGGAAACAATCCAACACCGCTTCCTTCGTGGCGTCTTTCACCCACAGCACGTTTTGGACGGAGTCCATGCGCGTTCCCAGCCGACCTTCCTCCGACCAATCCAGTTCCCCAAAGGCCCAGACGGGATTTTCTCTTTTGCCGAGGGCATATTCAAGCAGGGACTGGTCCCACGTTCCTCCCGGGGATCCCACGATTTTTTCCCCTTCCCAGAAATAGCCGAACCCGGTGTAATCCCGGGTTTCCAGAAGCGATTCCGGATAGGGTTCGGTCTGCATGAGCACGGAGCGGTAGAGTTTTTGCGGTTGTTGCCAGTTGGAGGCCTCGGGGTGGGCCCAGACCGTAAGGCCTCCGCGGGCGTTGACGTAGTCGATGAGGTGTTGGGCGGCGGCGTAGCCGTTGCGCGAGAAGGCGGTGTACGCCTCGGGCGGGCGGCGGAAAGGCCGCTGGTCCACGCCCCAGAGCAGACCGAAGACGACGACGATGAGTCCCGCCGGCCAGCGGAACATCAGCGCCACTCCGGCGGCGACGAGCAGAGCCGGGAGAAGCAGGTTTTTCCAGCGAACGTCGCCGACGGCCGGATTGGACAGGACGGGAAGACGTCGGATGTCTTCGGGGTTCTCCAAGCCCAGAACCAAAATATGGCGTTGCGGTTCATGGAGGGTGAGGTTTCCCTTGGCCGGATGACCGGTCCAACGATAGGCCGGGGCGACCTCCAGCCCCGGGACGACGGTCAGTTTTGGGAAATCCGTTTGGAGTTTGTGCAGGAGGGAGAGATAGGGTTCCGGCCCGAATTTCAGGACGCACTTCCGATAATGGGTGGCGCGGAGGAGTCCGGGCAGGGGCGGCATGCCGTATTCCCAGCGCTGTAGGAACGTGTCGGCCGGGATGAGCGCGTCGATGCCTCTTTTGCCGGCCAGGGAGGCGATGGCCTGCAGGGAGGTGCGTCCGTTGGGGCTGATGTTGGAGTGGAGGTGGAGCGCGGCCACGACCCGCCGGTAGGGGACTTCGTCCTTTTGGGCATAAAGGCGCGATCCCGGCGTCGTCAGTAAGAGAAAAAGGAAAAATAATGTTTTCACGGTTTTCCCCCGCTGCCGTCGAAAAGGCCGAGTTCCTCGTAGACTTTTTCCAGGAGGTTGGTCATTCTCTCCACGCTGAAGCGGGGGCCCCCGTCCACGGCGTCGTTGACCCATTTTTCACCGGCGCGGGCGAATTTTTCCCGCAGGTCGGGCGCCCCCATAAGTTTTTCGATGGCCAGGGCGAGCGCGTGGGGATCTCCCGGCGGCACCAGAAGGCCGCTCTCGTTTTTTCGGAGCACGTCGGGGATGCCGCAGACCTCGGAGGCGATCACCGGCAGACCCATGGCCTGCGCCAGCACCAGCGTTTTCCCCATCCCTTCGTTCAGCGAGGGCTGGACGTAGATGTCCATGGCCGCCATGTACAACATCGGTTCTTGTTGATGGCCGGGCAGAACGAGGCGGGCGGGTTCGGGGAGTCGGGCCCGGATCCGGTCCAGAAAGACCCTCTCCGGGCCTTCGCCCACGAGAAGGAAATAGGCTTTGGCGGAACCGGCGGTCTTAAGGGCCTGTTCCGATAGGCCATTTCCGGCCTGCAAATTCGGCTGCCGGACCTCTGCCTGCGCCAAATTTGTCCCACATGCTCGCCGAGTAAGACTGGCCAAATTTGGATTCGGCATAGGCCCAGCATCCAAATTTTCGCTTGGAAAGCGCCTATCGAGACAGGCTCTAAGCCATTCCTCCGCCGCCAACGCCAGCACGCGCGCGCCTTTCACGGGCTCCAAACGGCCGACGAACCCCACCACCAGGGCGTCTTGGGGCACGTTCAATTTCTGGCGCATTTTTTCCCGAAAAAGCCGTTTTTGTTCGACGTATTGTTTGTCCCAGGCGACCCCGCTGTGGACCACGCGCCATTGGCGGTCTTCCCCCACGCCCCAGCGAAGGGCCTCCGTTTTTTCCGTCGGGGTGAGCGCCACCAGGCGGTGTGTGATTTTGGCGGTGATTTTTTCCAGCAGGGCGTAGAGGCGGCTTTTCCCGGCGGAAAAATAACCGTAGAAGACATGGCCGTGCGGGGTGTGGACGATGCGCGGCACGTGGGCGAAGCGGGCCGCCCACCGGCCGAGGAATCCGGCTTTGGAAGAGTGGGTATGGACCAGCGCGGGCCGGTAGGCGGTGAAAATACGGAGCAGGGTCAGGAACGCCCGCGCGTCCTCCCGTGGCGAGATGGAACGCCGGAGGGCGGGGACCGACAGAACGCGGCGGGGCGCGGTCCCGGGCGTTTTTCCCGTTTTCCCGGAAATCAGCAGGGCGGAGCAGCGATCGGGGGCCGTTTTTTCCGTTGAGAGGACGACGTTTTCCGCCGAGCCGCCCGGATCGAGCCGGGTGATGAGGTGCATCACCAGCGGCCGGGGGAAGGGTTTCTGCGCGCGGGTGATGAACGTGGACGAGATGATTTTTCCCGAAAGGCGGAACGTCGTTCGGGCCGCCGTCCGCACGGCCGCTTTCCCGGCCGCGACGCCGAGGCCGCCGAGCCACCCGCCCTGGCGGTAGGGGTCGCCGGTCGTGGTGGGAGACGGGACATGCGTCACGTGAACGAACCCGCGGTCTTGGAGGGCGCGGCTGAGCGGCCGGGGAGAGAGACCGAACGGGTGGAGGAGTCCCGGCCGCAGGTGCAGCCAACGGAGCAACGGGTGGTTGGCGATCCGCAGGGCCGGGAGTTGAAAAAGGGCGTTGTTGGAACGCAAAAAGATCCAGCCGCCGGGTTTGAGGAGCCGGAAAACCTCGTTGAACACCGCCCACGGGTCGGCGAGAAGTTCCGCCACCTCCCAGAGGGTGACGACGTCGAAACTTTCCGGCGAAAAATGGGTCTGGGTCAAAGGGCGGTTCTGAACGGACAATTTGAATTTTTCCGTCGCGTATCGCCAATGAGGATGGGAGATCTCCACGCCCTCCGTCTCCCATCCCTCCTGCCGGGCGAGGTCGAGGAAGAAACCGTATCCCGAGCCCACGTCCAGGAGCCGTCCGACGGGCGAAAGTTCCTGCACGCGCCGGAGTTCCCAGCGCCGAAGGGTTTCCTTGCTGGTGCGCTGGCGTTCCATTTCTTGTGCGTCGACCGGCCCGGGCCGGCCGAGCCTCCGGAAAACCTCCTCGTCCGACGGCAGCGGCCAGCGGTGCACCAGTCCGCATTCCGGGCACGAGAGAGCCACGGCGCCGTTGGGCAGGGGCACGGGGCGGCGGTCGGGGGCGCCGCAGACCCAGCAGGGCGGCGGGGCGGATTTCGGCGTGTCGGTGTCGAAGGAATAAAAGGTCACGGGTTTTTCAAGAGCGCGAGGGTCGTTTTTTCAACCAAACCGACGACGGCGTCCCAGGAATATTTTTGCGCGGCGTAGCGGGCGCATTCGGCCCGAAGTTGCGGCCAGCGTCCCCGGTTCTTCAACAGGATTTGTAGCGGGAGAAGGAGGTCGTCGGCGGAGGAGCCCAGGGCCATGAGAGAACGGTCGAACGGTTTCAGGATCTCGGCGCTCCCCCCCACCTGGGTGGCCACCACGGGACATCCGCTGGCCAGCGCCTCGACGGTGACCAGGCCGAACCCCTCCAGTTCCCGCGTGGGCAAAACGAAGATGTCCGCGGCCTGGTAGCAGAGCGGCAGCGCCTCGTCCGGGACGAAACCAAGGAACGTCACGTGGTTTTGCAGGCCGAGTCGGCGCGCCTGCTCTTCGAGGAAAGGCCGCAGGGACCCTTGCCCCACGATGTGGAGATGGAGGGAGGGGTCGGTGGCCCGGAGCCGGCGGAGGGCCTCCAGAAGGTTTTCCAGTCCCATGCGGGCCTCCAGGTTCCGGACGGTGAGGAGGAGGGTCTTGTCGAGGGGCCACTGGAGGGCCCGGCGGGCGTCGGGGACGGACAGGCGGGGGCTGAACCGCTGGATGTCCGCCGCGCCGGAGATGCGGTCGATTTTTTCGGCCGGCACGCGGTGGACGGAGCGCAGTTGGTTGGTCATGAACTGGCTGAGCGTCAGGATCCTGTCGCAGCGGCGCAAAGCGAAAGATTCCACCCGCCGTCTCGCCCAGGCGGCCAGTTTTTCGATGGGAGAGGGGTTTTTGAAGAATTTCTTGCGGATCAGGTATTCCTGATGCCAGGGGGAATGAAAAAAGTAGATCTTGGGAAGATCGCGCAGCGCTCCTCCCAGGAGGGCGGCGGCGCCGGTAAAAGGGTGATGGATGTGGACGGCGTCGAGCGGAAAAGTGATCCGTTGGGCGGCTTTTCGGGCGGCCCAAAAGGAGCGGAGGATGTTTTGTCGCCGGCACCGGCAACTGATGATTTTAACGCCTTCCCGGTCTTCAAAGGAAGGAGCGTCGGGGGCCCGGCGCACGAGAAACTGGACCCGGTGTCCCCGTTGGACGAGGCGCCGGGCGATCTCCCAAGGGACGCGGGCGGACCCCCCCGGTTCCTCCGGGAAGAAGCTGTCGCTGGTGATGAGCAGATTCATGAGGAAAGCCCCCTATTGATATAACAAGAAATCGTTAATTATCAACAACTATTAAAATATTTCTAATATTTAATATCAGATATTTCGGTGTTGGCCGGAGGGCGTTCGTTCTCCCGGCCCCTCGTTAATTCCAAATAAAGCGCTTCCCACCGGCCGATGGCCTTCCGTGCGTCGAACTCCTCCCGCACCCGGCGGGCCCCGTTTTCCCCCCGCGCTTTCGCTTCGGCGGGGTTCTTGAGGATGGCGTAGAGCGCCTCCTCGATCTTTTCCGGCTGTCGCGGCGGAACGAGGTAGCCGTCCCGGTCGGCGCGGAGGATCTCCGGAATACCGTTGACCCGCGTGGCGATGACCGCCCGTTGGAGGGCCAACCCCTCGATGACCACGTAGGGAAACCCCTCGGACACCGAAGGCACGACCAGGACATCCATCAGGGAAAGGAGTTCGGGGATGTCCCGACGCACGCCGAGGAAGTGGCAGTAGGGGCGGAGCCCGTATTGGGTGACCGTGTTTTCCAGCCAGGGGCGGAGCAGCCCGTCTCCGACGATCAGGAGTTGGAACGTCGGCAGGAGAGGCAGGGCCCGCCGCAGGGCCTCCAGGAGATAGATGTGCCCTTTTTGCGGCGTCATACGGCCGATGATCCCCAGGGTCCAGACGGGTTTCAGGGAAAGGGCGGCGCGGAGTTTTTCGGGCGGTTTTTTCGCCGGGTCGAATCGCGTGAGGTCCACGCCGTTGTGGATGACCCGGGTCTTCTCTTTCCAGCGCGGAGCCCGGTCCAGGAATTCCTTCCGAAGGGATTCCGACACAAAGACCACGGCCGAGGCTTTGCCCGCCGAGAAGTTGTCCAGCGTGAGGTAGAGCGTTTTTTTGAGGGGATGCACCGGGTAGTCGCTCAGGGCGTTGTGGACGGTCGAGATGTTGGGGATTTTCCCTGCGGCCAGGCGCGTGTAGAAGTTGGCGCGTGCTCCGTGCGACTGCACCACATCGGCCTTCCATTCACGGAACATCGACGACAGGCGACGGAGAGGCCGGGGGTCTCCCAAGGGGGACAAGGGCACCGTTGTGCAGGGAACGCCTCTGTCGGTCAGCTCTTTTTTCAGAGGGCCTTCTTCCGGGCAGAGGACGTGCATTCGGAACCGGGAACGGTCGAGGTGTTCGGCCATCTGTTGAAGAAAGATTTCTCCCCCTCCCCACTGGGCGCTGCCGGCCACATGGAGCACGTGGAGCGGGGCGCGGAGGGTCGCGTCCGTCGGCGTGGAAGGACGGGGTTGGGGTTGCGGGGGAGGGGCCGGTTTCATGCGGGGCTCCCGCGTTCCGCGAGTTGACGGGAAAGGGAGAGGAGTTCTTGGACGATTTTCTCCTCGTTGAAATGGGTGTCGGCGCGTTGCCGGGCGTTGCGGGACATCCGATCATACAGGGTTCGGTCCCGGAGCAGTTCGACGCCGTGGACGGCGATGGAAACCGGGTCGTTCGGCGGCACGAAAAAACCGCTGACCTTGTCTTCGAGGGTGGATTCCGTCCCGCCGCAACGGGAGACGATGCAGGGTTTTCCGCAGGCCAGGGCCTCCAGCGTGGTAATGGTGAGGCCTTCCCAGCGGAGAGTGGGGTTCAGGAAGATGTCCGCGGCGTTATAGAGGTCGGGCATTTCGTCGTTGGGCACGCGACCGCAGAAAACGACGTCATCCTTCAGTCCCATCCGTTCCGACAGAGATCGCAGTTCCGAAAGGTGGGGTCCGTCGCCGGCGACCAGCAGCTTGGCGCCGGGAACGTCTTTCTTGAGGGCTCCAAAAGCCTTTAAGCCCACGTGCATCCCCTTCTGTTTGTGGACGACCGCCGCCATGAGGAGGACGGGCGTGCCGTCGGCCAGTTCGTATCGCTTCCTGCATCGAGCGCGCCGTCCGGCCTCGGGTTTGAAAAGCAGGGTGTCGACCCCGTCCGGAAGAACCGAGATCTTGTCGCCGGGGACGCCGTATTCCCGGCGGTAGCGCTCGGCGGCCTGGGGGCTGACGGCCAGCAATTTGTCGGAATGGGCCAGTGTTTCGGCATACCAGGGGCGGTAGAACAGGAATGATTCCGGAACATAGACCGCGGCGAAACGCGCCCATTCGACGAACGAATCCAATCGCCGCCGCTCGCTTTCCAGCCTTCCCCGGAAGGTGGGTCCGTGGAGAAAACTGAGGAGAGGGGCGGGGCGATGCCTCCGCGTGGCGAAGGCGTAGGAATAGCCGGCAAAATCCTCCCCCCACACCACGTCGAATTTTTTTGCGGCGTGCAGTTCCCGGAATTTCCTTTCGACGGCGGTCCAGAACGCGCGGTTGTATCTCCCGGGGGTCGTTTCGGGAAGGTAATGGACATCGCCGTGGGGAGTTCGTTCCATCGGTGCGCCGTCGGGGAGGCGCGACGCGATGACCGTGAGGGAGTGGCCGGATTCCGGCACCCGCCGGCGCAGCATCTGCACGTGGACCTCGACCCCGCCCCAGCCGTGCGCGGAGGTCGTTTTTGTGAGAAGACAGATATTCATCGCTTCATTTCCCCGTCCCGGCCATCCGCCGCGCCCGTCGGAGACAGAGGAGGGTGACGAACACGAACTCGCCGGCCAGAGCCAGGAAACTCAACGCCAGGAAAACGTCCAGGCGG
>ERZ795054.2620-NODE-2620-length-14971-cov-5.149370_pt1 | contig 14971 bp, 4 predicted proteins | sample MGYA00375138_ERZ795054 | MGnify/ENA primary metagenome ERZ795054 (study PRJEB30183, sample SAMN05720215) | anaerobic digester metagenome | isolation source: active sludge of municipal wastewater-treating anaerobic digesters | place: USA | collected 2014-12-23 ...
AGCACGTAGATGTTGCCAGCCGCATCGATCGCCACGTCTCTGCCCCGTTCGTTGATCGGCCCATCGATCAGGGAGGCGAATGCCAGACGACCGCTGGTGTCCAGTTTGAGCAGGCCAATGCCGCCGTACACGTTTGTCGTGCTGATGGATCCCGGCGTGACGGGATAATCGGCGCCCGTGACGTAGCCGGTCATGACCGGTTCGCCGTCCGGGGTTAGAGCGAACGCCGCCCACTCGCCATAGCCCACGTACGTCGAATACAACAGGCGCTCGCCTTGGGGATTGAAGCGGGCCAGAAAGCCGCTGGAGTTCATGCCGCTGGAGCCCGTCCAGTTGGTCTGCCATCCGTCCGCGGTGATCGGCAGATCGGAAGACCACGAGGTGCCCAGCACATAGATGCTGCCATCGGGCGCGACTTCCAATTGATGACTGAGATCCAACGAACTGCCTGAAAAGAACGTGCTGAATTCCAGCACGGGATCGATGACCAATGTCCGGCGCGCATCCCGATCGGGCACCTCGAAGCCGGCGCAGTCCGGTCCGAGCACCACGTACCTCGCACGCAGGTCCTGGCGCCCCTGCCGGTCTTCCTGGTAAACCCGCGGCGGCCTCAATCGCACGGTGCCGGCAGGCGTAAGCATGCCCAACGCGCCGTCCTCCTCGAGGCGCAGCGCCTCGATCCCGCCAAACCGGATTCGGATCAGACCTGGATCGGCCCCGGGGGCGAGGACAAAGTCGAATTCCAACGCGTGCGGATTGCCGTAGTAGACCAGGTCAATCCCGGGGTACACCTCACGGTATCTCACCTTCTCGTAGGTCGGAACGTCCACCTGCGAATGGCCAGGATGGGCGCCCAGATAGAAATTCGCATGTCCCGGCAGAGGGTTTTCTCCTTTAGCCTCAGGCGCCGTAGCGGCATCGAGCAGATGCATCCGCACGACGTACGCTGAGGGATCCGGGACACGAGGAGCGTCTTCGCCGGGGCTGAATACGCCTTGCGTCTGCCCCTTGGGCCCGGCGAGGACGATGTCGCACCGCGGGCCGGCCAGGCGCACCGCCCCGCCAGGCGCCTGCGTGATGAAGTCCACTCCCGGTGCCGCCTGGCCCACGTTTGGCGCAAAGCCCCAAGTGCCGATACCCCATGGCAAACATGTGATTGTGTGCGGTGCTGCAATAGTCGGAGGCGGATTGCCAAAAGCTGCCGGCGCGATTCCTGAACATCCGTGAACTGCGATGATGGCGCCAAGCACCAAGGCCGACGGACGGCGCCCGCGGACTGTCTGATCTCGATCGGCATCCGAGAGCGCGGTTGTTTTCATTGATTCGACAGGTGCTGATCACGCGCCCGGAATGGTATCTCAGTTCCCGGACCGGACGAGGCGGTAGAAGGCAGCCGTGGCCGTCGCAGGCACGGAGACCCTGTAGAAACCGTCCGCCTGCACCGGGGTGCCGGGGACAGCCGCCCACGACGCTCCCGCCCCGAGGGTGGGAGTCGAGGTCAGCGTGAACCCGGTGAACTCCACCGGCCAGGCGAGAACGATCTGGCTGCCGTCCCGGGCGACCGACAGGGTCGGCGGAGTCGGCGGATTCTCGATGCCGGCAAAGACATTGGCGATTTGAGCGGGTGTGAGCGCGAAGTCGAACACCGCCACTTCATCGATCAGGCCGTCGAAGTAGCGATCGGCGACGAGACGATCCGACCCGATCCAGGAGACGGTGTCGAACGGCACGATCGGGTAGTCGCCGGCCTGGCTCCACGACTGCAGTCCGGCCTTGTCCCCGAGGTACAGAACCGCCTCGGTCGGCGCGACCGTCAGGGCCGCAAACGACCATTCGTTCGCCTTGGGAACCAGGGTCGAGGTGCCGACCATGCCGCCGTTCCAGAGAAAACCGAGCGCGCCGCCGCCGGTCGAGAAGCGCATTCCCGATCCGGTTGCGCCGGCGCACATGAAGAGCCCCGCCCGATCGGAATTGGGGATGTAGGCAGGCTTGATCCAGCAGAGGAAGGTCACAGTGTTGCCGTTGAGGTTGAGCGCCGGGACGGTCACGGGCGAAGCGCCGGCGTTGCTGGGAAAGCCGACAGCCTTGTTGTCGCTCTCGAAGATTGCGAACCCGTCGGCGGGTGCCGGGCCGGGCTGCCCGGGCGTGTCCAGCTCGCCGTAAGTGCCATCGTAGCCATTCCAGAAGTCGAAGGTCGGAGTGAGCACATCCGGTTCGCCCAATCGCCAGTATGCGACGGGATCATAGCTCAGAACGGCTGCCTCAAAGCCCTTGCCCGAGGGCGTCACAACGGTCAGCGTCGCCGGGTTGCTGGTGACGGACCCGGCCTCATTCGAGACGACCACGCTGTAGGAACCACTGTCCGAAACATCCAGATTGGCGATGATGAGCGCGGACGTGGCCGCGCCGGACACGCCGTCGCCGTCCACGAGGTTCGCAGCCCCCTTGCGCCACTGGAAGCCGAGGGGGGAGGTGCCCATCGCGCCGGCGCTGAAATGGGCTGTCCGACCTGCGTACAAAGACTTCGACACGGGATCTGCGGTGATCGTCGGCGGCCCGAGAGCTTCGAGACTGCCGGCAGCGGCATCGAGATTGTACACCGTCAGACCGTCCACTTCGGCATACGAATAGACGGCGACGTGGTAGAGGACCGGCGAGAGCCCGGTCAGGGTCGCGGCAGAGCCCGCCCCGGCGTGGACGACGAGGTTGCCGCCGCCGATGTCAATGCCGGGGCTGTAGGCGATGCCATTCACCGGCTGGCGAGTCAGGCCGGTGACGGCATGCGCGATCACCACGCTGCCGGCGCTGCCCGTCCCGGGTGTCCATTGAGCCTGAATCGCGCCCACGCCACTTCGGGTGAGAACCAGGTTGGACGCCGGATCCGGCTGGCCGGTCGGAGGCGTCGCAATCTCGATGTTGAAGTTGTCAAACTCGCTCCACGGCGAGTTGTCCGAGAAACAGGCCTGGGCGATCCCGACTTCGAGGGCCAGACCGTCCATGTCGAGGCGCTCGACGCTGGTGATGAGCGTCCACTCGTCGAGGGCGTGAGCCTTCTCATAGAAGAAGAAAGTGTTGCCCTTGCGCTCGAGCATGGTGAACGGCTTGGCCGGGACAGCGGTGAACGGACCGTTGGCGGTCGCGGCATTGACGACGCTGCGCACGTAGTTACCGATGCCGTATTGGTCGAAGCCGGCGAGCGCGACGTAGTTTTCGCTGCCGAGGAGATCGAAGGGAACCCGGGCCATCAGGCCGGGCCAGTTGTAGGCGATGGGTTCGAAGGCAGGGCGTTGGACCGACACCTTGAAGTCGCCGGCCACCATCCGATAGAGGAAAAACCCGTCGTCCGCCGTGTTCTCCCAGTCGGTCGCCGTGCTCCGGATGCTGAGCCGGCCGGCCTTCGTGAGTCCGGCATCGGCGACCAACGTGCGTCCCGGGTTCCCGGCGATCGCGCCGCCGGACGGCATATCGTCGGCGCCCAAAAGGAGCCCCTGCCAGGGCGTGCCGACAATCCCCTCGACAAGATAATCGCGCGCGACGCTGAAATCGTCGGTCACGGGCACCTTGACGACCGTGATGGCCTCGCCGTCCGAGAGCCCCTGGTAACGCGCCGTGATGGTGGCGGTGCCCGCGGACAGGCCGCTGACGACGCCGCCGGCCGCCACAGTGGCAACGGCCGGATCCGAAGTCTCGTACGTGGCAGCCGCGCTGACGTTGAGCGTGCCGCCACCCTCGAAGGTGGCTGTTACCATAGCCTGTGCCGTGTCGTCCGCGGCGACGTTCGCGTTGGCGAAGCTCACCGCGATCGCCGTCAGGGCGCCCGGGGCCACCCGCGTGATCGTGGGCGGGTTGACCCGGCCATAGCGCAGGTTCGCGCCCGATCCGTCATACGAATACACGGCGATGTGATAGGAGACGCTGGCGGTCAGGCCGCTCACCGTGACGCTGCTGCCGGTTCCGGCATGCACGACCACGTTGCCGTTGCCCAGGGTGTCTCCGCTGCCGAACACCGCGTTGCCATTGTACGCGACCCCATCGATCGGTTGACGGGTGATTGGGGCGCCCGGCCGCATGATCACCACGCTGCCGGCCGTGCCGCTGCCCGGCGTCCATGCCAGATTCATCGAGCCGCTGCCGGCGTCGGACGCAGCCAGGCCGGTTGCGGCGGTCGGCGAGGCGGCCCCGAGGGTGTCGTTGGTGAGGGTGAATGTCTCGAATTGCACGATTGGGGAGTTCGCGCTGAAGGTCGCCTGCATGATGCCCACCTGCACCGGCAGATCGTAGAAATTCGGCCGATCGAAAATGCAGTTCGACACCATGATCCAATCATCGCCCTCGGCGGCCTTTTGGTAGCAGAAAAACGTGTCGCCGATGCGTTCGAGCATCAGCCAATACAGGTCCGCGCCCTGTGGATCACCCGGGTTCACCTGGGTCGTGGCGTTGTCCAGCGTGCTGCGTCCGTAATTGGCGAATCCGTACTCGTCGAAGCGCGTCCAGGTCACGTGGTTCTCAGCCCCGTTGAACGGTTCACCCGCGCCGGTGAAGGCACGCGCCATCAAGCCGGCCGTGTTGTACGCCACGTTGTCGTACGGGGTCGCAATGCGCACCACCGCCTGAAAATCGCCCGGAACCACCTTGAACAGGAAAAACCCGTCGTCGGCATCCCATTCCCAGTCGGTCTGGGTCGTCCGCAAGGTCAGGCGTCCGGGATTGGTCGACTGGGCGTCGCATAGGAGCGTCTGACCGGGCCCGCCGCCAATGGCGAGGTTCGTGAACTCGCCGGCGCCGAGATAGATGCCATCCCAGACCGTGCCCGCCACGCCGGCGGCAAGATAGTCATGGGCGATGTCAAAGCTGTCGGTGAGGGTTCCCGCTTGGCCGAACCCGCCCAGCGCCAGTCCGACTGCCAGTCCGATTGTCTGGTGAAGAAATGAACGGTTCATGATCTGCGCAATGGTTCAGAGGTTAAGAGCTGTTGGATGATCAATGGCTAGGCCTCGGGCCGTGTCCCGTCAAGCTCAATTGACTGCGAGCGGAGAATTCGCCTCTTGATCGCTTTCAAAGCGCCGCGGCCGGTCGAAGCCGGGACACCCAACCACGTCCGAGGCTTCGGCGAGGCGTTCGGTCTGCCGCCTTCAGGCAGCTCGCCGGCAAAACGAAAACCGCTGACAGCCGAGCGAACAGCGTTGCGGCCCGGGCAAAAGGGTGTTAGTCGTGGCAAACATGCTCGCGAGCGCGGCGCGAGAGCGCCGCACGGAGTGCAGGGATCACTGGGGCCGTTCTACCAGTCGGGGACCGGGATCAGTCCTCAGGTGCGCCGCGCGCATATTCAAGTCACAGACCATTTATGCGCTCGTTTCGATCAGCCACGTCGTCGGTTGCCGCATTCCTTGTCGCCTGCACGAGTCTGTGCGGAGCTCGGGCCGCCGATCTGTTCCGACCCGACCCCGCCGCGCTGGCCAGAGTCGCCGCACAGTTGCCGTCCGAGCCTGCCGCCTTCGGCCCGGCATGCACTGACCGCGAAGCATGGGACAGGATCGCGAGCCGGCCTGAACTGCAGCAGCACGTCCGGCACGCGGAGGAGGAGATGCGCACCCCGCTCCCTGATCTTCCGGACGAGTTGTTCCTGGATTACTCGAAGACCGGGAACCGACGACGCTGCGAAACGGTGTTGTTCGCCCGGCGCGCCCGCGCGAGTTCACTGGCCCTGGCCGAGTGCATCGAGGACCGGGGGCGTTTCCTCGAACCGCTCGAAGCCACCCTCCAGTCCATCATCCGGGAACGCACATGGGTCATGCCGGCGCACGACGGCCGGCTCGACAATTTCCATGGACGCCAGGTAACCATCGACCTCGCTGTCGCGATGTTCGCCTGGGAACTGGCAACGATCGATCGGATCCTGGCCGCCAAACTCTCGCCGTCCCTGCGAACCACCATACGGCAGGAACTCGAACGCCGCGTGTTTGCCCCCTACCGCCGCATGGCGGCCGGCGAACAGGATCAGTACTGGCTGCTGCACGTTCACAATTGGAATGCCGTCTGCCTGGCCGGCGTCACCGGCGCCGCGCTGGCCGCGCTCGATGACCGGCAGGAACGCGCATGGTTCGTCCTCGCAGCCGAGAAATACTCGGCCAATTTCCTCAAGGGATTCACCCCCGATGGCTACTGCAGCGAGGGCGTCGGGTATTGGAACTACGGCTTCGGCAACTACGCGGCGCTCGCGGAAGCGGTTCGGCGCGCCGCCGGCGGCGGCATCGACCTGCTGGCCCGCCCGGAAGCGATCAAGCCTGCCCTCTATGGACTCCAAATCGAAATCGCCGACGGCGTCTGCCCCGCGTTTGCAGACTGCGACGTGGATGCGCGCCCCGGATCGCGCCTGGTCGGCCTGCTGCGCCGGCGCTTCGGACTGACCAACGAGCCCGCGGCCCCCGCACCGCCGACGCGCGGATCGCTCCAGGCGGCCCTGATGGACCTGTTCCCCTCCCCCGCCCCGCCGATCCCGCTCAGCGAGCCGATCCCGACGGCCAACGCGCCGCAGACGTGGTTCCCGGACGCGGGCGTGTTGATCTGTCGCCCCGGATCGAATGCGGGGACTCGGCTGGCCGTGGCCATCAAGGGTGGCCACAACGCCGAGCACCACAACCACAATGACGTCGGGACATTCATCGCCGTCGTGGGAGGTGTGGCCGTGCTGCCCGACATCGGGTCCGAAGTCTACACGCAGCGCACATTCAGCGCTCGACGCTACGAGAGCCAGGCCCTGAACTCGTTTGGCCACCCCGTGCCGCTGATCGCGGGCAAGATGCAGTCGTCCGGACGCCAGGCCGCCGCCCGACTGCTGGCGCTTGAACAATCTGATGAAGGGACCGACAAAGTCGCGTTCGATCTTGCCGCGGCCTACGACGTGCCCTCGCTCAGAAAGCTCACCCGAACCTGCATCTACAGCCGGACCGGGTCCGGGTCCCTGACCGTGATCGATGAGTTCGCTCTGACCCAGGCCGAGACGTTCGAAACGGCCCTGCTGACCTTCGGCACATGCGAACAACTCTCCCCTCGAATGCTGCTCATCACCGATGGCGCCGAGGCCGTCCGGGTCGAGATCGGCGTGCCGAATGACATCCCTGTCGAAGTCCGCACCGAGGCCATCCGCGAGGATCTGGTCGCCCGCCGCACAGCCACGCGCATCGGCTTGCGACTCAAGGAAGCCGTGCGCGAGGGCAAAGTTACGGTCGTCATCACCCCCTCGAGCGCGAGCACCGATCCGTCTCTCAAGAAGCTGTCCGGCCTGCCAGGGCCGGCGTCCCCCGCGCTCGAAGCGGCGGCGAAGGCCCTGGCCGACGGCCAGATCCAAAAGGCGCGCGACGGATTCGATGCCATCGTCGGCGACGCTTCCGCCCCTCCGTTCGTTCGCGGCCTGGCCTGGTGCGGCCTGGCTGAGCTGGCTGTTTCCGCCGAGCCGGCGGGCGACATCGAGGGTTTCCGGAATCGTCTATCGGCGGATGCAGCGGTGCCAACGCTCTATCGCGACTCGGCCTTGCGCCGCCTGATCGAGGCGGACCCGAACCGCCAACGCGATGGGAAATCCGCGGACGAGGCCGGGGCCGACCGTGTGCGGCTGCCGGACGTGTCTCGATCGACAGCGCTTTTCCATATCGCGCCAAAGGGCAATGACAGCAACGACGGGACCGAGGGGAACCCCTTTCTGACTTTGACTCGAGCCCGCGACGCTGTGCGCGCGCTCAAACAATCCAGGGACGGACGGTTGCCATCGGGGGGCGTCGCGATTGTCGTGCATGGCGGGGCGTATGCCGTGTCGGAGACGTTCACCCTGAACGCGGAGGATTCCGGCGAACCCGATGCGCCGGTCGTGTACCGGGCCAAAGAAGGCGAAACACCCGTCCTCAGCGGCGGGGTTCGCATCGCGCATTGGACACCACTCGAGGACCCGCAAGTGCGCGAGCGGCTGGCTGCATCGGTCCGCGACCGCGTGCTGGCAGCCGATCTCGGGGCGTTGGGCGTAACGGATTACGGCGACGCGACAGATCTGCGGCGCCGTCCGGAACTGTTCGTCGACGGCATGCCGCAGACACTCGCGCGATGGCCGAACGAAGGCTTCGTCAAGACCGGGGAGATCCTGGGCGAGGACACCTTCAAGGTCTGGAACTCGATCGCAGGTTGCCGCGACGGCCGGTTCCGATACATCGAGGACCGCCCCAGCACGTGGGTTGGAGAGCCGGACGTGCGCCTCTTCGGATACTGGTTCTGGGACTGGTACGAGGAGTTCCAGAAGGTCGAGCGTATCGATCCGGCCGAGCTCAGTTACACGCTGGCGCGGCCCTATTCCCAGTACGGATATCGGTCGGGGCAGCGTTACTATGCGTTGAACGTGCTGAGCGAACTCGACCAGCCGGGCGAATGGTACCTCGATCGCCAGCGCGGCAGGGCGTTCTGGCTGCCGCCTGAAAACGTCGATGCGGCCAAGGCCGATGTCGTGTTGAGCGTTCTCGATCGGCCTTTCATCGCCCTCGACAACGCAAACCACGTTCTCCTCCTGGGACTGACCGTTCAGGAAGGGCGCGCCGACGGAGTTCAGATCCGCGGCGGGACCAACTGTCTGGTGGCGGGTTGCACCATCCGCCGGTTGGGCGGCGACGGCGTTGTCATCGAGGGAGGCCAGCGCCACGGCCTGTTCGGATGCCGCATCGAGACGCTCGGGTGCGGCGGGGCGCGCGTCGCCGGCGGCGACCGGCTGACGCTCACCGCCGGGGGGCACTTCGTCGAAAACTGCACCGTGTCGGACATCTCGCGTCTCAAGCGGACCTACACGCCTGCGGTCCATCTGGACGGTTGCGGACAGCGTGTCGCCCACAATCTCTTCGAGCGCATGCCATCCTCGGCCATGCGGATCGAGGGCAACGATCACCTGGTCGAGCTGAACGTGATCCGCGACGTGGTCCAGGAATCGGACGATCAGGGGGGCATCGACATGTTCGGCAACCCGCTGTACCGCGGCACCGTGATTCGCTGGAACCGGTGGAGCGATATCCGCGGCGGGACACACAACGGAGCCGCCGGCGTGCGCCTCGACGACATGATCTCGGGGACGGTCGTGCAGGGCAACGTGTTCGAACGGTGCGGCGCGGTCGCCTTCGGCGGAGTCCAGATCCACGGCGGCAAAGACAACTGGGTGGACGGCAACGTGTTCATCGGCTGTTTTGCCGGGATCAGCTTCTCGCGGTGGGGCGAGAAGCGCTGGCTCGACGCCATCGCTCAGTTCGTTCCCCAGGCCGCCGACCCCGCCCATGTGGCGCGCTATCCGGAACTCGCGCGGATCAAGACCACCCCCGACGTCAACGTCGTCACACGGAATCTGTTCGCGCGCTGCGGCCAGGTGTTCCTGCGCGACGGCAACACGCAACAGACGGTCCTCAACGCCGGCAGCGACCAACCGCTCGACATCGAAGCGCTCTCGATCGTCGGTGCAAACGCCCGCGCGCCGGCCTTGCGCGCTGTCCTGTTCGAACCGATCCCGCTCTCGCGCATGGGTCCGTACGAACATCCATGGCGCGCACAGTAGGGGCGCCACTTGCAGTCGGGGCGAGCCAGCAAGCGAAAGTGACTCTGCCCATTTGCCTGGACGTGCTGGTCCGACCAACCGGAGCTTACTTGGTGCGGTCCGCGCCGCGGTGGTAGAACCAGATCTCGATGTCCTCGACATCGTCGATGATGAAGTAGGGCCGGGCGATTGAGTCCTGCGTGGGGATCTTGAGAGTCCAATCCGTGGCGGCAACGCTGCGCTCGGCGAACTGGATGATGGAGGTGACGTCAGGCTTGGTTCCGGTGGATTCACCGAGCTTGGCGCTCACGCCCTGCGCTGACAACGCCTCCACCGAAATCCAGTCGTCGTAGTTCGAACCGTCCGACTGGTAGAACCTGGTGCTGTACAAGGTGAACTCATCGCGCAGCCGGTCTGCCCGGGTCGTGTCGTATTTCCCTACCACGCGATTGCGAATGAGACTCGTGCCACCGTACGTCAGGCTGACTTGCGGCACCTCGTTCTTCCTCAGGGAATCTCTGCCTGCGATCAGAATGCGCATTTCCATAATGCGATCCAGGTAGCTCCCCTTCCGGTCCTCATCCAAATGCCCGCTGGCATCGAATGTCGCGCCGAGGAACAAGTTTCGGACAGTCGAGGCGGTATTGAAGTGGAGCACGATAAGCTTCTGCGTGCTGTTCGTGTCCACGGCTTGGTGCAGGAGTTCGCGAAACTCGCCAATCGATCCGCAAGAGAAATGATCGTCACGCAGGGAGAAGTAATCCCAGCCTGGGCTTTGCCAGGAAGTCGTGTTGTCTTTGGGCGCGTCATACTCCATCATCGCCATGAAGTAGTCGTTCAGTTCCAACGCGTTGCGCAGTCCGAAGATGGACTGGGATGACCAATACCGATTTGAGTACGGGTAGTTGCCGAAGTCTTCGTTCCATTTGTATTCGAGCGCGCGCACCAGGTAAAAAAGCCACCGTTGAGCCGACTCGAAGGCCTGGTTGGCGCGGATCACGTAGGACTGGGCGCTCAGCCGGTGAACGGGGTCGGCGAAATAGCGGCGAGCCAGGCGCAAGTCGCGCAGAGCGAGTCTGTCCTCGAGTTGTTTCTTCTCCCGCAGGAGGCCTTGCAGTCGATGGATTTCCTGCCTGAGTGTGAGGGCGGCTTCCTGGGAATCGACCAGGAGCACGTTCATGTCCAGGAGGAGCGTCTTTACGAGAGCGTCGGTCTCGATGTTCACGATGGTGGCTTGCTCGAGCGCGGACAGCCGTTCCTTTTCTGCTTCGAGCTGCGCTTTTCCTTCTTCGCCCAGCGACTGGGCCTCGGCGTTGACAAGGTCGTAAACAAACAGACCCGTCGTCAGTTTTATCGGATCCGAGAAAGCGTTCGCGCCGGCGTTCAGTCCGGCTTGAGCGGCGCTGATATGTCCGATGACTTCGGTGGCGAAAGCGCGCTGGTTGCCGAAATCGACCATCACATTCGAGATCGAGGCGGCCTTGTTGAGTTCAATGTCCACCTGCATCCTGAGATTCTCGATCCGGGTGCTGTTTTCAAATATGCGATTGCGCGCCAGTTCGATGCTGGTGAACTGCTGGTCGAGTTCGCTGCCTTCATGGGCTGTCGGCACGTCGCTGTAAGTCGGGTCAGTCGGAAACACGCCCACGATATCCCGCAACCGATCGCTGTAGGTGATGCTCGAGTCTGAGAATTGCTCCGCCAGATCATCCTGTGAATCCCGATAGCGTTTGTAGTTCTTCTCAAGAACCTCGAGTTCACTCAGCGCAAAGCTCAACGGATTCATGCCGGGAAGAGTCGGGTTCAGGAACGTCTGCAACGTGTCGAATGTGCTGGCGGAGGCCGCGCCATCCGGGTTCTTCGGCTGCACAAACATCAGGAAGTCGTCAGCAAAGCCGAGCAGGTTGACCCGGCCCCGCTGCGTTTGTCTCAACAACTCGAGATCGGCGAGGCTGTTGTTCATTCTGGCGATGGCCTGGGTGACGCGCGAAGGGTCGTCGGCGGAAAGCTGCAGGTCAAAGAGACCCAAGAGCAGCGCGTTGTGCAGTGTCAGCAACCGTTTCGTGCGGCTGACGATGTTCTGGGCTGCTTGCGTGTCCCCCTTCGCCATGTGCAGGCGGGCCAGCGCAGCAGCCGCTTGGCCGTGGTCCCCGAGCAATTCATAGACCAGCGCCAGGTCCTTGAAACGATCGTAAAGGGATCCGCCCTCTGCTACAAGCGTCTCATAGGCGACTCCCTGCTCGTTTGTTTTCAGGTAGGTGGCCGGGGCCAGCCCGCGCTCGGGCGCCAGCCGCTGGAAAAGACGGCATTCGACGGGATCGCGCAGCAGGCCCATGCAGTTGGCCAGGACCACGGAGTTCGAGCTCAGGGCCAACTGATAGGCAGCAATCTCGTTCTCTATGATGAATTTGCCTGGGGGAGGTGGAGCCGCCAGCGTCAATTCGCCGCCTCCGAACCTGGCCAACTCGGCCTTCTGGAGCAGTTCCCGGGCGTAAACGGTTTCGGCGACAGTATGATCGTAGTAGATATCCAGAAGCAGGTGCCCCAGGATGTCGCTCTCCGGATTCCGAGCCAGCCCCTTTCTCAACTCGACCAATGCATCCTGAATCTGCCGGCGCTGCGCATCGCCGTAGTAGGCCGACAAGTGCTCGAATTGCCGCTGGATGACTTCGGTCTGGTTGCTGACCGGTCCGTACAGCTTGTACTTGTACAGAAACGCGATTTTGCCCGGATCGGCGGGCGGCGAAGCGGCGGCATCCGCCAAGTAAAGGCGTTTCCTGAGGTAACTGGCCACATTGGATGGATTGCCGTAGCCCGGTGCGAAAACGGAGGCCGAGGACACGCTCGGGGAGCCTGCAATGATCTCGTCGCCCTGCATGTCCACTGCTTCAGTTCAGGTCATCTGGAATGATCAGGGGAATGCTGGCGGTCGAGCCGTGCACCTCATTGGTGCCGCTCAGACCCGGCAGGGTATCGCGGTCAGGACCTTCTACTGAATAGAAAAGGGTCCCGATGAACGGCTTGTCGAAGAGCAACATCAGGTAGACCGGACCGGCGCCCTCCTCGATCTGGAGCTCGCGGGACTCGAAACTGGCGCTGGCCGTCGCGGGCGCAGAGCCCCTGACCCGATAGATGACGGTGGGAGTCTGCTCGGGAGGCGAGACGTCCGCCTCGAATCGAGAGAAACCCAGGCGACGGATGCTCACGTTGGTCAAACCGCTCCAGGCGACTCCCTCGGCCACGTCGGGACGGGACTCGATCAGGTAGTCGGTCGAGCCTGTGCCTGTGTCAAAGAACTGGAAATGGAGCCGTTGGGGAGCCTGAACCGTCAACTCGGTCACTCGAATCACCGGATCCGGTTCCACCGTCAGCGTAAACGTGTCGCTGGCCGTGGACGTGCCGTCGGTGACCTGAACCTCGATGTTCGCAAGTCCGGAATAGAACGGATCCGGTGTGACTTCGAGCGTCCAGTCTCCGCCAGAACCGGTCAGCCTAAGCGCTGATGGAGAGTTTGGTACCAAGACCGGGTTGTCCGAGACAACGGCAAGTGTCAGACGTTCGAGAGGCCCACCGGGATCGGTCACCGTGAAGGCGATCAACGGGACCGGGACTCCCTGAAGCGCTGTCTGGTTCTTGATGCCACTGATCTCCAGCGGGGGCGGAGCAGACTCTGCTGCCGGGCCCGCCACGGAGGCCAACAGAACGCAGGCCGCCAGCGTGGCGTTCCCGCAGGTCGAACGGAATGGGTGGAGCTTGGTTTTCATGGTCAAACCAGACCGATGATGAAACTGTCTGGATTGGAAGGCGGTTGTCTGCAGACTTGGATTCGGGGCGCGTCTAGCCCGGATCGATCACAGGCTGTGCGCTGAACCGGATCCGGCCTAGGAGCGCGTCGGAGTGTGCCCGACCAGGAGGGACCATACAAGAACAAACCGAGCACGACCGCCATGACGACGATGAACGGCCAACCGCAGGAGCAACGACGGGACCCAAAAGAAGGTTGCCGAGACGGGCGAGATTCTGTAACCAGCGCTGTGGTAGGTTCGCGAGCCCGGGGGGCTGGGCCGGAACCAATGAGCAATCCACAACTGACATTGCACCGATTCCAGTTCTTCCAATGAAAACACTTCTCAGAGGAATTCAACCGCGCAGCGCCGCCCTTGGCGCGAGCGCCTTGCTCGCTCTCATCACGGCCGGGCTTGTTCTTGGCACCAGCCCGGCGCGCGCAGCCTCGGCCAAACTGAACGAAGCCCTCAGCGCCTATGACACCGCGATCACGGGCGACAGCACCGCAGCCCTGGCCAAACTCACCTCGGCCGTCACTCTCGACGGGACAGCCGGCGCGCCGTTCAATTTCGGAGCCACCTCGGGCGACACCACGATGGAGTTCATCCTCGAAGGCGATCCGGTCGCCACCGGAAACTCGGGTTACCTGGCCGTGGGCGAAAACACGACCAGCAATCTCCGCTATGATCAGTACCCGGACCGACGCCAGATGGCCTTCACGCAGCTCGGCGTGGCGGACTACCTGTTCGATCCCGGCGCGCCTTCACCCACCGCTCCCACGCACATCACGTATGTGTGGAACACGATGGACTTCTCCATGACCTTGTATGTGGATGGCGTCATGGCAGGCGCCGTTTGGGGGGTCAGCGACGCCTTCGCCATGCCCGCCGGGGCAGGCTTCCTCGGGGCGAATGCCGCCGGCAGCGAGCAGATGGTCGGCACAATCTACCGCGTCACCGTGTACCCAGGCGTGCTCCCCGACGACAAGATCAAGAGTCACGCCGATGCGTTCGTGAATGTGCGCGGCCCGCTAGTCAGCATTTCTTCCTTCACGGCCACGCCGACTCAAGTCCCGGCCCAGGGCTCGACCGTGCTGAGCTGGGAAACCCAGAACGCGACCGCGCATTTCATCAACGGCGTGAGCGTGACCGGGACGAGCGTGACCCTGTCGCCCGCCGTCACCACCACATACACGCTGGTCGCGTCCAATGATGTCTCGATGGCCAGCGCGCGGGTCACCGTCCAAGTCGAACCGCCGTTGGATCCGTATGACGCAGCGATTGCCGCGGACACCGCCGCCGGCCTGACTCCCATCAGCATGTTGGCCGACACGGTCGACCTGGACGGCACGGCGGGAGTGGTATTCGATTTCGGGTACACTTGGGGCAGCACGTCGATGGAGTTCATCCTCGAGGGCGATCCGCTGGCCAGCGGCGGCTCGGCTTTTCTGGCGGTGGGAGAGAACTCGGGCATCAGCCTGCGCTACGAACAGTGGCAGGACACGCGGGAAATGGGTTTCACCCAGGGCGGTGTCGCGGATTACCGGTTCTCGCCGGCCGTGACTTCGCCGACCATTGCCACCCACGTGGCCTATGTCTGGGACGCTGTTGAATTCTCGATGGCGGTCTATGT
>ERZ795054.2623-NODE-2623-length-14966-cov-6.295218_pt1 | contig 14966 bp, 16 predicted proteins | sample MGYA00375138_ERZ795054 | MGnify/ENA primary metagenome ERZ795054 (study PRJEB30183, sample SAMN05720215) | anaerobic digester metagenome | isolation source: active sludge of municipal wastewater-treating anaerobic digesters | place: USA | collected 2014-12-23 ...
ACGATTGGGACAAAAGGGTTTTATGCAGCGACGGCAACTGTATTGGAGTGATCGGCCCGGATGGCAATTGCAAGGAATGCGGAAAGCCATCGTAATATAAATGAGAAAACAGATACATAAAGCGGCAGGTGAAGTTTCATCTGACGCTTTTTTGTTGATGTTTATAAGTTTTTAACCAGACTTCTTTCCAAGATTCAGTGGGCAAACCTTCAGGCATTCATCGCAGCCGATCCAGTAATTGTGCCCGGCGGTGTTGATGACCCGCTCGATATTTTTTAAACCGGTCTCGCTGCTTAAGGCCAGCGGATAAATGGCATGCTTGATCGTATGACCCAGGCAGGTCATTTTGTTGAAATTGCCGTCCTGGTCGAAAGCTTTTGCCGGGCAGGACTTCATGCAAGCCGCGCAGTTGGGAGGACAGGGATCGGGCGAAAGCATCGGGTCTGCTTCAATCACGGCGTCCGTGACCACTGCCCCTAAACGTAAAAGCGAACCGTAACGCGGATGGTACGCTTGTCCGCTTCGTCCAAAACTGGCGAGCCCGGCATTGACTGCGGCGTGTTTCAGGGACAAGAGACCCCAGGGTTCAAACTGATGAAAGACCATCGGGGCGTAACTGGGAGCAGGGACAGCCAGATACCTGCCGAGAGATTCGATATAGTTGCACAATGAGAGGGCGATGTGATCAATGCGGGTATAAGCGCTGTGGTAAGTCCGGTGCAGCGCGTACAGGTTATAATCCGGAGATTTAAGCATGCCCCTCGGAACGGTAATGCCGAAGACGATGACGGTCTTTGCATTGCGGCAGATGCACGCAGGATGATGCGCTTCCGGGACGCCTGCAAAACGGTCCACCGGGGCAAATCCCAGGTCGGTCACCTGCGGCTTGAGAAAATCAGAAATGGCTTGTTTCAAGGATTCCTCCTTAAAACTCATAGAGCTTAGCTCCCGGTACCACTGTAAACTTGTGTTTCAATAAAACGTCGATAGCTTTTTCCGGATCATCAAACCGGAAAATGATCACGGCGTTCTGACCGCTTTTTTCGACAAAGGCATAGAGATATTCAACATTGATGGCATCCTGAGTCAGGGCTTCCATGATGCTGTGCAGACCGCCCGGCTGATCGGGAACTTCAACGGCCACGACAACGGTTTTGCTGACGCGGAATCCCGCGTCCTTGAGGACTTTATTGGTTTTTTCCACATCGTTGACGATTAAACGCAAGATGCCGAAGTCTACGGTTTCCGCCAGCGACAGGGTGCGGATGTTGATGTTGTTTTCCTTCAGTACGCGGGTGGCATGGACAAGTGAACCGGGTTTGTTTTCCAGAAAAACAGAGATTTGTTCGACTTTCATATTTCCTCCAGATTTCTTTTTTTGCATATTGCCTGTGGGAGGCCGCCGTGGCATCCGCATGGAAAATCGGGCCATTTCCCGCGGGATGCCGTGCTTCCCTGACAACGAACGGCATCAAATGACGCGTTTGTCGATGACTTTAGCGCCTTTTTCTTTCAACGTTTGCGGGGTTACCAGTTTGACGCGTGGAGATATGCTTAAATAATCCTTCATATCTTTCACAATTCTTTTTTCAATGATCTGCAATTCCTTGACGCCTCCTGATTCACTGAAGAATTTTTCGCCGACTTCCACATGGAGTTCAACGGCGTCCAGAGCACCGACTTTGTCGATAATCAGTTGATAGTCCGGCTCGACACCCTGGATTTCCTTCAGGATGGCTTCCACCTGTGAGGGGAAGATATTGATGCCGCGGATCGTCAGCATGTCATCGCTGCGCTTCAGCACGCGTTCCATCCGGATATGGGTGCGGCCACAGCGGCAGGGTTCGGGAATCAGGCGTGATATATCGCCGGAACGGTAACGGACCAGTGGAAACGCTTCTTTGGTCAGACTGGTAAAAACCAGTTCGCCTTCTTCTCCTTCGGGCAGGACCTCGCCCGTTTCGGGGTTGATGGTTTCAACGAGAAAATGATCCTCGAAGATGTGCATACCCTGCCGGCCTTCCAGACATTCACTGGCCAGACCGGGCCCCAGCATTTCTGAAAGACCGAAAATATTGAGCGCTTTGATCCCGAAAGCGTTTTCGATGGCTTCGCGGGTTTTTTCGCTCCACAGTTCAGCCCCAAAGATGCCGACGCGAAGCTGCAGGGATTTCATATCCACGCCCATGGCAACACCTTCCTCGGCAAGATGCAAGGCATAGGACGGCGTTGAACATAACACGGTCGGTCCGAAGTCCTGCAGGAGAGTTATTTGACGTTTGGTGTTGCCGTCAGACATGGGAATGACGCTGGCCCCGATTTTTTCCGCCCCGTAATGCAGGCCGAGGCCTCCGGGGAGCAAGCCATAGCTGAAGGCGTTATGGACGATATCGTTTTTGGTCAGACCGGCGGCGACAAGGGAACGGGCGGTCAGTTCTGTCCAGGTTTCCAGATCCCGTCTTGTATAACTGAACACGGAAGACCGGCCGGAGGTGCCGGATGATGCATGCAGGCGGACAATGTTGCTCATTGGAACGGCAAAAAGCCCGAAAGGATAGTTGTTGCGAAGGTCCTGGCGCGTAATAAAGGGAAGCTTTTTTAAATCATCAAGGGAACGAAAGTCATCCGGCGAAATTTTGGCAGCATCCAGAGACTTTTTATAAAAACCGACGGAGTGATAAACCCGTTGCAGGACCCGCTGGAGTCTTTTGACTTGCAGCGCTTTTAGTGCCTCACGCGGCAGGGTTTCAAATTCTTCATTATAGATCATAATAGCGTCTCCCTTGCTCGAATAATCAATATACAGGCAACGGATGTCGCCTGGTCAAATCGGATTTCCAGAATTGATGAAAGTGCAGCCTTTTTCCTTTGAAGAAGTTTAACAAAACTTTACGTCTGTGGCAAGAAGCTTTCCATTTTAAAAAGATAAAAAAAACTGCATAAAATTAAATAATTCTTTACGGAAACACACCGGTTGTGTTACGAAGAATAAAAGGTTGCTTCATGACCCAATTACAGCAATTTTCACAGGTTTTAGAAAATTGAGACTTACGATCAGCCGCAAATTGTTGCTGGGTTATTTGTTCATGGCTTTTTTGACCATACTGGCCAGCACCTATGCGTTAATCACCCTTCAGAAATTAAGCTATGTAGCATATAATCTCACCACACAGAAATTTGTTCTGGCCGAAAATACGAAAACGCTGATGGATACCCTTTTGGCCCAGGAAGGCGTGGAAAAGAAGTACCTGATCCTGAAAGACCCCCTTCTGGAACAGATTTTCTGGCAGCGCAGCAGTGAATTTCATGAAGTGCTCACCGTAATGCGGAACGTAAGCCTTGACCCCAAAACAAAAAATAACCTTAACGAACTCAGCAAGCTGCAGGATCGCTTAAAAGCATTGTTTTCAGAAGAAATTGGTTTGCTGAAAAACGGTAAAATAACGGAAGCCCAGACCCTGTCCGACACGTCCGCCAGAACTGTTGTTGATGAGATGGCTGGAAAGATCAGATATATTCAGATCAATGTAGATCAGGCCATCAGTGATGAAATGAACAGGATTGCAAGGCAGAGCGTCAAGGATGCGCACATGACCATCGGCATTGCCTTGTTAAGTTTAGTCCTGGGGGTTGCTTTTGCGCTGATCCTTACCCGTAATATTTCCAAACCGCTAAAGAAGCTGCAGACGGCTGCAGGCATCATTGCGGAAGGCAACCTGGATCATAAAATAGAAGCAAGACGGGATGATGAGATTGGCGCGTTGGCCAAATCTTTTGCGGAAATGACCAAGAGGCTCAAAGTCCTGGAAGAGCTGAACCTTGATGCCAGTCCGCTGACCGGTCTGCCGGGAAATTTGGCAATAGAAAACAAGATTGATCAGATGCTGGCGAAGAGGGAAAAGTTTTCATTATGTCAGGTGGATCTTGATAATTTCAAGCCGTTTGCCGATAAGTACGGATATGCCTGGGGCAGCGAAGTGATCAAAGAAGTGGCCAGCCTGCTTACAGGATATATCGGCGAAGAGCCTATGAAAGAAATATTTATCGGCCATATCGGGGGAGATGATTTTGTCGTCATCGGCGAACCGGATCAGGTCGAGAGCATCTGCCGAAAACTGGTAGTTGATTTTGAAAAGCGCATCATGAGCTATTACGCTAAAGAGGATGCTCAAAATGGATATTTTATCGGGAAAAACCGCCAGGGAATAAGGCAGAAGTTTCCGCTGATCACCATTACGGCGGCCATTGTCACGGATGATGGGTCACGTTTTAAAAATCCGCTGGACATGGCCAGAATGGCCGCGGATTTGAAAGAATACGCAAAAATGTTACCCGGCAGCAATTATGTGACGGAACAGGATATAGAAAAGAGAAGGTCATTGGAACCGCAGACCCTGCAAAGCACCCTGGAGTTGGACTCATGATCACGCATTTGAAAAAACTGATTTGTTTGATAATGCTTACTGTAATTTTGATGGGTTGCGTAACAACCGGCGGAATCAATAACAGCGCTGATCAAAAAAATGCCGCGCAACATTCCGGTGGTTTTTTCAGTATCAGACCTTCGGACAGAGAGATCTTCACAGATGCGCTGTCCTTTTTAAGCGCAGAAGAAAAAGAACCCCAATACAATGAGGCAAAAATAAGACTGGAAAATTTAATTCAGCTCTATCCCAAAAGCAAATGGGCTGAAGCCGCGAAGGCGTTGATTATCAGCATCAACAGAATGTCTGAATTGGAACAAAAACTGGATCAGTCGGAACAAAAACAGGCAAAACTTGCAAATGATTTTAATTCGTTAAGTAATAAAAGCAGGCAGACGGAAGAAAGGCATGCTGCTGAAATATCAAGATTGCAGCAGGAAAATGAAGAACTGGCAAAAGGACTGCAGCAGTTGAAAAACCTGGAGATCCAGCTGGAAAAAAGAAAAAAGAGACGGCGTTGATTGTACAGGCCGGCTATGAAAAATCGCGGAGGTTGTTTAAATAGTTGCGGGCCAGCATAATTCCCAAAACAGTTTTGGCATCATTCATTTCCCCGCTTTTAAAAAGTTCGGAAGCCTTTGTAAAACTCACCGGAGTGACTTCAATGCATTCATCTTCATCGGGAGTCAGAGGTGCGTAAACCAGATCCTGCGCCAGAAAAAAATACATAAATTCATTGCAGTAACCGGGCAGCATGTATCCGGCAAAAAGCTTTGTCAGCTTTCCGGCCCGATACCCGGTTTCTTCGGCAAGCTCCCTTTGTGCACAGTCCACCGGTGATTCACCGTCATCATTGAATGAGCCGGCTGGAATTTCCAGAAGGTTTTGTCCGGTCGGGACACGGAATTGTCTGATCAGCAAAATCTCATTTTTAGCGTTAACAGCAACAACCGCGATAGTTGGTTTGTGGTCAATCCAGCTTTGCCGGGTTTTTTTACCGGAGGCCAGTTCAACGTCTTCTTCCCACACAGTGAAAATTTTACAGCTATAGGTTTTTTGTTTGTTATTTCCCATGGACAGCTTTTTCGCTTCAGTTTGTCTGGATGATGGCGAGAATGTGCTTCTCAATTTCCTGTTTCGGCAGGGCACCTACCAGTCGCTCCACGAGTCTTCCCTCCCGGAAAAAAAGCATGGTGGGAATGCTGCGAATTCCATACTGGGATGCGGTAACCGGATTTTCGTCCACATTGAGTTTGACGATCTTGACGCCGTTGGCATAATCAGAAGTGAGTTCATCAATCACAGGAGCAAGGCTTTTACAGGGACCGCACCAGGGCGCCCAGCAATCGACAAGCACTGAAGTTTCTGTGGTCAGCACTTCACGGGCAAACGAATCATCGGTGACGTCCAGAGGTTTGATGTTCTGTTTTGCAATAATAAGCGGCTCACTGCATTTGCCGCAAAGCGGTTTCGCATTAAGGCGTTCTTCAGGAATGCGGTTTTTTGTCCCGCATTTCAGACAGCGGATAATCAGGTCGTCCAGTGGAGCATGGCAATTGCCGCATGTGGGACGGCCCTGAAACTTCTGCTTCGGAATGCGATTTTTGGTGCCGCAGTTCAGACAGCGGATAATGATATTGTCCGGCATAACTATTTCCTCAAAATGGCAATAATATTATCTCTTTTTTCGTTCGAAAAGGCAAATTATATCGCAACGCTGACTTCACGGGGGTTAAGAATGCGAACCAACTCGGACGTCGACATTTTTGCAAGCAGCCCCCGGGAGCCTGCATTGATGAATATTTCCGGCAAGTCAGCGATGGTCTTTTCCATGTAGACGGTTAATGGTTTCCTGGTTCCGAAAGGGGACGTCCCTCCCACCATGTAGCCGGTGTGTTTGTGTGCGGTTTCCGGTTTGCACGGCGTGATGGATTTCACTCCCAGCACGCGGGCCAGCGCTTTTGTGGAGACTTCCTTGTCCCCGTGCATCAGAATGATCAGGGGTTTGGCTGTTTCATCTTCCATGACCAGCGTCTTGATCATGATATGTTCATCAGCGCCGAGCCTGGCTGATGATACCCGGGTTCCCCCTCTATCCTCGTATTGATAGGAATGCAGTGTAAAAACTGCTTTTTTTGCTTTCAACGCCAGAATCGCCGGGGTTGATGGAATCTTTTCCTTCGACATGATCACAATATAATGGTGGGATGGCCAAAAGGCAAGGGGGGAGAAAAAAGTAGGCTGTTAGACTGTAGACTATTAGACTATTAGGTTAAAAGGAAGGGGCGCGAAGCGCCCGACAAATTATGCTAACAGCCTAATAGTCTACAGCCTAACAGCCTATTTAATCTTAAATTTTTTCAGTTCCTTAAAATCCAGTGTTGCAAAATAATCCTTCAACGTTTCCGCGCGCCGGATTTGAACGACGGACCCGTCTTCCCTGAGCAGCAGCTCAGCGGAACGGAGCTTGCCGTTGTAGTTGAATCCCATCGCGAAGCCGTGGGCACCGGTGTCATGGATAACTACTGTGTCGCCGGGCGTTAGTTTCGGCAGCATACGGTCGATGGCAAACTTGTCATTATTTTCACAAAGAGAGCCTGTGACATCGTACATGAAATTAGGCGGTTGCTTTTCTTTGCCCAGCACGGTGATGTGATGATAGGCGCCGTAAATAGCCGGCCGCATCAGATTGGCCATGCAGGCATCGAGGCCGGCAAACTGTTTGTACGTGTCCTTGATGTGCAGTACTTTTGAGACCAGATAGCCATAGGGTCCGGTGATATACCGTCCGCATTCGGTGAAGATTTTCAGGGGCGCAAACCCGCCGCCGACAATAATATTTTCGTATTTTTCCTTAATGCCCCGGCTCATGGCCGTAAGGTCGATGCGATTCTGTTCGGGCCGATAGGGGATACCGATCCCTCCGCTCAGATTAGCGAATTCGAAGCGTATGTTCAAGGCGTGGGAGACGTCAGCAATCAGCCTGAAAAGAATGTCTGCGGTTTCCACAAAATAGTTCGGATCAAGTTCGTTGGAAGCCACAAAAATATGGATGCCGAAACGCTTGATGCCTTTATCCCTGCAGATGCGATAACCCTCAAAGAGCTGGTCGCGCGTAAATCCGTACTTGGACTCTTCGGGGTGGCCGATGATCACATTGCCTTTCTTTAGCGGACCGGGGTTGTAGCGGAAACAGATCATTTCGGGAAGACCGGCAATTTTTTCCAGGTATGCGATATGAGAGAAGTCATCCAGGTTAATGGTTGCTTTCAGCTTTCTGGCTTTTACAAAATCCTCGGCCGGTGTGTCATTGGAGGAAAACATGATTTCCTCACCGCTGAAACCGGTTTTTTCCGACATCACCAGCTCTGCCAGTGAACTGCAATCCGCACCGAATCCCTCCGCCTGAAGGATTTTCATGATATACGGATTGGGGCAGGCCTTGACTGCAAAGTATTCTTTGAACCCCTTATTCCAGGCAAATGCCTTTTTGAATTCGCGCGCATTCTTCCGGATGGCTTTTTCATCATATATATGAAAGGGAGTCGGATACTTTTCAATGATTTCCAATATCTGTTTTTTGGTAAAGGGCAGTCTTTTTTCCGGCATACATTTTCTCCCGTATTCAATTTGTCATGAACATTTACGGTAAAATAATGAATTTATCAATGGTATTTTAAATACGGGGCACAAACCTCTTGCATCAGACACAATAGTGAACGCAAGAGTAAATGGCAGCGGAGATTACGGCGGAGATGGGGATGGTCAAAATCCATGCCCAGATGATATTTCCCGCGACGCCCCAGCGGACCGCTGATAATCTTTTGGTAGCGCCGACGCCGACGATCGCGCCGGTGATGGTGTGGGTGGTGCTGACGGGAATTCCTGCCACAGTCGCCCCAATGATGGAGCAGGCCGCGGCCGTTTCGGCGCTGAAACCGCCGATAGGTTCAAGCTTGGTGATTTTGGTTCCCATGGTTTTTACGATTCGCCAACCGCCAAACATGGTGCCCAGAGAAATCATCGAATAGCAGGTGATAATTACCCAGACGGGAATATGAAAGGTATCGCCCAGAAGGCCTTTGCTGAAAAGGGCCATGGCAATGATCCCCATGGTTTTTTGCGCATCGTTCATACCGTGGGAAAGAGAATAAATTGCAGCCGATACAAGCTGAAGTTTGCGAAAAATAAAGTCCGATTTAGCGATCGTGGAATTACGGCTCATGTTCATGGCCAGAACCATGAAAATAAAACCAAGCAGCATCCCGATTGCCGGGGAAACAACGATGAAAAGGGTTGTTTTCGTGATGCCCGACCAAACCAGGGTTTGGGTTCCGGCCTTTGTGATGGCCGCTCCGATCAGTCCTCCGATCAACGCATGCGAAGAACTGCTGGGCAATCCGTAATACCAGGTGATGATGTTCCAGATAATCGCGCCACCCAGAGCAGACAGGATAACGAGGTTATCGACGATGTCAATATGGATGATGCCTTTACCAACGGTATGGGCAACTTCCGTTCCCACAAAAAAAACAGCAGCAAAATTAAAAAAAGCCGCCCACAAAACAGCAAATTTGGGTGAAAGAACCCGGGTGGAAACAACCGTTGAAATGGAATTGGCTGAATCATGAAACCCGTTTAGAAAATCAAAAATCAGCGCGATTGCCACCAGAATGAAAACAAATGCCATCGAATCAAGCATGTTTCAGGACAATCCCTTCCACGGTGTTGGATACATCTTCACAAACATCGATGGCTTCTTCAATTCTTTCGAAGATCTCTTTCCATTTAATGAGCTCGATGGCGTCTTTTTCCTTGATGAAAAGCTCGGTGATAATGCTTCTTAAAACCACGTCTCCTGCATTTTCCAGGGTGTTGATTTCCACACACCCGTCGAGAATCATCTTGGAGTTTTTCATGTTACGCAGACCGTAAATAATCTCTTTGATTTTGGTGATGGCCTGAAAAAGGATTTCCGCCTGCTTGATAATTTCGTCATCAGGCTTCTTAACGTTATACATATGGATGCGGATAGCGGTGGCTTCAATGACATCCATGATACTGTCCATCTTGTTGACCAGCGCGTAAATATCTTCGCGGTCGATCGGTGTCAGGAAAGTTTTGTGCATTCTTTCATAGGTTTTATGCGTAATGCCATCCGCTTCATGCTCTATTTCTTTGAGCCGGGACACTTTCGCGGCCGAGTAATCACGGTTTTTTGTCATTTCCAGAAAGAATTTGCCGCCCTCTTCAATTTTGTCGGCCAATTCTTCAAAAAAATTAAAGAAGTTTTCTTCTTTAGGAAAAAGGCGCATAAGCAGATTCTCCTTTGTGATTCCATGAACGATCTAATCTAAAAGACAGCGTTGATCTAGCGAATTATCGGGGAAAATGCAAGAACTTATAAGGATTCCGGCGGGGAATCTATCGTTAATATTTGTTATTTTAAGACCTTGGAGTAAATAATTTTACTGTCGCAGTGCGCGTAGAAGTCTTTGAGAACGGCCTCGGCAATGTAACCGCAGTTTTGATAAAATTTTTGAGTGGAGGCGTATTGAGCGCGCGAAGATGTTTCTGCATACAGACGCTTGCCTCCCATACCACGGATGATTTCTTCCGTTTTTTGCAGGAGCATCTTCCCCAGTTTTTTGCCACGGGAGGTTTCGGAAACAGCAATCCAGTAAAGATCGTAGCTGGCGGCGGTAGCCGGGATCAAACCATAACAGGTGTATCCGACAACCTCGCCATCATTTTCGGCAAACAAAAACTGATAAGAACTTTGCTGTCCGTTTTCAAGCCGGTCCGTGGCCAGTTCACAGGCCAGTTCCACTTCCTCCCTGGAGAAGTAGCCGCTGGATTGAACGATATTTAAGATGACACCCAGATCAGAAGACTGTATTTCCTGTCTGTAAAGCAGGGACATCAGAACGATCCTCCATTTTGCGGAATACCGCTGCGAAACATAAAGTAGACCGCCCCAACCATGCAAAGGGATGCCCAGAGATAATCCAGTTTCAGGGGCTGCTTCATGTAAAGGATGGCAAAACCGGCAAAGACCGCCATGGTGATGACTTCCTGAATAATTTTGAGCTGGCCCAGGGAGTAATGCTGAAAACCGATGCGATTGGCCGGCACCTGCAATACATACTCAAAAAATGCAATGCCCCAGCTGATTATGATGACGAAAAAAAGGGGTTTGGAGTTGAAATTTTTCAAATGCCCGTACCAGGCGAAAGTCATAAACAGATTGGAAAAAATCAATAATAAAACAGGCTTTAACACAAGATGAACCCTCCTCAGGAATAAATAGCATTTCTTATAATATTGTTTATCGCGTCAGCATACCGTATCGAAGCCTGTTCCAGGGCGGCGGCAAACCCTGCATCCGGAGACAGGCAGGGATTGGCGTTGATTTCCAGAACAAATGGATTTCCCTGTTGGTCAACGCGGAAATCCACGCGGGCATACCCGCGCAGACCGAAAAGATGCCAGATCGCGAGAGCGATATTTCTCAATGAGCCGACCAGAGCGGTATCATGAGGGCCCATATCAAAAGAGCGTACTGTATTATCATATTCAAATGAGTTTTCAACCCACTTGGCACGGTAATCAAGGAATTTTAATTTTCCCGGCGGAAAATTCTGAAAAAGGATTTCCGCAGCCGGCAGAATCTGAACTTCGCCATCGATGGCCAGAAGGGCAACGTTAAATTCACGGCCGTCAATGTAGGCTTCTGCAAAACAGTCCATGCCAAGATTTTTCTTTCGCTTCTGCAGAGCGCTCAACAGGATTTCGCGGTTTGCGGTCTGAAGAACGGCTTCGTCGTCCAGACCGACGGAAGCATCCTCCCAACAAGGTTTAATCATGTAGGTATCGGTATCGGTTTGGCCGATGGCGTTTCCCCCGGAGGTGATCCATGGCGGCGTGGCGATACCGGCAGCCTGCAGCATTTGTTTGGCGAGAGGTTTGTTGGAGGTCAGAAACGTGGCATCTGTCCTGCAACCCGTGTAGGGTATCTGCAGGAAATCCAGGAGGGCTGTTGCGAAGTAGACCATGCTGCCCCTTCCGGCAAAGGTTTCCACCAGATTGAACACGACATCCGGGTGAAGGTCGCGGAGCTTGGCGATCGTTTGATTGAAATCCATCCCAAAGGGAAGCGGGACCGGTTCATAGCCCAGTGCGAGGGCCGCTCCGCTGACGCTTTCGGTCTGCGTCAGGCAGTCCTGCTCGTCAATTCCCGCGTCCGGGGCCACATCGGTATGTAAAATGACAATTCGTTTCATCAGGGATTCTTTTGTCCGCCGGATTTTGGATGCGACCTTTCAAGTGATTATATTTGCGCGCGTTAGCGCAGAATTCAGGATGTCGGTAATGAGCCGGTCATAGGAGATGCCTTTCAACCTGCAAAGAATAGGCAGATCCGAACGGACTGGATTCAGGCCGGCCAGGGAATTGACTTCCATAAAATGAGGCCGGCCCTGAGCATCAGAGCGCAGATCGATGCGTCCCCCGTCTTTTAAACCAAGACCCCTCCAGGCCCGGATCGATATTTCCATGGCCTGCCGGGCTTCTGCATCATCCACGGCGGCATATCGCACAAGGTTTTCGTAATGCTCCTTGTTTTCGTAGGAGTATGCGTGCTGTTCGGCATCCGGGTTCAGGATCACCTCCATGGCACCGAGCGCGCGAGCCCCTTTCCCCGTGCCTACGATCCCGACAGTGAACTCCCGTCCGGGCAGATAGGTTTCCACCAGCACGGGCTGGCAAAACGTCTGGAGAAGGTTTACACAGACCGAGTACAGGTCTTTCGGGTTGTCAATCCTGGAAAAAGCCGTAATCCCCTTGCCTGTTCCTTCTGCAACTGGTTTGGCAAAAAGGGGATAGGGAAGAGCAATGAGTCCGATATCTTCCGGCCCGGAAACAACGGCAAAGTCCGGGGTAGGAATTCCCAGGTCACGCACGACGTGCTTGGTCATGCCCTTGTGAAGGGTCAGGGCCTGCCCCAGGGCGTCGGAGAACGTATAAGGAATGTTGTAGGCATCCAAAAGAGCGGGAACCTGAGCCTCACGGCCGAAGCCGTAAAGACCTTCGGCGATGTTGAAGACAAGGTCCCAGCGATCACCCGCGGCCAGGCGACGGGTCAGTGATTGGATATGGCCGATCCGGTCGGTCGCATAACCGCTTTTTAAAATGACATTTTCAATGGCTTCGATAGTATCGGGCTTGTCGAACTCCGCTGTTTCTTCCAGGCTGTAGCCTTCACGCAGATAGTCGTCACGCAAATCGTAGGTCAGGCCGATAGTTATCTTTTGAGGGGAGTTGGTTGACGAACAGTTCATTCTGCCGGACATAAATATTCACGATCCTAATGGATATCTTTCGACTCAGCGTGATTGTCCGGGTAACGAAAAACATGACCCTCGTAATTGCGCATCATCAGATCACCCTTGTCCCAGCCAATGGCATATTCGGGAAGAAGCGGAATCTTTCCCCCGCCGCCCGGGGCGTCAACTACATACGTCGGTACGGCGTAACCGGTTGTATGGCCCCGCAGGCCCTGAATGATCTCCAGGCCCTTGCTGATCGGTGTACGAAAATGAGAGGAGCCGGGAATCGGATCGCATTGATACAGGTAATACGGACGGACACGAATCTGCAGGAGGCCGTGAACCAATCGGGTCATCGTGGAAACCGAATCGTTGATCCCGGCCAGAAGAACCGTCTGGCTTCCCAGGGGAATGCCGGCATCGGCCAGTCGGATGCAGGCGGCGCTCATTTCGGGGGTCAGTTCGTCGGGATGCGTGATATGAATGCTCATCCAGAGAGGGTGATATTTTTTCAACATGGAAACCAGCGCAGGTGTAATGCGCTGCGGCAGGACCGTGGGTACCTTGGTGCCGATCCGGACAATCTCAACATGCGGAATGTCCTTGAGCCGGGAAAGGAGCCATTCAATCCTGTCATCGGACAGGGTGAGCGGGTCTCCGCCGGACAGAAGAACGTCGCGGATGTTCGGATTTGATTCAATATAGGCCAGCGCCTTTTCCCATTTTGCGCTGTCAATAAAACATTGATGCTGGCGTCCGAAAATCCGGGAGCGGGTACAGTAGCGGCAATAGGTCGAACAGATGTCGGTCACCAGGAAGAGAACGCGATCAGGATAACGATGGACGATGCCGGGAACCGGCGAGTCGACGTCTTCACCGAGGGGATCTTCTTCTTCGCCTTTGGTGTGCAGGCATTCGTCAACCACCGGGACGACCGAGCGGCGCAGTGGATCAGAAGGATCCTGCACGGAAAGAAGGCTTGCGTAGTAAGGGGTGATGGCGACGGGAAGGTCCCCTGACGGATGCATCATCGCCTGCCGTTCGTTATCAGACAGATGAATAATGGCATCCAGGGAGTGAACGTCGCGGATAGCGTTTTGAAACTGCCAGCGCCAGTCAAACCATTCAATACGGCTGATTTCAGGATAATGCTTTTTTCGGAAGGCGCGTGATCGGGGCGAATCTTTAAAAGGGAAATAAAGTCTCTCCGGCTTTGTTTTTGCCAGGGAAGGTTGCTGATGGTTCATGGACAACGAAAATACCCTCGTTGCTTTGTCTTGCATTGCAGCCAGGTCGGTCGTTGGACCGGGAGGTTCGGCCTCCTCATTAAACAGCGTTTCGTTTTCCATTCATTCTCCTTCCGGAACAATGTCTACATTAAAAAAACCAATCAGTAAAATGCATTGTTTTTTTTTGAATGTACGCACACAGAAAAATTTGTCAACAATTATTTTGCATTTTAGAAAAAAAAATGAAAAATAATTTTAAAAGGAATGCAAGACTGCTTCATGGAATGCAAATGACACGGCATCATGGTAAGAGAAAAAAAGAAAAAAGTTCGGAGGCAATTTCCGTGGGACCGCTGTTGGAAGCTTCCGGTACAAAGGTATCAAAAGCACATCTGCTTCATAATGAAATACAGACGGGCAAAGGATTTGGTAAGGCGCCGCCTCCGGGCCCAAGTCAAGAAATTTAAAAACATAAACGACAGGAGACCATCAATGCCAGAGCTTCCGGAAGTAGAAACGCTTTGCCGTCAGCTTCATCAAAAAGTTGTAGGTGCAAAAATATTGCTGACAATCGTCCTTGACGAAAAACTGGCGGGACTGGAGGACATCACAGAGTGTGTCATTGACGATGTGCGTCGTTACGGGAAGACGATACACCTGATCCTCAATGACGGCAGAAGTGTCTTGATTCATCTGCGCATGTCGGGACGGTTGTTCTGGAAGGAGCAGGAAACAAAAGAACCGTACACCCGATGGAGGATGGAGACAGTTGATGGAAATATTGATCTGATCGATCCGCGACGTTTTGCGACGGTGGAGATTGTAAAGACGCGGACCGAAAAGGACGAAAAAGATCTTTTGCAAAACTTCAGCAGGAGAACTTTTCTGGAGAGACAGGTGAAGAGGAAAGTCAGTGTGAAGGTATTGCTCATGGATCCGCAGGCGATATCCGGTATTGGAAATATTTATGCCTGTGAGATTTTGCA
>ERZ795054.2625-NODE-2625-length-14962-cov-5.464882_pt1 | contig 14962 bp, 10 predicted proteins | sample MGYA00375138_ERZ795054 | MGnify/ENA primary metagenome ERZ795054 (study PRJEB30183, sample SAMN05720215) | anaerobic digester metagenome | isolation source: active sludge of municipal wastewater-treating anaerobic digesters | place: USA | collected 2014-12-23 ...
CGACGGAGGGCAACGGGGTCCCTGTCAACCACCTGAAGCAAGACGGCTTCGAGGGTGTCGGCCTGGAAAGGCGGACGCCCTGTCAACAGATGGTAGAGCATCGCCCCCAGCGAGTAGATGTCGCCGCGCGGCTCCGGCGGCGCCTGGCCGCCGCTGACTTGTTCGGGCGCCATGTAGGCCGGCGTGCCCAGGTTCTGGCGGGTGCGCGTCAGCCCCGCGCTGGCATCCAACTGCCGGGCAAGGCCGAAGTCGGTCACATGCGGCTCGCCCTGGGCGTCGATGATCACGTTCGACGGCTTCAGGTCGCGGTGAATCACCTTTCGCTCGTGGGCGTAGGCGATGGCACGGGCAATCCGGGTCAGGATGCGTGCCGCAACTTCCGCCGGCAGCGGCCCTTCCCGCGCGACGGCTTCAAGACTCCGCCCCTCGATCAATTCCATGACAAAGAAGGGATGCCCCCTGTCGCTGCCGATGTCGTGCACCTGGACGATCCCAGGGTGATCGAGCTTCGCGACGATCCGGCCTTCGCGGAAAAAGCGCTCGATCGAGTCGCCCGGGGGAACGAGGCCTCGATCGAGCACCTTGAGGGCCACAAGGCGGCGCGCCTCGATCTGGCGCGCCCGGTACACAACCCCCATCCCGCCGCTGCCCAACTCCTCGAACAATTCGTACCCCTTGATCCGTATTGGCTGCTTCTCGATCGCGTCGCCGCTCGACCCTGTCTCCTCTGCGTCTCCATCGGCGCCCTCTTCAGCCAGGGACACGACGGTTGCAGCCAGGCAGGCGGGACAATGACCCTCCGGCGAATCGGCCGAGAGCGGACGCCCGCAGTGCGGGCAGTGGATTGCCTTTCTCTTCATGCCACATTCCAGAGCATCGAAACGCGATGCACCCGTTCCTCTGCTGTCCGTCCCCGAAGGTTACAGGCCCACTGCATGGGCCCTTGGCCCGGATGTTTCACAAAGCTTCGCGGAGTCTCACATCCGGGCTAACCCGCATAGCAGTTCTCTCGCGCAGTCTGACCGCCATGTGCACCGACGGGGTGTGTAACATATACACAGCGTCAGAAGTTCCGCCGCGTGAGGGCACGCGGCCTACAGGTTTGTAGGCCGGGTCCCCTGACCCGGCGCTGCATCATTTATGTCGCTCTGTATAGCCCCGGAAATCTCACCCTCGGACCGTCAGGAATACCACGACCGCCCCACTGGTGAGATGTCCGGGTTAGGCGCCCAACACTGCCTTCAAGTGTTCGAGTTCTTCCTCGAGTTCCGCGGCGTTCGAGACGGTCTGCGAAAGCTCTTCCCGCAGGAAGCCACCCAAACGCCAGCGCATCCGATGCACGATCACTCTGACGTTGGACTCGGTCAAGCCCAGGTCCGCCGCGATCTGGGCATAGCCTGCGGGAGGGGGATCGCCGTCCAGGAGCGGATGCAGCCGCTCCCAAAGCACCCGGCGCCCCTTCTGAACGAACTCTTGCCGCAATCGGTCAACACCGCGCTCGAGAACGATCAACGCGCAACGCCGCTCATACAACCGCTCCGGGTCTCGGCAATCGGGCGGTTCGAAGGCGTACCGCTCTTCCGCCGACTTGATTTCGAAAGGCACAACAACAACGTGTCCGCCCTGCCGTTGCGTCCGCACGTGTCGGCGTTGGCAACCGAGATGGAATCTGAAGGCGCCCAGAAGATAACTGCGAAACCGGCCGCGCTCCTTCGAGGCTCTGGCCAGCGCCCCTTTCTCGAGCAGGTGCGCGAAAAACGACTGCGTCAGGTCCTCTGCGTCCTCGGGGCTGGCCCCGCTGCGCCGCGCAAAGGCGTACAAGGGATACCAATACCACCGGGCGACTCGTTCCCACGCCTCGCGCGCCGCCTCGTTGTCTCCCGCCGCAATGGCATCAACGACGCTCCAGTGCGTGGTGCCGAACCGGTGGTTGGCCTGCGCGCTTGCTTGTGGCCGCCTCGACGGCGATGGCGCTCCCATCACAGAGGTCGGACAAGGGGATGGGGGTGTTTGTGTCTCGATCTCGGGTGCGCCCATGTGCTCCGTGCGACCATGCCGCCCCGAACGAATTCAGGCAAGCTTTGTGGTGAGCTTTGTTGGAGTCCCTTTGTTGTGAATCCGCGGTGATCCGCAATCCTGTCGATGACTGCGGCGCATCCGGTTGTTGCTGTGTCTTTGCGGTTCAATCCGGGACGGTGGCTGTCATCGGAAGGGATCCACCACAGAGCCCCGAGACCTCACGGCACTTGAACGGCGGCGACACGGAAACCGAGGGTGCGGTCCGCGAGCGATGGCGAGACCCTGCGCCGGTCCGCCGAACGGCAGCACTGCCCGGGGAATTCCCAACAGCCCCCGCGGTACACGCGGCTCGAACCGGATGACGGACCGACCGGATCGGCCACGCTGCCACCCGGAAGCGAATCGACATAGAAATCCGAACACCACTCCCACACGTTGCCGTGCATGTCATACAATCCCCACGGATTGGGCAGCTTCTGCCCCACGCGGTGCGACTGTGATCCGCTATTGCCATCGTACCAGCCGTAATCGGCCAGTTGGGCGTAGCCTGGATCGTCTCCATACGAGAACTGAGTCGTCGTTCCTGCCCGGCACGCATACTCCCACTGGGCCTCCGTCGGCAGCCGGTATTCCCAACCGTCCGGCAACCGACCCGTCGCGCGCTCCTGGGCTGTCAGCGCCGCGCAGTAATTGACCGCGTCGTCCCAAGTCACCATCTCAACCGGCCGGTCCAAATCCCCCGCAAAAAACGACGGGTTCGTTCCCATCACGGCCAGGTATTGCCTCTGGGTCACCTCGTATCGCCCCATCCAAAACCCCGCCGTCAACGTCACCTCCGTCTGCGGTCCTTCGTCCCCGTCGCGGCCCGATTCGTTTTCCGGACTGCCCATCGTGAAGGTCCCGGGAGGCATGAACGCCCATTGATTTGTGTCCCACGCGGTCACGGGCGGCTCCGCGCTGGCCATCACCTGGTAATACCGCTGCCAGGACGCCGCCTCGGTGTCGATGAACACATACGGACTGCTCTCGACCACAACGTTCGTCAACACCCGCCACGCCAACGGGTTGAGCGCGTCGGCCACCATGATCCAGTTGGTCGTCCCCACCGTCCCCCGGATTGTCACCGCGCTCTGCAACCGCACCGATTCGAGCACCGGCGCCTCGATCGGTTGCGCCCGGACAACCGCGCCCAGCAGCAGCGCCGCACTCAGGCCGAGACCAGTGCAAAATGGAATTCGAAACTTCATTCGTGTTGTGGGTGTTCGTGTTGTGGTTGAACCTGCTTTCATGTTCGGTCTTCTTGAGTTGTTACACTTGTTCTGTCCGCAGCCTAACCCGGCCAGTTTGCAGCCACGCCACCGCCAATTCAAGACTCGACGGCGCCGCGTCTACTTCCGCCGCCGCACGTCGAGATACACGGCGGCCAGAATGACAAGTCCCTTGACGATGTATTGCAGCGAGAAATGGACGCCGGCCTGGTTCAGTCCTTTGTCGAGAATGCCGATAATGACAGCGCCGATGAGCGTGCCAGGCATCGTCCCGATCCCGCCCGTAAAGCTCGTGCCGCCGACAACCACGGCGGCGATGGCATTGAGTTCGAACCCCTGTCCGGACGCAGGCTCCGCCGAATAGAGCTGTGACGCGTGAATGACCCCGGCCAGGCCGGCAAGCGCCGCGCACAGCACATAGACGACAATCTCGTTGCGCGCAATTCGGATGCCCGTAAAGCGCGCCGCCTCGCGGTTGCCTCCGATCGCGTACAGATGTTGCCCGAACCGCGTGCGATGGAGCAGCACGGCCATCACGCCCATGGCAGCCGCCATGAGCAGCACCGGCACAGGCAACACACCGAACAGCCGGGCATTCCCCAGGGCCAAAAACAACCGCTCGGAGTCCGGCACCGCCAGGGGCCGCCCCTCGTTGAAACGCAAAGCCACCCCCCGCGCCATCAGCATCGTCGCCAGCGTGATGATGAAAGGCGGCATCCGCGTCTTCGCCGCGCACACGCCGTTCATGGCCCCGAACGCGGCCGCCACCGCCAGCCCCCCCAGCAGAGCCGCCGCCCAGCCGCACTCCGGCAGCAACGCGACCGTCACCGTGCCAACCAGCGCGACCACCGCGCCAACCGAAAGATCGATCCCGCCAATGAGAATCACCAGGGTCATCCCGCTCGCGAGAATGGCGTTCACGGCAATCTGCTGGGCGAGATCCAGCAGGTTCTCCGGACTCAGGAACCGCGGCACCCAGAGTCGAAACAGCCCCAGCAGAACGGCCACCGCCACCAGCAGCGGCGCCAGGTGTCGAAACGATTTCATGGCAGTGTCGTCGGCACGGCGTTCAGTTGCGCGTCAGTTCCGCCATCACGTCCTCGGCGGTCATCTGGCCAGCAGGCGCCTCGCGCACGATGCGGCCCTGGCGGTACACCGCCAGCCGATGCGACAGGTTCAACACTTCCGGCAGATCGGATGAGATAAGAATGAGCGCCATGCCGTTCTCGACCAACTGCCGCATAATGGCGAACATCTCCTCGCGCGCCCCCACATCGATGCCCCGGGTCGGCTCGTCGAGAATGAGGACCTTGGGCGGACGCTCCATCCATTTGCCAACGACGACCTTCTGTTGGTTGCCGCCCGAGAGGCTGCCGACCGGCTGTTCCGGATCCGCGACCCGGATGCCGAGGCGCCGGATCGCTCCCGAGACGATGTCGGCCCGGCGCTGGCGGTCCGGCACGATACCGCGAATCCAATCGCGCACCCAGGGAAGCGCCAGATTGAACCCGACCGAACCGGTCATCACCAGCCCGGCCCGCTTCCGGTCCTCCGGCACCAGCACGAGCCCCGCCTCGAGGGCGTCGCCCGGGCTCTGAATCCGAACCAGTCGGCCTTCGATCCAGATCTCCCCCCCTTCGAGCGGATCGATTCCGAACAGCGCCCGCGCCAACTCGGTGCGGCCTGCGCCAACCAGACCCGCCACGCCGAACACCTCGCCGAACCGCACCTCGAAAGTCACGCCGCGAACCCAGGGGTTGCGCAGATCCCGCACACGCAGCGCCACCGTCCCCGGCCTCGAGGACGCGCGCGGATAGTGATCCTTCAGATCACGTCCGACCATCCACCGGATCAGTTGGCGCTGGTTCATTTCCGCCGAAGCCTGGGACCCGACCGACCGTCCGTCGCGCAAAACCGTGATCCGATCGGCCAACCGCTGAACCTCTTCGAGTCGATGGGTGATGTAAATCAAACCCACCCCCTGGCTGCGCAAGTGCCGCAATTTGACAAACAACGCCTCCGTCTCGGCCTCGGACAGCGACGCCGTCGGCTCGTCCAGAATCAACACACGCGCCTTGACCGAAAGAGCCCGCGCAATCTCAACCATCTGCTGCTGGGCCACGCTCAAGTCCCCCAAGGACGCCCCCACCCGACCGATCTCCGGCATCCCCAACTCACGGATCAGCGCTTCCGCCTGGTCGGCCATCCGACGCCAGCTCAATAACCCCAGACGCGCCGGTTCGCGCCCGAGGAAGATGTTCTCCGCCACCGACAGGTTGGGGGCAAGCGACAACTCCTGGTGAATCACCCGCACCCCTAACCGGTCCGCCACCGACACATCGCGGATCTGAACCTCCCGGCCGTCGACGCGGATGATGCCTGCGTCCGGACGGTGAACGCCACCCAGGATGCGGATGAGGGTGGACTTGCCCGCCCCGTTCTCGCCCAGCAACGCGTGGATCTCACCCGCGCGCAACTCGAAGTCCACACCGTCCAGTGCCACCACGCCGCCGAAGCGTTTGCGGATGCCCTCGAGGCGGAGCAGCGGCGGACTCGAGTGCGCCGTGGGAATGCTCATGGCTGGATCTGCGCCGTGTCGATGAACCGCCGCGGACCGGCGTGTGCCCGACGCGTCCGGCGCATCGCCGGGTTGCGAGAACCGGGCAAGTCACTCATGGCGCCTCGAGGAATTCCTCCGCGTTCTTGCGCGTGACCAGCTTCACCGGGATCCGGATGTCCTTGTCGACCGCCTTGCCGGCCAGGTGATCGTAGCCCGCCTGGGCAGCCACACGCCCGATCTCCTCCGGGAACTGGGCGGACGTCGAGTGAAGCTTGCCGGCCTTGATCGCCCTCACACCTTCCGTCGAGCCGTCCACGGTGACCACCGTCACCCGGCCGAGCAGACCCGCCGACTCGATGGCCGAGATGGCCCCAAGAGCGCTCGGATCGTTGATTGGGAACACCGCATCCAGTTCCGGAAACCGGCCCAGCAGATCGCGCATGACCGGGCGCGCCCCCTCGGTGGTTCCTTTGCCCTCCTGCGTCTCGAGAAGCTTCATCTCGGGATGCTTGCTCATCTCCGCCCGAAATCCCTCGACGCGATCGATGCACGCCTTGTTGACCGAGAGATGCAGAATCACGACCCTGGCTTTCGGATTCACCTCGGCCAACGCCGCGCACGCAAGCCGCCCCGCCTCGATGTTGTCGCTGGCCACCTGGCAGAGCACAAGATCCGGATCGCTCACGGGCGCATCCACGATGATCGCCGGAACGCCTTGGCGCCTGGCCTCGATCAGGCTGCCCTTGACGCCCTCCCAGTTGACCGGGTTGATGAAGAGCGCCGCCGGCCTCTGTTGCAGCAAATCAGCAATGTCGTTCTTCTGCTTCAGACTGTTGAACTGGGCATCCAGAGTGACCAGCCGATCCCCGCGCCCCTCGATCACCCGCTTCAAACCCCGGTTCAAGTCCACAAAGAACGGGTTGTTCATCGTCTGGAACGTGACGCCGAACAGGCGTCCGCCCCCTTCCCCGGTCTTCCCCGATTCCGGTCTTCCGCAACCGGAACACCAACACGCCACCGCGACCGCCAGCAGCAGCCCAAGGCACGATCCGAGCCTCGACACGAGAACGGACACCTCGTCGCGCACGGCCTCACGGGGTGCGGGTTCGCTTGGGCCGCCTCCCGTGGCCCGGCGCGGCCAACGCGCAACGTTCCGCGCGGACTCTCCTCCTTGGGCGGGCTCGGCCGCCCTCATGCTTGGTGTTTGCACGGGCACACACCGTAGCAAGGCGCGCTTCGCTTGGCCATCCCCATTTACCTTGCGGTTGAAGACGATCTGAGCGAATGGATGGCACGACGGGCGTTGTCCGCACGGCCGGTGCATTACGCCGTCGGTGCGGTGTTCAGCCAGGGCGGCTGCGGCTATTGAAGCGGAGATGTCATCGCAGTGACTCTGTAGTGTGAAACCGCATTCATAGTTGACCAGCGCACAGCCTGTGATCGATCCTCGCTAAGAGAACTGCCGCCGTAATGCACAGGTGCGCCAGATAATATGTGGGCAGAATCCAGGCATTCAGTTCCCGCCAGCGCAGGAATTCGCTGAACGATATCAGCGTGTCGGAGAATACAATCAGCGCGATGCCGGCGACGTAAAGGCCCTTGACGCGCCCCGGCTGTTCGAGACCAACCGCGGCAGCCAAACCGACGCACGAGACCGCCAAATACGCCAGAACCGCCGCCCAAAGCACGCGGCTCTCGATCGCGGGCGCCAGCGCCAGCCCAAAGTACGCCACAAACACAGTCAGCAACAGCCCCAGCGCCCGCCAATCGAGCCTGCCGTGAGCCAGCGAGTACCGCAAGTAGCCGAGATGCGCTACTAAGAAGGCCGCGATGCCGGCTTCGAAATAGTGGCTGTGCCCGCGCCGGCTCGAGAGGAAGTAATCGCCGACCATGGACATGCCAAAGGCCGCGACGACAGCCCAGATCGCGGCGCCGCGCGCGGCGGCATCGCGTCGCATCGCCTCGACGAGGATCAGCGCGCACAGACCCGGCACAGCCAGTTTGAAAGGCAGGTGGCCCGTCCAGAGCGCCAGTCCCGCGGCCGCACCCGGCAGCACGAGTAAAACGAGGAGGTTCACGGTTCTAAAGACAACGTCAGAAGTTCCGCCGCGTGAGGGCACGCGGCCTACAACACCGATGTCTGTTCCTTTGTAGGCCGGGTCCCCTGACCCGGCGCCGCATCATTTATGTCGCTCTGTATAGCCGGCGTTTTTCATCGAGGTGTGACCATGCTGAATCCGAAAGCTCCAAGATGTGAAAGCATGCGGGCTGGAAATGCAAGACTGCCGACAGTGGATCTGGAGTGCGTCGGTTGGAATCGAGTTTGCGCCGCGTGGGGTCTGCCTGCCACACCGGGAGTATCCACACCGGAGGGGCGACGTCCTCGTCGCCCGCCAACACATTGTGCGACTCCATTGGTCGGGGACGAGGACGTCCCCACTCCTACGCCTTCGTGTGCACGATCAGAGCACTAGGCCCGGTGCCCTCACCGGGCGACAGAACACCGACAACAACCAGATGCACCGCCGCGGATTGGCGAAAAAGGTTGGCTTCCCGGCGTGCGCCCGTATTCTTGACGTCCGAAAAACGAGCCGAGCATCTGGAATTTATGGCAAAACCCAAACCACAACACCGTCGCTACCGCGAAGATCTGACCGAGACGCCCGATTGGCTGATGAAGAAGAAGTGCCCGCACAAGGCGGACTACATGTCGGGCAAACGCATCCTCCCCAAAGGCATGACCGGGAAGGAAAAGCTTCCGCAGATCGTGGACGACATTTTCCTGGCGTACAACAGCGCCCGACTCAAGGAAGGCTGCCAGTTGTTCAGAGACAAGATGCTCGAGCCGGATGTGACCATCGGCATGACGTTGTCCGGCGCGCTCACGCCAGCCGGCCTGGGCTGCTCCTGCGTCGTGCCCCTTATCAACGCCGGGTTCGTCGACTGGATCGTGGCCACCGGCGCCAATCTGTATCACGACATGCATTTCGCCCTGAACTACCCGGTGCACGTCGGCAGCTTCAAATTCGACGACACCGATCTGCGCGAGAACGACCTGGTCCGCATCTACGACGTCATCATCCCCTACTCCGACGCCCTCATGGCCACGGACGACGTCCTCCGCGACATCCTGGTTCAGCCCGAGTTCCAAAAGGAAATGGGGACGGCCGAGCTGCACTATCTCCTGGGCAAATACTGCGCCGAATGGGAACGCAAGAACGGCCTCAAGAATGTCTCGGTCCTGGCCGCCGCCTACCGCGCGGGCGTGCCCTGTTACACATCGTCGCCGGGAGACTCGACCATCGGGATGAACGTGGCCGGCGTCGAACTGCGCGGCAACAAGCTGCGCGTCAATCCCTCGATCGATGTCAACGAGACGACGGCATTCGTGCTCGCTGCCAAACGCAGCGGCGGCAAGAGCGCCGTCGTCCTCTGGGGAGGCGGCAGCCCGAAGAACTTCATGCTCCAGACCGAACCCCAGATCCAGGAGGTTCTCCGCATCAAGGAGTTCGGCCAGGATTACTTCCTCCAGGTCACGGACGCGCGGCCCGACACCGGCGGCCTCAGCGGCGCCACCCCGAGCGAGGCCGTGAGCTGGGGCAAAGTCGACCCAGCAAGCCTGCCCGACGCCGTCGTCTGCTACACCGACACAACTCTGGCCATGCCGATCCTCACACACTACGCACTGGCCACGCATTCCCGCCGCAAGCATCGGCGCCTCTACGACCAGCGCGCCCGTATGGTCAAGGCCCTGACCAAAGAGTACTTCCAACACAACAAGGTCAAGATGATCGACGGCTCGGATCCGGTGCTGGATTAATGTGCTGAGATCGCGCAGCAATCGGAGATAAGAGACCCTCGCAGGGCAAGCCTTGCGAGGATCTTTCTGTCCCAGGGATTGGTTCGAAGTCTTCGATCGAGTCAATCGCCTCTATCGACGAGCACCCAGATTCCCACTCACACCTGAGTTATCGAGCCGGAGATCGCTTGATTGTCGATCATCGCTGCCGCTCGCAGTTCCGAGAACGGCAACGGCCTGACCCAAGGAGTTCGATTCAAGCTAAAGCGGGGTTTCTGTAGATACCAGCGCTTACGTTCCGTTTGCGTATTCGCACAATAAACTGTGCGGTAATACTTTACACAACAAGGCGCACAAGCCGACATAGCACTTACGCTGGCATTACTAAATGATTCTCCGTAAGCAGGTTTGACAACCCGGTTCTCTGGCGCTATAAACAGGCGCGTCAGGGATAAATGTAAAGACAGTGGACGAATGTAAATAAACTGAGTCAAAACACAATCAGTTATACCGCTCAAACCAGCCAACTCATCATGAAAACAAAGCTGCTTGCCTTGCCTGTCGCGTTGATCCTGCCAATCCTCGGGAACGCCCAGTACGTCATGACCGATACGGCGTCTTTCGCGCCCACCACGGTCCCTTTCGGACCGGAAGTGCTGAATCTGCAGAAGTTTCCGTTCGATCCTTCGCTTCTGACCAGGGTTACGCTCGAGATTAAAGCACCTCTCGAATGCTACATGACTGCCGAGAACCGCACTCCGTATACACTCAAGGCCAGGTCATTTGTCTTGGGGGACGTCGAAGCCGCAGGCCCGATCGCGGATCTCAAACCGATTGCCAGCTTCGGTTACGTGGTGGCCGGACCAGTCGCGCTGGCACCGGCGGATTCACAGCCTGGTGGCGGACCCGATTGGACGGATTTTGGCGGCCCGTTGTCAGCCACGGAAGTCGGCTCTGCATCCACGACGGACCCGGACGATTTTGAACCGTTCCTGGGCAGTGGCACGTTCCCGGTGGCATACTCGGGTTGGGGCGGTTGGGCAGTGTGGGGCGTATCGGATGGGGAGTTTCGAGTCAAAGACTTCAGGGGATTCGGCGAAGTCACGGTCACCTACGAGTACACGTGGGACGAGCAGCAGTACGGTGGAGGGACCGCCGGTTTCTGGAGCAACAAGAACGGTCTCGCCCTGCTTACACAAGCCGACTTCGATTACCTCGACTTCCTGTGTTTGGTCGATGGCGCGGGGAAGCCACAGGATTTCGGGGCCCTGACAACGGAAAGCAAGAAGCTCTTCTCGTCGTGGCTGCGCGAGCGTTCGGCCAGCAACATGGCCTCTCAACTGGCGTGTCAGCTTGCGGCGTTCGTCCTGAACGTCCGTCATGGCGTTTACCAACCGACAGACCTGATCCCTGCCCCAGGCTGTTCGGACAGCGGCTTTCTCGAAGCCGCCTGGCTGATTGCACTGGCCAATGACGCGCTCTGCGCGGACGGTTTCACTCCGAAAGGCGATCCGAATCGCGCGTGCCAGGAGCTGCTGAAAAACGCTCTTGACAATGCCAATAATGGAGCCTATTAACGCTCGCGATTTTTAACACAACCATAATGAATATTCGAAAAATACTGGCGGGAGTTGCCGTGGCGGCGATCCCATTCGTAGGAAACGCTGCCTCCAGGTCGTTCTCTGAGCCTTTCGATCCCACGACGGTTCCGTTTGGCCCGTTGACGGTGAGTCTTACCCAATTCAATCCCGGTTGGGGCACGCTCTCGGGGGTCACACTCGGAATCGAAGCGACGTTGCAGGCCAACATCTCGGCTGAGAACAATACGGCCAAGCCTGTCAACGCGACGGCATGGATCGTCGGGGATGTCGGCGCCTTGGGCCCATCCGGACTCGCTCCAGTTATTTCGTTCGGGAGCATTGTCGCTGGGCCGGTACCATTGGCAGCCTCAAATGGAACCGCGGGCAGCGGTCCTGACTTCACGACTTTCGGCAGCCCGCTTCAAGCCACGGGCAGCAATTCGGCATCCACAGTCAATCCTCTCGATTTCACCCCGTTCGTCGGGGGTAGCACGTTCGACGTAAACTACGCTGGAGACGGTGGCTGGGCGGTGTTCGGTGTGTCGGATGCCACTGTCAATGTGAGCGACTTTAAGGGCTGGGGCACGGTGACTGTGACTTACGATTATATGGTGCCTGAGCCGAGCCAATTCGCGGTCATCGCAGGGCTTGGTTTGGTCCTGTTCGCCGGCGCTCGCCGATTCCGCGGCTGATCGGCTTCCAGAGTTCGGATATTCATTCTCACCGATATCGGAGAGAGCGCAGATTCAAATCTGCGCTCTTTTCTTTTCGCATGGCAGCCCGCCGTCTGAACCGACAGGATTCCACTGGATCCAGTCCTGCGCGCGGTCTTGTCGCGCCGCGGAGTGTCCGGGCTAACGGCTGCCGCCTCCCCTTGCTTTCGCCTCCAACCTCGCGACCGCTTCACGCCCGTTGTGGACATGCAGCTTCTTGTAGATCCGCCCCACATGGGTCCGCACGGTGTTGAGAGCCACCCCGAGTTCCTGGGCAATCTCCTTGTACTGGCGCCCGCGCGCCAGCCATTCGAGAATCTCCCGCTCCCGACGGCTCAATTCATCCGTCGGCGCAGCTTGCTGAAAGGTCTGGATGACTTTGCGGGCAATCGAGGGCGAAATGGGCGATTGGCCCTCGGCCAGGTCCCGAACCGATTCCACCAATCGCGGCGCAACGCCTCGTTTGATGAGGTATCCGGTGGCGCCGGCCCGCAGCGACTCGAAGATGCGGTCGTAATCCTCGAACACCGTCAGCATCATGAAGCGCGCCTCCGGCAACAAGGGCCGGAGCCGGCGCAGACAGTCGATGCCGGAGATGCCGGGCATGACGATGTCCAACAACACCACATCCGGACGCAGGGCCGGCAACTCCGCCAGTGCCGCCTCCCCGCTCGCGCACTCGGCCCGACATTGAAGGTCCGAGGCGCCGAGGAGCGTCTCGCGTACGAGTTGGCGGAACTCGGCGTCATCGTCCACGACGGCCACTGTGATCGGTTTTGATGTCGCAGGCATGGGTGTGAAGTTCAGCCGCTGTCTGAGCCGTTCTCGAGGGGCACCACCACCGAAAGCCGTGTGCCGTGCGGAACCGCCGGCTCGAGCACCAGCTTTCCCCCCAGCGCTTCGGCACGGGCACGCATGTTGCCCAGACCGTTCCCGGGAGGCAGCTCCAGACCTGCCGGCTCTCCCACTTGACTCGCGTCGGGTGCCCGCTCGTTGTTGTTGGCCCCTCGAACCCGCAGATTCGCCTGCCCGTCCGTGCACAGGGTAGTCAGACTTCGCAAGAGGACTGCTATGCGGGCTAGCCCGGTTACGGTTTCTCGCGAAGCGTGTGAAATAGCCGGGCTAAAGCCGCAGCCATCGTCCTCGATGGTCAGCCGGAGTTCATGATCCGTCAGATTTAACGCCACTCGCACCCGGGTGGCGGCGGCGTGCTGAGCGGCGTTCCGCATCGCCTCCTTGGCGATCAGGAAGAGGTTGTGCCGCGCGCGCGCGGGGAGCCGCAGCGGCGGGAGTTGATCCGGGAGCGCCAGATCGCACCCCAGGCCGTGCGCCTCGAGAAAGCCCGGCGCGAACTCCACCAGGTAATTGGCCAGGCCTTCGAGCGTGTCCTGCTCCGGGTTGGTCGCCCACACCAGTTCGTCGAGGGTCTTGATCGTCTGCTGCGCCGAATCGCCCAGCTTCTCGAGCGTCGACGACTCCGTCGTCTCTGCCGCCCGGCCCAATTGAGCTGCCAGACGTGTCAAGTCCGCCCCCAGATGATCGTGAATGTCCCGCGCAATCCGCGTCCGCTCCTGGGTGGCGGCCAACTGTCGGTTCTCGTGGATCACCGTCGCGAGTTGCCGTCGTAACCGAACCTGGACCAGGAGAAAGCCGCCCACAACCAGCAGCGCGCCGCAGACCGCCGCGGCCCAACGAATCCGGCGCGGGACCCGCTCGATCTGTTGCTCCAGGCCCACCAACAGCGGCTTGTTCGGACTCCAATTCGAGCCGCCGGTCAGGCCGCCCCGCTGCCCATAGACCACGACCACCCGGGTGAACGGTTTGTCGGCCTCGGGGTACTCTGTCCCTGCCAGCAGCAGGTCAGGCACGCCGTCGCCGTTTACGTCCCCTGCACTCGATACAAACTCGCCCAGATGACCGTTGGTTCGATCCCCATCAAATGTCCACGCCGGCTCCGAACCGAGGCCGGTCTTGGCCCCGTAGAACACCGCGACCACGCCCTCCTCCTTTGCCTCGTGCGACGCGTACGGAACGCCGATGAGCACGTCGCCAAAGCCGTCGCCGTTCAAATCGCCAGCGCTGCTCACCGAAGCGCCCAGATAAGTCCGCGGCCAGCCTCCCTCAACACGCCAGGCCGGCACTTGCGCGATCGTGTTCGTCGAACCGAGGTACAGGAACGCGGCCCCTTCGTTGAAGTCGCCGTGCGTGGCGTGCCAGGCGCCGATCAGGAGGTCGTCCACGCCATCCCCGTTCACATCGCCCGCCGGACCGAGTCCGAAACCAAAGAACTGCGCCCCGTCGCCTTCTTTCCCCAGATCGACCGGCAACGGATACTCGCTGGTCCAGGCGGGTTGAAGTCCCAGCCCCTTCGCCGAACCCAGGAACAGGTACGCCTTGCCTCCCCAACGGTAGCGCCCGTTGAACTTCATCGCCCCCACCAGCAGATCTCCATAGCCGTCCTGATTCACGTCGCCGGCGGACGAAAAAGCCGAGGCGAAGGCCGATCCATCCTGTTCGCTATGGGCGAACCAGGCTGGCTCGGGCTGCAAACCCTGCTTGGATCCGTGGAGAACGATCAAGGTCATCCCTTGATCAATCTGGCTGGTGGGATCAGCGGCCGTCACCGCCAAGTCCTGACAACCATCTCCGTTCACGTCGCCCGCCGCGGCGACAACAAACCGCAGCTCAGACCGCCCGGCCCGTTTGCGTAGCGTCTGCGACGGCGCCGCCGGCAAGCCGTTGGTCCCACCGAAGAAGACATGGATAGCCGCCTCAGCGTTGGTCTCGCCGGTAGGCGCTTGCCACTCCGAAACGATGAGGTCGCTCGCCCGGTCCCCGTTGATGTCGGCCAGGACCACCGCAGTGCCCAGGTGTGAGTTCGCCCGCTCGCCGTCGAAGTTCCAGTCCGGTTCTGACGCGAGACCGCCGCGCCTGCCGAGGAACACCATCACCCGCCCACGCCCGTCACGTTCCAGCGGCCCGCCCACCACCACGTCCGCCAACCCATCCCCATTCACGTCCCC
>ERZ795054.2632-NODE-2632-length-14942-cov-5.030967_pt1 | contig 14942 bp, 28 predicted proteins | sample MGYA00375138_ERZ795054 | MGnify/ENA primary metagenome ERZ795054 (study PRJEB30183, sample SAMN05720215) | anaerobic digester metagenome | isolation source: active sludge of municipal wastewater-treating anaerobic digesters | place: USA | collected 2014-12-23 ...
GTTAGAACTTGGCCAGAAATTAAACCACTGGAGCAAGAGTATATGAAGAACATGCTAGCAAAGGACAGAGTTTACGAAAACACAAGCTGGCTTGCTAAACAATTAGGTAAAATATTTAACGCTTCTCCTATAAAAATAGACGCTTTTCTAGAGGGTAATTTGGGTAGGACTGTTAGATATTTAACCTTAAAGGGTAATATTTATAATCCTGTAGAAAGTCTGTTCTATGATAAGTATGTAATTGGTTACAGCAAAGAGCTACAAGAGCTCAAGGGGAGGGCGGACGAGATAGATTCTGTTATCTCTGAATACAAAGCAGGTACAAGAGAAATGAATATAGAGGAATATGAAAAGCTTTCTTCTGAAAAGAAGTCTATTCTAGACATACAATCTATGGTAAGAGAATATTCTGGTTATATTAAGGATAAAGATGAGACCGCAGCAGAGATACTTTTGCCAAATATCTTTAAGAAAATAGATCAGCACAGCGCAGGGCAGTATGTCCTAGACGAAGAAGCAGAGAAAGATTTGCTTAGAATACAAGAAAAGCTTGTTGCTTCACAATATCTTGTAGATAGTGGTTTCCCAGAAGTAACATCTTTTATTCTGGAAACCAGAAACGACAAAAAGTTGAATATAATAAAGAAAATGTATGCAGAAAATCCTTCAAAAGCCGATACTTTTATAGGGAATTTGGCAGCTCTGGGATTAATTACTTCTGAATTTAGGAAAATGTTAATAGAAGAGGCTTTGTATTAGGTGGTAGACGAGAGGACTGCCGTGTGTTAAATTATATTATGATAGGCATATAAATAGAAAAACTAGAATGCCGTTTTAATATCTTGATATTCTATTTATTATGACAAAATTTGAAACTAAAAAACCCATAGCAGAGATAATAAAAGAGTATGTTATTCCTATCATTGTCGCGCTTGTGGTTGCAGGGGGAACATACGCCTCTATTAACATGAAGTTAGACAACGCGGTAAGAGATCTTGCAGAACTTAAAACAGAAGTGTTTGCTCATGAGAGCGAAGGAGAGACAGAACATAACGAATTGCTTCAGAGAATAGCAGGGATGGAAGCTAAAGTAGACTATATTTACGAGTGGGTTAAAGAATTACGAGGAACTAGATAAGTTTTTACTGTCTTGTTATGGCACTCACAATTAAAAAGAACTTAGTACCCGCAGAAAAATATCCAATAAAATGTCCTTATACTATGAAGCCAACTAGAATAGTGGTTCATAATACTGCGCACAATGCCAGTGCAGCAAATGAAGTCGCTTATATGATTAGGAATGACTTAAAAGTATCTTTTCACTATGCCGTTGATGATATTCAAATAGTGCAGGGCGTTTTAGAGACAAGAAATTCGTGGAACGCAGGCGATGGATCAACTGGGAAGGGAAACAGGGAGGGTATTTCAATAGAAATCTGTTATTCAAAGAATGATTCTGATATAGAGAAATTCAAAAAAGCAGAAAAGAATGCAGTTTTATTGATTGTGGATATCCTTAAAAGATACAAATGGGACATTTCAAAAGTAACCAAACATCAAGATTATTCTGGGAAATACTGTCCACACAGAACTTTAGACATGGGTTGGAAGAGGTTTCTTAAGATGGTAGAGACAGAGCTGACTCCACCAGTAGTAACACCACAACCTGTTGTATATCCGTTTAAAGAGAACACAATTGTTTATCCAAAACAAGATGTTAAGCTTGTAAAAACAGCTGGATATGCAGATCAGACAATTTTTGTTCTTAAGAAAGACACAAAGAGTAAGGTGATTAAATATCATAATACAAACGGTTTATACATGGCACTTGCAGACGAGTCTGGGAACTTTTATAGTAGTGCATGGACTAAAGAGTTTGATAAATTTACAACAACTGCACCAGTTGTAGTTGTGCCAGAAGAACCAACAATGGACTATAAAAAAGAATATGAAATACTAAAAGACAAGATTGAAAACCCTGAAGCGGGCTATATAAAACAGCTCAACGACAGGGACTCTTCTTTAAAAAAGAAAGAGGAAATAATCAAAAACCTCAATGCACAACTTGAGCGATACGAGAGGTTCTCTGTTTTAATAGGACTGCTTGAACGGATTTTCCCTGTTAAAACGGAATAAATTTTTATTTATAAGAAATTGAATCTTATAAGTTTTTATAAAAAGAGATCTAGACATAAACAAAAAATGGAGAGTCTAATACAAACAACATGGTTTATAACAGTAGCAATAATGTCTATTCTTTTTGGAACAGGGTTACTCATAACAGGTGTCGCAATGATTCTTAGTTTATTTAATTTAACCAAATAATAACATGTTCGAGTGGATAAAAGATGACAAAGCAAGAGCATTTGCATACCGTACTTGGAACACGATTAAAGTTCCTTTGGTTGCAGTTCTCGGTGTTGTCGTGGTTACTGTTATTCTAGATGTCATAGAAGCAGGAACTGTTTCCATTGTTGCTAGTTGGACTTACTGGGACTCTATTGTTGTAGTGGCTCTTAAAGCACTCGCAGGAATCCTGGGTATTGGTGTAGCGGCAGGTGGAGATAAACTTGTGAGAATGAGTAAGTAAACAACCCTAACGTGGTTTTATTCTATGCCTATTTTGTAGGCTAGTATTAAATCGTACCTAATTAGCTTTTTTAACCAATAAAAACAGGTGACATAGCACCTGTTTATTATTATCTTTCTTTATATGGGCTTACAGCACGTTGTTTTTTGTTGGTATATCAACGTTTATATTATGTGCAATCTGTTTCCATCTGCCACATAATCGTCTAGCGTTTGAGAGTCTAGGAAAGATTTAAACCTAGAAATCGCCCATGTTTTTGTTGGTTTTGTTAATGTCTTGTAAGTCTTCACTAAACAACCCGTCTTTGAGTCTCTTATCTCCAGTCTCACGTATGGGTTTCTGTCCCCCGTTAGTATCAGGGTCACTAACCAAAGACCCACTTTTGACTCGTAAACGTTTTTCCCCACCATCGTGAAGATCATTAACTTGCAAAGGTTCTCGTCCATAGAAAGCTCTGTAAAAATTTAAAGAGTCAATCACTTCTTGTTTATTCCTCGGTCTTCTTGATCTTTTTGTCATCTCGGTATTTTGTTAAAAGTGATTTAATATCTAACTCTGTATAGGGCAGTTTTCGCTTGCTAGTAGACAAAATTTTAATAGCAATTTTAACTGCTTGTTTTTCTGTAAACAACTTTATATTGTCAGTGGCATAGACTGGTTTAGGAATTTTGTAGTTAGGAGATGAAAAGTAGTACCTACTATGTTTCATTCCTATTTCCCTTAATGCTTTTTCTATATCTGCTTGTGATGACAGTCTCATATCACTCTGTTTATAAAATTATTTCTTCTCCCCCTCTTTGCCTTCCTCTTTCTTAGGTTGAGGATTTGCAAGTCCAAGGTTTTTCTCATTCTCATTTAAGAAGGTCATAACTGTTTGCCATGCCTCCTGAATTACCATATGCTCTGGGTATGTACCCTTAAAAGCGTCTATGGCTTGCTTTGTTACTGACAAAGCTTTGTTTAGTTGTTCTATACTGACCATAATTTATGTAATAATAAATAATTCTTCATCTCTTTGGCGTTGGTGTAGATGAAATCCCAAGCAGCGTTTAACTGCGCACCGCCGATGTCATAAGACTTGATATCAACAGGTTTGATTCCGTCTTTCTTGGTTTCTTTTACAAAAACAAGATGACCCCTGTCTGTTTCAAATCCGTCCATCTCTCCACAAAGAGCATATGCAAAAAGCTGTAGCTCCATACCGTCTTTAAAAGATCCGCTCTTATAATCTACCATATTTTTATCTACATAATAGTCAAACTTATAAGAGAACCATAACCAATCCGTCATTTGAACTCTACTATACACCTCTCTTTTTCCTCCCGTAGCAAGGTCTGGCACAAAGACCAGACCCTGTTTTTCTATCTTCTCATGTATCTCAGAACCCTTGTCTAACTTTGCCTGTACCTGCGGATCTCTTTTAATCGGTTTTTTAAGGAACATGTTAATAGCGTCTTCTTGGCTATAATTCACCCAACTGTTTAATATGCTCCAAGAGAAGGCAAGTTGCTTTTCCATGGCTAGAATGGCAACTTCTCAATCTCCTCTTCGTCAGAGGTTTCTTCCTCTTTTTTCTCAGGAGACTGATCCTTAAAAGTAATGTCTCTAGAACCGCTGTCAGATGTTTTCTTTTGGTTGAAATCCTCCCTCAACTCTTCAAATGTTTTGTTTACGGCTGCTCTTTGAGCTCTTTCTTCTTCTGGGAGCAAGTCATCTATCTCTGGTGTTGGAACTCCGTTAACTTCAAAAGTACCAACCCAATCAATAAACTTGTTTCCGTCCTTAGAATCAACAACCCTTGCCTCAAACTTCATCCCTACAAGACCATTTAGGTTGACACTATCTCCCAATTCTTCCTTATCTCTAAACTCTTTTATCTTTAAGAGTGCAAGTAGTACATGGTTTCTTGTATATGCAACAAACTGATTTCCACTTCCAGACTCTGTAAGATAGAATTTCTTGTTCCAATCTTTTGTTCTTGTGGTTCTTGTTGTTGGTTCTTTACTTACGACATTTCCATCTGCGTCTTTAATCTCTATCTGATATGGATACTCTATTTTTCCACCACTTGGAAGTTCTTTGTATTCGTCACAAGAATTTATATCAGTGACCTTAACTTCTACTGGCGTAAAATATGTTGTTGATAACTCTGCTTTGTCTTTTGTTAACATTAGTGTATTAGTTAAAAATTAATTATTTTTTATTTAAAGCCTTTTTAAGAGCTGGCTTAACCTCTTCTTCTTTGGCAGTAACCTCTTCTGACCTGTCAGAATAAAAAGCTTTCATCCTTTCAACAATCATCTGAAGATCATTGTCTATCTCAAACTCCTCAAACATTCCCATTGGAGACTTCGCAGAAGTCACTCCGTCTGTTTGTGTCTGAAATACGTATCTCAACTTTCCCTCTTCATCTCTTGAGACTGTAGAGTAAAGCACTACTAACGCCTCTTTCTCGCACATTCCCTCCCACTTTTTACCACCAACCTTTAATCTTTTGGTAGCTTGGTCTTCTATTTGAACCACTTCGTCATGTCCTATTAGGAAACAATACTTTCCAGAGGACTTGAGAAGGTCAAATAGCATTGTAATCTGTCTGGCATACTCACTCCACACCTCAAACGACTTGCCAAACTTCTTCACACACTCTTCTGCGACATGGTCTGTCCATGACGTAAAAGAGTCTATTACAACAACCTCAATATCTTCTCTTTCGCGAAGTTGAATAAGGTAATCGAATAGAATATAGGGACTAAGAGGTTTCATATTCTTATCCCACTTGCCAAGGTATGTATTCCTTGCCTCCCATTTCTTTTGGTTATTGGGAAATGGTAGTGGTTTCATCTCTGTGTTGAAGAGAGCCACTCTTTCTGGATCTAAGTTGCGTAGAGAAGTTGTCTTCCCACGGCCACTTTGACCCATTATTATAGTAACTGGTTTTACCATTGTACTATTAAATAAATTTAACTACGTGGTCAATTACATAATAGACTGACGACCACATAAAGTCAATCTATTTTCCACTATAAGCTCGGTTTATTTTTGATACAATATCATAGTCCGAGAGTGGTTCTGAAAGTCTTGAATTATATTCTAATATCAATTCCCTTGCCTGATCCCTATCCAGCCCTTCATCTTTTGCCCATTGAACCATTCTGTAGATGGTGTTGTCTCTGTTACCTTTGTATAGATTCGCTTTCGCGAAGGTTTCAAACGCTTTTATTAATCTGTCTTTATCCTTTGTTGCGTTAAAGAACTCTTTATTTTGCATTATCTGTTTTGTATATTTAACTGCCTCTTCTGCTGGTTTAAAATCGCTCCAGTCAAACATCTTCTTCCCATTTGAATACCAGTGTAACCCCTCTTTGTTTCCATAGTATGACCTTGAGACATTAGAGCATGCTTGGTCTGGTTTGTTATCAAAGAACTTCATAAGATTTTTCATTATATCTGAATACTCTTGTGCTGTTCCTTTAAAAGCCGTCAGTGCTGGCATGATAATTCTAAACCTGTCATGAGCTTCTTCCCCCTCGTGTTTAACTTTCTGATGGTTTCTTGTGGTTACAATTAAGGCTCTTATATCGTTGTCCTCTATAAACTTTTTCGCTTCTTCCAGTGTCCAACCATCGTCAATATCTAAAACAAATAGTGTTTCTCCGCCCATCCAGTTCTCTTTGCTCCTATAACCGCTGTTAAATTTTCCTGGGGCATAGTTTGGTGCTGAACTTATGACGTTGTGAAGCATTTTGAAGTCCACTTCCCTTAATTTATATCCTGTTGTTATGTCGTCTGACACAGAGATTTGCATTCTCTCAAGGTGTACTACATCCTTTTTAACCACTCTAAACTCCATTACTCTGCCAACCTGACGATCCTCAAGCTCTGAGTTTGTTCCCGCTAGGAACTCTTTTGCAAGTGGAATGTTTTCTGCCAACCAAGTATTAGTATATTTAGCTTCAAACACACGCGCTTGTACCAACTTTGTTTTTCTTACCCATCTATTAACATTCTCTGGTCTGGTTAAGAATTGTATTAACTTCATCCAAGCTGGTATATTACTTGTCTGACAGAATTTAACGAACTGATTTCCCCAAACTTCCGCCAAGTAAATTGCAAAGTTAACGTCCTCTACCTCTACAGTTTGAGTGGCTGGGTGTTCAAGTAAAGCCACAAGGGCTGCCAATCTCAGGGTTTTCCAAGACCTTCCAAGAAGTTCTTTTAATACAGATTCGTTTTCATATTTTTTAATAGACTCGTGTTTTATTTCGCAGTAATCTCTGTATGCCCTGATTTTAACATCTGCTGCCTTGGAAAATGTAGCAACTTTAATTGAAGCACTCCTACAGTTGTCATAAATACCCCTAAACATTGCCTTGTAAAAGTCAACATTTCTGTACAAACTCTCTTTACTCTTGTCTTCTTTTTCATATAAATCCTCTAAAGAAGTAACTGTTTCCTTTGTGTTAATCTCCACCTCCTCTGGGAAGCAGATAAAAGAACGTCTTGAAAAGCCAGATGTAAAGAAATGATCTAGGCGATCTGCACCAACACCCTCTGTTAGTTTAGAATATGAAGTATGAACCAACAAAGAAGTAGGTACGTCTCCCACGTCTGCACTGAACTTTTCTCCTTTGATAACCTTCATTGCACTCTTACCGTCATATGCGTCTTTCAAGGAAGACATTAAGTCTTTATTCTCCTGTCTGATAGAAAGAATAAAATCTTCAAACTCAGAGTTACTCCAAAAAACCCCTCCCATTCTTGACTTGTCCAATGAGGACATCCAATCAGAAAGCCCCTCTGCCGTTGCGGAGGATATCTCCCAAGTAAATTCTCTTGGGGATTCTTGGGCTACAAACCTTCTCTGATCCTCTCTGTTAGAAAACCTTTCCGTTGCTTGCTCCATTAACATATCTATGATTTGTCTTCTGGCTACCTCATAACGCTCCCTGTAGTCGTTTCTAATGTCATACAAAAACTCTTTGTTAACCTCTCTAAGTATTCTGTCTTTCCCCGAACCAGATGGCATGAAGAGGATTCCGTAGAGGTTAATAAATACTGTACTGTCTTCTGACTTAACAAGATTAGATTGTAGCCTAAACCTTGGGATGGCGAGTATTTGAGCAACTTTTGCGTAGATAGTCAGACACAGTGCGTCAAGTGGGGTCGTTGGAAAGAGAGTCCTAAAATAATCTATGGTTAAAGCATGTATGTTAGGAGGCATTCTGCCTGGATCTATGGCTAAGTCTCCCGTTAGTACGTCTGCTACATATGCTTTTACTAGGGCTTCTTTGGTTTTGTTTAAGTTTGTCTTCATAGGTTTTTCCTTGTTTCCAAAAATCGAGGGAGAGGTGGGACTTCAGCTTTTATGAGAGCAAAGTGTTTCTCCCTCGGTTTTTGAAAGCAAATTTGACAATCCTTTGAAAATTTTTGCTCCCACCTAATCTATAATGGCACACTCTAAATGGAGTGTAAAGCACTTTTAATTATGGGGCTTGTCAAATACTTTATAGGTGGGTAAATTATATCTATGAACACTTACCAAAAGGGAAACAGAAGAGAAGTTCAAGCCATGGATATCTTGCGTTCTACAGGCTGGTTGTGTGATAGAAAAAATAGAACCAAATTTCAGTCTAACGATTTCTATAATATGTTTGATATTATTGCAATTCGTGGTTCTGAAGTTCGTTTTATACAGGTCAAGTCAAACAAAGCTCATTGGTACAAAGCTAGAAAAGATATTCAAAAATGGATGAAAGACAACAACATTCAACTTCGTTGTGAAGTCTGGTTAAAAGAGAATCACAAAGACTGGGTCGTCGATGTCTTTAAGTTTGACATTCCACCAAAATCTCCCACCTAGATTTTAAAAGAGCAACTACTTTTTAATAACCAATATATCTGCCATCACTATTAAATCCTGCTGGGATATTACTATCCCTTCTCATATTCTCTACCAACTCTCGTGTTTTACTTTTCTCTTGATAACACGCCTGAAAAATCTCGTCTAAAGTTTCTTTTTTCCCAACCCTTCTTCCTTCTTCTAGACTCCTGTCTGCTACCTTCTTTATTAGCTTTGCAATATTTTCTCCAAGAGGTGTAAGATCTAATTCTCCGTCTCCATCATCACTTTTATCTTCGTAGAGAATGTCTTCCATGCCTTCTTCCTCTAAAAGAATTTCTTTAATACTATCTTCTTCCATTATTCTTCCTCCTTTAATTCTAATAGTTTAGATAACTTCTCCTCTAATATGTTGTTTATATAAAAAAGGGGGTAGGTATAACGGACATCATCTGGTACTCCATACTCATTAAACTCTTCTTGTAAATCTTCTAAAACCTCTCTTGTCCTCTCGGATAGTAGTTGGGATATAAAGTCGGTTAAATCTCTCCATAGTGGAGTTGGATATTCTATACCCATTCCGTTGACCTGATAATCCTCAAGGGTTTTCAATAATTCCTCCCTCCACTCCTCTTGCTTCTCCTTGTCAACACCCTGTAATTTGTCTGTCAACCCTCTTGTCAACCCCTCTTGCTTTTGTGTGTCATTATCTTCAATTTCTGTCCCATTATCTTCTTTATGTGTCAGGGTTGTATCTTCCTGTTCTGTAATTGATTCTAGTATGTTCTTTGAGTCCTCGTGGAATACAACCCCTACATCATCTTTACTAGGTTTAATTGTTTCTCTCATTGCTGGTTCTGGCAGTATCTCCTCTCTCTTGTGGGGTTCTAGTATTATTTCTTCCTCTTGCCCCTCTAGTCCATTTAAAATTATGGTTCTAGCAAACCCACTTGAATAAACCTTTTCTATATAGTGATTACCCCCTCCGTCATCCCATTCCCTTGTTTGTGATAATTCTTTTCTCAACTTCGGATTCTTTAATACCTCTAAAGTTCCACATTTATAATCCTCCTCTGGTTGCTTCTCTGTTGGTCTATTAAATATCCTTGCAACTCCCTCTCCCCAATCTATATGTAAGAAATCTGCATTTACATCTCCCCACTGATTGTCAAGTTGTCCATCTCTTTTCCAAACCTCTATTTCCCTTTCCACTGGTTGCTTCTCTGGTTTAGTATTAAAGTTTTCCCCACCTTCTTTACATAACGATTTCTCTGTGAAAGTTTTACTCTCTTTCCTTACATAACCCTCTGGTTGCTTCTGGGATTGGTTAAATAAAGCTATGATTTCTTCCCGTATATCCTCTTGTTCCTTAGCTCTCTCCGCATATTCATCATCAACTTCAAAATCCAAACCAAGTATTCTTGAGTCATAACTATTCTTAAATGATAGTTCTTCAAGTCTATCTAATAGCTTTTCTAACCTCTCTATCTTCTTCATTGTTTTGTTCTAATAATTTAACTACAATCTACTCTTAATTCTCTTTAGTAAGTCATCGTAATTATAATGTGTGCCACACTCATCATATTCTTTGTAGAGATTATCCACCTGTGTATATGAAACTCCTATCTCTGTTGCGATATACCTTAATGACTTTCCTTGTCTTTTGAGATTTGCTACCTCTTTTACATTCTTGTATCGCTTACTTATTTTCTTAACTCTCCTATAAAGTTTATATAACTCTTCTTTTGTTAGTAAATCTAAAACAACACTTCCACTAACTTCATTATTACATTCTTCCATTTTTTCTATATACCAAAGTTATTCTTCTTGCACCTACAAACCACTTACAAAAGGATATTATGACATTATCCAGTGCAACTTTTAATCCAAACTCTTTTATATTCCAAGTAAAGTTCTTCATATTTACTCTCCTTTCTCTTTAAGGTTAGATAACTTCAAAGCAATAAACTCAAAGATACTCATTTTCTTTATTTGAGCCATCACTTCCTTATAATTCTTTACTGTCAACGCTGTCATTACTAATTCTTTTTCCCTTTGATTCATTACTCTAACCTTTTAATAATTTAACTAAAAATCTCTATACTTAATTTTTGTTATTATTCTTTCTCCGAACTTATTAGTAAGTTCAACCATTGGTCTGGCTACAATTCCTTCTGCTGTAAAATCTCCCCAACTAGACTTAAAACCAGACTTAACCAATTCTACAAGTTCTAGTAATGTTCCTTGCTTTATAATAGGCACAATATCCACTCCGAACATATCAGCTATTCCTTGAACATTCCCTCTATCTAACCAATATTCATCTATCAATACATCAAACAGCACAAAATCCTTCGTAGCTCTATATACTCCACCTGTTTGTATTCCCGCACCATATCCCTCACCGTATAAACATACTTGCTTCTCCCCAAACTTCTCAATAAACATCTCCTTCTTTGTATAGAATAATTCCTCTAGTCTTGCAATCAAATCCTTGTGTATTTGTGCATTATCAGTTTTCCCACCAATCTTAATATCAGTTCCATTCCACATTATTCTGATATTTGTACCATCTACTTTTTCTGTTCCAATCCATTGTGAGCTGGCAAGATATTCAAACTCGGGTTTTTTATATTTCCCCTCTATTAGTTTATTGCTCACCATATCTCTCTCGAATATTGTTTCTATTTTATGATATTCCTTCATCTCTATTCCTCCTTAATGTTAGATAGTAACTCTGGAAGTTTAATTCCTTCAAAATGTCCTATTGGATTTTTCTCCCCACACCAGATACACCTTTCTTTAGGTTTCTTATCAAGCATTTCAATTCCATACTGGCAACCACTCACTAAACATCTTAATCTTAAAGCATATAGTTGCTCGTTGTTCATTCTCTTGTAATAGTCTTCTGATTTTATCTCTCTTTTCTTTTCCATCACCTTATTTGTTTAATTTATTTAGCTCTTCTTCAACACAAATCATTGCGTAGTCACCAGCGCTTGATCCCATCTTTTTATATCTTTTAATTATCTTCTTTAGTAGTTTGGTCTTCTCTTCTCTTATTATTGGCAGAGCCTCAAGCCTACCCTTGATTCTCCCCTTTTCAAAGCTTTCCTCTATTTCAGACTCTATTTCTTCCTGAGTAAATAATACGTCACGAACCCAAAGTTTAAGATCTTCTGGTTTTAAAATGTCTATCGCAAAATCAACGTCCTTCCAAGTATTAATCATTCTTTTTCTGGATATAATTTTAATTCGTTCCAAAAAATATTTTTTAACTCAAGGTCTAAAAATGGGAAATAAATGTCTGTTACTTCTGCGCCACTAGAAAGTCTAAAACTACCTGTGGAATAACAAATCTTTTTACTTGTTTCTAACTCGTTCCACCCCCTTCTGTAAAGAATGTCCTCCCAAATCGTCCCAGATCCATCAAGAACATCTTTCCGTGGAAGCATTGGTACTGTACTCATCTCCCGCCCATTTATTGTTTGAATATCAGGCATATTTTTTCTCTATTAAATTAATATTTTTTGTTTTCTTTTGGTTCTCTTCTGTCCTCTCAACCCTCTTTTTAACAACATATTTTTTAGACAACCAATACAGAGAGTTATATCCACCCTTTTTTCTCATTTCTTCCCTTGCTCTTCTTCTTTTTAAGTTGTGTTTTGTTTTGTTTTTCATGGGTTTTTCCCACTAAACTTAAATAATTTAAAGGAACGGCCACTGTAGCTCGTCATACTTTCGTGGCTACGAAATAAATTTCCGCTGGGGCTTATGCGGTTTATAGTGTCTTTTACTGCTTTTCCCTTCGCCCTTTACACTAACGACTTCGTTGTTCCTTTTAAAAGAGCTACGCTATATTACAAGCGTTCCAAAAATTCCAAATAATAAAAAGTAAATTGCCATGTCTGTGTGTCCATTCCAAAGCAAAAATGCTGATAAAATTACATTAAGTATTACGCCTATCATTCCTACGGCTTTGTACACCATTCTTCTTCTCATATCTTTCTCTGACTGCTTGATCATCTCATCTACTTCTTCTTTAGACCTTATTATAGAGTCTAGAAGTTCTTTCTTGAGCTTTTCAGCCCTCTTGTCTTGGACAGACTTTTTTGTTTTTGGTTTTTCCATTTAAATATTTATATAAAATTAATGCCTATAAAGACTCCACACATCGTCTCCAAACTCAATCAGTCTTAGTGCCTCTTTCTTGTCGTGTATCTTCGCACCACTGTTATGGACACTCATAAAGTAAGCTTTCAAGTGATCCCAACCATCTAAATAATCGTTACTGCACAAGTTAGCGTCAAGAGAGTGATATATACACCAGTCTGCTACTGCTCCCCTTGCTACAACGTACTTAACAAGTGTACTTTTTCCATCGCTTAGTAAATTCTCTTTAGTATCATTGAACCAAGGGTGAGTAATTACTCCATACCCTGAGAAGATTATAGAGTTAGGATATGCCTCTTCTATCATTTTCTTGGTTAGTTTGTACTTTACTGGTCGTTGCAGAAGCTTTTCCCCTGTGCTTTTAGGATCTTTTTCCTTGACTTCTTTGTCCATACAAAAGAAATAATCTTGTATATCTTTATTTTTCATTATTCTGGAAATATAATATTAAATCTTTTTGCATTATATTTACCAACATAATCAAAAACTTCTCCGTTTTTATTCCATTGATAGGTTTTTCCACTGTTAAACACAATGAAGGGTTCTTTTTTATAGAAATCTTCTCCCTCAACCAAGTTAAGAATGGAATAATATTCAAACTCGTGGAACAATTTTCCTTCCCCGTCTGAAAAGGACACCCCGAACTGTTCTTTGAATTTTCTTGCCTTCCATGTTTCCATACTCCACGATAATATGACTGCGTGGAAAGGTCAAGTGTATAATTTCTACAAGTTATATGCTTTTTTATAGAGTGTCCTTTTCCCCTTAGTTTCATTAGATTTTTTATCAAAAACAAATTAGTTATAGGTCTAGAAAGGAAGATCTGTGTCTTTGTCATACTCTGGTTGACAATTCATTAGCAATCCCACTACTTCCTGCCCTTTCTTTGCAATAAGAGGAAGAGGCTGTGCTACATTATCAAAACCACTTTTTTTAACCACAAACAATTCATACTCTCCCTTTAGAGAGTTTAGAAATCTCTTAAGCTCTCCTACAAAATAGAAAGCACGAGTCCCGTTCACCCCTAACTCTCCCGCTTTGATCTTAAACTTGTCTCCAAAATCTGAGCAGTACCTTGTCCAGTCTAGAATAGGCTCAAGTTTTGCGTTAGATAGTATATAGTCAATATCATTTTGTAGATCTCTCCTTTCATCTATTTGAATATTTATTTTCTTCGCGTGTTGTGGCTTGTAACATACCACCCCATCGCTGATCCATCTGTCTTGTGAATCCTTTGTAAAGTCGTTTGCTATTTGCTGATTGGCTCTATAGCTTTGTACGTCTTCTTTTAAATACTTTGCTCTCTTTATTTGATCCATTTTAATTATGAATAAAAATTAAAGTACCAACTTCAGACCATTCATAAAGTCGTTGCATATCTTCAACGCTTAATATAGGGAATATATACCCATGATAGCTTTGTACGTTCTCTATTTTGTTTAATACTTTAAAATGACCGTTTTTTGTAGGACTTTCTTTGCTCCCTGTTGTAATTGGAAGAGTAAAGCACCTTGATCTGGTCTCACATGCTGTTAATATGTGATTTGTCTTGTCAATGTCTATACTTTTTCTATTTGTTTGTACACAAAATAAGACTGCAAGAAGTATTAAACCAATAATTGTTGTTGCAATTTTTATTTTCATTTAAATCCTTTCTTCTAATTTAGATGTAAGATCCATATACTCATCAAAAGTTATATTGCCTTGATACAAGTTAATCACTATTTGAATATGTTCTGTTAACTTCTCCACCTGATCGCCGTCCATGGCTTCATCTTTGTCTATTCTATTTGCCCTCTTGTAGTAATCTACAAGCTTAAATATTTGACTATGAAATTGCACAGTCTCTTGTATATTTAACATTTTGTTTATTAAATAAATTTAATTTGGTAATAAATACCCAAGGACATACAACAATTGTATGCCCTCTGGCTATCCACTACGGTCTTTCGTTGTCATAGATCTGTGTGTTTTCAACGGTTAGCTCTCCTTCTGGGTTTTCATCTTCGTTGAATAAATGCACGTCTATGTCCTCAAAGTTCCAATCAAAATAACCGTCTTGCGTTAGCGTGTCCAAGTCCTCGTATGTTAAACCAACAGATATAGACAATCCTTCTAACTCGTTTAATAGAGCAGTAGCCCTCTGATAGTCTATATTTCTACCATCTGCGTTGGCTACGTTTTTGTACTCTATTAAAAAGTTTTTTACTTTTTGTATTGTTGTCATTTTATTGTCTTATTAATTTATCTAAAGATGTTAATGCGTTTTGTAAAGAGAATGATTTTTTAATTCCTATCTTTTCGTTTTTGAGTAGTTTAAAAGTTTCTTCTCTTAATACC
>ERZ795054.2643-NODE-2643-length-14894-cov-3.697689_pt1 | contig 14894 bp, 7 predicted proteins | sample MGYA00375138_ERZ795054 | MGnify/ENA primary metagenome ERZ795054 (study PRJEB30183, sample SAMN05720215) | anaerobic digester metagenome | isolation source: active sludge of municipal wastewater-treating anaerobic digesters | place: USA | collected 2014-12-23 ...
TTCATCAAGTCGGTGATTACCGGCACGGTGGCCACCGAGACCAATGCGATCAATAAAAATAACGGAATTCTCTTCATGCCGCCTCCGAAACTGTAAAAATTATTGAATGAAAAGCAATCGTTCCGATCGCCGCCCGTCACCCTGAGATCAGTCCGGCATCCGGCCTGAAAGCGGTAAGAGCGCGGCCATACGACCCGATAATGCTATGAGTATCGCCACCGCGAACGGGTTACACGCAGGATACGCGAACGTTCGGGCGAGGGCAAGCATTAATTGACGGGTGTCCGGTATACACGTCACGCGTCCGCGCCATTTTCCACCCGGCCGGATAACACCCGGTGGAGGACGGAGCTCAGTTCCTCCACCCGATACGGCTTAACCACCACCCCGCGGAAACCATACTCGCGGTAATCCGCCATAATTGGATCGTTGGAATAGCCGCTCGATACTATCGCCTTCACATCGGGGTCGATTTCGAGCAGTCTTTTGATCGTCACCCTTCCCCCCGCGCCGCCCTGTATGGTGAGATCCATTATTACAGCGTCAAATACCTCTCCGGACTCCAACGCCCTCCGGTACATCTCGACCGCGATATCGCCGTTAACGGCGATATCCGTGCTATACCCCAGCTCGTTAAGCAGCCTGACGCCAATATCGAGTATATGTTCGTCATCGTCCATTATCAGAATCCTGCCCCTGCCCCGTATGATGTTCCGGGATGACTGCTCCATCTTAACGCTACTACCCATCGCGGACGGCAGATAGAAAACGATTTCCGCGCCGCCCCCCGTCCGGGAAACGGCCGAGATATATCCTCCGTGCCTGCGGACTATATTGAAACTGCTCGCGAGCCCGAGTCCGGTGCCGTATGACTTCGTCGTGAAATACGGATCGAACACCTTTTTCAGGTTTTCCTCCGGAATTCCGCCACCTTCATCGGCTATCGATATCATCACATACGGGCCCGGCTCGAGAGGAATCCCCTCACCCGCCGACACTTGCCGGTTTTTCGCGCACACGCGTATGGTGCCGCCGTCGGGCATGGCCTGCATCGCGTTGATCACCACATTGTTTATCACCTGGGCCAACTGGCCTTCGTCCGCCTCGATGAGCGAAAGGTCGTCGCGCACCATAAATTCCGCCCTCACCTGAGAGCCCGTAAGCACGAAATTGACGGTTTCTACCAGGAGCTTTCCCGGGTCGACCGTCGAACGTATGGGCTCGCCGCCGCGCGAAAAGGTCAGAAGCTGCTGGGTGAGGTTTCGCGCGCGGTACGAGGCCGCCTCCGCCTCGGAGAGTATCCGGTACACCCGTTCGCTCTCAGGCGTGATCATCTTGGCGAGAGTTATGTTGCCGAGAATGACCGTAAGCACGTTATTGAAATCGTGCGCGATTCCTCCAGCCAGGACCCCGAGCGATTCGATCCTGCTGGAACGCAGCATCTCCTCCTCAAGCATCTGACGCTCGGTGATGTCCCGGAACGCCAGGACCGTTCCGATCACCCTGCTCTCCCTGTCGGTTACGGGCGATGTTCCGTACTCGATTATACGTCCGCCTCTATTTGATGAAAGCAGATTCCCCTTGCCGATTGATTCGCATGAGTATTCCGCGCCGTCCGCGCATGCGGCAGGCATATTCAATGGAAAGCCCTCCGGGCCGTCTAATCGCAAGACCATCTCCACCGGTTTGCCAAAGGCCTCCGTCTGGGGCGTCTCCGTTATTTTTTCCGCGGCCCTGTTCATCATTACCACACGGCCGTCCAGATCGGTCGTTATCACTCCGTCTCCTATGGAACGGAGCGTCACCGAGAGGCGTTCACGTTCCTCATCGAGCCGCCGGTTGAGCATCAACAGATCGTCCTGGCTGTGCACGAGCTCGTTCCTGATGGCGTTGATGCTGTCCGCGAGCCCCATGGAGACGAGTATTACCAGCATAGCCGCCGCGAACTCCACCCCCCATAGCGTAATGAAATTATCGCTTATAAGCCCGAACACCCTGAGGTTTGTCGTTACCGCGGCGATCAGAAGCAGACCGGTGCCTATGAGGAAAAATCGCGCGGGCCGATATCCCTTCAGCGCCGTTTTGATGCCGCCGTATATCAACAGGAGCAGCACTATCATATTCAGGTAGATAAACCATATGTCTCTCGGCAGAGGGAGGCCCGCCGTCTTGAAAAGTATTCGCGCGACATGGAGCGCCGCCAGTACCGTCAGAGCGTTCGACAGCCCGGGAAGAAATTCCTTAAGGAGCAGATAATGGCGGAAAAAAGTGATTCCCGCGACGTAGGTGAGAGAGGAAAGTACCTGAAGTGAGATTGTTTTCCACCACGAACTCTCCGGCCACAGGAACTGAAACGCCAGACCGTGGAAATCGAGCATATAGAGTCCAAGGGTGCCGATGAACGCCGCGTTGAGAAGATAGGTTCGATCGCGGATCGAACCCCACAGCAGAAGGCTGTATATCACCATCGCCGCGAGCAGGCCGGCGAGTATCCAGTGTACCGACATCTCATGGGCGATGAAGCGTTGGAGCGAAGCTGGGTCCCAGGCATACAGCCCCAGGCTGAGCGAATTGATGCCCGGATCGATCCGCATAAGGTATCGGGCTACACCGGGTGGTTGGGTGACGGGGAAAATAAAATTACGGTAATATACCGGTCGTTCGCCGAACGGCAGGCCGGTCCCGGCCGTCAGGGAGCGGTAACCGTTTCCTTCCGGAATAAAGAGCTCTACCCGCTTCGTCCATGGCTGAGAGAGCTGGAGCATCCATCGCAGCGCGGCCTTCGACTCGTTGTTGATATGGAAACGTACCCAGAAAACCGATGAGCTGTAACCGATGTTTGGAGGACTCCCCTGAAGCTTCACGAATCGCGCGGACATCGCCGTCGTCGTGATCTTTTCGAGAGGAAGATTTCCGGAGTCGTCCTCCAATACCTCCATGGCCGGAAACAGGGGCCTTCTGCCGGAATGTTCGCTGATTGAAACCGCCGCCGGTCCGCTTTCAGCGAATACAGCCGTGAAAGCCAGCAGTGGCATGAGCGCCATGAGGAAAAGCATCGGACATACGCGCCGGACCGCCCGGCTGGCGATTGAACGCGGCGTCGATGTAAGGGGCGCGCACATGGCACGCTTATGATAGTGTGAAATATATCGGAAGTCAAGGTCAAATGGTCCGGGGATGCTCGAGGCGTTATGTTTTTGCGTTGCCTCGCGAGTACAGCCAGAGGGCGATCATCGTAAAAAGCACGGTCCCCGGCAACGCGCCCGCCGGTTCCTGAATGACGTGAAGCGCCCCGGCTTTCCCCGACAGAGCGACCGGCACGGCGAGGAGTATCCCCATAATGGCCTCTCCCGTAATAAAACCCGAGGCCGCGAGAATTCCGGTTTTTTCGCCGGTATCCGTCGACCTCTTACGCCTGTCCGCGAACAGCGCAACAAGACCACCGAGCATTATGACCACATCGAGCTCGAACGGCAGGTAGAGCCCCACGGCCACGGCGAGAACCGGCGCGCGGAAGGACGAACCGTATTTTTTCAGCGCCAGGTCGGCCGCGATGCACGCCGCGCCGATACCGGCCCCGGCGGCGATGATGTCCCAGGGGAGGTCCCCGCCGAATACCCCGCTCGCGACGCTCTGCATGAGCGTGGCCTGGGGCGCGGGGAGCGCCTGAGGGTTGAGCGCCGTGCGCGGCCCGAAACCATAGGCGGTATTGAGCAGATTAAGCACCGGTCCGATAACCAGGGCCGAGGCGAGCACGCCCGTAATCTGCATCACCTGCAGCTTCCACGGCGTGGAACCGAGCACCCAACCGGCCTTGAGGTCCTGCATATTGTCCCCGGCTATCGCCGCGGCGCATGCCACGACCGCGCCGATCAACACCGCGCTGGCGGGCCCCGCCGCCGCGCCGGTCCCCGCAAGCGCGGCGAGCAGGAGGGCTGAACAGAGGACCGTGGCCACCGTCACCCCGGAGATCGGATTGTTCGAACTGCCGACAAGACCGGCCATGTATCCTCCGACTGCGGAGAAGAGGAATCCCGCGAATACCATGAGCACGGACATAAAAGCGGTTAGCGATACGGAATGGATCTCCTTGAGATAAATAATGAACACCGGGACAATCATGATCGCAATGCCGAGCACCACCCATTGCAGTGGCGTATCACGGTCCGTGCGCGACTTCTGCGAGGAGGCGCCGTCATTCCTGAACGAGTTCCAGCTGTCGGTAAATGCTGCCGCTATGGAACCCCGGAGGCTGATGAGCGCGTACAGGCCGCCTATTACCATCGCTCCCACGCCGAGGAAACGGATCCTGGTGCTCCATACCAGGTGTCCCAGATCATATGCCGTCATTCCTTCGGGTATTCCATTAAGAGCGACATATACGGGTATTCCGATCCACCAGCTAACGGCCCCGCCGATGAAAATGAGCACGGCAATGTTCATGCCGACGATATATCCCACCGAAAGGAGGGCCGGGGAAAGACTCACACCGAAGTACACGAACACCTTTTCGCCGAAAACCGCCGCCAGAGCGGCGTTCTCCTTCCAGAGGTTCAGGCCGGAACCCAGCAGTTTGAACATCCCGCCGGCGAGCGAGGCGATTGCCAGGGGTCTGACGGAACCGCCTCCCTTCTCTCCCGTTTTCAGCACCTCGGCCGTCGCGAGGCCTTCGGGGAACGACAGCTTCTGCTCCACGATGAGCGTCCGCCTGAGGGGGATCGTGAACAGCACCCCGAGGACTCCTCCGGCGGCCGCGATGAATGTTGTCTCCCAGTAATCGAACGTCTCCCAGTACCCCATGAGCACCAGCGCGGGCATGGTGAAAATGGCCCCGCAGGCAAGGGCCTCTCCGGCCGAGGCCGCCGTCTGGACGGCGTTGTTTTCGAGGATATTCGAACGGCGGAAAAGCCCCAGCACGGCCATGGATACAACGGCCGCGGGTATGGCCGCGGAAACGGTCAGCCCCGCGAAAAGTCCCAGATAGGAGTTCGCCCCGGCGAGCACCACAGCAAGCAAGACACCGAGAAGCACACCCTTGAGCGTGATTTCGGGAAGCGTTGTTTCGGCCGGGATGTGGGGAGCGGCATGTCCGTTCTCGCGCATCGCACCGCTGTATACGCATTAACGCCTATCGTCAAGAAGATATTCGTGCGTGCTAAGGATGATGTACCCGACCACGCGCATGGTCCGCCGGGGGCGCCGTCGGGCGGAATCAATTCTCCGCGGGGAAGAATACCCTGAAACGGGCCCCCGTGTTTGAGCTTATTTCGAGCCTGCCCCGAACCTGCTCGACGAGCATCTGCACCAGTCGTATACCGAGTGTTTCCTGCTTCTCCGGATCGAATCCTTCAGGAAGGCCCCGTCCGTCGTCTTCCACCTGGAGGAGTATATCGTTTCCGTCACGCAGCAGTGAAATACTGAGAGTACCCCCTCTCTTCTCCGCGAAAGCGTGGCGCACTCCGTTGGTAATCAATTCGTTGACGATGAGCCCGCACGATACCGCCTTTTCGAGAGGGATATAGACCGAATCCAGCCTCATTTCGAGCCGAATACCGGAGTGTTCGCTGGCATGCGAACGCAGAAGCATGTTGGCGAGTACCTCGATATATCCTGCGAAATCCACCCGCTCGAAACTCTCGGCCTTGTAAATGCGCTCGTGGATCAGCGCCATCGAGTATATGCGGCTCTGGCAATCAAGAAGCGCCGTCTTCTGCCGGTCATCGTGAATACCGTCCAGCTGCAGGTTAAGCAGGCTGGAGATGATCTGCATGTTGTTCTTCACCCGGTGGTGGACCTCTTTGAGGAGAATGTCCTTTTCGTTGAGGGACGCATTCAGCTGGTCCCGTGCCCTCTTCTGTTCCGTGATGTCGGTGATGATTCCAGTAATTCCGACCACCGCTCCGCCGTCGTACACGGGTCTGCTCGACGTGCGCACATAAACCGCCTTTCCATCCCTGTCGACCAGCCGGTATTCGAGCGGTTCGAATTTCCCGTTGATGGTACGCGCCCTGCTCTCAAAGACCATCCCCAGATCGTCGGGGTGTATGAAATCGACAAAGCTCTTTCCGATTATATCCTCGACGCTGTAGTGCGACGATATCGCCTTTATCGCGGAGCTTATATAGGTGAATCTTCCTTCGCTGTCGAGCGAGAATATCACGTCATTCAGGTTCTCGACCAGGCCGCGGTATTTCTCCTCGGATTTCTCGAGCTCCTTCATGAGTCGGTCTTTTTCCGTCCTGATCCGGTTGAGGCTCTCACCCAGCCCGCGGGAGAAGGACACGATCATCAGCGTCGCTCCGACCATTATCCCCCTCGAGGTGAGCAGCATGGTCGGCAGCAGGCCAAAGGTCCAGAAGATATGCGCCAGTCCGCCGACGAAAAAGAAACCCCATCCGGCATAATAATATCGGGCGGGAGTATATCCCCGAAAGGCGTAAATGACCGCGACGGAAATCAATGTAATAATGTTGATGAACGACGCGTAAATGGCGAGAAGAAGCGATGTCTGCATGGAAAGGATGAACGCAAGCACAATGCCGACTGAATCGGCGGCCGCGATGCCCATCATGATCCGATGCACCCGCGGGGTTACGCGGCGCGTTTCGAGAAAGCGTATGGCATGCAGGACCGAGAACAGCAGACAACAGAATATCGCGACGGCGAGGCTGTGATTCGCCCACCAGGGAAAATCCGGCCAGAGGAACTGGAACGAGCTTCCGTCGAGAACCATCTGTAATATAAGGTACGAGGCGATGAACAGGGAAAAATAAAGATAGCTCGGCTTCTGTATTGAAAAAAACATGTACAGGTTATAGCAGGCCATAATTAAAATAAACGAATAGAATATCCACAGTACCGGCATCTCCCTGTTCATCTTTCCCATGAATTCCATGGGGGACCATGCCCTCAGATGGATATCCATGGAGCCCTCGGTCCTGAATCGCAGGTAGTAGGTTCTTGTGCCCGGCTGCTCGAGAATCGGGAATACGAACGTCCTGTATTCGATCTCCCTCGCGTGGAAGGGAATCGTATCGCCGGCGCGCCTGGCGGAATACTTACCGGACTCGTCAGGTGAATAGAGTTCGACGCTGTCCATATGCGGGGTATCGAGCTCGAGAAGCCACCTGATCGGTTGACCCGTCCCGTTGCTTGTTTCCAGTCTCGCCCAGTAGGTGGAGCGCGTATATCCGAACGACAGATAGTCCCTTCCGCCCGGGGCGAAACCCGCGCCGGTTTTTCCCGAGCGTACCGCCTCGAGATCGAGATCGCCTGTAGGGTCCTCAAGCACATCGATGTGGATTCCGAGCCGGGGGCCGTTGATCACGGGGGTTATGATGAACGGCGAGTCCGCGAGAACGGCCGTCTGTAGAAAAAGCGGAGGCAGCATCAGCGCAAGGCAGATATACAGTCGATTCGGCACCGCCGGCCTCCGGGAGTGGAATGTCTGGTGCTTACAACCAAACCTGTAGAATGTCAACCTCTATTATCCATTCCGAAACCTGAATCGAAGTGTAGAATGCGCCGACCGCTGAAATCTACAATGCGACCGCCTCAGGTATAAGGGTATAATTCGAGTTTAATTCTGTTAACAAAATCTTCATCACGTTCGCGTGCTTCTGGCGGTTTTTGCGTTGAGTTTTTATTCATTCCCGGGCAGTGTAACCCGATTTATTTCATTCGGCGGTTTCCGGACACTTTACTGTCCATTACCGCGCGGAGGTCCTTACCCATGGAAGCGCTGCTTTACCTCCTTCTCGTGCCTGCCTCCATCGCCGGAGTCATCGCCTGTTTGCTCGTATACCTTCTCTTTCTTTACCCGAGAACAAGGCTTGACACGCTTCCCGCCGGTCCCGGCGCTTCCGGTCCGGGATTCGAAATACATGAGGCCGGGGGCGTTCCTTATCTCATGACCGGCAAGCTGCCCTATCCCACTCATTTCGAGAGCACTAACCATCCGACGATCGATCTCGGCGGGAAGTGGCATATGCATTTCGACAGGGGGGATGACGGCGAGGCCCGCGGTCTTCCCTCCGTTACAACTCCCGACTCCGGCTGGATGCCCGTCTCCATCCCCTCCACCTATAACAATGCGTACGGCTCGCACACCATGTACGAGGGTGCAGTCTGGTTTCACCGGCAATTCCGCTTCGACGGACGGAAATCCGACGCCGTCTTCGCCCGGCTCTGTTTCCAGGGTGTACTGCTGAGATGTTCGGTCTGGCTGAACGGGCGCCTCCTCGGTCGCCGTGAAGGAGGATACACGCCTTTCTATTTCGATATATCCGATCATCTGAACTATGACGGCATCAATCACCTGGTCGTAAAAACCGACAACCGGCTCACCTGGACATCCCTGCCGCCGAAAATATGGAAGCATCATCACGCCGGGTGGCATACCTACGGCGGAATATATCGGGATGTTTCAATAGAACTCGTTCCCTCTCAGTACATATTCAAGGGCGCCGCGTCGTCCGTAACCAGCGCCGGCCGAACCGATCTCCGCGTCGATGTACTTGTGCATAACATGTCCGCAATGCTTCCGTTCGATCTGGCCTGTTCCGTATACGCACCCGGTGGAAAACGCGTCGGAGCGATCAGGACAGGGCGCGTGACACCGGGAGAACCGGTCAGCGCCCATCGGTTCGATTTCAGGATTGACAGGCCCATTACGTGGAGCCCCGAAAGCCCCCGTCTGTATACCGTTCGCCTTTCCATTCGACGCGGGAGCTCGCGCCAGAACCTCATGTTTAAGACCGGGATTCGTGATGTATCGGTGAGCGGAACATCAATTCTGCTGAACGGAACGCCCGTGTTTTTAAAGGGCATCTGTAAGCATGAGGACGACCCCCGGCTGGGCGCCACGCAGAACACGGCAAGCATCGCGCGGGACCTGTCCCTCGTCAGGAGACTTAACGCCAACTATATCCGCCTCGCGCACTATCCTCACAGTGTGGACGAGCTTATCGCGGCGCGCGACGTGGGGATACTCCTCAGCGAAGAAATCGCCAACTATCAGACCGGCACCGGGTTCACGGCGTGGCACGAGGAGCGCCAGAGCGTTTTCCGTTTCCCCGTGCGCATGTTCGGCATGCGCCAGATGATGAAGCTCGAATTCCTGCTCAATGCCCAGCGCGAAATCGCCGAGATGATCGAGCGCGACCGCAACAATCCCGCCATCATCATGTGGAGCGTCGGCAATGAAACCTATACGCTCTTCGGTGACGGCGGAAGGGTCTACGCCTGGCTTCGCGACGTCGCCCGCGGATTCGACCCCGGCCGCCCCGTTACCATGGCCGAGCTCACGTATGACATTCCGTTTTTCGACAACAGGCGCCGGGCCGCCGGGGAAATGGACGTCATATCCGTCAACATGTACTGCGGCTGGTACTACGGCGACACGGCCGGCATAGGTCCCCATCTCGACCGCCTCCACCGGATGTACCCGGACAGGCCGATAATCATCTCCGAATTCGGCGCCGATTCCGCCCCCGGCAGGAAAGAGAGCGACGGGGTTTGGAAGGCCGAGCGGGTCGGGTACGGCAAGACCTACTCGGAGGAGTACCAGGCCCGTATTATCGCCGAGTACTGGAAAGCGGCGCGTGAACGGCCGTTCGTAACCGGGGTATCGCCCTGGGTGTTCTCCGATTTCTTCTGCACCTGGTTTCCGAACAACCCGGTGCCTTTTTTCAATCTCAAGGGAATACTCTCCGCCGGGCGCAAGCCCAAGGCGGCGTACCATCTGCTTGGAAAACTGTACGGAGGGAAGTGAGCCGTATGGCCCCATTGTACGATTTCAGGCGCTTCCAGGAGGAACTGTTTCCGGAGTGGATGCGTCAGTTCGAATCAGGCCCCGTTACCGGTGAATACAGCTATAAAATCGGCGGACCCACCGATTCCTACGGCACCACCGACATGCTCATAAGCCGCTGGATAATCGGCGAACTCGAACTCTCCGATCCGCGAAAGGACGAGTGGGCATCCGTCATCAATCGCTTTCAGCGCCCTGACGGATGGTATCGCAAGACCTATACCTTCCATCACCGCGAACACACCACCGCGTACGCCGTCGCCGCGCTGACGCTCATTGATCGAAAACCAGCCATGCCGCTCGCGTGGGCCGTGCCCATTCTCGCCGACCGCGCCTCCATGGAACGCTGGATTGAAAGCGTCAACTGGTCCATCATATGGCCCGGTTCTCACATCGTGTCAGGAGTACCGGCTGCCCTTGCGATGACCGGAGAAGGTAACGACGATTTCTACGAATGGTACTTCGACTGGCTCGACAGGAACGTCGATCCCCGTTCGGGCTTCTGGTGCCGCGGACTGGTCCACCGGCTCGGGATAATCCGCCGTCCCACCAAACACGAAATGGGCGGCGCCTTTCATATGTATTATGTGTACGAGCGTTTCGGAAGGAAATGGCCTTATCCCGAACGTATCGTCGACCATACGCTCCGCCTCCAGCACGCCAACGGGCTGTGGGACTCCGACGTCACCTACTGCATCGATCTTGATGGAGTGTATTGCCTCACGCGCTCGAGCCGAAATGCCGGCTGGTATCGCAGGGATGACGTTTACACCGCGTGCCTCCGGTATCTCGAAACCGCGGAGCGAATCCTGAACGATCGCGAGTTCCTTTTCCGTCGTTACCGCGACTCACACATCCTCACGGGCGCGCTCGCCGCCGTGGCCGAATGCGCCAGGTTCTTTCCGGAAATCGTACGAACCGCGAGACCGTGGCGTCAATCACTGGACACGGCCTGTTTTATTTAAGCGCTGTTGATGCACGCGCGCGCCGGGAGCGAGAATCCCGGACACGGCCCTGGCGGCCGGTGAACTCACGGTGAAGGGTACTCGCATGAAATTCAACTACGGCAGGATCTTTCTGCTCGGCTTCGGCTCCTTCGGCTTCAGCGCGATCTGGGTCATTTATAACAGCTTCGTGCCCCTGTTCCTCCAGGACCGTTTCCTTCTCGCGCCAGCCATGATAGGTTTCTTCATGACGCTCGACAACATAGCGGCGCTCTTCATACAGCCGCCCGTGGGAGCATGGTCAGACCGCGTGCGAACCCGCATCGGAAGACGCATGCCGTTCATCATCGCCGGCATACCGGTCGCGGCAACGGCCTTCATCCTGCTTCCGCTCGCTCCGGTACTTCCGCTCTACGTCGCGTGCACGGTCAGTCTCATTCTCAGTATGGCGGTATGGCGCACACCCGTCGTAGCGCTATTGGCCGACATCACCCCTTCCCCCTACCGTTCCCAGGCCAACGGCATCAGCAACTTCATGGGAGGCATCGGAGGCATAATCGCGGCCGTCGGCGGGGGGGCGCTCTTCGCCGTACACCGGGGATACCCCTTCTGGATGGGGGCCGGTCTGGTCATGCTAGCCGGATTCATGCTCTTCTCCTTCATCCGCGAGCCGAAGGAGTACGAAAGCACCGGCGAGGAGCGCCCTGAGCTTCTGGCCAATCTCAGACTCATCCTTCGCGATCCCGACCGGAGCGCGCTCCGGCTTTTTCTCGCGCATTTCTTCTGGTTTATCGCTCTCAATGCCGTCGAGGCGTTCTTCACCCTGTACGCGAAAAACCACCTCGGCTATCCGGGCGAGCACGGTTCGCGGATCCTCGGCCAGTTTTTGCTCACGCTGGTGCTCTTCGCCCTGCCGGCCGGGGCCATCGGGGGGAAAATCGGGCGCCGGCGCTCGATAATGCTCGGCTTATCGCTGTTGATGGCGACGCTCCTCACCATCTATTTCCTGGATCGTGAGACACTCACAACGGTGATCACGCGCCTGCCCGTGCTGGGAACCGTTCCGGTCGTGGGTGGGTTGCTGATGGTCTGCGGATGCTCGTGGATGCTCGTAAACGTCAATTCGCTCCCGATGGTCGTGGACCTCACCGACGATCTTCGCGCGGGCACCTATACGGGGATCTATTATCTGTTCATTACAGCCGCGGCGATCGCCGGGCCGAACATCAATGGATGGATCATACAGCTGACCGGCAACGATTACAGTTCGATCTACATCGCCTCACCGTTATTCATCGCGCTGGCGTTCGTTATGATGGCCGGGGTACGCAGGGGCGAGGCCCGATCGCCGCGGGCGGTGGATGAAGACCGTACAGCCCGTTGAGACGGGATGAATTTTATGATTCGCGGCCCGGAAAGCCGAAGTAAGCGCGCGCGTTGTCGCAGCAGATATCGCGTATCATCCCGCCGACAAGCGTGAAATCGCGCGGGATGAGCCCGTTCTCCATATCAGACCCCACCAGGTCGCACAGCACGCGCCTGAAATACTCGTGGCGAGGGAACGAGAGGAAGCTCCGCGAATCGGTCGTCATGCCGATGAAGCGCGCCAGAAGCCCCATGCCGGACAGCGCGTTCATCTGGGCCTCCATGCCTTCCTTCTGGTCGAGGAACCACCAGCCGCTGCCGAACTGCATTTTTCCCGGCACCGATCCGTCCTGGAAGTTGCCGATCATGGTGGCGAAAAGCGCGTTGTCCGAGGGGTTGATGTTATACAGGACGGTACGCGTCAGCCTGCCCTCGCGCTCGAGGCGGTCGAGGAAACGCGCCGTCGATTTCCCGTGAGCGAAATCTCCTACCGAATCGTATCCCGTGTCCGGGCCCAGCGCGCCGAACATCCGCGAGTTCGTGTTGCGCAGTACGCCCACATGGAATTGCTGGGCCCATCCCCTTTCATGGTCCATCACCGCCAGACGATAAAGAAGCGCCGAACCGTACTCCAGCGACTCCTCCTCCGAAACCGCGCCCCCCTTGAGCGCTCGCGCGAATACCGCGCGCACCCTTTTCTCGCTCCAGTCAGCGGACGGAATCCACTCCAGCCCGTGGTCGGAGAGCCGACACCCGGCCCTGTGGAAAAACTCGTGACGCGCCTCGAGGGCCCGGAGCAGGTCCTCGTAACGCCGAATCCGAATACCGGTGATCTCCCCCAGTCCGGCAATCCACTGGCCGAACAGGGCCGGCCTGTCCACCGCGAGCGCCCTGTCGGGCCTCCAGGCGGGCCAGAGGGCGAAGGGCATATCCGCGCTCTCTCTCCACGAGCGATGATGTTCGAGCGAATCGACCGGATCGTCTGTGGTGCACACCAGTTCCACGTTGAATTTCTTAACGATCGACCGTGCGCCGAAATCCGCGGAGGCGAGCTTTTCGTTGCACTCGTCGAATATCCTGTCGGCGGTCTCCCCGTCGAGCAGCCTGTCGCCGATACCGAAAACACGGACGAGCTCCAGGTGCGTCCAGTGATAAAGAGGATTTCTGAGGGTTGAGGGGACCGTGCGCGCCCATGCCCGAAACCTCTCCCTGTCATCGGCCCCGCCGGTAACGAGCCGCTCATCGATGCCGTTCGCCCGCATCGCGCGCCACTTGTAGTGATCTCCGTCGAGCCAGGCCTCGGTTACGCTCCTGAAGCGGTGGTCTGAGGCGAGCATTCCCGGATTCAGATGGCAGTGGTAGTCGATGATCGGCATCGGCGCCGCGAACTCGTGGTAAAGCCTGCGGGCGCTTTCCGATCGCAGCATGAAATCATCATGGATGAAGAGTTCCATTATGTTACTTTCCAAGTAAGCGGAGATGTCTTCCTATATGCCCGGCAAGCATTTCCGCGTAGAGCTCCTCCTCGGCGATGAGCGCGGCGAGGAATTCACGCCCGAGGGGATTCATCGCCCCGTCGGGTTCCCTTCGCAGAATAAATCCGTAGGTGATGTGCAGAACCTGCCGGGTGTCCTCATCGTCAAGGCCGGACGAGAGTTCATCGTCTGAAAGCGTATTCAGGGGACGAAGAACGGCCGTGTCGGCGGAAACATGATAATACCGCCGGGCCTCATCGAAGCACTCGAGTGCCCGCTCGTGCACCCTCCGATAGAGCTCCGGAAATTTCATTGCAACGAGCCGTACCGCTTCGAGCCAGTTTGTCCCCGCTGTTTTTACATGGAACCGCCCCTTCGTAAGCTCGCCGATTGCCGGAAACACAGCGAACTTGTCGCTTCCCGAATGAACGCTGAGACGATACCCGAACGCGTCAGCGATTGCCGAGTGCACCGCGAATTCCCGCCTGAAGCGGTCGACATCGCCCCGATAGTCCACACCCTTCTGAAATTCGCCGCAAAACCGAGGGGCCACGCCGGTGAGAACCACCCCGCGCCTGGACAGTTCCGCCGCGACAAGATAGTGCGCCTCCGGCGAGGTCGGCGCCGCCGTTTCGTCGATCGAAAGCTCGAAATCGACCTCACGTCCGGCGGTGGCGATCCTCTCCCTGTACACTTTTTCGGCGAAATCGATCACCCCTGAGTAGAGCAGCAGACATCGCGCAAGTTCCATTTTGTCGAAGGATATTTCCGCTCCCTCGACGAGGAATTCTTTTCCCGCGTAGGTACGCTCGTAGTCCTTTCTCACCGGAACCGGCACTGACGCGTATCGCCTTTTTATCTCCGATGGAGCGAGTGATTCGATTTCCGCGTCGATGAAATCCGAGCAGTCGAGCGTTATCATCGAAAAACCGGCGTCAAGCGCCGCGGATATGTCGTCCTCATTTTTAAGATGGTCGCCGTCGGCCCCGAATCCTTCCGTATAGCCCTCGCGCAGAACGCCAAAGCACGCCGCGTCCAGAACATCGGAGTACGTCCGTCCGGTAAGGGTCAGTTCTCGCATGCTCTGCTGGGCAAGGACGGGGAAAACACCCCTTTCCCGGACCGCCCGGATGTGGCCGGGAGAAGCGAGGCCGAGACGATCCCCAAGACCTATTCCTGATTTTAATCTTCCGGCGGGTGCGGGAAGGGTATACGGGAAATGCCGGTTAATCACGCGGCGGGTGGTTTCGATGAGAGGCGCGAGTTTGAATGTGTCGAATACCTCGCCGGGAAGCTCGT
>ERZ795054.2645-NODE-2645-length-14888-cov-4.109486_pt1 | contig 14888 bp, 12 predicted proteins | sample MGYA00375138_ERZ795054 | MGnify/ENA primary metagenome ERZ795054 (study PRJEB30183, sample SAMN05720215) | anaerobic digester metagenome | isolation source: active sludge of municipal wastewater-treating anaerobic digesters | place: USA | collected 2014-12-23 ...
CCTGGTGGACGCCTCCCAGGGCGTGGAGGCCCAGACGCTCGCCAACGCCCTTCTGGCACAGGAGGCCGGCCTCCGATTGATCCCGGTCATCAACAAGATCGACCTGCCGTCGGCCGACCCCGAAGGCGTTAAAAAACAGTTGAGGGAGGCGGTGGGACTGGAAGGGCCGTTCTATCCCACCAGCGCCAAGGAGGGCCGCGGTGTGCTGGAGGTCCTTCAGGCCATCGTGGAACAGGTCCCGCCGCCCCGCGGGAATCCACAGGAGCCGCTGGCCGCCCTGGTGTTCGATTCGGTGTACGACGCGTTCCGCGGCGTCATCGTGTACGTCCGTATCCTCGACGGCTTCCTCCGGCCCGGCATGGACGTCCGTTTCATGGCGACCGGCGCCTCCTATACCGTTGAAGAGGTCGGCCACCTCAAGCTGAAATATGTGAGAGCCGAACGGCTCTCCGCCGGCGAGGTGGGCTACGTGGTTTGCGGCCTCAAGGACATCCACTCCGTCAAAGTCGGCGACACCCTCACGGAGGAATATCGGCCCACCTCGCGTCCCCATCCGGGATACCGCGAGATGAAACCTTTCGTCTTCGCCGGTTTTTATCCCATGGCGCAGGGGGACTATGAGAACCTGAAAAAGGCCATCGAGAAGCTGCATCTTCAGGACGCCGCGTTCTTCTATCAGGCGGAGAATTCCGTGGCCCTGGGGTTCGGTTTCCGCTGCGGGTTCCTGGGGCTGCTGCATCTGGACATCATCAGCGAGCGGCTCCGTCGAGAGTTCAACGTGGACCTCCTCGTCACCGCGCCCACCGTGATCTACCGCGTCACCGACCAGACCGGGGTGCAGAAAGAGCTCGACAGCCCCGCCAAGTTTCCGCCGCACGGCGACATCCTGGAGATCCAGGAACCCTACGTGCTGGCCACCGTCGTGGTGCCGTCCGACTACGTCGGCCCGGTGATGCAGCTCTGCCAGGACCGGCGCGGGAATTTCCTCGACATGCGCTACATGACGCCCACCCGCGTGGTGCTGAAATACGAGATGCCGTTGTCCGAGATCATCATCGATTTCTTCGACCAGCTGAAGTCCCTTTCCAAGGGCTACGCCTCGTTCGATTACGAGCACATCGGGTTCCGCCCCGGCGACCTGGAGCGGCTCGACGTGCTCATCAACAACGAGATCGTGGACGCCTTCTCCATGGTCGTGCCCAAGGCCGCCGCCTACTACCGCGGACGGGACATCACCGAACGTCTGCGGGAACTCATCCCGCGCCAGATGTTCGAGATCCCCATCCAGGCCGCCGTCGGCGGACGCATCGTCGCGCGCGAGACCATCCGCTCCATGCGCAAGGACGTGCTGTCCAAATGTTACGGCGGCGACATCACCCGAAAACGGAAACTCCTGGAAAAACAGAAGGAGGGGAAGAAACGGATGCGGCAGTTCGGCCAGGTGGAGATCCCGCAGGAGGCCTTCCTGGCGGTGCTGCGCCTCGGCGAGACGAAAACCGAGGAATGATTCGGCCGATTTTCTAGAAGCGACGAAAAGAACACTTCAACGCGTCCGGCGGCCTTCGGCCTGACCGGCGGGAAACGAGAGGAAGATGGAAGAGAAGCTTTTTTGGATTTCAATCGCCTGCGGCGCCTACGCCTTCTTGCTGCGCTGGTTCGTTAAAAAAGAGGCGCGTCTCCAGGATTGGCGGTTGACGGCCGCGATGCACGGCATTTTCTGGATGCTGACCGGCGTGGTCGCGGGGTCCCTCTTCGTTTCCTACGCGGAGCGCGCCGAATTGACCTGGCCGCTCATGGCCGGGCTCGGCGCCGCCGGCGCGGTGCTGGGCGTGCTCCTGCGCGCCTTGCGGAACCGTTCCTCGGCCGAGATCTCCTGGAAACTCATTCGCGAGGACCTCGAATGGGCCGACACCGGTTTTTCCGCCATCCTGCTCGCCTCCTTCATCATGTATTTCTTCGTGCAGGCCTTCAAGATCCCCTCGGGCTCCATGCGCAACACCCTCATGGAGGGCGACCACCTCTTCGTCAATAAGTTCGTCTACGGCGTCCGCATCCCCTACACCACCAAAAAGATGGCGCGCTTCCGGCAGGTGCGGAGGGGGGACGTGGTGGTGTTCCGCTTCCCCACCAACGACAAGAGGAGCCCCCACTACGGGAAAGATTTCATCAAACGGGCCGTCGCCTTGCCGGGCGATACCGTGGAGATCCGGCGGAAGAAACTGTTCGTCAACGGCGAACCCGTGGTCGAACCCTACACCAACTTCGCCGAGGATTACGTCATCCCGCCTTCCCGCCTCTTCCCGGAACCCGGGGAGTTTCAGAAACAATGGGAGATCGGGGCCATGGCGCAGCTGGCGGGGGAGACCGTGCGGGACAATTTCGGTCCGGTCACCGTCCCTTCGGGGCACTATTTTGTGATGGGCGACAACCGCGACCGCTCCTTCGACGCCCGCTTCTGGGGGCCCCTGTCGGACAAATACCTGAAGGGCCGCGCCTGGGTCGTCTATCTTCCCATCCGCCGGGCGAAGGTGATCCGTTGACGACGTCCCCGGGCGGTTCCTCCGCCCTGTATATCCACCTGCCGTTCTGTCGCGCCAAGTGCCGCTATTGCGACTTCGCCTCCTTCCCGGACCGCGCCGCGGACATCCCCCGCTACCTCGCCGCCCTGTCGCTGGAAATGGAGGCCCATCGGGACAAACCCCTCGAGACCCTCTATGTCGGCGGCGGCACGCCCACCCTGCTCGAACCGGGCCAGTGGCGCTCGCTGATGTCGTCGGTGCGCCGGCGGTTCTCTCTTTCCGGCCCCTGCGAAGCCACGGTGGAATGCAATCCGGAAAGCGTCACCCGGGAGAAATTGGCGGCGCTCTCCGCCGAGGGCGTCAATCGCCTCAGCTTCGGGCTGCAGTCCGACCGGGACGAGTTTTTGGCGCGCCTGGGTCGGCTCCACGATGTCGCCCGGTTCCGCGAGGCGTGGGCCCTGGCGCGTTCCTTGGGTTTCTCCAACGTGAACCTGGACCTCATCTTCGGCATTCCGGGCCAGACCCTCGCCGATTGGAAGGAGACCCTCGACCGCGCGCTGGAGTTTTCTCCCGAACATGTCTCGGCCTACGCCCTTTCCGTGGAGGAGGGGACGGAATTCCACCGCCGCGGCGTCAAGCCCGACAGCGACCTGCAGGCGGACATGTACGAGGCCGCCGCCGACACGTTGGAATCGGCCGGGTACGTCCACTATGAGATTTCCAACTTCGCCCGGCCGGGGTTCGAGTGCCGCCACAACCTGCGCTATTGGCGCAACCTCCCCTCCGTGGGCGTGGGCGTGTCCGCCGCTTCCTATGAGAACGGCGTTCGCCGCAAAAACACCGCCTCCCTGGACGATTACCTCCGCGCCGTGGAGTCCGGCCGGTCCCCGGCCGTTGAGGAGGATCGCCTCCCGACCGACCAACAAAAGGGGGAAGACCTCATGCTGGCCTTGCGCCTGAAGGAAGGGATGTCGCTTTCCCCGGAGATGGACCGGCTCTACGGCGGCGTTCTGCGGCGGTATCAGATCCTGGGCTTTTTGACTTTCGACCCCACGGCCAACACCGTCCGGCCCACCCGCCTCGGTTGGCGTCTTTCCAACCAGTTGTTCCAGGAACTTCTGACCCCGTCGCCCGCCTGAACCACGCCGTGTTTCTTGGCACTTGACAGTCCCCAGTGCCAGTGTTATACTATTAGCACTCAGTAATTAAGAGTGCTAACATTGTTTTACCTATAAAGAACAGGAAGAGACATGCGCACCCTTTCCATCGCCGAGCAGGAAGACCGTAAGCGGAAACTGCTCCAGGCCATCATTCACCAATACATTAAAACCGGCAAGCCGGTGGGGTCGGCTTTTTTGGCTGAAGAAGACAAGCTCGACCTCTCCTCCGCCACCATCCGCAACGTCATGGCGGAACTGGAAAACGAGGGTTATCTCACCCATCCCCACACCTCGGCCGGACGCGAACCCACCGACAAGGCCTATCGTTATTACGTGGACACGCTGGTGGAACTGCAACACCTGGCCGTGATGGAGGAACAACGCATCCGGCAGGAATACGAGGCGCGTATCCGGGAGATCGAACAGGTTCTCCTGTCCACCTCCAAGACCCTCTCGGTTCTGTCCCACTACACCGGGTTCGTGGTGCCGCCCAAGCTGGAGGAGACCAAGCTCCGCCACCTGCAGCTCGTGCCGCTGGACGATTGCCGGGTGCTGGTGGTGCTGGTGTCCGACACCGGCATCGTCAAACAGCGCGTGGTCATGTTCGAATCGCCCTGCGCCCCCGACACCCTCTCGTCCATGTCGAAGATGCTCAACGACTATCTCCGCGGCCGGTCCTTCAACGAGGTGCGCGACTCCATCCTGGACCACCTCGCCGCCGCCCGTCAGCGCCATGAGGACATGTTCGACCTGGCCCACATGCTCGCGTCCCAGACCTTCGACATGATCGACGAAAGCAGCCTCTATCTCGAAGGCGCGGGCAACATCCTTTCTCTCCCCGATTTTCAGGACCAGGAACACATGAGTCACCTCATCCACCTGCTCGACCAGCGCCAGAACCTCGGCGAACTCCTCCTGCGCGAGCTTTCCGGTCCGGCCGCGGAGGACAAGTGGAAGGGCGTCCGCGTTAAGATCGGGTCGGAGAACAAATTGGCGGACTTGAAGGACCTCAGCCTGGTATCGTCCACCTATGCCATCGGCGACAAGAAGGTCGGCATCCTCGGCATCATCGGACCCAAACGCATGGAGTATTCCCGCATGATCAGCTTGGTGGGCCACATCGCCAGCACCGTCAGCGGCGCCCTGAACAAACTGGTGGGGGGGAAATCCTGACCATGTGGGGCAAATCGAAAGAGGCGCCGCCGGGACAGAAGGAGAAGAAGTCGGGGACCGACGATGTCGGCGCCGTGGCCGCCGACGAGAAGACCTCGGAGCTGGCCATTTTGAAGGAGTCCCTCGACCAGGCCCGTGCCCAGTCCGCCGAATACTACGACCAGCTGGTGCGGCTGAAGGCGGAGTTCGAGAATTTCCGCAAACGGACCGAAAAGGAAAAGATCGAGGTCTCCCGCCGCGGACGGGAGGACGTGCTCATCCAGCTGGTGGGCCTGCTGGACGTGATGGAACACGCCGAGACCGCGGCGCACAAAACCACCGATCTGAAGTCCGTGGTGGCCGGGTTGGACATGCTGTATAAGGAGTTCCGCCGGTTTTTGGAAAAAGAGGGGGTTTCGGAGATCAACCCCAAGGGGCAAAAGTTCGACGCCGTGGAGCACGAGGCCGTGGAGATCGTGGAACATGACGACGACGGACAGGTGCTCGATGTGCTGCAGAAGGGATACCGCTTCAAGGACGCGTTGCTCCGCCCGGCGCGCGTCAAGGTGTCCAAAAAGGCCGCCGCCGAAAAAGACGCCGGGCCCGTCGACAAGAAGCCGGAAGATTTGTCTGTCTGAACCGACATCACCATCATTTTAAGGGGGTAAACAAACATGGCAAAGATCATCGGAATTGATTTGGGAACGTCCAACTCCGCCGCCGCCGTCATGGAAGGCGGTAAACCGGTCATCATCCCGTCCGCCGAAGGCACCACCCTCGGCGGCAAGGCCTTCCCGTCCTACGTGGCTTTCACCAAGGACGGCCAGCTGCTGGTGGGGGAACCCGCCCGCCGCCAGGCGGTCACCAACCCGGAAGGCACGGTGTTCGCCTTCAAGAGGAAGATGGGACAGGACCACAAATACAGCATCCACGGCAAGGAGTTCACGCCGCAGCAGCTCTCCGCGTTCCTCCTGCAGAAGATCAAACGGGACGCCGAGGCCTACCTGGGCGACAAGGTGGAGAAGGCCGTCATCACCGTGCCGGCCTACTTCGATGACAACCAGCGCCAGGCCACCAAGGACGCCGGCCGCATCGCCGGACTGGAAGTGGTCCGGCTCGTCAACGAACCCACCGCCGCCAGCCTCGCCTACGGGCTCGACAAGGCCGGCCAGCCGCACAAGATCCTGGTGTTCGACCTCGGCGGCGGCACGCTCGACGTCACCATCATGGAGATGGGTACCGTCGGCAAGGAGGCCACCTTCGAGGTGCTCTCCACCTCCGGCGACACCCAGCTCGGCGGCACCGACATGGACAACGCCCTCATCGACTTCATCGCCGAGGAGTTCCGAAAGGAGAACGGCATCGACCTCCGCAAGGACAAGATGGCCATGCAGCGGCTCAAAGAGGGGGCGGAGAAGGCCAAGATCGAACTCTCCAACGTGCTGGAGACCGACATCAACCTGCCCTTCATCACCGCCGACGCCGCCGGCCCCAAACACTTGGCGCTGAAACTCACCCGCGCCAAACTGGAGGCCCTCATCGCGCCCATCATCAACCGCTGCCGGCACCCCATGGAACAGGCCATCGCCGACGCCAAGCTCTCGCCGTCGCAGGTCACCAAGATCATCATGGTCGGCGGGCCCACCCGCATGCCCATCGTGCAGAAATTCGTGGAAGACTTCATCTCCCGCAAGTCCGAGGGCGGCGTCAACCCCATGGAATGCGTGGCGCTGGGCGCGGCCATCCAGGCCGGCGTGCTCGGCGGCGAGGTGAAGGACGTCCTCCTGCTCGACGTCACCCCGCTCTCCCTGGGCATCGAGACCCTGGGCGGCGTGATGACGCGCCTCATCGAACGCAACACCACCATCCCCACGCGCAAGTCGCAGACCTTCTCCACCGCCGCCGACAACCAGCCCGCGGTCACCGTGCACGTGCTGCAGGGCGAACGGCCCATGGCCAAGGACAACGTGTCGCTGGGGCATTTCGACCTCGACGGCATCCCACCGGCCCCGCGCGGCATGCCCCAGATCGAGGTCACCTTCGACATCGACGCCAACGGCATCCTCAACGTGTCCGCCAAGGACCTCGGCACCCAGAAGACCCAGCACATCACCATCCACGCCAAGAACAAGCTGGACAAGGCCGAGGTGGAGAAGTTCGTCCAGGAGGCCGAGAAGTTCGCCGACGAGGACAAGAAGAAGAAGGAGGAGATCGAGGCGCGCAACGAGGCCGACGCCGTCGTCTATTCCACCGAAAAGGCCCTGAAGGATTACGGCGACAAGGTGTCCCAGGAGGAGCGCATGGCCATCGACCGCGCCCTCTCCGACGCCAAAGAGGCCCTCAAAGGGTCCGACATCGACCGCATCAAACGTGCCAAGGAAGACCTGCTCAAGGCGTCCCATAAACTGGCCGAGGAGATGTATAAAAGCGCCTCCGCCAAGGCCCAGCCCGGCTCCGGCCCGCAGCCGGGAGCGTCCGCCTCCGGCCCGTCCGCCGAGGGGGAACCCGGCGGCAACGGCAAGGTGGTCGACGCCGAAGTCGTGGACCGTGACGACAAGAAGAACGATTGAAACGTCGAAGGTTTGAAGGGAAAGAGGCGTTTCTTTCTCCGTTCCGGAGAGAGGGGGGAATGACGGATCGAAAAGGATTGAGAGGTGAATAGGATGTCGCGTTTTTTCATTCCATCATTCACCACTCCACCATTTCACTATTCATTCACCACATAACATGCCGACAAAACGCGATTACTACGAAGTCCTCGGCGTCTCCAAGACCGCCGGTGCCGACGAACTGAAGGCCGCCTATCGAAAGGCGGCCCTTCAGCATCATCCCGACCGCAACCCCGGCAACAAGGCCGCGGAGGAGAAGTTCAAAGAGGTCAACGAGGCCTACGAGGTGCTCTCCGCCCCCGAGAAGCGCCGCCTCTACGACCAGTTCGGCCACGCCGGCGTCCAGCAGGGCGGCGGACCGGGCGGCCCCGGCGGGTTCCATGGGTTCGAGGACATGGCCGGCGGCGGGTTCGGCGACGTGTTCTCTGACCTCTTCGGCGACATTTTCGGCGGCGGAGGCGGCGGGGGGCGCGGGCAGGGGCGGCGCGGCGGCCGCGGCGCGGACCTGCGGTACGACCACACCGTCACCCTGCACGAGGCCTTCACCGGCACCCAATCCTCTCTGCACGTGGCGCGCCGCACCACCTGTTCCAAATGCAACGGCAGCGGCGCCAAGCCCGGCACCTCCCGACGCACCTGTTCGGAATGCCGCGGCGCCGGCCAGGTGCGCGTCACCCGGGGTTTCTTCACCCTGGCCCAGACCTGCCCCCGCTGCCGCGGCGAGGGGCAGATCGTCGAAAGCCCCTGTTCCGAATGCCGCGGCGAGGGCCGCGTCCGCAGCACCGACAACCTCACCGTGCGCATCCCGCCCGGCGTGGAGGACGGCACCGCTCTGCGCGTGCCCGGCGCCGGCGAGGCGGGGGAACGCGGTACCCCGGCCGGCGACCTGTACGTCGTCGTCCATATCACCCCGGACAGCCGCTTCGAACGCGACGGCGAGAACCTCCTCACCGATCGCCACGTCTCCATCGCCATGGCGGCGCTCGGCGGCGAGGTGGAGATCCCCACCGTTGAAAAATCCGTCCGCATCAACATCCCCGCCGGCACCCAGTCGGGCACGCTGTTGCGTGTGCGCGGCGCCGGCATGCCGCGCCTCAAAGGGTCCGGCCGGGGCGACGTCATCGTGCGCGTCGTGGTGGATGTCCCCACGCGGCTCAACAAGGAACAGAAACGGCTCTTGGCGGAACTGGCCCAGTCCATGGGGGAGGAAGGCGTCTCCACCGACGACGGACTCTTCAAGAAAGTCTTCGGCCGGTGAGGAAGAGAGTTGAAGGTTTTAAGTTTAAGGTTGAAAGGGCCGGGTTTTTGACGCCGTGCACGCATTAAGCCTTGCACTTTCCCCGTTAAACTTTGAACTTTTGACTTCTCACTTCTAACTTTTCCGCATGCCCCACTTCTTCGTCCCTCCCGACCAAATCCGCGAAAACAGATTTTTCCTGTCCGAGGGGGAATCGCGGCACCTGTCCCAGGTTTTAAGGAAGGCGCCGGGCGACGAGCTCCAGTTGTTCGACGGGCAGGGCGGCCTCTACCGCGGCGTCATCGAAAAAGTCTCGGCCGGCCGGGTGGAGGGGCGCTTGGAAACGTTGTCTCCCGCCGTCAAAAGGCCGTACGCGCTCCGTCTTTTTCAGGGACTGCCCAAAGGGGACAAGTTCGAGTGGATCCTGGAGAAGATGACGGAACTCGGCGCGGCGGAGATCGTGCCGGTGCACACGGAACGCTGCGTGGCGCATTTGTCGTCGGAAAAGGCGCCCGCACGCCTGGAACGCTGGAAGAAGATCGTCCTCTCGGCGGCCAAACAGTCGGGCCAGCCGCAGGTTCCGGAAGTCCGCCCGCCCATGTCTTTCCGGGAGGCGCTGGCCCGCGCCGGCCGGAACGGGCTCACGCTCGTTCCGTGGGAATCCGAGACCGACATGGGTTTGAAAAAGGTTTTGCGGGAACAACGGGGCCGGGCGGAGAGCGTCAACGTGTTCATCGGGCCGGAAGGCGGGTTCACCGCCGACGAGGTGTCTCTGGCCCTCCAGGGCGGCGCGGTCTCCGTCACCTTGGGCCCGGCGATTTTGCGCACCGAAACGGCGGGGCTCTTCGTCGCTTCGGCACTTCTTTATGAATGGGGGGAACAAACCAAATGAAAACGTCCATGAGCCGGGTTGTGGTGATGTCGGTGTTGTCGCTTTTGGGGGCGTTGCTGGTCAGTTATTTCTGGCAGGCGGGGACCGTCGGCCTGTTGCTGGGACTCTTCATCTTCGGCGTCGTCGCCGGTTGGAACGCTCGCCGGGCCGGCTGGCTCTGCGGCATCATCGTGGGCCTGCCGCTGGCGCTGTTCCACCTCACCCGGTCCGCCTTGCCGGACTATCCATCCCTCGCGGCCTTGTTCGGCGAGGTGGACTACTGGCGGCTGGTGGTGCCAGCCTCGGTGGTCAGCACCGGCATGTCCATCATGGGCGGCATCGTCGGCGCCTGGCTGCAGGACATGAAATACAAAAGAGGCACCTGAAATAAGACGAAGTGAAAATCTTCCTGCACACCTTCGGCTGCAAGGCCAACCAATACGACACCGAACTTCTTCGCGCCCGCATGGAACGCGCCGGCGGGGTCTCCGTCGAGGATTCCCGCCACGCCGACCTGTGCCTGGTGAACTCCTGCTCCGTCACCGCCGCTGCCGACAAGGAATGCCGCCAGTTCGTGCGCCGGCTCCTGCGCGATAACCCCCGCGCCCGCGTGGTGGTGACCGGCTGTTACGCCACCCATTCGCCCGAGGAACTTCGTTCCTTGTCGCCGAAGGTCGAAGTTTACAGCAACAAGGAGAAAGACAATTTGCCCGCCTGCGTGGGGTTCGAACTGAAACCGGAGGTCTTCGGTCTTTCCCGTTACCCTACGCGCGCCCGCGCGTTCGTGAAAATCCAGGACGGCTGTCGCGCGCCCTGCCGCTATTGCATCATCCCCACCGTGCGGTCCGAGGCGTGGAGTAAACCCGTGGGCCACGTTTTGAAAGAAGTGGAAACCTTGGCGCGCGAGGGGCACGGCGAAATCGTGCTGACGGGCATCCGCTTGGGATTGTATAAGGGGGAACTCGGGGGCAAAAAGGGGACGTTGGGCCTCGTCGGACTCCTGAAAGAGTTGGTCCGGCTCCCCGGCGAGTTCCGCCTCCGGCTCTCGTCTTTGGAGGTGACGGAAGTCAGCGACGATCTTTTGAAACTGGCCGCCTCCACGGAAAAAATCTGCCGGCACTTTCACGTGCCGCTTCAATCGGGGGACGACAAGGTTCTTAAAGACATGGGCCGGTGGTATAAATACTCTGTTTTTGAGGAGCGCGTTCGCCGCATCCGGGAACGGTTGCCGGACGCGGCCGTCACCTCCGATGTGCTGGTGGGCTACCCCACGGAGACCGATGCGGCTTTTCGAAACACGTTGGAGCGGGTGGAGGAACTCCGACTCAGCGGCCTTCATGTCTTCCGTTACTCGTCCCGCCCCGGCACGCCCGCCGCGGAATTGAAACCGCTTCCGCCGGCCGTCCTCCGCGCCCGGGCCGCCCAACTGCTGGCCCTGGCCGACCGGTTGAGGGGGGAGTTCCGGCGTCGTTTTGTGGGCACTACCCGGCGGGCCTTGGCCGAACCCTCCGGGGCGGGCTGGACGGACAATTACCTGCGCGTATCCCTGCCTCCCGGGTCCCCCGTCGGCCGTTTGGTGCCGGTGCGGGTGGGGTCGGAGGAGCCCTCCGGGGTTTCGGACGAAAACCCTTGAAAAATCGCCCTAAATCGTTTATACTCCCCCCATGAGTGATTGCATCTTTTGCCGGATCGTCCGCAAGGAGATCCCGGCGGAGATCATCCACGAGGACGCTTCGGTCGTCGCCTTCAAGGACATTCAGCCTCAGGCGCCGATTCATATTTTGCTGGTGCCGAAGAAACACATCGGCCGGGTGATGGACTTGAAACCCGACGACATGGCGCTGGTGGCCGACATCCATAAAATCGTGCAGGCGTTGGCCCGGAAATTCACCCTGCACGAAAGCGGTTTTCGCCTCGTGGCGAACAACGGTTCCAACGCCGGCCAGGCGGTAGACCACCTGCATTATCATCTGCTGGGTGGACGCAAAATGGGTTGGCCTCCCGGCTGATTCGCCGATCCTCGACGGTAAACAGCGTCTCATCGGAAGCATCCCGCAACGCGGCCCGAACGTACTCCGGCCCGGCGGTCTTTTTTTGCCAGCGGGAAATATTTTTTAGGGGTCCTCGCCGGACCCATTTCAGGAAGGTGGTGTTTCATACATGGTTTTGGTTAAAGTTCGCGAAGGGGAATCCATCGAAGAGGCCCTGCGCCGGTTCAAGAGAGAATGTGAGCGCAACGGCATCATGCAGGAGATCAAGAAACGCGAGTTCTACGAGTCCCCTTCGGTAAGACGTAAAAAGAAACAGGCCGAAGCGCGGCGCAAGATGCGCCGCCGCATGATGCGCCACAACCGGGGTTGACCGGCTCCTCGCTCCACGCGTTCAACCGACTGACTCTCAAACAGACATCGTCCGTTTCTTTCGAGGATGCCGCCGGCGTTGCGGAACGGTTTTCGTCCGCCCCGCGGGCCGGTCGGGCGCGTGTGAATCGTCGGCTAAGGGGTTGTTGAAAAATGGGCGTTTCCCGTAACGGCGTCGAACAAGTCCGCAATGCCCTCAACCCGCTGGACATCATTCGAGAAGCGGTCCCCACCCTGAAACAGGCGGGCAACCGCTGGCGCGGCCTGTGTCCGTTCCACAACGAACGGACGCCTTCGTTCTATTTCATGCCCGAAAAGGGTCTTTGGCACTGTTTCGGCGCCTGTCAGGAAGGCGGCGACATTTTCAAGTTCGTGATGAAGCTGGAGAACCTCACCTTCCCCGAGGCGCTCCGCCACCTGGCCCATCGGGCCGGCGTCACGCTGGAATGGGCCGCTTCCGACGAGACCGCCTCGCGCGAGACCAAGGAACGCGAACGGCTTCTGGAACTTCTGACCCAGGCGTCGGTTTTCTATAACGAGGCCCTGCGCAAATCGGCCGACGCCGAGCCGGCCCGTCGTCACCTGGCCCAGCGCAAGATCCGGCCGGAAACGGTGGAAAAATTTCAGTTGGGCTACGCCCCGGCGTCGGGGTTCCTGGAATCCGCCCTGCGGCGGGGAAAGCCCATCGAGGATTTGATCAAGGCCGGCCTGGCGGTGCGTTCGGAGAAGTCCGGACGGTATCACGACCCGATCCACGGCCGGCTGGTGTTCCCGATCTTTGATTCCTACGGCCGCGTGGTGGGGTTCGGCGGCCGCGTTCTTGGCGACGAGTCGTCCGGTCCGAAATACCTCAACTCCCCCGAGACCCCGGTCTATTCCAAGGGGCGGAACCTCTACGGTCTTTATCAGGGCCGCAACGGGTTGCGCACCCGCGGCCAGGCGGTGATCGTGGAAGGATACATGGACGTGGTGGGGTGCCACCAGGCCGGCGCGGATTATGCCGTGGCCCCTTTGGGCACCGCCTTCACCACCGACCAGGCGCTGCTGCTGAAACGCTACGTGCAGGAAGTGATTTTGTTGTTCGACCCGGACGACGCCGGCACGCGGGCCTCCTGGCGCAGCGCCGACGTGCTTTTGCAGAGCGACCTTTTTGTGCGCGTGGCGCACGTGGCCGGCGGCAAGGACCCGGACGAGCTGGTTCTGGAAAAAGGCCTGTCGGCGCTGGACGAGACGCTGCGGGCGGCCAAAGATGTGGCCGATTTTTGGCTGGACGACATTTCCCGCACCTCGCCGCATTTCGACAGTCTCCACGCGCGGGTGCGGCAGGCCCAGGAATTTTTGGCTTTCGTGAAGGCGGTGCCGAACGAGATGCTTCGGCGAGAGTGGGTGAAGAAAGTCGCCACGCGCCTGTCGTTGGACGAGGGCTCTTTGCGCCGGGAACTGCACAAGATCTCCGCGGTGGCGGCCAAACGGGCCGCGGCGGCCGCCCCTCCCCCGGCGGCCCGGCCGGCTCCGAAACCCGCGGAGGAACGACGCGCCCCGCACGTGCGCAGCCTGGAAGAGGAGATCCTTCAGCTCTTTTGCAACCACGCCGAGGCTTGGCCCCGGCTGCCGGAGGTGCCGGCGGAGTTGTTCCACGATCCGCGCTGCGAACGAGTGTTTTCGAAACTTTTGGCTCAGTGGAAGGAGAGGGGGGCTGTGGAGCTCGGTCCCCTGCTGGCGGAACTGCCCCCCGAGGACGCCGCCTGGTTCTCCGCGCTGGCGGCCGAGGAGAAGAAGTTCGACGACCCGCACGAGACCCTCGGCGCCCGGCTCAAACGGCTGGAACTCGTCACCACCGAACGCGAACGCCGGACGCTGGAGAAGGAAGTCCTGCAGATGCTGGAAGGCCGCATCCCGAGGGACGAAACGAAGATTTCACGGTATCAGAGTCTCACCCGGCTGCTTAAGGGCGTGGTGCGGGCCGAGGCGAAAAGCGCGACGTAGCGGAGTTTGAAACGGAAAGAATGGACGGACATCGAATGAATCACCAGGATATTTTGCGAGGGCTCATCGAACACGGCAAAGAGGCCGGGTTCCTCACCTACGAGGAGATTTCCCGGAAACTCCCTGAAACGAACCTGACCACCGAAGAACTGGACTCGCTCTTCGGCCGCCTGGAGGAGCTCGGCATCGACGTGGTGGAACGCGGCGAAGAGGCCGGCCGCCACAAACCGGCCGACGCCCACGAAGAGGCCGGCCTGCCCGAGCTGGAGCTGGACACCCAGAACTCCATCCGCATGTACCTCTCCGAAATGGGCAAGGTGCCCCTGCTCTCCCGCGAACAGGAGGTCTCCCTCGCGCGGAGCATCAAGGAGAACGAGAAGGCGCTGAAACTTCTGGTGCTGGAGTCGCCCATCACCCACAAGGAGATTCGCAACTGGGAAGCCCTCCTCGAACAGCAGGAGATGACCCCCAAGGAGCTGATGCCGCGCGGCCGACGCACCGCGTCGGAGCTGTCCGGCATGCGCCGCCGCGTGAAGACGGTGGTGAAATCCATCAATAAGAGCGAAAAGCGCGTCGTCGCCCTCGAGGAGAAACTTAAACAGCGCCTCGACCCGCCGCGCAAGCAGCGCCTCCAGGAGATGGTGCAGAAGGAACGCCGCGTCATCGTCAATAAGATCGTCAGCCTCAACCTCAACCAGGACAAGATCAAGCGGCTCATCAACAAGATCAAGAACCTCGGCCTGAAACTGCGGGAATATCAGGAGGAGATCCAGCGCTACGAGAAGCGCATCCGCCTGCCGTACCAGGAACTGAAGAAGATCTATCAGCGGGCCCTGCGCAAACAGATATCGCCGTCGGCGTTCCGCCGCCTCACGGGCTATACCCTCACCGGCATCGAAGCCACCATGATGAACATCGAAAACGTGAACCTGCGCCTGGTGAAGATGGCGCGCACCCTGCCGGTGTCCGTGGAACAGCTCCTGTCCCCCGACAC
>ERZ795054.2646-NODE-2646-length-14881-cov-5.683596_pt1 | contig 14881 bp, 11 predicted proteins | sample MGYA00375138_ERZ795054 | MGnify/ENA primary metagenome ERZ795054 (study PRJEB30183, sample SAMN05720215) | anaerobic digester metagenome | isolation source: active sludge of municipal wastewater-treating anaerobic digesters | place: USA | collected 2014-12-23 ...
CCGATGTTCCCCGAGCAGCCGAAGCCGAGGCCGCCGACCATCTGGGCCGCGAGGTCCGAGATGATGTCGCCGTAGAGGTTCGGGGCGACGAGGACGTCGTAGCTCATCGGGTTCTTCAGGAGCCACATGCAGATCGCGTCGATGTTCGCGTCGTCGACGGCGATCTCGGGGAAGTCGGCGGCGACCTTCTTCGCTTCCTCGAAGAAGAGGCCGTCCGTGGCGCGGACGACGTTCGCCTTGTGGACGATCGTGACCTTCTTCCGTCCGAACTTCCGCGCGTACTCGAAGGCGGCCCTCACGATCCGCTCGGAGCCCTTGCGGGTGTTCACCTTGCAGGAGACGGCGTACTGGTCGCCTGCCAGGTCGGCGAAGTGGGCGAACGGCTTGCTGAGCGCCTTGAGCGTCGTGGCGAGAGCGTCGGGGACGGGCGAGAACTCGACGCCGGCGTAGAGGTCCTCGGTGTTCTCGCGGAAGATCGTCAGGTCGATCGTGTCCTTGAAGTTGAGCGGGTTCCCCGGGTAGGCCTTGCAGGGGCGCAGGCAGACGTAGAGGTCGAACATCTGCCGCATCCTCACGATCGGGGAGCGGTAGGTGAGGCCCTTGCCCTGCAGCTCGGGGACGAGCTCCTGCTCGGCCGCCTTCACGGGCTTGCTCGTGATGGCCCCGAACATCGCGGCGTCGGAGGCCTTCAGGAGGTCGATCGTCCGCTGCGGGAACGACTCTCCCTCCGTGCGCCAGAACTCCCAGCCGATGTCGCCGTGCGTGTAGGCGGCGTCCAGCTTCAGGGCGTCGAGGGTGATGCGGGCGGCCTCCATGACCTCGACGCCGACACCGTCGCCGGGAAGCCATGCGATCTTGTACGCGCTCATCGGATTACGCTCCCGCGCGCGCGCCCTCGAGGGGGTGCTCGCGCATCGGAGAGTCTATCGCCGCGGAGGCCGCTTCCGGGCCTCCCGAGAAGGGCTCAGGAACGCCCGTAGTCGCCCGGATCGAGAGAGAGCCGGGCGCCCTCCTCGCCTTCGGCCAGGCCGAGGGCGGCCAGCAGCGCCGCGGACTCGCTCCGGAGGGCCGGGAGGAAGGCCGCCGCCTCGGCGAGCGTCGCCGGGGTCATCGCGAGCACCTCCGTGCGGGTCGCGAGAGCCTCGACCCGGGCGCCTCCGAGCGTCGCCGCGCTCGACTTGAGGGTGTGGGCCGCCCTGCGAAGGGCCTCGGCGTCCGCCGCAGCGGCGGCCCGCTCCATCTCCTCCAGCCGAATCGGCGTGTCGCGGCGGAAGATCTCGAGGAGGGAGGCGAGGAAGCCCGTCTCCCCAGGCCGCTCCAGCTCCCGCAGCTTCGCCAGGGGACCCGGAAGGAGAACCGGCCGGCCGGCGGTGAGGGCCGAGGCCGGCCCGGTCGACGAGGCCGAGCGCGGAGCACGGCGGAGGGCCGCCGCGAGGTCCTCTCCCCGGACCGGCTTGGCGAGGTAGTCGTTCATCCCGGCCGCCAGGCAGCGCTCCGCGTCGCCCGTCATGGCGCTCGCCGTGAGGGCGATGATCCAGGGGCCGTCCTCGGCGGGGGCGAAGCTGCGGATGCGGCGCGCGGCCTCGAGGCCGTCCATCTCCGGCATCTGGACGTCCATCAGGACGACGTCGTAGACGTTCCGCCGGACCGCCTCCAGGGCCTCGATGCCGGTGCGGGCGACGTCGGCGCGATAGCCCATCCGGGCGAGGTAGGAGAGCGCCACCTTCTGGTTGACGGCGTTGTCCTCGGCGAGGAGGACGCGGAGCGGGTGGCTCGTTCCGAGCTCCTTCGGAAGGGCGGGCGAGGAGCGCCTGCGGCGGCGCGAGACGCTGTCGTCGCGGAGGCCCGCGAGGACGGAGGCGAGGGCGCGGGGCCGGACGGGCCGCGCGACGACGGCCGAAAACGGCGCCCGCGCGCCGCCGGCCCTCCGGCCGCGGGAGGTGACGAGGACGAGCGGCAAGGCGTCGGAGTCCCGGAACCGGCGGAGCGATTCGGCGAACCTCCGGCCGTCCACCTCGGCCATCTCCTCGTCGATGAGGCCGAGGTCGAACGGCTCCCCGGAGTCGACCCAGGCGAGCGCCTCGCGCGGCGAGGAGGTGGCGCGCGGGTGCATCCCCCAGTCCGCCAGCGTCTCGAAGAGCGTGTCTCGGGAGGCCGGGCCGTCGTCCACGACCAGGACCTTCTGCCCGGCCAGCCGGTCGAGCCCGGGGACGGACGCCTCGCGAAGAGGGGGGCCGGCCGGGACGACGAGCGAGACGCGGAACGTCGAGCCCCGGCCGGAGCTCTCCGCCTCGATGCCCCCGCCCATCTTCTCGGCGAGCCGCTTGCAAATGGCGAGGCCGAGCCCGGTCCCTCCGTACTGCCTCGTCGTCGAGGGGTCGACCTGGCTGAAGCTCCGGAAGAGCCGGTCGAGGCGCTCCTTCGGGATCCCGATCCCCGAGTCGCGGACGACGATCTCCACGCGGTGGGAGCCCTCGGCCGCCGGCCGGGCCGAAGCGCGGAGGAGGACCTCGCCCGAGGCGGTGAACTTCACGGCGTTCGAGAGGAGGTTCAGGAGGATCTGCCGGACCCTCGTCACGTCGCCGAGGAGGCTCGCCGGGACGGACGGGTCGACCCGGTAGGCGAGGTCGAGGCCCTTGGCCGCGGCGGAGGGGGCGACGAGGTCGAAGGAATCCTCCACGGCCTCCCGGAACGAGAACGGGCGGGCTTCCAGCTCGAGCCGGTCGGACTCCATCTTGGAGAAGTCGAGGACGTCGTTCAGGAGCGCGAGGAGCGTGTCGCCGCTCGTCCGGATCGTCTCGACGTAGTCGCGCTGCTCGGGGGTGAGCGCCGTGTCGAGCAGCAGCGTCGCCATCCCGATGACCGCGTTCATCGGCGTCCGGATCTCGTGACTGATGTTCGCGAGGAACTCGGACTTCGCGCGGCTCGCCGTCTCGGCGGCGTCGCGCGCCGCGGTCAGCTCGGCCTCGACGCGCTTCTGCTCCCCGATGTCTCGGGAGACCGAGACGAACCCGACGGCCCGCCCGTCGTGGCGGAGGACCGACGTCCGGAGCGCGACCCAGAACACCTCGCCCGCCCTCGTGGCGTTCCGGACGTCGCCGCGGAAGCCCCCGGCCCGCGTCTCCTCGGCGATCCGGGCGGCCAGCGCTTCGCGGCCGTCCGGGGGAAGGAAGACCGTCCACGGTCGTCCGAGAAGCTCCTCCCGCGCCCAGCCGGATCGCTCGACGGCCGCGTCGTTCACATGCGTCAGCCGTCCCTCGAGGTCGACGACGAGGATGTAGTCGTCGATCGCCCGCGCGACCTGCTCGAAAAGCGTGAGGTCGCTTCCCGGGGCCTCTTCCCCCCGGCCTTCCGGGCTCACCAGGCGAGCTCGAAGACGCAGGCCGCGGCGCCCGCCGTGGCGCATTCGGTCTCGCGGACCTCGATCGGCCCGGGAGCCTGGAGGAGCCGGAGCGCCTCCTCGTAGTAGCCCTTCCCCGAGACGCAGTAGACGCGCGAATACGTCGAGGGGCTCTCGATCCGGATCCGGCCCGAGCGGTCTCCGGTCCTCTCGTAGACCGACTTCCCGAACGACTGGAACTGGTGGTGCAGGACCGTCATCCTCTCGAAGAAGCGATGCGGCTCGCTGCTGATGAAGCTCTTGTAGACGCCCGTCAGGTTCAGCGCGGCGGAGTGCCGCCCGAGGGCGAGCCACGTCGTCTCGGGGGGCTCTCCGGCGGCGTCCGCGATCGCGCGGTCGAGCTCGATGAGCGACGAGACCGGGATCCAGTCGGTCGGGAGGATGGGGCGCGAGAGGAGGGCGAGGACCGGCTCGGAGAGGCGCTGGCGGACGGGCTCGTACCCCGTCCCGAAGCGGCTCGTGGCCCAGCTCAGGTGGGCCCTCAGCATCGTTCCCTTCACCATGGCCCGAGGGTCGATCCGGTCGGACGCGTCGGCTTTCATCGACGGTGAAGGTTATCGCGATCGGGCCGGGCCGTGGCTGCCCCCGTCAGCCCCTCCGCCCGGCGCCGGCGCGGAGGGGGTACTTCGTCGCCACGTAGTCGTCGACGAGCGCCTGGAACGCGGCGGCGAGCTCCTCGTACGACCCCTTCAGCGTCGTGAACTTCTTGCCGTCGACGAAGACGGGGCAGCTCGGCGCCTCGCCCGTCCCCGGCAGGCTGATTCCGATGCTCGCGGCCTTCGACTCGCCGGGGCCGTTCACGATGCACCCCATGACGGCGAGCGTCATCGTCTCGACCCCTTCGCGCTCGGCCTTCCAGGCCGGCATCTTCTCCCGCACGTAGCCCTGGATCCGCTCGGCCAGCTCCTGGAACGTCGTCGAGGTCGTCCGGCCGCAGCCGGGGCAGGCGGTGACGCTCGGCGCGAACGAGCGCAGCCCGAGCGCCTGGAGGAGCTCGCAGGCCGCGTACACCTCCTCGCGCCGGTCGCCTCCCGGGCGCGGCGTGAGCGAGACGCGGATCGTCTCGCCGATCCCCTCGGCGAGGAGGACCCCCATCGCGGCGGACGACCAGACGAGCCCCTTCGTCCCCATCCCGGCCTCCGTGAGGCCGAGGTGGAGCGGCTGGTCGGTCTTCGAGGCGAGGTCGCGGTAGAGCGAGATCAGCTCCGGCGGGCGGGAGACCTTGCAGGAGATGACGATCTGCTCCCTCGCGAGGCCGTTCTCGAGCGCGAGCTCCGTCGACTGGAGAGCGGAGAGGACCATGCACTCGTTCAGGATCTCTTCCGGCGTCCTCCCCAGGTCGCGGTCGGTGTTCTCCTGCATCTTCGCGAGGACGAGCTCCTGGTTCAGGGAGCCGCCGTTCACGCCGATGCGCACGGCCTTCGCGTTGTCTCGGGCCACGGCGCAGATCGTGGCGAACTGCTCGTCGCGCCTCCGCCCCGTCCCGACGTTGCCGGGGTTGATCCGGTACTTCGCGAGGGCCTTCGCCATCTCCGGGAACGACGTCAGGAGCGTGTGGCCGTTGTAGTGGAAGTCGCCGATCAGCGGGACGTCGCAGCCGGCGTCGTCGAGGCGTTTCCGGATCTCGGGGACCGCCGCGGCCGCCTCGGGGAGGTTCACCGTGACGCGGACGAGCTCCGAGCCCGCCTCGGCGAGCTCCCGGCACTGCTTCGTCGTCGCCTCGACGTCGGCCGTGTCGGTCGACGTCATCGACTGGACGACGACGGGGGCGCCCCCGCCCACCGTCACCTTCCCGACCTTCACCGCCACCGTGGCGTGGCGCTTCGCGTTCGTCGTCAATGAGGGCCTCCCGCGGGACGCGTCCCGCGCGCGCGTCACGTTAGCAAAGCCGATCGGTCCCTCTCCGCCGCCGGCCCGCCGGGCGGATGAGCGCGATCGCCGCCATGGGGCGTCAGCGGCCCGCCGGACCCTCCGTTCGGCCCCGGGCCCGGAGCGCCCGGAGCCCGTCGCGCAGCCCCGCGCGCGAGCGCCAGAGGAGGCCGAGCGCGGCGAGGACGACGAGCCCCTGCGCGAGGGAGACGAGCGTCCGGCCGGCGAGGACGACGCGGACGACCGGCGCGGCGTCGGCCGCGAGCATCTCGCGGCTCCACCACGTGCTCCGGGCGCCCCGGGGCAGCTCGACCTTCGCGGGGAGCCCTTCGTAGGTCGCGCCGCCCGAGGCCTGCGGCTCCGGTGCGGGGGCCGCGGGCGCGTCGGAGCGCACCGCCTTGCGGGCGACCGGCGCCGACGCGGACTCGGAGTAGAAGGCGACCTCGGCGGGAGGGGCCTGCGGGCCCCGCGAGCGGAGGAGGCCGGAGGGGATCGCGACTGCGAGGACGACGAGCGCGGCGAACGCACCGAGCGCGCCGAGCGCGACGAGGGTGCGGAGGCGCGGCCTCCTCTCTCTCGCGACGGCAGCGACCCAGAAGACCGTGACGACGGCCGCCGCGGCGACGACGACGTACGCGGCGGTGGCCGAGGCGAACGCCGAGAGGGCGAGGATCCCGGCCAGGAGGGCCGCGCCCCGCGGCCCGAGGCGGAGCGCGCCGAGGAGGGCGAAGAGCCATCCCGAGAGGAGCAGGAAGACGACGCTCGCTTCGATCGACGGCGCCGCGAAGCGGCTCTCGCCGCCGAAGCGCTCGTAGAGCGGGACCCAGGCGTCGGGGTAGCGGAGCTCGACGGCGTAGCGCGTCGAGGGGACCGGCAGGTGCGGCACGGCGAGCCTCCCGGTCGCGAAGCCGAGCGCCCGGCCGAGGGGCTGGCGGCTCTGAAGGAGGAGCGCCTGCGGCCCGGAGGCGAGCGGGAGCCACAGCTCCCCCTTCTCGTTCCTCGTCAGGAAGACCGCCTCGTCGCCGAAAGCCGCGTAGGTCGGCTCCGGAGAGGGCGGCAGCGCGAGGTCGGAGGCCCCCTGGTTGTCGATCTCGAAGAGGGTCTGCCCGAGGACGGGGCCGTCGGCGGGGACGAAGAGCGTCTGCGCCGTCGCGCGAACGGCGTAGCTCGTCGAGCGGAGCGCCTCGAGGCGCTTCACGCTCCAGGCGAACGCGTCGCCCTTCCCGAGGAGGAACGCCTGCCCGCCCCGGAACTCGCGCGGCATCCCCGTCTCCTGCGGGCTGATCCGCTTCGCCGCGGTCCGCGCCTCGGCCCGGAGCAGCGGGTGGCTCTCGAGGAGGAGGTAGGAGAGCGCGGCGTCGACCGGTGCGCGGAACTCCGTCCCGCCGAGGGTCCCCGTCAGGACGATCGTCCCGTCGCCGGGCGGGAGGTCGAAGCGCGTCCTCCCTTCCTTCACGTCGTAAGGGCCGGGCGCGACGACCTCCTGGACCCGCTCGCCGCTGCCGAGGAGGAGGTCGAACGGAGCGCGGCCCCGGTTCGGGTTCCTCACCTCGATCGTGAAGCGGAAGCGGGTCTCGTCGGGGAGGAGCGTGATTCGATAGCGCCCCGTCGCCGTCGGCGCGAGGGCTTCGCCGGCCGCGGCGATCCGCCGCACGACGGTGAAGGGCCTCGTCCCGTCGCCCGGGTCGGGGCCGGGGAGGAACTCCCCGTCCGCGACCTCACCTTCCGGGAAGAGGACGGCACGGCCGGCGACGAAGGAGAGGCGGTCTCCCGAAGAAGGCACGAGCCGGCAGCGGACCTCGAAGCGCGGGCCGAGCGGCGTCAGCGTGTAGGCCGCGTCGGTGCCGCGCGAGACGAGGGCGCTCCCGTCGCACCCCGCGAGCGCGGCTCCCTCGATCGACTCGAGGAGTGTGGCGGCAGGCAGGGTCCCGGAGGAGCGACCCGAGAGGGAGAGCGCGAGCGTCCGCGACGCGAAGCTCCCGGAGACCCTCAGCGTGTCGACGACCGTGAGGCTCGGCGCCTCGCGCAGCTTGCGGAGGGACTCGTAGTCCGCGAGAGGGATCGAGACCCGCGGTCCGGCCGTGGCGCCGACGTCCTCGGCGAGGCCTCGCGGGGCCGGGAGGAGGAGGGCCAGGACGAGCGCGGAAGCGAGCCTTCGGGCGGCGCGCGCGGGGCGGTACGGCATCGTCATCACCTCGGGTGCTTCGACTCTACTCGCCCGCGGCGGTTCCCGGCACGGGTCGGACGCGTGCCCGGCGTCACGGGGCGGCTCCCGGCGGCCCGGGCCGCGCCGGTCAGAGGGCGCCGTGGACCAGGATGCGCTTGAACGTGAAGAAGTACGGCCGCTCCTCGCCGAGCCGGGGGAGGAGGCGGGCGCGGTACGACGCGAGGAAATCCGGGAAGAGCTCTGGGCCCAGGCGCGACTCGTACTCGGTGAGGATCGAGCCCCGGACCCACTCGACGGCGCTCTCGGGAGACTCGAGGAGGTGCGTGTAGACGGCGAGCCGGACCGTCTGCTTCGCGAAGCCGAGCCGGTGGAGCAGAACCGCGTAGGCCTCGGGCGGGAGGACGTGCGTCGGGTGAGCCCAGCCGCCGAGCGCCGCGGCGAACGGCGGCCCGGCGGCCACCTCCCGGGCCGCCGCGTGCGTCGGATGGTCCTGGTTCGCCGGGAGCTGGACCGCGAGCTGTCCCCCCGGGGCGAGGAGGGCGGCGAGGCGGGGCCAGAGCGACTCGTGGTCCGCGACGAAGTGGAGCGCGGCGTTCGAGAAGACGAGGTCGAGCGGGGCGTCGCCCGCGTACTCCTCGATCGTCCCCTCCTCGAACCGTAGGCCCGGTGCGACGAACGCGGCGCTCTTCTCGAGCATCCGGCCGGACCGGTCCAGGCCGAGCGTCTCCCGCGCGCGGAGCCGTTCGTGGAGGGCCCGCGTCAGCTCTCCCGTCCCGCAGCCGAGGTCGAGGACGCGCATCGCGGGCCGCGGCTCGACGAGGTCGAGGAGGTCGAAGAACGGCGCGGCGCGCTCGGCCCCGAACTTCGCGTAACGAGATGGGTCCCAGGCGTCGGTCGTCACGGGCACGATCGTAGCGGACGGCGTACGATGGGACCGGTCGTGTCTGCCGCCAAGAAGCGCTTCCTCCTCTACGGGGCCAACGGGTACACGGGACGGCTGATCCTCGAAGCCGCGCTCGAGAAGGGTCTCCTCGTCACCGTGGCGGGCCGCCGGCGCGAGGCGATCGAGCCGCTCGCGAAGGAGCGTGGCCTCCCGTTCCTCGTCTTCGGTCTCGACGAGGCGCCGCGGCGCCTCGCGGAGCGCGTCGCGCCGTTCGGGGCGCTCCTCCTCGCGGCCGGACCCTTCTCCCGGACGAGCGCACCGGCGCTCGCGGCGTGCCTCGCGGCCCGCGTCCCGTACCTCGACATCACGGGAGAGATCGCCGTCCTCGAGGCCGTCTTCGCCCGTCACCCGGAGGCGGTCCGCGCGGGAGTCCCGCTTCTGCCCGGCGTCGGATTCGACGTCGTGCCGTCCGACTGCCTCGCCGCCGCGCTCGCAGAGGCGCTCCCCGGCGCCGTGAGGCTCGAGCTCGCGTTCCGCGGCTTCGGGATTTCCGGCGGCACGGCCCGGACGATGCTGGAGGGGCTGCCGAAGGGCGGGGCGGCGCGCGTCGACGGGAAGCTCGTCCCGGTGCCGCCGGCGTGGAAGACGCGGACCGTCCCGTTCTCCGACCGGCCGCGGCTCGCGGTGACGATCCCGTGGGGCGACCTCTCGACCGCCTACCGGTCGACGGGCATTCCGAACATCGAGACCTACATCGCCATGCCGCCCGCGCGGGTCGCGGCCCTGCGGTGGGCGGGTCCTCTCCTCCCCCTCGCCGGGCTGCTGCCCCTGCAGCGCGTTGTCGGCCCCTGGGTGAGGAACGCCGTTTCCGGCCCGTCCGCCGAGGAGCGGGCCCGGGAGCGCTCGCTCCTCTGGGGGCGCGTGGAGGACGGGGAGGGGCGCTCGGTCGAAGGGACCGTCGAGACGCTCGAGGGCTACGCGCTGACCGCCGAGACCGCCACCCTCGCGGTGGAAAGGGTCCTCCGCCGTTCGGTGGAGCCGGGAGCCTTCACGCCGTCGAGAGCGTTCGGGGCCCGGTGCATCGAGAAGGTCCGCGACACGAAGATGTCCGTACCCGCGCGGGCGGCCGACGCGGCGCCCCGCAGGGCCTCGCGGAAGGAGTGACGCGCCGTCCTACCAGAGGAGGAAGTCGAGCGTCTCGCCCGCCGCCTCGTGGTAGGTCCCCTCGATGCGGAACGCGCCGTCGGCGTCGTTCAGGACGGCGTACTCGGGCACGGACTTCCCGGAGTACGAGAGCTCGTAGAGCAGGTGGAGCGTGCGGGTCCGCGTGAAGAGGTTCCGGCTCACCCGCGGGCGCAGCAGCTTCGCGCCGGCGAGCGCCCCCGTCTCGGCCCGCCGCTTCTCGTGCGCTGCGACGAATTTCTCGCGCGGGACCTCGTCACGGTAGCTCTTCGTGAGGCAACGCTCCCACGCCTCGGCGTACTTCCCCTCGCCGACGAGGCGGACGTACTCGGCGACGACGGTCCGATCGGCGTCCCGGACGATCGCGTCGTCCGAGACCGTCCCGCGCCGCGCGAGCCGGAAGACCACGGCGCCGACGGCGACGAGGAGCAGGAGGACCCAGAGGCCGGACGACGGTGTTCCCTTCATTGCTCCTCCCGGCCGGCCCCGTCGGTGGCCCTTGCGGCTCCGGGGCCGCGCCCGCCTCCCGCGCGAAGGGGGCCGCCGGTCATCGTACGGCGAACGGGCCTTCGCGGGCGGGCCGCGGCCGTCGCAGAATCGGCCCGCCCGGTCCGAGCGGCCGGCGAGGAGGTTCCCGATGGCCCGTCCCGATCCCCATCCGCCCGAGGTCTTCGAACGGCTCCGCCGGCGCGGGCCCGAAACGCGGATCGCCGTCGTCGGCGCGAGCAACGCCCCGGAGAAGTACGGGAACGTCATCGTCCGGAACCTGGCCGCGAAGGGGTACACCGTCCTCCCCGTCAACCCCCGCGAGACCGAGATCGCCGGCCTCCCCGCCTGGCCGAACCTCGAATCGGTCCCCGGCCCCGTCCACATCGTGAACGTCGTCGTCCCGCCGCAGGTGACCCTCGGGGTCCTCGCGAAGTCGGCGGAGCTCGGCCTGCCGGCCGTCTGGCTCCAGGACGGGAGCTTCGACGACGCGGTCCTCGAGGCGGCCGCGAAGGCGCCGTTCGAGACCGTCTACGACGCCTGCATCATGGTGGCGAGCAACTTCGGCTGACCCGGGCGATACACTTCGCGCCGTGAGCGGAGAGACCGAGTCGATCGAAACGGACGGGTTCCGGGAAGAATGCGGCGTCTTCGGGATCTACGGGCACCCCGACGCCGCGAACCTCGCCTACCTCGGCCTCTACGCCCTCCAGCACCGCGGCCAGGAGGCGGGAGGCATCGCGGCCTGGAACGGCCGGAGGATCGCCGTCGAGAAGGGGATGGGCTACGTCGCCGACCTCTTCGACGAGGCGCGCCTGGCGCGCCTGCCGGGAAGGTCCGCGGTCGGGCACGTCCGCTACTCGACCGCGGGGGCCTCGCTCCTCGAGAACGCCCAGCCGATCGTCTACAACACGAACAAGGGCCCGCTCGCGATCGCGCACAACGGGAACCTCGTGAACGCCGAGGAGCTGCGCGCGGAGCTCGAGCAGGAGGGGTCGATCTTCACGACCTCCTCCGACACGGAGGTCTTCCTCCACCTCATGGCCCGGTCGCGGGCCGAGAGCCTCGTCGACGCCCTCCGCGACGCGCTCGGCCGCGCCCGCGGCGCCTACTCGATCGTCCTCCTCGCCGGGGAGAAGGTCCTCGCCGCGCGCGACCCGCAGGGCTTCCGCCCGCTCACGATCGGGCGCCTCGGCGACGCGTGGGTCGTCGCCTCCGAGACCTGCGCGTTCGACCTGATCGACGCCGAGCCGGTCCGCGACGTGGAGCCGGGGGAGATCGTCATCCTCGACGCGGGCGGCGTCGCCTCGGCCTCGTTCGCGATGGGCCGGCGCACCGCGTTCTGCGTCTTCGAGCACGTCTACTTCGCCCGCCCCGACTCCAACGTCTTCAGCCGCTCCGTCGCCGAGTCGCGGCGCGCGTTCGGGCGGAGGCTCGCCCGGGAGCACGCGGTCGCCGCCGACGTCGTCGTCCCGGTGCCCGACTCGGGCATCTTCGCGGCGCTCGGCTACGCGGAGGAGAGCGGCATCCCCTACGGCATGGGGCTCGTCCGGAACCACTACGTCGGCCGGACCTTCATCGAGCCGAAGCAGTCGATCCGGAGCTTCGGCGTGAAAGTGAAGCTGAACCCCGTGAAGTCGGTCGTCGGCGGGAAGCGCGTCGTCCTCGTCGACGACTCGATCGTCCGGGGGACCACGTCGAAGAAGCTCGTGCGGCTCCTGAAGTCGGCCGGGGCGACCGAGGTCCACATGCGGATCTCCTCCCCCCCGACGACCCACCCCTGCCACTACGGGATCGACACCCCCCGCCGCAAGGAGCTGATCGCCGCGACCCACGCGATGGAGGAGATCCGGCGCTTCGTCGAGGCCGACTCCCTCGGCTACCTCTCGCTCGAGGGGATGCTCGGCGCCTTCGGCAAGGGAGAGGGCGAGGCCTGCGCCGCCTGCTTCTCCGGGCGCTACCCCGTCCCGTTCGCGGCCGCCCTGGAGCAGCAGCCGCTCTTCGGAGAGGACGAGGTCCTCCCCTCTTCGGGAAGCCCCGAGAAGCGCTGATACCATCGCGCCGCCCGAGGGACGTCCGACGGGCCGATCCCCTCCGAGGAGGCGCGCCATTCCGAACGACACGCCGCTCACGTACGCCGCCTCCGGCGTCGACATCGACGCGAAGATGTCCGCGGTCGCCCGCGCGAAGGAGGCGATCCGCTCCACCTTCACCTCCGGCGTCGTCGGCGACGTCGGCGGGTTCGGCGGCCTCTTCCGGCCCGACTTCCGCGGGATGCAGGACCCGCTTCTCGTGGCCTCGGCGGACGGCGTCGGGACGAAGATCCGGGTCGCCATCGCGGCCGACGTCCACGGCACGGTCGGGCAGGACATCGTCAACCACTGCGTGAACGACATCCTCGTCCAGGGGGCGCGCCCGCTCTTCTTCCTCGACTACGTGGCGACGGGGCGGATGCGGCGCGAGGTGATCGCGGAGGTCATCGGCGGCGTCGCCGTCGCCTGCCGCGAGAACGGCTGCGCGCTCCTCGGGGGCGAGACGGCCGAGATGCCGGGGATGTACGCCGACGGCGACTACGACCTCGCCGGGACGATCGTCGGCGTCGTCGACCGGCCGAAGCTCCTCGACGGCTCGCGCGTCGCCGAGGGAGACCTCCTCCTCGGGCTCCCGTCGTCGGGCCTCCACACGAACGGCTACTCCCTCGCGCGCATGCTCTTCTTCGAGCGCCTCGGCCTCGGCCCGCACGACGCCGTTCCCGAGCTCGGGACGACGATCGCGGAGGCGCTCCTCGCCGTCCACCGCAGCTATCTCGCGGCCCTCCTGCCGCTCGTCGAGGACGGGCTCCTCTCCGCGATGTCCCACGTCACCGGCGGCGGCTTCCGCGACAACCTTCCGCGCGTCCTGCCCGAGGGGCTCCGGGCCGTCGTCACGCCGGGGGCGTGGGCGTGGCCCGCCCTCTTCCGCTTCATCCGCGAGAAGGGGAGCGTGCCGGAGGAGGAGATGCTCCGCGTCTTCAACTGCGGTGTCGGGATGGTCCTCTTCGTCGCGCCGGAGCGCGCGGCCGAGGTGCGGCGGCGGCTCGCGGCGTCGGGAGAGACGGTCCTCGACGTCGGGCGCGTCGAGAAGGGCCCTCGGAGCGTCCGCTTCGCATGACGGCGGTGGGCGTCTCCTTCGAAGCGCCCGTTCCCTGGTTCCCTCTCCCGGCGCGCCTCGCCGTCCTCCTCTCGGGCCGCGGATCGAACTTCGTGGCGCTCGCGGACGCCTGCGAGTCCGGCGCGCTGCCGGCGCGGATCGTCCTCGTCCTCTCCGACCGGGCCGATGCCGCGGGCCTCGCCAGGGCCCGCGCGCGCGGACTCGAGGCGGCGCTCGAGGAGCGGGGCGGGGAGACGCGCGCCGCGCACGAGGCACGTCTCGCCGCACGGATCGAGACGGCGGGCGCCGACGTCGTCTGCCTCGCCGGATTCATGCGTGTCCTCTCGCCGGCCTTCGTCGCGCGCTTCGAGCGTCGCGTCGTCAACGTCCACCCGTCGCTCCTGCCGGCCTTCCCGGGCCTGGAGGCCCAGCATCAGGCCTTCGAGCACGGCGTGAAGGTCGCGGGCGCGACGGTCCACCTCGTCGACGCCGGGACCGACACGGGCCCGATCGCCGGCCAGGAGGCCGTGGCCGTCGGGCCCGGCGACGACGCGGAGCGCCTCGCCGCCCGCATCCTCGAGGTGGAGCATCGCCTCTATCCGGCCACGCTCGCGGCGCTCCTCGCCGGGGGCTGGTCGATCGAGGGCCGCCGTCTCCGCTTTTCGGGCCCCGGTTCCGTCGAAGCGTGACGGCACGCACGCTCTTCGAGACGAAATCCCACTTTCGTGGGATTGCGACGCTCGATCGACAGGCTTAGCCTCCCTGCAAGCAAACAGACGGAAAGGTGCGGCGGTGGGAACCTGTTGACCCGGGGAGGGTTAGGCTCCGCCCGGCGCACGGGAAAACGTTCTCTCCTCGCGCCGGAGCGGGTCTTCGGCCCCTGACGTCGGGTCGCCCTCACCCGGCGTCCCCCCGCATGGGGAAGGGCCCGTCCGATCTCCGGCGCGCCTTTTTTCGATTCGCAGAAGCTTTACGCTTGACATGCCGGGGCAATTTCCGTATCTTCCCCTCCCCCGGCGATGCCCGGGCCCGATCTTTCCAGCGAGCAAAACCCGAGAAAATCCGAGAGCGCTTTCTGACAGGAGCCCGCCTCCGGGCGGCCCCGAAAAAAAGCTCTTGACTTCAAGGGTCGCCTGCGAGAGACTGGGAATCCGCCGCTGGACGGCACCGGTTCCTTGAAAACTGAACAGAGACGAACCCGTGAGGGTGGGCGCAAGTCCAGTCCTCATGGGGGTTTACGTGATTCCTTTGAGCGGCTCGTCCGGCGGGACGAGCCCGGGTTTTGGCACCGCTGGTGCCGAAACCTTCAGTAAAACGCACATCTGCGCGAGGCCTTCGGGCCGAGCGTTGAGACAAGTTTCAAACTTTTTTTGGAGAGTTTGATCCTGGCTCAGAGTGAACGCTGGCGGCGTGCCTAACACATGCAAGTCGTGCGCGAAAGGGAGCAATCCTGAGTAAAGCGGCGAACGGGTGAGTAACACGTGGTTAACCTGCCTGGATGTGGGGGATACCCCGGGGAAACTCGGGACAATACCGCATGATGTCTCTCGGGCGTCGGCCCGGGAGAGCAAAGCCGGGGACCGCAAGGCCTGGCGCATCCAGAGGGGACCGCGGCCGATTAGCTAGTTGGCGGGGTAACGGCCCACCAAGGCGACGATCGGTAGCCGGCCTGAGAGGGTGATCGGCCACACCGGAACTGAGACACGGTCCGGACTCCTACGGGAGGCAGCAGTGGGGAATTTTGCGCAATGGGCGAAAGCCTGAC
>ERZ795054.2653-NODE-2653-length-14823-cov-4.578684_pt1 | contig 14823 bp, 12 predicted proteins | sample MGYA00375138_ERZ795054 | MGnify/ENA primary metagenome ERZ795054 (study PRJEB30183, sample SAMN05720215) | anaerobic digester metagenome | isolation source: active sludge of municipal wastewater-treating anaerobic digesters | place: USA | collected 2014-12-23 ...
CAGGCTCTTCATTTTGCCGCTGGACAACAACTTGAAAACGGCGTCTTCCACCCGTTTGCCGGCTTTTTCCTCGCCGAGCGTTTCCAGCATCATGCCGCCGGCGCAGACGGCGGCCAACGGATTGATGACGTTCTTCCCCGTGTATTTGGGGGCCGAGCCGCCGATGGGTTCGAACATGGAAACCCCTTCCGGATTGATGTTCCCTCCGGCGGCGATGCCCATGCCGCCCTGAATCATGGCGCCCAGGTCGGTGATGATGTCTCCGAAAAGGTTCTCCGTCACGATGACGTCGTAGAATTCGGGGTTTTTCACCATCCACATGGTGCAAGCGTCCACGTGGTTATAGTCCTGTTTGATGTCCTTGTAATCCTTGTCCCCCACTTCCTTGTGGGTGCGGACCCACAGGTCGCCGCAATGGGTCAGCACGTTGTTCTTGTGCACCAGGGTCAGCTGTTTTTTCCTGTTGCGCTTGCGGGTGAATTCGTAGGCATAGCGGATGCACCGCTCCACCACGGGCCGCGTATAGACCATCAATTGGGTGGCCACCTCGTCTTTGGTGCCCACCATGGAAGCGCCGCCCATGCCGGTGTAAATCCCGCCGGTGTTCTCCCGCACGACGACGAAGTCGATGTCCTGGGGCCCCTTGTTCTTGAGCGGACTATCCACGTTGGGATAAAGTTTCACGGGCCGCAGGTTGATGTATTGGTCCAGCTCGAACCGCAGCTGCAGCAGGAGGCCTTTTTCCAGGATGCCGGGTTTCACGTCGGGATGACCGATGGCGCCGAGGTAGATGGCGTCCACCTTGCGCAGTTCCGCCAGCGCGGACCCGGGCAGTATCTCGCCCGTTTTTTTATAGCGTTCCCCGCCGAGGTCGTAGGGGATCCATTCGAACGACAACCCCTCCGAAGCCGCCACCGCCTTGAGGATCTTGATGCCCTCGGCGATGACCTCCGGACCCGTGCCGTCGCCGGGCATGACGGCGATCCTGTATTTTTTGTCCTTGTTTGCGCCTTTCGGTTTCTGCGCGGATGAGGCCGAACCCATGTGACTCCTCCTCAGAGAATTTTGAATTCCGGGATGACGCGGGACGCGCCGGAGATCGCACGGCGCGCCGACCACACTGTCTTAAAAATCAATAATTGCCGGGAGGGTTGGCGAGGAAATCCGTCCCCTTCAACTCGCTGAAATACTCTTCCACGAACTTGACGACGAGTTGACGGGCGCCTTCCGGATATCCCCCGAACCGGATGCCGTATTGCCGCGTGTTGGGCAGGTTGCGCACCCAGACCACGTCCGCGGGCAGGGTCAGGAGGTGGCGCTTGCCCAGCAGCAGACGGACCACCACGCCCGTCTTTTCGGCGAGCACGCTGACCGACTCCACGCAGGCGCCGGAGACCGACAGGTTCTGCAGCCGGCCGATGCCGATGAGGGTGCGGTTGTCCAATTCATAGAGCTCCACCACGAAATCCGTGGCCGCGCGGGGAGCGCCGCGTTTTTCAGGACCGGAACTTTCCGTCATCGGGGCTTCACCGTCCCTTTCAGATAGGGGAGTCGTTCGGCGGTCCGGCGCACCTCGTCCCGCGCGGACATCAGGATGGCCGTGGAATCCCACGTGCCCTCCAAAAAGGACTTCCGCGCCGATTCAGGCATCGAGACCGGAAACGACAGCTCCCCGCACACCGCCTTTTTCCCCTCGATATCCAGCGTCACCTCGCAGGACGGGTCCTTCTCGACGGCGTCCATGAGCCGGCGGACGTCCTGTTCGCCGGCGGTGGCCACCGGCAGGCCGATGACGGCGCAGTTCCCGGCAAAGATCTCGGCGAACGACTCGCCGAGGACGGCCTTGATGCCGGAACGGAGGATCCCCTGCGGGGCGTGTTCCCGCGAAGACCCGCAGCCGAAATTTTTGTTCACCACCAGGATGTTGGCCCCGCGATGGCGCGGGTCGTTCAGGGGATGTTTTTTTGGGGCCCCTTTTTCGTCGAACCGCTCGTCCTGGAAGACCACCTCCCCCAGCTTCTCGAAGGTGACGCATTTCAGATAACGGGCCGGCATGATGCGGTCGGTGTCGATCTCGTTCCCCGGCACGGCCACGGCGCGCCCCTGGATCTTGGCGATGCGTGTGTCGAGCGTCATAGATACTCCCGGCAGTCGGCCACGCGGCCCTCGATGGCGGCCGCGGCCACCATGGCCGGGCTCATCAGGAGGGTCCGTCCCGTGGGACTGCCTTGTCGTCCGATGAAGTTCCGGTTGGAACTGGACGCGCTGGTTTCGCGCCCTTTGAGCTGGTCGGCGTTCATGGCCAGGCACATGGAACAGCCCGCCTGGCGCCACTCGAACCCGGCCGCCCGGAAAATCTCATGCAGCCCCTCTTTTTCCGCCTCGCGCAAAACGTTCTGCGAACCCGGAACCACGATGGCCCGCACCCCTTTGGCCACCTTGTGTCCCTTGGCCACCTTGGCGGCCTCGCGCAGGTCGGACAGACGGCCGTTGGTGCAGGAGCCGACGAACGCCACGTCGATGGGCAATCCTTTGACGGGGCGGCCGGGCTCGAACGAGGTGAACCTATAGGCCTCCTCCAGCGCCGAACGCCGGTCCGCCGGGACGTCCGACGGCAGGGGCAATTTTTCGCTGACCCCGACGGTCTGGCCGGGGTTGATGCCCCACGCCACGGACGGCTCGATGCCTTGGCCGTCCATGGTCCTCTCGTCGCCGTAGGCGGCGTCCTTATCCGACGCCATGGACAGCCACCACGCCGAAAGCTCGTCGAACTCCGCGCCTTTCGGCACATAGGGCCGGCCGCGGAGGAACTCGACGGTGGTCTTGTCCGGATTGATGTAACCCACCCGGGCGCCGCCTTCGATGGCCATGTTGCAGACGGTGAGGCGTTCTTCCATGGTCATGCGGTCGATGACCTCTCCGGCGAACTCATAGGCGAATCCGATGCCGCCGTTCACGCCCAGTTGGCGGATGACGGCCAGGATGACGTCCTTGGCGTAGACGCCCTTGGACAGTTTACCGGTGACGCGGATCCTCCTCACTTTGGGCCGGGAAAGGGCCATGGTCTGCGTGGAGAGGATGTCGCGGATCTGCGTGGTGCCGACGCCGAAAGCGATGGCCCCGAAAGCCCCGTGCGTGGCGGTGTGGGAATCGCCGCAAGCCACGGTCATCCCCGGCTGCGTGAGTCCCTGTTCCGGACCGACCACGTGCACGATGCCCTGCCACCCGCCGGCGATGTCGAAGAATTTAACGCCGAACTCCCGGGTGTTCTTCTCCAGAGCGCGGATCATCTCCTCCGCCAACGGATCTGGGAACGGCCGCGTCTGCGAGTCCGTCGGAACGATGTGGTCCACGGTGGCGAAGGTGCGTTGGGGATAGGCCACCTTCAGGCCGCGCTCGCGCAGCATCTGAAAGGCCTGCGGGCTGGTGACCTCGTGGATGAGGTGCAGTCCGATGAAAAGCTGGGTCTGTCCGTTCGGAAGGACGCGGACGGTGTGCAGATCCCAGACTTTGTCGAAGAGAGTCTTTCCCATGGGCGTCCTCAGAGCCGGACCTTGATGTTCTTGGCGGACGGCTTCCCGCGCCCCGGGACGGAAAGCTTGTTCAGCGCGTTCAGATAGGCCTTGGCGCTGGCCTCGATGATATCGGTGGAGGTCCCCTTGCCGGAGACGACGAGCCCGTCCTTTTCCACCTTCACCGTCACCTCTCCCTGGGCGTCCTTGCCGGAGGAGATGGCGTGGAGGGTGTAATCCAGCAGTTTCGGCCGCAGACCGACGATCTTGTCCATGGCGCGATAGGCCGCGTCCACGGGGCCGTCGCCGCAGGCCGCCTCCTGAAGGACTTCGTCCTTTTTGCGGAGGCGCACGGTGGCGGTGGGCACCACGCCCGTGCCGGACGAGGTGTTCAAATAGTCCAAGGTGAACGCCTCCGGCCGGGAAGATTTGTCCTCCTCCAGCAGGGCGATGAGGTCGTCGTCGAACACATATTTTTTCTTGTCCGCCAGCGCCTTGAACTTTTCCATGAGGTCGTCGAGCTTGGGGCCCGTCACCCGGTATCCCAGGTGTTTGAAGCGGTTGCTCACGCCGTTGCGGCCGGACCGCGCCGTGAGGAGAAGGGTGCTCTCCTCGATGCCGACCGCGGCCGGGTCCATGATCTCATAGGTCGTGCGCTCCTTGATCACTCCGTCCTGATGGATGCCGGAAGAATGGGAGAAGGCGTTGGCGCCCACCACGGCCTTGTTGGGCTGCACGGCGATGCCGGTGAGTTTGGACACCAGCCGGCTGGTGCGGGCGATCTCGCGCGCGTTGATGCCGGTCTCCAGACCGAAGAAATCGCGGCGCGTCTTCAGGATCATCACGACCTCTTCCAGGGAAGCGTTGCCGGCGCGTTCGCCGATGCCGTTGATGGTGCATTCCACCTGCCGGGCCCCGGCCTTGACGGCGGCCAAGGAATTGGACACGGCCAGGCCCAGGTCGTTATGACAGTGCACGGAAACGATCGCCCGGTGGATGTTGGGCACGCGCTGGATGAGCCGTCGGATGAGCTCGCCGAACTCCGCCGGGATGGCGTAGCCGACGGTATCCGGGATATTGACCGTGGTGGCGCCGGCCTCGATGACGGCCTGCACCACGGAACAGAGGTACCCGAAATCGGAACGCACCGCGTCTTCCGGCGAGAACTCCACGTTGTCGGTGTATTTCTTGGCGTAACGCACCGCCTCAACGGCGCGGGCCAGCACCTGCGGACGGGTCATCTTCAGTTTGCGTTCGATGTGCAGATCGGAGGTGGCGATGAAGGTGTGGATGCGCGGCCGTTTGGCGGGCCTCACCGCGTTCCAGGCGGCGTCGATGTCGCCCTTGACGGCGCGGGCCAGCCCGCAGACCTGCGGGCCCCTCACCTCGCGCGCCACGCGTTGGACCGCCTCGAAATCGCCCGGGCTGGAGACGGGGAACCCCGCCTCGATCACGTCCACGCCCAGCGCCGCCAACTGGCGGGCGGCCTGGAGTTTTTCATCCATATTGAGCGCCGCGCCGGGAGACTGTTCCCCGTCGCGCAGCGTGGTGTCGAATACGAAAACCTTTTTAGCGTCCATGTCCTCTTCTCCTCGAAAATCTATTTCCCGTAGGTGTCGTGCTGATACCCCGGCGCATTCTCCGGCCGCTCCTTGCGGACGTGCCGCAGGAAGTAATCGATCATCCCCCAGCCGATGTAGGAGACATAAAGGATGAAGATGGTGTTCTGTGGATAGACGTAGATCATCAGGATCGCCACCAGGGTGAACACCAGGGCGCGCATGGTGCGCGGCCGGAGCAGGTTGATCTGTTTCAGGGACGAGTACCGCACCTGAGACACCATCAGCAGCGCCAACACGAACATAATGGCCGGCACGAAATCATAGAACGCCGGCACCTGTTTCATCACCACCTTCAACGTGCGCACCGGTTTGCCCACCTCGAGGATGTCGTAGAGCAGGGTGAAGATGGCCAGCATGCCGCCGGCCGCCGGGATGGGCAGGCCGACGAAGTAGGGGGTCTTGGCTTCGCCCATATGGGCCTTGATGTTAAACCGGGCCAGCCGCAGTCCGCCGCAGATGACGAAGAGGAGGGCGACGGGGAAACCCCACAGGCGGTTCTGCTTCAACACCAGCTCATACATCATGAAGGCCGGCGCGATGCCGAAGGAGATCCAGTCGGCCAGCGAATCGAGCTCGATGCCGAACTTGCTCTCGGTCTTGGTGAGGCGCGCCACGCGGCCGTCGAGGATGTCGAGCACATGGGCGACGATGACCGCGGTGGCGGCGGCGCTGAACTCGTGCGCCATGGTCTTGATCAGCGAAAAGAAACCCAGCGCCATGTTCCCGACGGTGAAAAGGGTGGGGAGCATGTAAATGCCCTGGCGCAGGCGCGGCTTGGGGGCCGTGGACGGAGGCGGCAACTCCGGCATGTTGGGCTGCGTTTCGAACAAAGACGGCACAATGCGGGGCGGTTTCATTTTTTTTCTCCCTTTTGCGCATCCGGCGCGGAGGACGCGTCCGAACCCGCCAACTTGGCCGCCAGCGGATGGCGGCCGATGATGGACAGTCCGGCCAAGACTTTATCCCCCTCTTTGACCAGAATCTCCGTTTCCATGGGCACGTACAGGTCCACCTGGGAACCGAACCGAATGAGCCCGATGCGGTCCCCGGCGTTGACGAAATCGTCCCGTCTCACCCAACAGACGATGCGCCGCGCGATGAGCCCGGCGATCTGTTTCACCGTGATCTTTCCCCAGGAGGTCTCGAAGTCGACGGCGTTGCTCTCGTTGGCGAACGACGCGCGCGGGTCGCGGGCGTCCAGGAAGATGCCCGGCATGTACCGCAACGCCGTCACCGTGCCCGAGACGGGCGCCCGCTGAATGTGCCCGTCGAAGATGGACAGGAATATCCGGACCACCTTGCCGCGGCCGTATCCCTCGCCGTCCACCGTGGAGATCTCCATCACGGTGCCGTCCCCGGGCGACAGGATGCCGTCGGTGTCCGGGATCTGCCGGTCGGCGTCGCGGAAAAACATCACGCAAAACCCGGCGAACAAAAGACACAGGACCCCCACCACCTTGGCGAACCACGCCCCCAGGAACAGGAAAAGGCCCCCCAGAAAGAGGCCGACGATGATGAATTTCCAGCCGTCGTAGGCGACGGGAGAGAGACGAAATTTCCTCATAGATACCTCGTTAAAAGTTTAAAGTTGAAAGCGTAAAGTAAGGGAAAAAACAGGGTGCCCCCTATCCTCAACTTTTAACTTTTCACTCCAAACCTTAAACCGCCTCTATTCTTTCTTTTTAAGCCACGGCATCATGGAGCGCAATTCCGCCCCCACTTGTTCGATGGGATGACGGGCCATGGCTTTGCGGGCCGAGTTGAACACCGGCGCTCCGACGGACTTCTCCAAGATGTATTCCTTGGCGAAGGAACCGTCCTGGACTTCTTTCAGGTTCTTCCGCATGATCTCGCGGGTCTGCTCGTTGATGAGGCGCGGCCCGCGGCTGTATTCGCCGTATTCGGCGGTGTCCGAGATGGAATAATTCATCCAGCCGATGCCGCCCTCCTGGATCAGGTCGGTGATGAGCTTGAGCTCATGGAGACACTCGAAATAGGCGATCTCCGGCTGATAGCCCGCCTCCACGAGGGTCTCGAACCCCATTTTGATGAGATCCACGGTCCCGCCGCAAAGGACGTTCTGTTCGCCGAAGAGGTCGGTTTCGGTCTCCTCGGTGAAGGTGGTCTCCAGGACGCCGGCCCGGGTGGCGCCGATGGCCTTGCAGTAGGCCAGCGCCATCTGTTTCGCCTTGCCGGAATAGTTCTGTTCCACCGCCACCAACGCCGGAGTGCCCTTGCCTTCTTCATAGGTCCGGCGCACCAGATGGCCGGGCCCCTTGGGGGCGATCATCACCACATCGGCCTCTTTGGGCGGAACGATCTGCCCGTAACGGATGTTGAAACCGTGGGACCAGGAGAGCACCACGCCCTTTTTGATGTTCGGCTGCACGTCCGACCGCCAAATCCGGGCTTGAAGTTCGTCCGGCAGAAGGAAATGGACCCAATCCGCTTTCTTAACGGCTTCCACGTTGTTGGTCAACAGATTGACCCCGGGTTTCCAGCCGTGTTTCACCGCCAGATCGTAGCCCCGACTGCCCTGCAGTTCGGTGACCGACACGTTGACGCCGGAATCCCTGAGATTCAACGCCTGGGCGTGGCCTTGGGACCCGTAGCCCAAAATCAGGACTCTCTTTCCCTTGAGCATCTTCAGATCGGCGTCTTTGTCGTGATAGATTTTCGTCTTCATCGATTTGTTACCGGTTTTCATGTGTGTTGCCTCCCTATTTTTTCAACGACAGAACGTTTTTGCCCCGGGCGATGGCCACGATGCCGGTGCGGCTCATCTCCATGACGCCGAAGGGCTCCAACATTTCCAAAAAAGCCTGAATCTTCTCCTCGTCCCCCGTGGCCTCGATCACGACGGCGTCGGCGGCGACGTCGATGATCTTGGTGCGGAAGATGTCGCAAATCTGCATCAGCTCGGACCGGTTGGATTTATTGGCCTTGACCTTGATGAGGGCCAGGTCGCGCTCGATGTGGGGCGTGGCGCGATAGTCGGAGACCTTGATGACGTCCACCAGCTTATCGAGCTGTTTCAGCACCTGTTCGAGGATCTTCTCGTCGCCCTTGACCACGATGGTCATGCGGGACACGTCCGGGATCTCCGTCTCCCCGACGGCCAAAGAATCGATGTTGTAGCCCCGGGCAGAAAAAAGCCCCGACACCCGAGCCAACACGCCGGCCTTGTTCTCCACCAGGCACGACAGCGTGTGGCGGTCTTTCTTGCCGTTGGTTTTGACGATGTCGGTCGCGCCGTCGGACGTTTTTGTCGGAAGTTTCTTCATGATTTCAATCCTCATGTCCTATTGGAATTATTTCGACGTCAAAGACTTTTACGCCATATCGACGATGATGTTCTCCACGCCCATGCCCGCCGGTATCATGGGAAACACGTTCTCGTCCCGCGGGATGATGGCCTCCACCAAAACGGGGGACTTGGCGGCCAAGGCCTTCCGGAGGGCGCCCTCCACCTGTTCATTCCTGGTCAAGCGATACCCCTCAATGCCGTACGCCGCGGCCCATTTCATGAAGTCCGGCACGTAGGGATCGCGTCCCGGAGTGGGCTCCTTGCCGTCGGCGGCGTTGGCCCCTTTGACGGTGAGGGCCGTCGAGGAGAAACGTTTGTTGTAGAAAAGCTGCTGCCATTGCCGCACCATGCCCAGGTAGTAATTGTTCAGCAGGATCACCACGATGGGGATATGTTCCCGCACCGCGATGGCCATTTCGGTCATGGTCATCTGGAAGGAGCCGTCCCCCTCGATGGACACCACCGTTCGGTCGGGCCGGGCCAGCTTGGCCCCGATGGCCGCCGGAAAACCGAACCCCATGGTGCCCAGACCGCCGGAACTCAGGAAATGCCGGGGGCGTTTGGCCTGATACCATTGCATGGACCACATCTGATGCTGGCCCACGCCCGTCACCACCAGCGCCTCCCCGCGCGTGAGACGGTGAAGGGTCTTGATAACGTGCTGGGGCTTCACGAGACCGTCCCCCAGGCGATAAGACAAAGGATGCTTCTTGTCCCAGGCCTTGATCTCTCTCCGCCAGACGGGGTGGCTCTTACGGGAAACCAACGGAAGAAGTTTCTCGAGAGACCGTCGCACATCCCCCAACACGCCCACGTCCACCGGCACGTTCTTGTTGATGCAGGCCGGGTCGATGTCGAAATGGATTTTCTTCGACTTGGGGGAGAATTTCTTCAGGTCCCCCGTCACCCGGTCATCGAAACGGGCGCCGCAGCTGATCAGCAGGTCGCAATGTTGGAGGGCCATGTTGCTCACGTATTTACCGTGCATGCCCAGAGGCCCCAGCGCGAGGGGATGGTCGAAGGGGATGGCCCCGTTGGCCATGAGCGTGTTGGCCACGGGCGTGTCCGTTTTCTCAGCCACACGCCGAAGGGCGTCGGAAGCCCCGGACGAAATGACGCCGCCCCCCACATAGAGCAGCGGACGCTGGGCGCGACGGATGAGCTCCGCCGCCCGCCGCACGTCGTCGTCCGAAGGAGCGCTGATGGGCCGGTAGGAACGGATGCGCACGGTCGCGGGCCACACGAAAGGCGTCTTCGCCCTTTGAACGTCCACGGGGACGTCGATGTGCACCGGACCGGGCCGCCCCGTGGCGGCGATATGGAACGCCTCGCGGATGATGCGCGCCAAGTCCCGCACGTCCTTCACCAGGAAATTATGTTTGGTGACGGAACGGGTGCAGCCCGTGGCGTCCGCCTCCTGAAAAGCGTCGGAACCGATGACGCCGGTCCGGACTTGTCCCGTGATGGCCACCACCGGGATGGAGTCCATATAGGCGTTGGCCAGCCCGGTGATGAGGTTGGTGGCGCCGGGGCCGGAGGTGGCGAAACACACGCCCACCTTTCCGGAAGCGCGCGCGTAACCGTCGGCCATGTGGGAAGCGCCCTGTTCGTGCCGGGTCAGCACCAGGCGGAAAGGAGCGTCGTAGAGGGCGTCGTAGAGCGGCAGCGCCTGGCCGCCGGGAATGCCGAAAGCGACTTTCACGCCTTCCCGGACCAGACTTCCCACCACGATCTGTGCACCCGTTAATTCCATTGTATCTCTCCCTTAAAAATGGAGAAAAATCGCTCCCACCTGACATTTCCGCGACGGACGGAATGGGTATACGAGGCTTGTGTTTTCAAGACAGGAGCCCCCATTTTACATTATTTTAAGACGGCCAAAAATAAAAAACCCACAGTCTTTTTGGACTGTGGGGGCTTTTTGGCTTCCGGCTTTTTAAGGCGTTTCGCTATTTGACCGCCGCCGAAAGGCAAAGCCCCCGTGATCCAAGGACCACGGGCAGGCTCACGAGAACCAACAACAGGCCTTTCAGCGAACGAGGATTCATAACAGGCTTAGTTTATCGCACCTCTTGGATTTTGTCAATGCCTTTTATTTATTTTCCGTCGACAAAACGACCCCGCGGGAAGGCGTGCCCGCCGGAGGGCGGGGGCCGCTATTTCAACACCGCCCCTTCCAAAACCGGTCCCACGGAACGGACGTAGCGGGCCAAAAACCCGTTTCGGGCGCGGCCGGGCGGAACGTGCCAGCGCGCCAAACGGACCTTCATCTCCGTATCGGTGAGATGCACATTGAGCCGACGGGTGGACAGGTCCACGTCCACCCGGTCGCCGTCGCGCAGAACCGACAACGCCGCGCCTTCCGTCGCTTCGGGAGACGAGAACTCCACCGCCAACCCCGACGGCAAGGCGTTCCCCCAGGCCCCGTCGGTGAGAAGGCCGACGGTGTCCGTCAACCCCTGCGCCGCCAGCACGTGCGCCAGCAGGCCCAAAGGCCTCAATCCCGGACCGCCCCGGGGCCCTTCATAACGCACCACCACCAGGTCGCCTTTGACGATCTTTTTCTCCAGCAAGGCCTTCAGGGCGTCCTCGCGGGAATCAAACACCTTCACGGTGCCGAGGAACCGGCCCATTTTCGACGGAAACTCCGGCGGCACGCGGAACAACGCCCCCTGCGGGGCGAGGTTGCCTTTCAAGACCACAACACCGCCCTCGGCGCGGTAAGGCGCGCCGGAACGAATCACGCGCGTCTCCCGGACTCGGACCGACTTGGCCAATTCGTTGATGCCGCGCCCGCTGACGGTGGAATGCGGCAACCACAGTCCCTTGAACGCGGCGAGAACGGCGGGGATGCCGCCGGCGCCGTGCAGGTCTTTGAGGTGGTGGGAGGCCTCGCCGTGCAACCGACATATCTGCGGCGTCTTGCGTTCCACGTCGGCAAGCACCTCCAGCGAGAGTTTCACACCGGCCTCATGCGCCAGGGCCAACAGGAAGACAAGCGCCTCGGAAAAACCGCCGAACGCGGCATCCAGGCGGGCGGCGTTCAAGAAGGCGTTCACCATCAGAAGCCGGCGAATGGACAAGTTCTGCCGCACCAGATCCACCGCCCGTTGACCCGCCGAAGCCGCCAAATTCATCTGTTCCCCGGAACCCGTGGGCACCGTGGAGGACAACGGAAGGGACGCTCCCAGCACCTCGCTCAGACAGGCGACGGCGTGGGACGGATAATCGTCGAGCGCCGGATCGGCGGGGACATGCGGCCAGACAAAACCCGTCGGCACCGTGCGGGAGCGCGCCAGTTGTTTGGCCGTTGCGGACAGCGCGTCGGCCGCCAACGCGGCCCGAGGGTCCGGAAAAACCTGCGAGCCCTGCAGAGGAACGAACAGGGCCGGCTTGTTCAGGCGCACGGCGCCGAGCAACAGACCCGCGGCCGCGTCGTTCCCATCGGCACACAGCACCAAGCCGTCCAACCCGGCGGACATCGCGGCGCATTCCACTTCGTCCGCCCAGAGGTCCCGCCGCGGAAACCGGCAGGAATGTCCGTCGCGGCCGTGGACAAGGCCCGGCCCCGAAAACAGGAACCGCGCGCACTCGGCCCCGGCCAGCCGAATCCCCTTTTCCACGCTGAGCGTCAGATTCCGCGTCAAAGTCTCGTCGGCCGACGGCGCGCCGGCGACGACGAACACCCCGATGCGCGGCGGCCCGCCCGCCGCCGAAAACTGCCCGCCCGTTTCAGGATCCTTCGACTTTTTGGTGCGTTGATTTTTCACGGCCCGACGTCCTCTCGTTTCTCTAACGATTTAAAAATTGCGGCGTTCATTCGAACGTGATTTCGTGCTCTTCCGCCGGCTCTTTCGGTTTTTTCTTTTCCGGCGCGGGCTCCAGCCGCACGTCCCGGGAAGGAAGTTCCAGATCTTCCCCATCGATGACGACCCGGTGTTCCTCGGCCTTTTTCGGTTTCACCGGCACCTCCGCCACCGGCTTTTCCGGAGGGAAGGCCTCCTCGGAAACCGTCATCTGCGGGTGGGCGGGCACCGGCCGGGACCGGTGCTCCAGATATCCCTTGAGCACCGCGATGACGCCGACGCCCAAGACGATCAGAAGCAGTATGAAAAGTTCCGCCTCCGTCTTCGTAAAACTCATGCCGCGCGGCGTTTTTTCCTCCGCCGGCGGTTCCGGCGGTTTTTCGTTGAGGCTTTCGGAATCCATCCCTCGAAACCCCCTCGGGCCCCCTCCGGAAGACGGGGGCGGCCGCCTATCCCCGGCCGTCCTTCATGAGTTTGTATTCGACGGCATCCACCAACGCCTGCCAGGAGGCCTCAATGATGTTCTCGGAGACGCCGATGGTTCCCCACTCGTCCTTCTGGTCCCGGGAGACCACCAGCACGCGCACCTTCGCCGCCGTGCCGGCCGTGGCGTTGATCACGCGCACCTTGAAATCCCGGAGGGACATCTGCCGCAGATTGGGATAAAAATTCTCCAAGGCCCGCCGCAGCGCGCGGTCCAGGGCGTCCACCGGGCCGTTCCCTTCCCCGACGGTATGTTCTTCCCGGCCGTCCACCGCCACCTTGAGGGTCGCCTCGGAAACGAGACGACCCGTCTTGCGGTCCTTCTCCACGATGACGCGAAAGGCCTTCAGATCGAAATACGGCCGGTGCGATTTGAGGACTTTGGAGACCAGCAGGGAGAACGACCCCTCGGCCCCTTCGAATTGATATCCCTGGTTCTCCAGGTTCTTCACCTCGGCGATCACCCGCTCGACGGCTTTCGGGTCTTTCTCGAAATCCAACTTCAACTCTTTCGCCTTGAGGTGCACGTTCGCCTTGCCGGACAACTCCGACACCAGGATGCGCCGCTTGTTCCCCACCAGGGACGGGTCCAGGTGCTCGTAGGTGCGGGTATGCCGCGCCATGGCCGAGGCATGCACGCCGCCCTTATGCGCAAAAGCGGAGTGGCCCACGTACGGCTGATGATCGTCGGGGACCAGGTTGGCCACCTCCGAAACATACCGGGAGGATTCCGTGAGGGTCAGCAACTGCGCGTCGCTCACGCAGTCGAACCCCATCTTCAGCTTCAACGCCGGGATGATGGAGACCAGGTTGGCGTTGCCGCAGCGTTCGCCCAAGCCGTTGAACGTCCCCTGCACCAGGACGCACCCTTCCCGCACCGCCTCGAGAGAATTGGCCACGGCGGCGTCCGAGTCGTTGTGCGCATGGATCCCCAGGGGACACCGCGGCAGAGCGGCGCGGACCGCGCGGACGATGTCCCGAACCTGGAACGGCAAGGTGCCGCCGTTGGTGTCGCACAGGGAGAGGTTGGCGGCGCCGGCTTCCCAGGCCGCGCGCAGCGTGGCGAGCGCGTAGTCGCGGCGGGCCAGATAGCCGTCGAAGAAATGCTCCGCGTCGTAGATCACTTCCCGGCCCCGCGAGCGAAGGAACTTCACGGAGTCCGAGATCATCCGGAGGTTCTCCTCCAACGACGCCCGGAGAGCGTGCACCACCTGAAAATCCCACGATTTGCCGAAGACGCAGACCGTCGGCGTCTTGACCCGGACGAGCGCCGCGAGGTTCTCGTCCCGCCGGGCGGTGCGGTCGCGACGGCGCGTGCTGCCGAAAGCCACCAGCCGCGCCTGCCGCAGACGCAGCGAACGGGCCCGACGGAAAAACGCCTCGTCCTTGGGGTTGGAGCCCGGGAATCCCCCCTCGATATAACGGACGCCGATCCGGTCCAACACCACCGCGATCTTGAGCTTATCGTCCACCGTCAGAGAAACGCCCTCCCCCTGGGCCCCGTCGCGGAGGGTGGTGTCGTAGAGTTGGATTTTTTTACGATCGGTCATGTCTTTTCCTCAAAAAAACGCCGAGCCTCGAGCGCGGAGGCCCTTCATCCCTTCTTTCTCTTCTTCTGGGGCGGCAGCGGCTTGTCCAGTTCGAACGCCTTGTGCGCGGTGCGCACCGCTTTTTCGCCGTCGATCTCCTTGACCACGCAGGCCACCTTGATCTCCGACGTGGAGATCATATCGATATTGATGCCGTTGTCCGCCAGGGCGCCGAAGAGCCGGGCGGCCACGCCCGGATGGGAACGCATCCCCACGCCGACGATGGAGACCTTGACCACCTTGTCGTCGCAGGCCACCTCGCGGGCCCGGAGAGTTTCCCGCGCCTGTTCCAGGATCGGCATCGCCTTTTTCATGTCCGTGCGGGAGATGGTGAAAGAGATATCGTTCTTCCCGTCGCGGGGAGCGGACTGGATGATCATGTCCACGTTCACGCCGACCTTCGCCAGGGCGCCGAAAAGCCGGGCGGCCACGCCGGGCCGGTCCGGCACGTCCATCATGCTGATTTTCGCTTGATTGCGGTCAAAAGCCACTCCCGAGACGACG
>ERZ795054.2663-NODE-2663-length-14800-cov-10.375856_pt1 | contig 14800 bp, 13 predicted proteins | sample MGYA00375138_ERZ795054 | MGnify/ENA primary metagenome ERZ795054 (study PRJEB30183, sample SAMN05720215) | anaerobic digester metagenome | isolation source: active sludge of municipal wastewater-treating anaerobic digesters | place: USA | collected 2014-12-23 ...
CGCTGCGGGGCCCAAGAGTTCACCCGTGCGGTGATGATCCGGCAACAGCGACTGAGAAGCTGTCTAAAAACTAACTTGTTGATTGTAGGAGCGAGCTTGCTCGCGATATGAAGGCCAGTAATCGCGGCCAAGGCCGCTCCCACACATAAGCCATTGATTTATTAATATTCGGTTTTTGCACAGCTTCTGAATTTTGAAGCTACAAATATCTCCCTCCTCTCGCGCCGGCGGCAACTTGACGGCGCCATCCCCGGTCAACCGGTTCCCACCGGATTCCTGTCGGGCGTAATCCTCCAATGAGGCGGCGCGGGCGGCGCTGACGGTTGGGTTATAATGCCGCGCCTGAGAGTTGCCAATCCTTGGAGAGGTGCCCCGTGTCCCGATTGCCCCAGATTGTCGTCGGTCAGTTTCCCGGCGCCCGCCCGCGCCGGATGCGCCGCGACGACTTCTCGCGCCGGCTGGTGCGAGAGACCATGCTTACCCCCGCCGATCTGATTCAACCGCTGTTCGTGATCGAGGGCGAACAACGCCGCGAACCGGTCGCTTCAATGCCGGGCGTGGAGCGGCTGAGCATTGATCAGTTAGTGCGCGAGGCTGAAACGCTGGCGGCGCTGGGCGTGCCGGCGGTGGCGCTGTTTCCGGTCACGCCGCCCGAAGCGAAATCGCTGGATGCTGCCGAAGCTTATAACGCGGATGGGCTGGCGCAGCGGGCGGTGCGGGCGCTGAAAGCAGCGGTGCCGGAACTGGGCGTGATTACCGACGTGGCGCTGGACCCGTTCACCAGCCACGGTCAGGACGGGTTGGTGGACGAGTCCGGCTACGTGCTGAACGACGAAACCGTGAGCGTGCTGGTCCGGCAGGCGCTGTCGCACGCCGAAGCGGGCGCGGATATCGTCGCGCCCTCCGACATGATGGACGGGCGCATCGCGGCGATCCGTGAGGCGCTGGAATCGAACGAGTTCATTCATACCCGCATTCTGGCCTATTCCGCCAAATACGCTTCCAGTTTTTACGGGCCGTTCCGCGATGCAGTCGGTTCGGCGGGCGCGCTGGGCAAGGGCAACAAGTACAGCTATCAGATGGACCCGGCCAACAGCGATGAGGCGCTGCGCGAGGTGGCGATGGACCTGGAGGAAGGCGCCGACATCGTGATGATCAAGCCGGGAATGCCTTATCTGGACATCGTGCGCCGGGTCAAGGATCAGTTCGCCGCGCCCACCTTCGTCTATCAGGTCAGCGGCGAATACGCCATGCTGCTGGCCGCCGCGCGCAACGGCTGGCTGGACGAGAAAGCCGTGGTGATGGAATCGTTGCTGGCGATCAAGCGGGCCGGGGCGGACGCGATTCTGACCTATTTCGCCGGACCGGCGGCGGGTTGGCTGCGGGCCGCGTGAAACACTGGAAGATTTTGCTGCTGGCCGCATTGGGCGTCGCGCTCAGCGTGTTCTTTCTGGCGCTCATGCGCCCACCCGGCGGCCAGTCCTCGGCGCCCGGCCAGGACCTGCCCTGGCAGGTCACCGCCACCCCGGATGGCGCGGCGCTCACCGTATTTGGCCTGACCCTGGGTCAGAGCACGGTGCAGGATGCGGTGAATAAACTGGGCCGACGCTACGAACTGGGCGTGTTCCAGAACCCGGAGGGTCGCTTGAGCCTGGAAGCGTATTTCCGGGACACGGTGATTGGCGGACTGAACGTCCAGATGGTGCTGACGGCGCGCTTGTCCGAAACCATGCTCAACGCGCTGCGAACCCACGCCGGCACGGGTAAACCCACCGCCGCCGGTGGCCGGCGCTATGCGGTTGCCGAGGCCGATATCCCGGTGGCGCTGGATGCCGTCATTACCGCGATCACTTACAGGCCCGTAGTCACATTCGACGCCGAACTGGTGCGCAAGCGCTTCGGCGAACCCACCGAACGCATCGCCGTTAAGGACGGGACGCACTGGCTGTATCCGGCGCTGGGACTGGATTTATTGCTGGGCGACCAGGGCCAGGCGCTGTTGCAATACGTCCCGCCCGTGGAGTTCGAGCCGCGATTGCGGGCGCCGTTGAATCGGAACTGAAGACAATGAGGAATAATCTGGACGGCCCGGAGATACGGGGCGAGCAGGTGGTGGGAGCCTTCCAGCGGTGGCGCGGCATCTGGCCGGAGACGAAACCGGTGATCGCCGCGCCGCGGAGTTGATCTTGAACGCGGGCCGTGTTCACTGATGACCCGGCGAAGCGGAAAGGCATTGTTGTTCAGTATGTTGACCCTGCGGTAGGATTGGTTTCGACGCCAAATGAGGGAGCCGACCATGAACGATACCCGATCCGCTGCCGGAACTCGATTCCGGCAGCGGCGGAGTTTGCGCCAGGACCTGGTCTGGCAAACCTGGCTGTTGGTCACCCTGATGTTTATCGGCTTCGCCAGCGCCGTTTACTTCCTGGTATTCACTCCGATGGTGGACGAACTGGCCGCCAGCGCCGTCCACTTTAACGCACGTGTAGCGCGCGAACAGGCGGATCGCGTGTTCGCCCAGGTTGACCGGCTGGCGAACGACGCCCGGGATTGGGGGCGCACTCACAACTACAACCAGGACGACACCGAGCAATTCAACCGTCTGTTCGTCCCGTTTCTGAACCGGCGACCGCGCGTAACCGCCCTGTTTTTCGCCGATGACCACGGGCGCGAACTGGCGCTGCTGAAAACGCCCGACGGTGAATGGCGCAACCGCATTACCGACCTGCGCCAGGGAGACTCCCGGCAGCGCTGGCTCCAGGGACAGAACCGCGATACGCAGCACGCCGAGGAGTGGCGCGACAGCACCTATGATCCCCGCGCTCAGCACTGGTATCAGGAGGCGGTGGCGCTGGGGCCGGAAGGCGTCTATTGGAGCGCCCCCGCGCTGTCTCCGACCCAGGAGGTTTTCCTTAGCGTTTCGGCGTACTGGCGCGATCCAGCCAGTGAGCGCAGCTATGTGGCGGCGCTGGATTTGAATCTGCTCGACCTGTCTGAAATCACGAGAAACCTCCTGGTGAGTCCCAATACTCGGGTTGCGATCCTCCTGGCTGACGGTCATCTGCTTGGTCTGCCGCGCCAATTCGACGCGAAAGACAGCACCGACTTCAGAAGCGGCGCGTTGAAATTGCCGACCGAACTGGAGCTTCCCTACCTGGCCCAGGGGATCGAACAATGGCGGCGCGCCGGAATGCCGAGCGACCGGATTCTTACGCACTCGACGGATGGCAGGCGCTGGATCAGCTATTTCCTGCCAGTGAACGCGGGCAACCAAAAACTGTTCATCGCGGTCCTGGCTCCGACCCGCGATTTCATCCCTCTGGGGCTTCGTGAAACGCTCATCTTTACCGTCCTGTTCGCCGGGATGTTGCTGCTGGCTTTCCTCATGGCCACCCATTTCAGCCGTCGGGTAGCGCGCCCGCTCGAAATCCTGGCTGCGGACAGCGAACGAATCGGCCGGTTGGAGCTGGAGCAGCCGGTGACATCGCCGTCCCTCTGGCGGGAAATAGCCAGTCTCGCCGTCGCCCAGGACCACATGCGGAAAATGCTGCTGGCTCACCGCCATGCGCTCGGGCGGGCTAAAGCCGAGCTGGAGCGCAAGGTGGACGAGCGAACGCGCGCACTGGCCAGGGAAAAACAGAAAGCCGAAGCGGCGACTCGCGCCAAGAGCCTGTTTCTGGCCAATATATCCCACGAAATCCGCACGCCGATGAATGCCATCATCGGTATGGCGTACCTGGCGATGAAAACCGAACTGACCGGCCAACAGCGCGATTACGTGCAAAAGATTCACGACGCCGGCTCCTCCCTGCTGGGAATCATCAATGATCTCCTCGACTTCTCCAAGATCGAGGCCGGCAAGCTGGAACTGGCGCAGAGTGATTTCCGCTTCGAGGACGCCCTCAAAAATGTTTTGGTTGTGGTCAGCCAAAAGGCCCACGACAAAGGTTTAGAACTGTTGTTCCAAATCCCCGCCGACATTCCCAGACATCTTGTTGGCGATTCGCTGCGACTGGCGCAGATCCTCATCAATCTGATCACCAACGCAATCAAATTCACTGAACAAGGTCAGATCACTGTGGAAGCGCGGGTGCTGGAACGCACCAGCCACAGGATCAAGCTGCACTTCGCGGTCCATGATACCGGGATCGGCATCAGCGAAGCGCAGCGCCAGCGGCTGTTCCAGGCCTTTACTCAGGCGGACGAGTCCACAACCCGCAAATATGGCGGCACCGGCCTGGGATTGACCATCTGCAAGCGGTTGGCGGAACTGATGGGTGGAACCATCGGGGTGGAGTCCACCCCAGGCGTCGGCAGCACCTTCAATGTCATGCTCTGGTTTGACCTGAGCGATGAACAGCCCACGCGGCGGCCGACGTGGCCCGCAGAATTCAATGGAATGCGTACCCTGGTGGTGGATGATAATGCCGCAGCCCGGGAAATCCTGAGCGAGATGTTGGAATCGGCCCATTTGCGGGTCTGTGCGGTGGCTTCAGGGCGGGAGGCGGTTGCGGAAGTCAAGGCGGCGGATGGGAACGATCCGTACCGAATTGTGTTCATGGATTGGAAAATGACGGAGATGGACGGCATCTCGGCCACTCATTTGCTCAAGCATGACGCTACGTTGCGGAACCCGCCGCATGTGGTGATCGTCACCGCCTTCGGGCGTGACGAGGTGCGCGCTCAGGCTGAGATGGCTGGGGCGGACAGTTTCCTGGTTAAACCGGTCAGCCGCTCCCTGTTGCTGGGCATCCTGCTGGGGTTGTTCCCAACGACGGAAGACCAGATCCCCAAACCCCGTCAAACGCAATCCGCCGCATCCCTGAACCGGCTGGACGGGGTGTCTCTGCTGCTGGCGGAAGATAACGAGGTCAATCAGCAAATCGCCGTCGAACTGCTGGGAAGCGCCGGCGCGCGGGTGACGGTGGCCCCCAATGGCCGGGAAGCAGTGGCGCGGCTGCACGCCAGCCTGGACGGGGAACCCTTCGATCTGGTGCTGATGGATTTGCAAATGCCCGAGATGGACGGTTACGAAGCGACACGGATCATTCGCGCCGACCCCCGCTTCCAGGCGCTGCCGATCATCGCCATGACCGCCCACGCCATGGTCGAGGAGCGGCGGCGCTGCCTGGACGCCGGGATGAATGACCATATCGTGAAGCCCATTGACCCGGATGCGCTGTTTCACACCTTGCAGCACTGGCTCAAACCTCGCGGTGACACGCCGCCGGCGCCGGCGCCGGTGCCAGCGCCGGCGGATACCGCGCCGCGTGGAGCCGAACCCGCGTGGCCGACGATTCCCGGCCTCGACGTCGCCAATGGTTTACGGCGGGTGGCTGGTAACCGTAAGCTGTACCGTGATCTGCTCACTCAGTATATTGCGGGACAGGCCGACGCCCCGGCGCGAATTCAGGCGGCCCTGGCCACGGGCGACCGAGCCACCGCCGAGCGTCTGGCCCATACCCTCAAGGGCGTTTCGGGCAATATTGGCGCGACCGTGATCGAACGGTTGGCGGCCGACCTGGAGCAGGCCTTGCGTCAGCAGGCCGAGCCGGCGATTGTCGAACCCTTGCTGGCGCGAACCGGGGAAACGCTGACGGGCTGGATCGCCGAGTTGCAGTCGGCGCTCGGCAGCGAGCCGGCGCCGGTGACCGACGTGACGCCCAGGATGGATTGGGCCGGGTTGCAACAGATCCTGGTCCGGCTGGACCAACTGCTGGGCGAAGACGATGCCGAGGCCGTGCATTATCTCGCCGCCCACCGTGCGGCGCTGGCTGAAGCCCTGTCCGCCGAGCTATTTCTGGCCATGGAGCGGGCGGTTAACGGCTATGATTTTGAGGAAGCGCTAAAATTGTTACGAATAGCGGTAACCCAGTTCAAGCCGCTGATTGGATAATAGTCCTGGCTGAATGACGGGAATCACCGCTTTGGACCTCATCGGCGTATGGCGCCATCCCTCTGGACCAGAGGGAACAATTGACTTCTAGAGACAGGCGGGCTATGAGCGACGCAAACGATTTCACTGCACGACAAACGATTCTGATCGTAGACGACACCCCGGACAATATCACTCTGCTGAGTACCTTGCTTAAAGAGCGGTATAAAACCAAGGTTGCTACTAACGGTGAGCGCGCCTTGAAAGTCGCTGCCACCAATCCGCCGCCGGATTTGATCCTGCTCGACATCATGATGCCGGGCATGGATGGTTACGAAGTCTGCCAGCGGCTCAAGGCTAATGCTGAGACATCGGATATTCCGGTGATTTTCCTTACGGCCAAGGCGCAAGCGGAAGATGAAGAAAAGGGGCTGAAGCTCGGCGCGGTGGACTACATCACCAAACCGATCAGTCCCCCCATCGTGCTGGCCCGGATCGAAACGCACCTTAACCTCAAAAACGCCCAGCAATTTCTCCAGGACAGCAACGCCTTTCTGGAAGCCGAGGTGCGGCGTCGCACCCAGGAGGTAGTGGCCGTTCAGGATGCGACCATTCTGGCGATGGCCTCGCTGGCGGAGGCCCGCGATAACGAGACCGGCAACCATCTCCTTCGCATCCAGCACTATATCCGGGTGCTGGCCAGAAAGCTCCAGAAGCATCCTCGATTCGCAAATTTCCTCAACGATGAAACCATCGAGCTGCTGGCCAAATCGGCCCCGCTACACGATATTGGCAAGGTGGGCATTCCTGACCGGATTTTGCTCAAGCCAGGGCCGCTTAATGCGGAAGAATTCGAAATCATGAAAACCCATACCATCCTGGGCCGTGATGCGATTCTGGCCGCTGAGAAGCAATTGACTACCCCCACCTCGTTCCTGCGGTTCGCCCGGGAGATCGCTTATTACCACCAGGAGCGCTGGGACGGCAGCGGTTATCCTGAGGGTCTTTCAGGCCACAACATTCCTATCTCTGCGCGCCTGATGGCTGTGGCGGATACATACGACACCTTGGTCAGCCGGCGGTTGTACAAACCGGCGCTGCCGCATGAGCAAGCGGTAGCGCAGATTCGGGAAGGCCGGGGTGTTCTGTTCGATCCGGATATCGTAGACGCTTTTCTGGACATCGCGGACGAAATCCAAGTGATCGCCGCTCGATTCGCCGACAGTTACGAAGACATGCAGAGAGAATTGGAGCGCCTGGAAATGGCCATCGTCGAGGATCGGATTGTGCTGGGCGGGGACTCGTAAGGCTGCCATTCACCGCGGCCTCGTTGTGAAACAGTGCTACTCCACCAGCAACGCCAGCGTTAGCAGCGTAATGGTTTCAGCCAGTTCACAGGCCGCGCCGAGGGTATCGCCGGTGGTTCCGCCCAGTCGCACCATCAACCCATGACGCCAACCGACGAACCCGACGCCCAGCGCGGCCAACAGCGCGCCACCCTGCCATTCCAACACGGCGACGGTCGCGGCGGCGATCAACAGCACCAGCAAACCGCAACTCAACCGGGGCAGATAACTGGCGTAGGGCGCGCCCAGGCCGTCGGGACGGACGTAGGGCGTGGTGATCAGCAGCAGGACGATGGCCATGCGACCCAGCACTGGCGCCAGCAGCAGGATGGCGCGGGCATCGCCGGCCAGCAGCGCTTGCAGGGCGGCAAACTTGGCGAGCAGCACCAGGACGACGGCGACAATGGCAATGGGGCCGCTGCGCGAATCCTTCATAATCGCCAGGGTCCGGTCACGATGGCCCTGGCCGCCGATCCAGGCGTCGGCGGTGTCGGCCAGTCCATCCAGATGCAGCCCGCCGGTCAACAGTACCCACATCGCTAGCACCAGCGCCGCCAGCACGCCGGGGTCCACCAGCCACAGCACCGTATGCAGCCCGGCCAGCAGCGCCCCGATGAGCAGTCCCACCGCGGGAAAGAACAGCACCGACAGCCCCAGTTCTTCGGGACGCGGCGGAAGGCTGGACGACGGGACCGGCAACCGGGTTAGCAGTTGCAGGGCCAGCGCGAAGGCGCGGATCATGCCAGCCGGCCGTTGTGGAACACCAGATGCGGATCAGCCGCCGGGTCGCAGTGCCGGCGGATGCGGGTGAGGGCGGCGAACGGCACTTCGATCCGCCAGATGCGCCGCACCGGCATGTCCAGCAGTTGGCGCAGAATCATGCGGATGGTCCCACCGTGCGCCACCAGCAAGACGTGACGACGATGATAGCGCCGCGTCAGCGCGTCCCAGGCTCGGCTGATGCGCCGATCGAAGACTTCGACCGGTTCGCCGCCGGGAATCGGATGAGCAACCGGGTCGCGCCAGAATTGCGCGATCGCCAGCGGGTCGGTCGCGTGAACGTCGGCGACGCTGCGGCCTTCCCAGACGCCGAAGCTGATCTCGCTGAAGTCGTCCACGATGTCCAGCGGTCGGTCCAGCCGCTCGGCCAGCTCGCGGGCGAAAGCGGCGCAGCGGATCAGCGGCGAACTGATGATCGCCTCCCAGTCCCGATAGTCGCCGACCGCCGCACGCATCTGCTCCCAACCAACCGGGCTGAGCGGGTCATCCACCGCGCCCCGAAACATCTGGCCGCCTTCCGGCTCACCGTGCCGCAACAGATCCACGATGGTGAAATCGCTCATGTCTGCGAAACCCCGGCTTCGGCGAAGGTGGCCATGCCGGCATGCAGGGCGGCGGCGGCGCGCAGAATCGGGACGGCCACGGCGGCGCCGCTGCCTTCGCCCAGCCGCATTCCCAGTTCCAGCAATGGCTTGGCGCCCAGCGCATCCAGCAGTCGGCGGTGACCGGGTTCGGCGGAGCAGTGCGCATAGAACAGCCAGGGCGCCAAATCCGGCCGTAATCGCACGGCAACCAGGGCGGCGGCGGTGGTGATGAAGCCGTCCACCAGCGTCGGCAAGCCCAGTTGGCCACAACGCAGATAGGCGCCCGCCAGCGCGGCGATCTCAAACCCGCCCAGCCGTTGCAGGGCGTCGAGCGGCTGATCGCTGCGATGGCGGGCCAGCGCCCGTTCGATCACCAGCGCCTTGTGGCTGACGCCGGCAGCGTCCAGCCCGGTGCCGGGACCGGCCAGTTGCGCGGCGGGCAGACCGAGCAGTGAACAAGCGATGGCGGCGGCGCTGGTGGTGTTGCCGATGCCCATTTCGCCGCCGACGAACAGCCGCGCGCCATTGATCGCGGCCCGTTCGGCGGCGTCGTGGCCAGCCATCAATGCCTCATGCAATTGGTCGCCGGTCATCGCCGGTTCGCGGACGAAGTTGGTGGTGCCGGGGCCAACCCGCGCGTCCAGCACCCCCGGCAGTTCCTCCAGCGGTTGCACGGTGCCGACATTGACCACTTCCAGCCGGGCGTCCCAGGTTCGGGCCAGCACGCTGATGGCCGCGCCACCCCGGGCGAAATTGCGCACCATTTCGGCGGTCACCACCTGCGGAAAGGCGGAAACGCCCTCGGCGACTACGCCGTGATCGCCGGCAAACACCGTGATCCAGACCTTGTCCACCCGTGGCTGTTGCGTGCCCTGCATGGCGGCCAGGGCGACGCCAAGTTCCTCCAGCCGGCCCAGCGAGCCGGGCGGCTTGGTCAGTTGCGCTTGTCGGTCGCAGGCGGCGGCCCGCACGGCAGCGTCAGGGGCGGCGATGGGAGCGTCATACCAGTGGTGACTCATGTGGGACAGTCCTTGAGGGTAAGGGGGAGACCGGCGATCACAAAACTGACCCGGTCGCAGCAGTCGGCGACTGCCTGATGCAGAAGGCCGGTTTCATCACGGAACCGGCGGGCCAGCGGGTTGGTGGGGACGATGCCCTGGCCCACTTCATTACTGACCAGCAGGAGATGGCCGGGCAGGGCGGGCAGGACGGTGCGCAGGGCCTGGGTTTCAGCAGTCAGCGTGTTGTCGCCAGCGGCCAGCAGGTTGCTGAGCCACAGCGTCAGGCAGTCCACCAGCAGGCAGCGGTTCGGGGCCGCGTGGACGCACAGCGCGGCGGCCAGCGCCAGCGGTTCCTCGACCAGGCCCCAATCGCCGGGGCGGGCGGCGCGGTGGCGGGCGATGCGCTCGGCCATCTCCGCGTCGCCGGCCTGAGCGGTGGCGAGATAAACGACCTCAAGACCGCTGGCGATTGCGCGCCGCTGGGCGAAGGCGCTCTTGCCGGAACGGGCGCCGCCGAGAATGAGTTCTTTCATGTCAATGGGTTATTGTTATTTTCCAGCGCGCGTTGTGGATAGCGCAGCTTAATTATCGTTGATTTTAGCGGATTGCCAAATCTAGGGAGCGTGGGGCAACCAAGAATAACGGGACTTATGTATAATTTGATTGAAAATTCTGCAACTGACTTTTCTAATTGAAACATTTATGATTGTTAGTATTACAATTGAAATTCAGAAGAACCGCCATTGCGTTGGCCCGGTTTATCAGCAAGGGTTGGTGGGGCAGGGCGCTGATCCTGTGCTGCACGGGTTCTCCGGTGGCTGCGATCATTCGCCAGTGAGCCATTTTCGATCCACAAACCTGTTGTTCCGACAACAATAAAATAATGGGCGGGGTGGATGAGCGAAGCAAAATCCACCATCTGCGGGTTCCCGTAAAAGTCGGAGTAGCCAATGAACAAAGGTAGTCTTGCGGCCAACCTGCTTTCTCAGCCGGCCGATATCCTGGACCTGATACTGGATATCGTCCCCCAGGGGATCGTGATGGTGGACAGCAACTATCGCACGCTGGCGTTCAATCGTCCGATGTTCGACATCTTCTGCTTTCCCGCAGGTACTTTGTATGTGGGTAAAGATTTCCGCGATGTGATCCGGGATTGGGCGCAACATACGGATCAGGATGCTGCAATGCTCGAACGGGCCATCCGCGAATTGGATATACGAGAGCCTTTCTCGTTTGAATTTCCGCAGGATGTTCTGGGTGAGATGCGCTGGTGTCTGCTGACGCATACTCCCCTCCCCAATGGCGGTTTTGTCCGCACCTTCACCGATATCACCGAACACAAACGTTTGGAGCAAGAACTGGATCACCTGTCGCGCACCGACTCGCTCACAGGGGTCATGACCCGTCGGGCTTTCGACCAGCGCCTCGCCGAGGAGATGAAACGGGCGTGGCGCTTTGATCACCCCCTGGCGCTACTGATGATGGATTTGGACCACTTCAAGCGCGTCAACGATACCCTGGGGCATTACGCGGGTGATGCGGCGCTGCGCGATTTTGTGGGCGTGTGCCGACGGGAGTGCCGAATATATGATTTGATGGGGCGGCTCGGCGGTGAAGAGTTCGCTCTGTTGTTGCCCGATTCAGGAATCGCCGCCGCCGTGGTCGTGGCGGAACGGCTGCGCGAGGCTGTGGCAGAACACTCCGTTGATCCGGGCGCCCCAGAGCAGAAGTTCCACGTCACCGTGAGCATTGGCGCCGCACAGCTTCACGCTCTGGACAGCGCCAGCAAATTCATCCAACGGGCTGATCAGGCGTTATATGCAGCTAAGGCGGCGGGGCGCAATTGCGTGCGGTGCGAAGCTGACGCGGCTCATCACCCATCGCCAGCGTGAGTCAAATGCCTACCTATCAGCCAGTTGTTGATAGTGTTGAGTGCTTTCCATGGGCGGTTCGTCGCTGAGCAGTTCGCGGGCATCCGGCATGTGCTCAGCCCATTGTTGAGCATTCAGATACATGATTTTAATCTCCCGGGTGGTCTGACCTCGACAAACCGCCGTTCACTCTCCTTCGTCAGCCGCATCCTCGTAGATCACCAGATAGCCCTCATTCAGCAGGTCCAGCAGCAGTTGCCGGGCGTCTGGCTGTTGCAACGCCGCGCGCAGCAGCGCGGGAGTTAATGCCCGATGCCGACACAGCAGCGGGGCCATGAACGCCACCGTCGGCCCCAGCGCGAATTCCTGCCCATCCACGAACAGAATCGTTTCCGCCTGCGGTTCGGCGATGTAGTAAAACTGCGAGCCGGGATTACGCTCCAGAGTTCCACCGCCGCGCAGATGGTTCCGCAGCTCGTCCTCGTCGTAAGGCTCCATTTCGGGTTCAGCTTCAAACCCCGGCTTGGGTGTGCTCAGATAGCGCCCAAACCAGACCGCCAGCGTCTCATCATCCAGGGCAATGGTTTGCCGGAGCAGTTCCCGCACCTTGGCTAAAGCCGCGGGAGCGATTTCACCGGGGTTATCCTGCACGGTCAGATCGGGATCGGCATAGCGCGCATCGGGATCAATCCCTTCCTGCAAAAACTCCAGAAAGCTGTTGAGCAGTTCCCGGTGGCTGGGGGCGCGGCAGTCTACGGTGTAGGTCAGGCTGGATTCCAGCGTTGCGCCGCGATAGAGGACGCCCGGCGGCAGATAGAGCAAATCCCCCGGTTCCAGCGCCCATTCCCACTGTGGCGCAAACCCGGCAGCGGTCTCGTCCGCGTCTGGCGCGGACGTCCGGCGGGCGATTTGCCAATAGCGCCGCCCCTGGCCTTGCACCAGAAAGACATCGCCATCGTTCGCGCGTGGCACGACCATTCCCGGCGGCGTGGCGTAGCTGATCGTCAGATCATGGACGCGCCAGTCCGGGATGAAACGGAATGGCTCCAACAGCGTCGCCAAATCCGGGGCGTGCTTTTCGACATCGGCCACCCGCAAGGTCCAACCGGTATCCGGCAAACTGAGAAAATCAGCGTCGGTAAAAGGGCCATGGCGCGTTGCCGCTGGCTCTTCACCGTCCTGTTCCAGCATCAACCACGATTTCACGCCCTCCTCGCAGGCCAGCCCCGCCAGTTCCTCCGGGGTGAATGGATCGCGGAACCCCGGCCACGCGCCACGCACCACCAGCGGTTGTTTCTGCCAGTACTCGGCCAGAAAGCGCGCGGGACTCAGATCACCCAACACTCGTGGCGACATCGCTTCACACCTTGCGGGCCTGAGCGGCGGCGTTGCCGGTGTAGCTCGCCGGCGTCAGCGCCAGCAACCGCTGTTTAGCGTCGTCAGGAATGGCCAGATCGGCGATGAACGCGCGCAGGGTCTCGCGGTTCACCCGCTGGCCCCGGGTCAGCGCCTTGAGTTGCTCGTAAGGCTGTTCGAGGCCGTAGCGGCGCATCACCGTCTGGATCGGCTCGGCCAGCACTTCCCAGTTGTCGTCCAGATCGGTGGCCAGCGCCGTCGCGTTCACCTCCAGCTTGCCGATGCCTTTCAGGCAGGATTGATACGCCACCAGCGAGTGCGCCAGGCCGACGCCCAGGGTCCGCAGCACGGTCGAATCGGTCAAATCCCGCTGCCAGCGCGACACCGGCAGCTTGGCGGCCAGATGATCCAGCAGCGCATTGGCGACGCCCAGGTTGCCCTCGGCGTTCTCGAAATCAATCGGGTTGACCTTGTGCGGCATGGTCGAGGAGCCGATCTCGCCGGCCACGGTCTTCTGGCGGAAATAGCCAATGGCGATGTAGCTCCACAGGTCGCGGCAGAAATCCAGCAGCACGGTGTTGGCGCGCATCACGGCGTGGAAGAATTCCGCCATGTAATCATGCGGTTCGATCTGGATGGTGTAGGGATTCCAGTCCAGTCCCAGGTCTTCGGTCACGAAGCGGCGGGCGAAGTCTTCCCAGTCCAGTTCCGGATAGGCGGCCAGATGGGCGTTGTAGTTGCCGACCGCGCCATTGATCTTGCCCAACAGCGGCACGGCAACCAGTTGCGCCCGCTGGCGCTTCAGCCGGTAAGCCACATTCGCCATTTCCTTGCCGAGCGTGGTCGGCGAGGCCGGCTGACCGTGGGTGCGGGCCAGCATCGGCTGGTCGGCGTACTGGTGCGCCAGCCGGGTGATGGCGTCGCCCAGTTGATCCAGTTGCGGCAGCACCACCTGAGCGCGGGCTTCACGCAGCATCAGCGCGTAGGCGAGATTGTTGATGTCCTCGGAGGTACAGGCGAAATGGATGAACTCGCTGACCGCTTCCAGTTCAGCATTGCCGGCGATTTTCTCCTTGAGCCGGTATTCCACTGCCTTCACGTCATGATTGGTGATGCGCTCGATGTCCTTGATCCGCTGGGCGTCGGCGACGGTGAAATTTTCAACCAGCCCGTCGAGCAGTCGGAGAGCGGCTTCGCTCAGGGGCGGGACTTCGGGAATGCCCGGATGGCGGGCCAGCGCCTGCAACCAGCGGACTTCCACTTGAACCCGGTGGCGGATCAGGCCGTACTCGCTGAAGATCGGCCGCAGGTCGGCAGTCTTGTCGGCGTAGCGGCCATCAATGGGAGAAATGGCGGTCAGAGCGGTGAGTTCCATGGAGGGTCCTGAAAGGCAATGGAAAGTTCGAGCGGCTTGGCGGGCGCGGTTTAAAGTGCTAGGTTGAATCAGTTACGGCAAGATTCGGAGCGTACAATGAACTGGAATGATCGCATCGTGCTCAATCCCGACATTCTGCTGGGCAAGCCAGTGATCAAAGGCAGCCGGCTTGCGGTGGAGTTCATTATTGATCTTTTGGCCCAGGGCTGGTCTGAGGAGGATATTTTGCGCAATTATCCAGGGCTGGCGCACGAGGACATCATAGCCTGTTTGGAGTACGCCAGCGCCCTGTTGCGCGCGGAACGGATATTCCCTCTGCCTTCAATAGCCGCATGATATGGCGCGATTTCTGGCCGACGAAAATTTCCTGGGCGATGCAGTCACCGCGCTGCGCGAGGCCGGCCATGACATTGTGTGGATTCGCACCGATGCTCCTGGCAGCACCGACCGTCAGGTATTGACCCGCGCGGTTGCCGAACGTCGGATACTGCTAACTTTCGACAAGGATTTCGGTGATCTTGCCTATCGCTGCCGATTACCCGCCACCTGCGGCATTGTATTGTTTCGCATTTCGCTACCCTCGCCTTCCATCGCGGTTCATCTCATCAAGAC
>ERZ795054.2665-NODE-2665-length-14796-cov-5.193270_pt1 | contig 14796 bp, 12 predicted proteins | sample MGYA00375138_ERZ795054 | MGnify/ENA primary metagenome ERZ795054 (study PRJEB30183, sample SAMN05720215) | anaerobic digester metagenome | isolation source: active sludge of municipal wastewater-treating anaerobic digesters | place: USA | collected 2014-12-23 ...
CGAACGGATGCGAGAAATCTTAATGTGTTGAAATAACTTAGCTTAGAGATTTCTCCCTGCGGTCAAAATGACAAAAATACCAATTGCGACACAGTTTCTTCGCTTCCATGTCGATCGCTAATCTTGTTTTTGGGCATTTCAATCCGTCTCCAAATCCGGGATGACGCCGCGTCCGTTTTCAGTTTCGTGAAAACACGCAGCAAACATCCTTTTTTCTCCTTCCAAAATCGCTTTGCCGTTTCCGGAAAAAACCTGTAAACTGCGCAGCCATGAAAGGAGACAGATCATGATTGCCGACCGTATGAAAAGAACCGCGTTTTGCCTCGCCGCTGTTTTCCTGATACTTTTGTGCTACTCCACCCCGCAGGCCCGGGGAACGGCTGGAAAGTCCTGCCTGTTTCGGGTCACGGCGCCCGGCAGCACGATGTATCTGCTGGGGTCCATCCACTTTATGCGGGAAGCGAGCTACCCTCTGAAAGATACGATTGAGCGGGCCTTTGCCGCCTCCTCGAATGTGGTCTTCGAAGTCGATATGGCCACGATGGACTCGCCCGACACACAGGCCATGATGCTCTCTCAGTCGGTATTCACCGACGGCAACACCCTTGAAAAGAGCCTCAGCCCGGCCACGTACCGCAGTCTTGCAGAAAAAACGGAGCAGTTCGGCCTCAATGTCAAGATGCTGGATAATTTCAAGCCCTGGAGCGTGGCCATGACCCTCATAGGGCTGAAGCTGAACCAGTTGGGATTTGATCCCAACAAAGGCGTTGACCGCTACTTCTACGCCAAGGCCCGGAACGCAGGAAAGAGAACCTTCGGCCTGGAGACACTGCAATACCAGATCGGTATTTTCAGCGGCCTTTCTCTGCGGGAGCAGGACCTGCTTGTTGAACAGACTTTGAATGATTTCGATACGATGGAATCGGAAATGGGCGAGATGCTCCAATCCTGGACCAACGGCGATGTCGGCAATCTGGAACGGATGCTTCTGAAGAGTTTTGTGGATTACCCGAGTCTCTACCAGAAATTTCTCGTCCGGCGCAACCGCAACTGGCTCTCCCAGATCGAGCTTTTCCTGGGTCAGCGAAAAACCTGCTTCGTCGTCGTCGGGGCGGGTCATCTCCTGGGACAGGACGGACTGGTCAACCTGCTGCGCGCGCAGGGTTATACGGTCGAGCAGCTCTAAGGCGGCAGGCGGCACGGGAAATGGGCCCGACGAGAGTGTGAATGGTATAAATGCAAGTCAAATCAAAGGATTATGCCGGATCCCGTGCACAAATCCGGAAAAATACACTTGTCAAAACGGGGATTTATTGTTAGAAATGGCTACTTTCGGGAAAGGGTAGGGTTATGAGCGGCGGAATCAACGATTACACAAAGTTTTCCATTGATCTCAGGCGCCACATGTGGTTGGCCGGGGTCGATCAGGAACTGCGCCGTCTGATCTGGCAGATCGGCGTGATGGGGAAATATATTTCGGCGAAAATCTACGAGGCCAACCGGAAACTGGCCGGATTCAAGAATATCTACGGCGAGGATCAATTGACCCTCGATCGCGGCGCCGACGAAATCCTGAAAAACCAGCTCGAGCATTCGGGATTTGTTCTGGACTATGCTTCGGAAGAGCAGGACAGCGTCATGCGGATCGGCAAGGGGCATGAGAAATTCATCGTCACCGCCGACCCTCTGGACGGATCATCCCTGGTCGAAACGAACCTCTCCATGGGGACCATCATCGGGATTCACAAGGATTCCGTATTCGACATCGGGCGCAACACCATGCTGGCCGCCATGTACATCACCTACGGACCCCTGATCACGATGGTCTATTCCGCCGGAAAGGGCACCCATGAGTTTGTTCTGAACCGGGAAGGGGAGTATGTCCTGTCCGAGGACAACATCAGACTCAAGGAAAAGGGGTCGATCTACAGCCCCGGCGGACTGCGCAGCGAATGGACGCCGGAGCATCTCCGGTATATCGAATCCCTGGAGGAAACGGGGTACAAGCTCCGCTACAGCGGCGGCTTTGTTCCCGATATCAACCAGGTGCTGATCAAGAAGGGCGGCGTCTTTACTTACCCGGCGCTGAAGGACAGCCCCAGGGGAAAACTCCGGCTCCTGTTTGAACTCCAACCTATGGCGTTCATCATTGAGCAGGCCGGAGGCCGGGCGACCGACGGTCACCGGGACATCCTCGCGGTGCCCGTGACGGAGTTGGGTCAGCGCTCGCCGGTGTATATCGGCAGTCGATTCGAGGTGGACAAGGTAAACGACTATCTGAAGTCGGATGTGATTTACTGAAGATGAAATAAACAGAACAGAAAGGACGGTTCGGGACGTGGCGGTATTGGAAACAGTAGGGCAGGTTAAGGCGGCGTTTGCGGGGATATTGAAAATCAGCGGTGATCGCGTCGAAATTCTCGACGAGCAGAAATTGCGATCCGGCCTCATTGACGACCTCATATTTTCCGCCGTACTCAGCGCCGATTCCGATGTTTGCCTTGTCTGCCAGTGGCTCATCCGCCAGTGCGGCGCGGCCCTGGGCGCCTATCCGGCATCGATCCAGTCTTTCTATGAGGCCATGGGGCGAAAAGAGATCAAGGGTTTTACGGTTCCCGCCATCAATATTCGCACCCTGACTTACGAGACGGCCCAGGCGATCCTGCGGGCGGCGATGAAGGGTCAGGTCGGTCCCGTCATTTTCGAAATCGCCCGGTCGGAAATCGACTACACCATGCAGCGGCCGGCGGAATATACCAGCGGCGTCATTGCCGCGGCGATCAAGGTCGGTTATCGGGGGCCTCTTTTCATCCAGGGGGATCACTTTCAGTTCAACGCCAAAAAATTTGCCCAGGACGCCGAGAGGGAAACACGGGCGGTGAAGGACCTCATCTGGGAAGCCCTGGATGCGGGATTTTACAATATCGACATTGATTCCTCGACCCTGGTCGATCTTTCCCAGCCGACCATCAAGGAACAGCAGCGCCTGAATTATTCACTCGCGGCGGAGCTGACCACCATGATCCGGGACCTTGAACCGGAGGGGGTTACAGTTTCCGTGGGCGGCGAGATCGGGGAAGTGGGCGGTAAGAACAGTACAGTCGAAGAACTCCGGGCCTTCATGGACGGGTACCGTGAAGAACTGGAGAAAAACGGCGAAGACCTGAAGGGTATCAGCAAGATCAGTGTTCAAACCGGGACCACCCACGGGGGGGTTCCCCTGCCGGACGGCACGATCGCCAAGGTCAAAATCGATTTCGACACCCTGGAGAAACTATCCGAGACGGCCCGTGTTGAATATGGACTTTCCGGAGCGGTCCAGCACGGGGCTTCCACCCTGCCGGATGAGGCGTTCGATCAGTTCCCCGCCCGGGGGACGGCGGAGGTGCATCTGGCGACGGGATTTCAGAATATCATCTATGAGAGCAGGGCCTTTCCTTCCGACTTGAAGGAAAAAATCTACGGACTCCTCAGGGAAAAGCACGCCGACGAAAAGAAGGACACCGACACGGAAGAACAGTTCCTTTACAAAACGCGCAAGAAGGGTTTCGGTCCCTTCAAGCAGGATCTCTGGACGTTGCCTGGCGATCGGATGCAGGCCATCATGGCGGAGTTGGAAGGCCAGTTCGCCTTTCTCTTTACGAAACTGGGGGTGAACAATACGGATAACTTATTGAAAAAGTACGTTAATCCTGTGAATGTGGCGCTTCCCTGTCCGGAGGCGTTGAAGTAACATCACCGGCACGATAAGCATATATATAATAATGATATACGCCCCCGATAAAGGTTATCGGGGGCGTTTTTTTATCGGTTTCCGAAATTAGCCTTATTTCAAAGTTATTCCTTCTGGATACCGGCTTTCGCCGGTATGACGTCAATGTTGTGTCATTTCGAACGCATGTGAGAAATCTTTTCCGCCTCAGCCTCAAGATTTCTCGTCGCTTATGCTCCTCGAAATGACATCGATTTAAGACGTCGTCCCGGACCCGACCCGAGATCTATTAGCAGAGTGTCGCATGACGGGAATGGATTCTGGCTTTCGAGACTGTGTCGTAATTACCGATTTACGTTCGAGGTCATCCTGAGGCGTAAGCCGAAGGATCTCTTCCGCTCAGAATACCGTTATTATTAGATTCTTCGTTTCAATCAGAATGACATTGCGATACGGTCTCTTCGCCGGAATGACGGGGATGGATATTGAACGGACGGCGTCATAACATCAGAGAAACAGACCGATGATGCTGAGGATCATCCAGCGGAAAAAGGCGATAACCGGATTTAAGACCCCCAGAAACAGCAGAATAATGATGACGAAGAAGCCGTAAGGTTCCAGACGATGGAACAGGTAGCGGATATTGTCGGGCAGAAACCCCATGACAATTTTTGATCCGTCCAGCGGCGGGATTGGAATCAGGTTGAAGGCCGCCAGAATAATGTTGATCTGGGCCAGGTAGTACAGGAAAGTCGCTGTCGGTCCCTGCGGCTGCGGCGCCAGAAGCTGCATCGCTAAAATGGCCACAAAGGCAAAAATCGTGTTGGCCACGATGCCGGCGGCGGAAACCAGGACAAATCCCGACCGGCGGTTCTGGATGTTTTGGAGGTTGACCGGAACGGGTTTCGCCCAACCGAATCCGACGATGAAAAGCATCAGGGTTCCCAGCGGGTCGAGATGTTTCAGGGGGTTCAGGGTCAGGCGGCCCAGGCGTTTGGCGGTGTTGTCCCCCATGATGAGCGCCACCCAGCCGTGGGCCAGTTCGTGAACGATTACGGAATATAGCAACGGAATCGCCAGCAGGACAAAAGTTATTGGGTCGTTGATGAGCAGTTTGATCAGTCCCATATGATCTCCTCTTTCTTCGTGGTCCATTTTATACGGTCTTGTCTGGCAAGACAAATCTTGTTTTTCAAGAAAACAAGGCGGCTCCGTGTTTGATCTCCCGGAAAGAATCAAAAGGCCGCATATCCCATCCACCGATCTTTTCGTCCCTCATGGTTATTATAAAACAGGCAGATCATTATTTATCTTGTGAATACAGATATTAACCATGCATCGGCCGTGCTCCGTCCGGGCAGGGCGCCTGAAAACGGGACGGAGGGGACACCTTTTTTACGGCAGGCTGGATGGTACAATAAATGCTTAAGAATGGGCAACAATATCTTGCCGGTTCACAATATTTTCTTGCTTTGTTTTGTCGCAGGCAGGGACAAAACATCGTAACCGATATATCGATTGCTAAAAGGGCGATTTTTATCAAAAAAGGCATGTTTCTCAAAATAAAAATAATTAAAGTCGATTGAAAGAAATGCCGATAAACGTGAAAACAGATGTCATTGCGTTCATGAGAGATATCAACAACGATCACTTTTTCTTTCCAACGGTCTCTCAAACCAAAAATGAAAGGAGTGCTTGTCGTGCGAAGATTTAACTCGTCAGGATTTTTTAAGGGAATTGAGGTGAAATTAAGTTTGCCCCTGGTGTGTCTGATCTCGATCGTCCTGCTGGGCTACATGATTTTCAATTATTTCTCCGTCAAAAGCAGTCTTGAAGGAGACCTGAATAAGGAAGCCGATATCATCATCGAGCGTGTGGCCAAGAACATTGCGGGGCCGCTCTGGAATATGGATAATGTTCAGGCCAAGGAAGTGGTGATGTCCGAAATGTCCACCAAGAGCGCCTATGGCTTGCTGGTCCGTGATGCGGAGGGGAAAGCCATCACCCTGGGGGTGCAGCGGGACAGCAACTGGAACGTCGTCGATTCCAAGGCCGACATCAAGGGGGAGTACATCGTCCGGAAGAAGGAAGTCTCTAAAGACGCAAGTAAGCTCGGCGTCGTCGAACTCTATGTGACGGACGAGTTCATGCGGGCGGAGCTGATGCGCTCGGTGATTTATACGATCATCGTGGCCGCCGTGATCAATATTTCCCTGATCGTCGTTCTCTTCTTCAGCCTCCGGATGCTTCTCATCCGTCCCATCAACAGGGTCATCGTCGGACTGGATGCAGCGGCGATGCAGGTTTCCGTGGCCGCTGATCATATTACCTCTTCCGGCCAGTCCCTGGCGGAAGGCGCTTCGGAGCAGGCCGCGTCCATTGAAGAAACCTCTTCCTCCTTGGAAGAGATGTCGTCCATCACCAAGCAGAATGCGGACAACGCCTCTCATGCCGACAGCCTCATGAAAGACGCCAATCAGATCGTGGCCAAGGCGAATGAATCGATGTCGCGCCTTACCGTAGCCATGCAGGAAATATCAAATGCCAGCCAGGAAACATCCAAGATTATCAAAACCATTGATGAAATTGCATTTCAGACCAATCTGCTGGCTCTGAATGCGGCGGTGGAGGCCGCCCGGGCGGGGGAGGCGGGCGCCGGATTCTCCGTCGTGGCCGACGAGGTCCGGAATCTGGCCATGCGGGCTGCCGATGCGGCGAGAAACACCTCGCACCTGATCGAAGGGATCGTGGTCAAGGTTAAGGAGGGTGGCGGCTTGGTTGAATCGACCGATAAAGCCTTTGCCATGGTAGCGGACAGAGCCTCCGAAGTCGGTAAACTGGTCAGTGAGATTTCTGCCAGCTCCCGGGAACAGGCCCAGGGGGTGGAGCATGTGAACATCGCCGTGGCCGAGATGGACAAGGTCGTCCAGCAGAACGCGGCCAATGCGGAGGAATTTGCCTCGTCCTCGCAGGAGCTTTCCAGTCAGGCGGAACAAATGAAGGTCTATGTGGAAGCCCTGGAAGGGGTCATTCAGGGGAGTAAGGAGTCGTCGGAGTCCCTGGCAAACGCCATGTCCTATCAAGGGGCTGATGAAGAGGAAGAGGAATACGGTCCGGTTTCTTACAGCGGCGCGGCCCTTTCTCTGCCGGGACCGTCCCGGTCGTTCGGGAAAAAATGATAAGCAACATGGTCATGACTTATCCATGCGACAAGATTCAATGATCTTTCGCTTGAAGTGCGTGTCAAGACCGGTTAAAATTCGAGCGCCGCGATAAGGAATCGCGTTTCAAGATGGAAATTGACGATGCCTTGTCCCAACGGGGGTAGCGTTCGGCAGGGGGTGTTTTACGAGTCAACCAAAAAATGAGCAAAAAGGAGGTCAAGCATGAAGAAACTGGTAGTGGTATTGGTGGCAATTGCATTCATGGTTAGTGCGTCCCCGTTAATGGCGGCATCGCTTAAAATGGGAAGTTATCCGATCCCCAAAATGGTGGAGAGCAAGGATAAGGGTGTCTTTGTTGATCTGGTGAAGGAAGTGGCAAAACGTGCCGGTTACACCCTCAATCTTGAAATTGCGCCTCCCCCCCGAACGGTGGAAAGTTTTAGCCAGGGTAAAATCGACGGCTTCTTCCCGGCGCTGGATGTTCTGATTTCCGGTGCAGCGGCCAAATCGTCTCCTATTTACACCAAAGTGGATTTCGCGTTCTTCAAAAAAGGCGCGACCAATTTAAAGACCATCAAGGATCTTGAGGGTAAGAAAGTCGGCATTACCCGTGGTTATCCCTATGCAGGCGAATTGATGTCGAACAAAAAGATCATTTTTGACCCCGCCGATGACGACGTAACGAATATGAAAAAGCTGGCGGCCGGCAGAATTGATGCATTTGTTGTCGAGGAAAAGAGCGGCCTTGAGGCGTTGAAGAAAAGCGGCGAGACTTCCGTAACGTATGATGCCGGCAAACCCCTTTCCCGGCAGGCGGTTTACTTTGCCTTCAAAAACAGCCCGGATGGCAAGGGCGCTGCAGAAGCTTTTTCCAAGGCCCTGGGAGATATGAAGAAAGACGGGACGTTGGGCAAAATCATGTCGCAGGCCAACTAATCCGTATTGTTTCGGGCGCATTTTTTAAATTGCAGAGGAATATTTGGGGGGAGATCATGATGATCGTCCCCCCTTTTATTTGATGACCGTTCCGGATTTTCAGAGCTTTACTTGATGCGTTTCATCAACTCTTTCTGTGACGGCGTGATGAGATGACCTTTCCTGAAGCCTTCCGCAAACAACCCCTCTTCTGGGTGTGCCTGACCCTTTTTGTCCTGATCGTGGTGGGTGGTGTCATGGTGACCAATTATGTTTCTCATTATGCCGAAAGCCACGAGAGGGAGACATTGCAGCATCTGGCGGGTATTGCCGTCGCGTCCTTCGACACGGATATTGTCCGAAAACTTCAGGGGAATCCGTCGGATGTCGGGACAAAGGTATTCAGCCAGGTGCGCGGGCAATTGCAGAAAATTCATTGGTCCAATCCGGATACCCGTTTCGTGTATCTGATGGGTGAAAAGACCGGCCGGGTCATTTTTCTGGCCGATGCTGAGCCGCTCGAATCTAAAGATTATTCGCCGCCCGGTGAAGTGTACCGGGAAGCTTCTCCGGAATTACACCGGGTCTTTTCCCATGGTAAACCGTTTATAGAAGGCCCTTTCCGTGACCGCTGGGGGGTGTGGGTGACGGGACTCGCTCCTCTGTGGGACTTGAAAACCGGTCAGGTCATGGCCGTCCTGGGTATCGATCTGAATGCAAAGCGCCGGCGGGCCAAGACTTCAGGGCGCAACCGGGTGGCCAGTCTGTAGATTTTGCTGACCTCGGTAAGTACGGAAGGGTGCGTCATCATTTCCACGGGCCGTTTCCCGGATGGGTCTTTGCGGCAGGGCATGGTCCCTGAGAATCCCGGATTGCCGGGATCTCAGAGACCGGATAGCTCTTGAAAAGAGGTTAAAAGGCCCCCTTCATCCTGATCAGCTTTGCGCTGGTTTTTGCTTGGATGGCTCTATGGAGAGGTTTTTTGTGATGTCAGGGGGAACCTTTCCTCACAGGCGGCAGGGCCGGGCGATCATGCCCGTCTGGGCGAACCAGAGGGCCGTTTCCGACGGTGTCAACGTCGCCGCCTTCGACGATGGCCAGCAGGCTTTCGGAGGCTCGGGTCAGTTCCTCCGCCTGGGCATTCAATTCCGATGCCGTCGATGCGGATTCCTCTGCCGTGGCGGCCGTCTGCTGGGTAACCTTGTCCATTTCCGCAACCGCCCGGTTGACCTGTTCGACCCCTTCCGCCTGTTCCCTGGCGGCCACCGTGATCTGATCGATCAAATCGGTCACACCGACGCGGTATTTCCCCAGTTCAGCAAAGGCTTCATTGGTTTTCTGGACCAGTTCCACGCCCTGTTTGATTTTTTGAACCGTGTCTTCAATCAGTCCGGCAGTACTCTGGGCCGATTCCGCAGCCCGCAGGGCAAGGTTGCGGACTTCTTCAGCCACTACGGCAAACCCTGCTCCGGCTTCTCCGGCCCGGGCGGCTTCGACGGCGGCATTCAGGGCCAGCAGATTGGTCTGGAAGGCAATCTCGTCGATATTCTTAACGATTTTTGAAGTCTGTTCACTCGACGCGGAAACATCCTGCATGGAAGCCGTTAATCCCCCCAGGCACTGAATCACTTTCTGGGCGGCGCCTTGAGCCTGTCGCATGAGGTCTCCCGCCCGGACGGAATTGTCCGCTGTCTGTTTGGCGATCGAGGAAATTTCCTCCAGGGAGGATGAGGTTTCTTCCAGGGAGGCTGCCTGTTCCGAAACCCCTTCCGCCAGGCCTTGGCTTGCGGAAGACAGTTGGCCGGAGGAGGAAGAAACGATATCCGCCGCTGCCGTGACCTGATCGGCCGCATATTTAATGGGTAGAATTAGGGGACGGCTGAGAAGAAAAATGCAGCCGACGCCGATGAGGGAAAAAATGAAAGCCGCAACGAAAATAAAAGCCCGGATGGCGCGGGCGGAGGCGGAAAGTTCATCCAGGTTCTGGGTGATACCGATAGACCAACCGCTCGAAGCGACGGGGGCGTAACCGGCCATTTTCTTGGCTCCGGAGAAAATATATTTTTCGACGCCGGTGCGCTTTGCTTTCATTCCTTCGGCAATCCCTTCCATTCCCGGCAATTGGTAGAAGTTCACCGCCAGGATCTTTTTCGGGTCCGGGTGAAGGACCGTGACGCCTGAGCGGTCCAGGGCGAAGCCATAACCCGTTTCGCCGAGCTTGCTGGTCATGGCCCGATTAAGACGGTCCAATGACAGGTAAACGGTAAGGACGCCCAGTGTTTCCCCAACGGAGGTCTTGACCGGCGCCATGATCGACAGGACAGGATTCCCCGATCCCTTCGCTTGGACGGCCTCTCCGATCACCGACTTTCCCGCGGCGGCGTCATGAAAACTGTAGCTGTTTCCCAAAGCGGTTCCCTTATAGGCGCCGTTTTGACTGTCGGCGATCACCTGACCATCCTTATCGGTAATTACCAGGGCGTCGTAATCGGCGCCCCGCCTTTCCCGGATGGTGCTCAGGAGCGCTCCCAGGGCGGCAACATCCCCATCGGCGAGGCCGTTTTTGACGGCTGCGGATACGGTGGCCGCAATGTCGGCTCCGGCGGCGATCTGTGCCGCCGCCTGTGTCTCTGAAGAGAGCGTCATTTCGACCATTTGCGCATTCGCTTGCGCCAGGTTAAGCATCTGTTTACCCGCTTCTTCCTCCAGGGCATTTGATGCTTTTAATCCGATCAGCATTCCCAAGATCACCAGGGGCACCAGAACGATCAAACAGCCGCCTGCGATGAGCTTAAATCTCAACGTCCTCTTCTTCATTCAACTTACCTCCGGTTAGTTAATTGAAAATGACTTCCCCCTGTCTGGTATTCTGAACTTGAGTAACCTAATTATCCTTTGCAACGATTATACCTTATCGGCAAAATACATGCGGAACTTAAACAATCATGCCGGGATAAGTATCTTCTGCTGGAATAATCAGAAACAAGGTGTTACACAGGCCGGAAAAATCATTATCAACAGAAGAGGTGTGGACGGTGAAGTACTCCCAGGCAAAACAAGGTCGTGTTTTTGTTATCCGTCTTGAGGACGGTGATATTTTGCACGAAGAAATTGAAAAATTGGCCGCCGAAAATGGTATCCGGGCTGCGGCACTCCTGGCCGTGGGCGGTGCCGACACGGGCAGCAAGCTCGTCGTCGGTCCGGCCGAAGGCCGAACGAAACCGATTGTTCCCCTGGAGCACATCCTGGATAATGTGTACGAGGTGGCCGGTGTGGGAACCCTGTTTTCTGATGATACAGGAAAACCGGTTCTCCATATGCACGGCGCTTTTGGCCGGAAGACGCAGACCGTGACAGGCTGTGTCCGGACCGGCGTTAAGGTGTGGCATGTCCTCGAAGTGATTCTCATCGAACTGACCGATACGTGTGCAAGTCGGCAACTGGACGAGGCGACGGGTTTTAAGCTTCTGCAGCCTTAATAGACCGGAAGGGGCAAGCAGGCCCTTTTTATTCCTGACGCGTTGGCTGTGGTGAAGTGATGGAAAGAATCCAGATTGCGGGAATTCATGATCTGAATGAGGCAAATTGCTGCCTGCGGGCCGGGGTGCGGCAATTGGGCTTTCCCCTGGGCCTTGATGTGCACGAGGAAGACTGTACGGTAGATGAGGCCCGGGAAATTTGCGCGTCTTTGCCCCGGCACATTGAAAAAACCGTCATTACCTACCTTGACCGCGCCGCGGATCTTGCCGACCTGTGCCGACGGGTTGGGGCTTCGATTATCCAGATCCACGGGGACATTCCCATCCGCGAATTGTCTCAGTTAAGAGAAACAAGCCCGGATTTGACCGTCATCAAGAGCCTTATTGTTAAACCAGAGAATCGGGAGACGTTATTTGCCGCTGTTGAAAGCTGGACGCCTTGGGTCGATGCCTTTATAACCGATACCTACGATCCGCTGACGGGTGCATCCGGGGCCACCGGTAAAACCCATGATTGGGAAATCAGCCGGGCTCTGGTTGCCCATGCGCGGAACCCCGTCATCTTGGCCGGCGGCTTGAACCCGGATAATGTCGCTTCCGCAATTCATGCGGTACGCCCTTGGGGGGTCGATTGTCATACCGGCGTCGAGGGTCGTGACGGGAGGAAAGATTATGGTCTCGTTCGTAAGTTTGTCCTCAACGCACAGGCGGCGTTTGCGGAATGGGGCGGCTGATAGGAAGGAAGGGTGCTCTCCCCGAGAGAGTTGCTCAAAAAAACGGCCGGCAAAACGCCGGCCGCCAGACAGGAACGACAGCAGGAAATCAATAGCCCTGAATGTAGTTTTTTAACTGTTCCGTGGTAAAGGCCGCTTCATCGAAAAGGTTCTTGACCACGTCGCCGATGGAAACAATCCCCAACAAGTTGTCTTTGTCCATGACAGGGAGATGGCGGATGCGTTTTTCCGTCATCAGGCCCATGACGTCGTCCAGATGCGTGTCCGTCTGGACGGTATAGAGTTTATCGCGGGGCGTCATGACGTCCTTCACGGGCTTGTTCCAGAGGTCGCTGTCCTGGTTCTCCACCAACCGCATAATATCTCGTTCGGAAATCACTCCCGCCAACTTGCCGCTGTCATCAAGGACGACGAGGATGCCGATCTTTTTTCTGTTCATCAGGCTGACACAGTCCTTGAGAATTTCTCCCAACTGCACCTTGTAGAGTTTTCCGCCCTTCCTCTTCAGAACCGTTGCCGCGTCCAAGATGATGCTGTCCATAGAATCCTCCTTCGCTGAATGGTAGTGGGGTTTATAAAAATCAACACCTTGATTCAAATTACAAATATTTGCTTGCGCGTTGCGGCGGGCTTTGCACCACCGCCGCTTATTTTACTGCAACGGATTTTAAGCCCGAAATTAAGCCAACACTCATTAAGCCGAAGAGAGCAAAAAAGATCTTTATTCCTCGAAAGACCGATAAATGACCGGGCCGAAACCCATAACTTGAACTTGACGGAACCGCTTTGATGGCCTCATTGTGCCCCAGGGATTTGATAAAATCAAGATGAAATTTAACTAAAATACAAAGCACCTTATCAATCCCATGACCGCCTTGATTGTGATCTGCATAATCCTCGCAGCTTTTCTTGTTTATCTTAAGCCGGGAAACTGGCCCCTTGCACTGACAGGATCGATTTCCTTCTCTATAACGTGGTTTGCGGTTTGTGTGATCATATTTTGCCTGTTGCCGGATTTCCTTTTGACGTGGAACTGGTCCGGATCATGAGGCTGGTTTTTATTCGGTGTGCCGGCTGGTGAAATTGTCTGGGCGGCCGCATTTGGGACGGTTTTGCCGCTCCTTACCGGTTATGTTTTCGGCGTTCGGATATGCCTGAAATGACCCGATTCACGTCGAATACTCACGCTCTATTTCCAGTGCCCAAGAATCGCCATCGCGGCTCATTGTTCAAACCGATCCAACCTGAGGATATCAGGGGTTGAGTCGTTATCGGGCTTCGATCGGATTCACGCGTTCTTTGATCAATTCTTCCACCCTTGAGACGTCAACACAGCGTAAATCACGAAGCTTCGTCGGGATCTGTGGTGCATCGCAACAATGCAAAAGGAAAACCAATTTCTTGCCGAGAACCCAGGCGGCACCCAACAGTGCTGGGACCCATTCACTTTTTAGGCTGTTGGGAGATAAGATGATCCACATTTCGTGAGATCCAAGGAGAGACCGCTTTAACGCTTCAGTAAAAGCAGCGCCTGCTATACCGGACTGAGGCGCCGTAAAAACCCGTGCTTTCACCTCTTGGAGCTTATCGCCGATTACAGAAGCTACGGCCCGGTCCTTATTGCTGTAGCTTAAGAAGATATCGTATGTGAATTCTGCCACTTGCTGTGCCTTGCGGGTCAGGTCTGCCGTTTCTATTTCAAGCCATACCGCAAATTCTTTCTTTTTCCTGTCTGAAAGGGAAAGGGTGCTTTTGACGAAGGTGGGCGATTTTTCAACCAGTTCCCGCTTCCATTTCGGAAAAGTTTTGGTTTCGGGCATTAATGGTGAAACAAAGACATAGGTGCGATTTTCCCGGTGATCTTTGTAGTAGTGATTTTCCGATTTGAGCAAAAACATGTCTCCCCGGTCAATGGCAGCCTTCAACGGTGGAACGAACGGTTCTGAATACAGCGAGAAATATTCCACAGCGATTTCAGGTTCATGAAACATCAAGAGCATCAACTTCATCAAGTCCTGCTCTGTTGCAATGTCTCCGGGAACAAGCGCAATGGTTCGTCCATTCGCCCCGCCGAGGGTTTCCGATGGCTTCGTTTGTTTAACTTTTCTCATGGTGGAGGATCCTGAATCTAACTCAAAAAAATTATCACAAATTCAGATCATCTTTGTGAAGATTAAGTCAGCGCCTAACTCTATACTCGGATCTATTTCAGGAGGCAAGTCATCAAAACAAACTCATCTCCTTATTTATCCTGAATGCCTCTTGCAAAATTCTCACTGATTTTTCTGCGGGGTATATCTTTGCTTCGCTCGGTCTTAAAAAAATCTGGAAATACTCCCATCCTCTATCATGACAAAAATTTTGATATACCTCCTGATTTACGCAGGTATTGTGACCAAATCAATACATTCGTTAAGCCATTTTCTCCATAGATTGGAAATAGGGGTGGATAGTAGATTCTAAGAAACGAAAAGGGGGTTACATGTAATAATGTAACCCCCTAATCTCATTACTGGTAGTCCCACGGGGACTTGAACCCCGGTTTCCGGCGTGAGAGGCCGAATTTATACCTTTTCTCTAAAATTACTTTTTCATACTTTATAACATATAAATTATTATAAATCAATACTGTTAAGGCATAGAAGATTTACCTTGACTTACTTTTGATAATTGCTATATTCATTTCAAAGGTTGGAAATGAGGTTGGAAATAGAACACCGGCTTTTAAAAGGGGGGGCGTTATGAAAAGGCATAAGACAGAATACAAGGGCGTATATTTCCGGGAAGCTGAA
>ERZ795054.2667-NODE-2667-length-14772-cov-6.157505_pt1 | contig 14772 bp, 10 predicted proteins | sample MGYA00375138_ERZ795054 | MGnify/ENA primary metagenome ERZ795054 (study PRJEB30183, sample SAMN05720215) | anaerobic digester metagenome | isolation source: active sludge of municipal wastewater-treating anaerobic digesters | place: USA | collected 2014-12-23 ...
AAAGCTGGGGGTTGAAATCCTGCACTGCGGCGAGGACCGCAAGCACCGGATCGACCTGAAAAATCTTTTTGCCGAGATGGGAAAGCGGGGAGTCTCTTCCATCCTCGTGGAGGGCGGCGCCGCCGTGATCACGTCCGTCCTGAGGGAAAAACTGGCGGACCGGATCGTGATCGTAATCGCGCCGAAAATCGTGGGGAGGGGCGTCGAGGCAGTTCAGGACCTCGGCATCGAGACCATGGATGACGCGCTGACGTTTTCCTTCCCCCGGATCATGAGGAAAGGCGGCGACATCATTCTCGACGGGCGCATGAATCGTGGCGGAGAGCTTTCCTCATCGCTTTCGGTAAATGGATTCCACGCGGCGGATTAAAGATCCTTGACGATCCGGAAAGCAGGAGCATCGGTTGTCCGGAATCCCGGCCGCACCCTTTCTTCAGACTTTCGCAAAAGCCATTGCGCCACGGCCAGGCCATTGTTCACTGGTAAAGGGCGGATGGACCACATCCTCAAAAAAAAGCCCGGAAGTCCATTCCGGACTCCCGGGCCCTTTAACCGGTGAATCGGCCGTTATTTCACTTCCTCGAAGTCCGCGTCGACGACGTCCTCATCCTTCTTGCCAGCGCCGGCCTGCGCACTCGCGCCCGGCCCCGCTTGAGGTCCGGCGCCCGCCTGCTGTGAGGCGGTTTTCGAATACATGGCCTCGGCCAGCTTGTGCGAGGCGCTGGTCAGCTCGTCCTGGGCCTTTTTGATGGCGGCGACATCGTCCCCCTCGATCGCCTTCTTGACCCGGGCGATGGCATCCTCGATTTTCGCCTTTTCCGAGGCGTCGATCTTGTCGCCGAACTCCTTGATGTTCTTCTCGACGCTGTAGGCCATCGCATCGGCCTGGTTTCGCGCCTCGATGAGCTCCCGCTTCTTCTTGTCCTCTTCGGAATGAGCATCCGCTTCCCGAACCAGTTTCTCGATCTCCGCATCGGACAGTCCGCTGGATGCGGTGATCTTGATGCTCTGCTCCTTGCCGGTCCCGAGGTCCTTCGCGGACACATGAACGATCCCGTTGGCGTCGATGTCGAAGGTCACCTCGATCTGGGGCATGCCCCGCGGCGCGGGCGGAATCCCGACCAGTTCGAACCGGCCCAGCGTCCGGTTGTCGGCCGCCATGGAGCGCTCGCCCTGCAGGACGTGGATGCTTACCGCCGGCTGGTTGTCCGCGGCGGTCGAAAAGATCTGGCTTTTCTTGGTCGGGATCGTTGTGTTCTTTTCGATCAGTTTCGTCAGCACGCCGCCAAGCGTCTCGATGCCCAGCGACAGGGGCGTGACGTCCAGAAGCAGGACATCCTTGACGTCCCCGGCCAAAACGCCGCCCTGGATTGCGGCTCCGACTGCCACGACTTCATCGGGATTGACGCCCTTGTGGGGCTCCTTCCCGAAGATCTCCTTGACCTTCTGCTGGACCCGCGGCATGCGGGTCATCCCGCCGACGAGGATGACCTCGTTGATCTGCGCCGGCGTGAGGTTGGCGTCTTTCAGGGCCGTGCGGCAGGGGCCTTCGACCTTGTTGATCAGGTCTTCCACGAGCGCCTCCAGCTTGGCCCGGGTCAGCTTGATGTTCATGTGCTTGGGACCGCCGGCATCCGCCGTGATGAAGGGCAGGTTGACGTCCGTCTCCATGGCCGTGGACAGCTCCATCTTGGCCTTTTCCGCCGCCTCCTTGAGGCGCTGCAGGGCCATCTTGTCGCTCCGAATGTCGATGCCCTGGTCCTTCTTGAATTCCGTGGCCAGAAACTCGATGAGCCGTTGGTCGAAGTCCTCGCCGCCCAGGTGGGTGTCGCCATTGGTCGATTTGACCTCGAAAACGCCCTCGCCCAGCTCCAGGATCGAAATGTCGAACGTTCCCCCGCCCAGGTCGAAGACGGCGATCTTCTCGTCCTTCTTCTTGTCCAGGCCGTAAGCCAGGGCGGCCGCCGTCGGCTCGTTGATGATCCGGAGCACGTTCAGGCCGGAGATCTTGCCGGCGTCCTTGGTGGCCTGCCGCTGGGAGTCGTTGAAGTAGGCCGGCACGGTGATGACCGCGTCCGTGACTTTTTCGCCCAGATAGTCCTCGGCGGTCTGTTTCATCTTCACCAGGATCATCGATGAAATTTCGGCGGGGCTGTAATTTCTGCCCCGGACCGTCACCTGGGCATCCCCGTTCGGCGCTTCCGTAATCTTGAAGGGGCTTACGGTCTTGTCATACTGGACTTCACGGGAGCCGTACTTCCGTCCGATCATCCTCTTGATGGCATAAACGGTGTTCTCGGAGTTCGTAATTGCCTGCCTCTTGGCGACCTGGCCGACCAGCCGCTCGCCACTGTCCGTGAAAGCAACCATGGAGGGCGTCGTGCGGTTCCCCTCCTGATTGGCTATAACGACGGGATCTCCACCTTCCATGATGGCGACACAAGAATTTGTCGTTCCCAAATCAATCCCTATAATCTTGCCCATTTGAATTTATCCTCCTTATCTTGATCCGCTTCTGGAATCTTCGTTCATCTTGAGAATCTCACCCCGCTCCACGGGGCAACGGCAGACGGAAACCCTGGCCGGCCTCAGCAACCTGCCGTTCAGCAGGTAGCCCTTTTCAAATTCCTCGACGACCTCGTTGTCCTTGTGTTCCGTGCTTTCCACCTGGAGCATCGCCTCGTGGAAATTCGGGTCGAAATCTTTTCCGGCCGCCTCGATCGCCTCGACGCCGTGTTTCTCCAGGCAGCAGGTGAGCTGGTTCTGGACGAGTTTCAAACCCTCCCGGAATGCCTCGAAATCACTTGAGTTGCAGGCGTGCTCCATGGCCCTTCCCAGACTGTCGACCATGGGAAGGATATCCCGGATCAGATTCTCCTGCCCGTACTTGATGCAGTCGGCTTTTTCCCGGGCGGCCCGCTTCCTGTAGTTTTCAAGGTCGGCCGCGACCCGCACATACCGGTCGTAATTTTCAGCGGCCTCCTTCTCCTTCTCTTCCAGCTTCCGCATCAATTCCTCGACCCGGTCACCACCGTCAACGGTGTGCTCCCGCGCAAGCGGTTCCGCTCCTTCCATTGGTTCCCCGGTCTTTTCCTTTTTCGCCTTCTTAACCATGCCCCGTCCGCAATTTTCCTTTTCGATCAATGGCCTCTCTGCTGCCCGGCCCTTGACAATCAGCGCGCATCGGGCCGCTGAAACAGCTTTACATCCACAAGTTCGCAGATAATGTGACTGACGGTTATGTGAACCTCCTGAATCCGCGGCGTGCTTCCCGATGAAACATGCAGCAGGTAATCCACCATTTTCGCGATATCGCCGCCGTCCTTTCCGGTGAAGCCGATGGTCGTCATCCCGATTTTCTTCGCCGCTTCAAAGGCCCGAACCACATTCGGAGACATGCCGCTGGTACTCATTCCCCAGGCGATGTCCCCCGCCTGCCCGACGGCCCGGATCTGCTTGCTGAAAATTTCCGAAAAATGATAATCATTTCCAATGCTCGTAATCACGGAAGTGTCGGTCGTCAGGGCGATGGCCGGCAGCGGCGGCCTTTCGATCAGGAACCGGTTGACGAACTCGCCGGCGATATGCTGGGCATCCGCGGCGGACCCCCCGTTGCCGAAAAGCAGGATCTTGTTTCCCGCTTTCAATGTCGCTGTGACCACGTCCACGACCTGCACGATTTTGCCCAGATTCTCGTTGAGGAAAGTATCCTTGATCTGGTTGCTTTCCTTGAACACCTTGACCACGTAATCGTGCATCCTGCCGCTTCCACTCACTTTTTCAGCTTTCGATTCCGTTCCGAATCGGCGCTAATATATGGATCGAAGGGGGGTATGTCAAGGGTGCGGCCCGATTAATTCAACGGGAAATTGAGGCAAGCCTGAAGAATTTCAAGAGGAAAAGGAGGTCCGCCGATTCCGGTCCCGCAATTCGGCCAGTTTCCCCTTGTTCCAGCCCGTGATGCGGCTGAAATACTGGGTGATTCTGGCAATGCCCTCGACCTCCCCGGACCCGCAGGAAGGGCAGATCCGGTGAAGCCCGTTCGCGGTTCGTCGGCAGGCGGAACAGTTGGTGAACTCCGGCGACAGGATCACCCGGCGATTTTCGGTATCGCGAAAAACCAGAGTGATGAAAGCGGCCAGATCCTTCGGACGGGGCCGCTGGTCGCCCAGCCAGAGATGGGTGACGGCATCGGCGCCGATCAGGGGGTGAAAACGGCCTTCCATGCGGGCGCGGTCGATCGCTGTGACGTCGGCCGACACGCTCAGGTGCGTGGAGTTGGTGTAGTAGATCTCGCCCCGGGACAGATCGCCGCGGACGGCGTGACCCGCTTCGGGCGAAAAGTAGCGGAGATCCAGGCGCGCGAAACGGTAAGCGGTGGTTTCGGCCGGCGTCTGCTCCAACTCGATCCGAAGGCCATGCGCTTCGGACAGGCGGACGGTTTCCGCCTTCATGTGCTCGACGACCCGCAGCCCGAAGGCCAGTGCATCTTCCGATTCGTGCATCTCCCGGCCCCGGTGAACACGGACCAGTTCGTTGAGGCCGACCATGCCCACGAGGTAGACGCCACCGGACATGTTGAGATAGGGTGACCCGTCGCCGCTCGTCGTCAGCATGGAGAGGGGCCCCTGGTCTCCGTAGGACAGGAGCTTCTCCATGAAGTCCTTCTTTTGGACATGGGCGCGTGCAGCCAGTTCCATGAGCCCGGAGAGCAGCAGAAACAGCCGGCGGTCGTCGCCCCGGGTCTTGTAGCCAAGCCGGGGCAGATTCAGGGTGACGTTCTGGACGGAGATCTCTCTTCGTTTCCATGGCGCATCTTCATCCGGACCGATCGTTTGATCGCCCGGCGGCGATCCGGTGGCCGCGCCGCGGTCAAAAACGAAGCAGGGGTTTCCCTTTTCGACCGTTACCCGACAGAGGAGGTCGAGGAAGGCGTCCTGCCCCGGGGTATGGAAAAACCGCTCCGTCAGATGGACCAGCGGCCGCGGAAAGATGAAAGGCTTTCTGGTGGCGTCCCCTTCCCCGAACACCTCGAGCAGGGAAACAGCGAACTGCCGGGCTTCCGTCGCGTAATCTCCGTAGGTCCGGCCGGTCTGCTCACCGCCGGGGCCGATGGCAGGCACGTTTTCGAGGGCCGCCGGCACGTCCCAGTGCAGGTGAATATCCGTGAACATGGACTGTCCGCCCCGTGCGGCCGTGAGCTGCGAGAATTCATAGATCAGCATCTGGGCAAACTGGCGGATCTCCCGATCCGAACGACCGGACAGATAGGGGGCAAGCGAATAATTGACGTTCTGCCAGCCGATGGTCCCGGCACAGTGACCCTGCAGCATGGCGCCGAAGCGGACCAGGTGTGCCAGGACGACCTCCGCGTGGCGGGCCGGCCCGGCAACGGTCATGGAATGGGGGAGGTCGAGCCCGTACTTCTTGATGTATTCCGGGGACTGGCAGGAACTGTACACCCGGTCGATGTGGCCCAGGGCATGGATGTGGACATCTCCCATGATGTGGGCCTCGCCGACCTCCCGTGAGAAAACGTCGTGAAGGGCGTACTCCCGCTTGATGCCTTCGGCCAGCACCAGATTCGTACCCTCGGGTCCGTGGGGCACATTGGCGCTCTCCTTGTTCTGCAGGAAAATGAGCTGGCGCACGTCGTAGAGGGGAAATCCCAGCAGCGCGTGCATGCGCCGGTCATGCTCCAGGCCCCGCTCGATGAGCTTTGCGTCCACCAGCTCCCGGATCAGTGGCGTCGTCAGCAGACTGATCCCCGATGCGACGATCTGCTTTTCCACGTCCCGGCTGATCGCCTCCGCCGTATCGGCATCCACGCCGGTTTCCCGGATCAGCGCCTCGACAATGCGCCGGCGGTCCCATCGGACGATGTCTTCGCCGGAAGTCCGGACGAAGAGGGTGATATCCGTCGTGTCCGGGGGGGGGATCATAGGTTGGTTCTCATGGTCCCTTCCGGGCTGTCGAGTGCCCGCTCGGCCGCCCGGGAGATCGCCTCGTCGTGGTGATGGTTGAGCGAAAAGACCCGGAAATGCACGACACGGGCCGGGATGAAACGGTAGATGTCCTGAAGCGGCTCCGGCGATGTCCGCCCGGTTGCCGGATTGAAAATATTGATCCGCTTTTCCGTTTCGGTCATGGGGTTGACGGGACGGGGGTCCTGGGTGGCCAGGTCCACGCGCAGGGCGATCTTTCTCAGCGTGTCTGGCAGGTGCTGCCGGATGCGCCTTTCGTAATCGCCGGCCGTGGAAAAATGGGTCCCCTTCTGCAGCTGGTCGACGGAAATCTCCGTTGTGTAGGACATCTTCCACTTGATCTGGCGGTGATGAAGCTTCTCCCACTCCCGGCCCAGACGCCTTTTCTGCGGATCCGGATCCCGGCGCCAGCCGCTGACTTCATGGAAGAGTCGCCATTCGTCGCAGCGAAGGTAATCATCGAGCCTTCGGACGGGGTTCCCGGGAAACAGGATATCCAGCGTGACCCGGAAGATCTCCTGAAGATGAAGATCGAGGGCTCGGGTGGTCCGGTGGAAGTAGACATTGGCATAGAGGTTCAGCCGGGCATTCAGAAAGCGGCTGAGCGCCGAAATTCCCGCCTGGTGGAGCGTCAGGCCTTCCTGCGTGAAGAAGCTGTAAAACCGGAGCCGCGTGATGTCCACCAGGTCCAGCGAAAATCCGGTCATGTAGGCATCCCGCTGGACGTAGTCCAGGTTGTCCACCGTGTATATTCCCGAGAAGAGCTGCCTCAGGAGCTGAAGCCATCGGGGTTGGGGCTCCTCGCCCGCTCCGGGCATTCGGATCAGGTAGGCGATCCGGCCGGGTTCGAGGCATTCCCCTTTCGCGAACGGCCCCGATGGGCTTCGCCGAATGCCGCGGATGATCGCACCCAGTTTCCGGTTGATGATGTGCTGGCCCAAGACCTCGTGGGTCAGCCCGTACTGATGGAGAAAATGATCGTCAAAGAAATGGCCGTAGGGTCCATGTCCCACGTCGTGCAGCAGCCCGGCCAGGCGGAGCAGTTCCTCCACATAATGCGGCGAAGGGGCGTCGGGGCACACCTCGCGGAGACTGGGGTAGAGGGTCCTTCCGAACTCGCCCGCCATGTGCATCGTGCCCAGGGAGTGCTGGAAGCGGCTGTGCTCCGCCGCCGGATAGACCCAGCGCGCGCTCTGAAGCTGGCCGATCCGCCGCAGCCGCTGCATCCAGGGGGAATCGATCAGTTCCTTCTCCGTGGTTTCCGGCGAAACGTCGTCCATCGGCACGGTGAAGGAATCGTACTGGTAGATCGGGTCGGCGATCAGGGCCAGGCCCTGATAGACCCTCGCGTAGGCGGCGGTCTCCGTTTTCATGGCCGCAGGCTTACATGATTCCGCGTCAAAGATCAAACCCCGAATTGCGCTTGACAGCCCGGGTTGCCTTTCGTAAGGAGGAAATGGATTCAAACATTGGAAGGAGGGGCTGAACGCATGGGAACGGACAACGTCGTCTTCCTGGAGGTGATCGAATGGTTCGACGAATCCGGGATAGAGCTGGTGCACCGGATCCCCGAAAAGGGATCCGGCGAAATCAAGTTCGGCGCCCAATTGACGGTCCGGGAAAGCCAGGCCGCGGTCTTCTTCTATAACGGCCGCGCCTATGACGCCCTCGGGCCGGGCCGCCACACCCTGAAAACGGCCAACATCCCCATCCTGAACAAGGCGATGAGCATCCCCTGGGGCATGACCAGCCCCCTGCGGGCCGAGGTCTACCTCACGAGCATGAAGGTGTTCCCCAACCTGAAGTGGGGAACCCGCGACCCCGTCGCCTTTCGGGATTCGGAGCTGGGCCTCATCCGGCTTCGGGCCTTCGGCGTGTTCAACCTCCGCATCCTGCAGCCCGTCCTGTTCATCAACAGCCTCGTGGGCACGCAGGGCGTCTACACGACCGCCGAAATCGAGGAGTACCTGAACCGGGTCATCGTTTCCCGCTTCAACGACTACATGGGGGAAAAGATCGACACGATCTTCAACCTGCCGGCGCGCTACAACGAGCTTTCCGCGGACCTGGTGCAGTGCCTTCAGGATGATTTCAGCCGGTTCGGCCTCGGGCTGACCGAGCTGTACATCAATTCCATCACGCCGCCGCCGGAGGTGCAGAAGGCAATCGACGACAAGAGCCGGCTGGGCGTCTTCGACGATCTCAACCGGCTGCTGAAAATGAAGGCCGCCATAGCCATGGAAACGGCTTCGCAGGCCCAAGGCGAGGCCGGCGCAGGCCTGGGGATGGGCATGGGATTCATGATGCCGGCCATGTTCGCGGATGCCTTCAAGGCCGGGGCGCAGCAGGCGTTCGTACCGGAAACCTTCCCATGCCCGGACTGCCGCGGACCCGTCCCCCGGGATTCCCGGTTCTGCCCGGCCTGCGGCCGCCAGATCCTCCAGTTTCAACGGTGTACCCGGTGCGGCGCCAATCTCGCGCCCGACGCCAAGTTCTGCTCCGGATGCGGACAGCTCGCGGACGCCAAGCCGCAGCAGAAAAAATGCGACCACTGCGGGCATGAGAACCTTTCGAATTCAAAGTTCTGCAACCAGTGCGGCGAGCGGCTCTGACGAAAGGGCACGTCGGCAAATCGAACGGACACGGGATCTTTTTCATGGTCTGACCGGAAGCCCCTTTCACGCGATCGTGTCGCGGTAAGGGGCTTCCGCTTTTCAGCCTGGTATTGGTCTTCCTCCGTCATGGATCTGTTTCAATGGACATCCAACCTTTCTTTGTGTATGAATGGTCATCGCCCGTGCATCAAGGGAGGGAAGCGCGGACGTTCTCCATCAGGATCCGGTCGCAGCTATAGATTCAATTTGCACCGCATCACCGGTTTGCCTGCGGAATGGCAAAAAAACTTCTTCGGGGTTTCATGAAAATCGTTTTGTTGTCTATGCCGGACGTGGCCCCGGTTATCATGCACGAGGCCGCGTTTCACATGCCCAATTGCGGCATTGCCAGCGTCGGCGCGAACATCGGCGAAGGGCACCAGGTCTACATCATCGATCTGATCCGCAAACGGAGATCCCTGCGAAAGTATCTGACCCGAATCCTGACGAAAATACGCCCGGAGCTGGTCGGCCTCTCCGCGATGGCATGGCAATACGACACATGTGTCCTCTTGATCCGTCTGATCAAACATCTGCTGCCCGATGCGAGAATCGTTATCGGAGGCTACCATGCCACATTGATGCACGAGGAAATCGCCGCCTCGCCGGAGGCCGATCTGATCGATTTCATGATCCGGGGAGAGGGCGAGGAAGCATGCCGGCAGCTCGTCAATGCCCTGGAAAACGGGGGCCGGCTCGAAGACATTCCCTCCCTTTCCTACAAAAACGGCCGACAGTTCGTGCACAATCCCAGGGGAGAACTGCTGGATCTGTCGAGGATTAAAATCCCCATTCGGGACAAGCGCCGCTTGACCTCGGGATACCACGTGATGCTCTCCCGGGTCGAGGTGATGGAAACTTCCCGCGGCTGCACGCGCGCCTGTTCGTTCTGCAGCATGAAACACATGTACGGACAGGCCTTCCGGGCATATCCGCTGGACCGCATCATGGCGGACATCGACGATATTTATTACAAACGGCGGACGCGTCTGATTTTTGTAGCGGACGACAACATGGTGCTGGATCCCGAACGCGTGATCCGAATCTGCGACGCCATCGTCGCAGGCAACTACAGGGGGCTGAAACTGATTGTCCAGGCGGACTGTATTTCGATGTCCAGAAACGAGGAGATGGTCCGCAAGATGTCCCTGGCGGGCATGAAATCCATCTTCCTCGGTATTGAAAACGTATCCAGCAGGAATCTGAAGGCGGCCCGCAAGGGCGATATTGTCGACGCCTCGCGCAGGGCCGTGCAACTTTGCCATAAATATGGCATCATGGTCGTTGCCGGATTGATTTTCGGTTTTCCGGACGACGATGAAGCGGATATCGTCGAAAACTACAAATTCCTGAAATCCCTCAAGGCAGACACCGCCTACTGCCATATCTTGACCCCCTATCCCAAAACCGCCATGCGGCAGCATCTCCTGGAGAAGGGCCTGGTGACCAATCTCCATGAATACAGACGCTACAATGGAATGTGGGCCAATGTGAAGACAAAATGCCTGGATGAAAAGCGGCTGCAGTACCTGGTCTGGCTCCACCGTGAACAGATCATGAGCTGGTGGGAGCCCTCGGAACGGGCCAGGCGAGAGGGAAGATTGTGGGTGCCGATCTGGACCTGTGTTTTTCGCCCTCTGCTCAAATGCGTTCTGGCCTGGCGACAGAGAAGGCTCGGCTGGGAAGTCCGTTACGAGTCCTTTATGAAAAGCATGGCCCGTTTGAACCGTTTCAAGGATCTGGAGGACTTCGTCGTCTCAGGCAAATAGAAGCCCGTAAACGGGTTGTCGAAGCCATCCGGCGACGCAATTCGGTCCGGAAGCCTTGGAAGGCATGAAAACCACGCCGGCGGGCCTTGCCGTGGACAGGCCGAATGTTCATCCGCGGCTGCCGGACAGAGGGTTCCCGGCGCTGATCATTTGCGTGGATCTGCCGCCGCCCGCCCCGGCCCCGTTTCCGCTGCGGACGGAGCACCGGCAGGAGCCTGCGACAGCGCCGGGGGAACAGGACCGACCTCCGGTGCGGCCGGCGTCGCAGCGAAAACGCACTCGACCTCGCCGATGTCGGTGATCGCCTCATCCGTCTCGGGGAAGGTGATTGCCGTTTCGCACTTTCCGCCCTCGACTTCCACGACGGCCGGATACCTGCCGGGCTTTATCCTGTTTGCGCCGGACTCCCTCAGTTCGGCGATGGCGCGGCAGCTGTGCCTGTCCGCCCGCGATCCCCGCGCCTCTTCGGGAAGGATGTTTTCAACGTAAAACTGGCCGCCCCTGCCCGTGGGATGCGACAAATTCCGGTCGCCGACCCGGACGGACATTTCGACATACTCCAGCGGCATTTTCACGCCGTCCTTCCGCATGAACAGCGCGCCCGAGACCGCCGAAATTTTCTGCGCATCCAGGGACACGCAGGATCCGCTCCAGATCGGGGGCGATATTTTCCTGTTCACCTCGAATATCCGGTAGTCCATGGGGATGTCCTTCACGGCCAGATCGATGTCGTTGATGGTGTAGGACTGCAGCGTGGGGACGACCAGGACGCCGGACGCGTCCGTCCTGCCGATTTCCTGGTTGTTCACCCGGACGGGGACCCCGGGAAGCCTGTCCACCGTCACGAAGCTGAAACTGTCATTGACCGGCCGGGTCAACCCGACAAACCCTCCCGCGTAAACCACCGAACCGGCAACGCCGACATTGTGGATCTCCTGCCTGGCGCTTCCGGAATCCTGAAAATAAGAGTCCCAGGTATAGGTGCCGTACTGTCCGTTGTACTGCACGCGCGGATTGACGATGCTGGTTGTCTCCGAGGACTTCCTTTCATCCCGGCTCACGTAGACGTTGCCGCCCCAGCCCTCTCCGACGGGCTGATCCTTGTATAGGTGAACCCTTTCCTGGCTGCCGTCGCGCGTCGATTGAACCGTGGCGTTCGCATTCAGCCCTTTGGGGGAGCGATAGTTCAGTTCAATGGAGAACTGGTAATCCGTGTCGGCCGCGTCGGTTCTGACCGCGCTGATTCCCACACCCACGGACAATGTTCTCGTCAGATTGTAGGTGTAGTGCGCAGAGGCGACCTTCCGGCTTCCGGTGTCGGAGGCATTCTGCCGGGCATAGCCGACGGAAAACGATCCCCACTGGTCGGTGGCGTAACTCGCATCGACACTGCCCGCCTCGTCAAGGTTGAACGAGGACAGACGGCCTCCGACCGTCGCGTAATCCGTCGAGTATTTCGTCCAGACCGCGCTGCTGCCGAATTTCCCGTTCTGGTAGCTGTGGGACAGGGACCCCGCCCAGCCCCGGCCCGAGGGAGTGCTGCTGCCGGCGACTTCCACGGTCACCACGCCCGCGGAAAGGGGAACCAGGAACGTCGTCTCGATGCTCCCGTTGTAGATGTCGTCAGCCGCCTCGGCCGCCGCGCCGACAGTCAGCCGGTCGCTCAGGCCGTAGCGGTGAAATGCCGAAAACGCGGGTTCGCTGTAGTCGTTGCTCTTCGTCCCGTAATTTTCCCGGAGCCAGCCGGCATGGTAACCGTATTCGTGAAAGTCATTTTTCAGGAGCGCCCTGGTAAAATAGACGGAGTACTGAAAGCGCTGCTCCACCCCGAAGGCGTCCCGGACGACGAGCTCCACGTTGCGGGTTCCACCGTAATAGTTCAGATTCCGGATTTCAAACTGTCCCGGCAGGATGTTCTGCCGGCCCGTCAAAACGCCGTCCACGTAAATGTCCACCTGGGACGGCAGCGCGGCGGCCCCCGAAAAATTCATGGTCGGCTGCCTGACCAGATAGGGGTTCATATTGTAAGCCTTGGTAATTCCCAGACCGCCCATGTTGAGCGTGCTGCCCAGAACCCCGGAGGTGGCAAACAGGTCGCCCAGGGTGATCCACTGAAGATGCTGCGGGCGTTCATAGGTGACATAGCTCATCAGGCGCAGGAAATCTGAAGTCGATTCGTTTTTGGCATACTGCGTATCGGTGATGAAGAAAAAATCGCCCCAGCGGGCCCCCAGCTTGTTCACAACCGTGAATTCGTCCGGTCCCTCGGAACGTTCGTACGAGTAATCCGAATGGGAGTAATTCAGGGAGTAATTCAGAAAAAAGCTGTTTTCCCTGGGGTATTGGACATCGCGATAGGAAGCGTACCGGGAAGAAAGATCGACGGTGGTCTTGGACAGCGATTCAACGGGCGAATGGATGCTCAGGGTCAGTTTCTTTTCGTCGAATTCGACCCTGAATCCGGCAAGGGAACTCAGTGGCACGTAGTGAATTTTCTCCATCTCGACCGTCCCTGCGCTTTCCGGGAGTTTGACTCCTAGCGCCGCGTAGTCTTCCCTTCGGACCAGAAAGCCGCCCTTCTCATCGCGGACGACGAAAAAATCGCCCTTGGACACGCCGTTGACGGTGACGCTGACAACGATCGGCTCCGCCGACCAGGACAGGGGGCAGAGCATCAGGGAAAGAAAAAGGAGGATAATAACGGGAGGGGCAAGACAAAACATCCTTCCGGGAGACGTGAAGGCGGGAATTTTTTCGTTGATCGGTCTACGGGTTGCACATCCCCTGCTGCACATCCAGCTTTCCATTGAGGTTCAGATTGGCCGCTTTCGCCTCGATTTCGATCACGGACAGGTTTGCACAGTTTTCCTGCGGAAAGGGAACCTCGATTTTCCTGGCGGCGCCTTGAAGCACGTAGCCGCCGTCGATTTCCTGGCTGAATATTTCGGCCCCGTCCGCGGATCTCCCCCTCAGCAGGAAGGAATTCACTCTGAAATGGACATTCCCCCTGTTGCGCACGACGGCGCTGATCTTTCCCCCGTGCAGGCGGATCGCATCGATGGCGCCCGCGGTCTTCCTCTCGGCGGGCGCCACGAAAACCGGCGGCGCGAACCGAATGACGAAAGACACCCTCGCACCGCCGGCGCCGCGCTTCCGGGATGAGGGCATTTCTTCAATGAAGACCCGGTAGGTTTTTTCCGCGGCCCCCGCGGGCAACCGGTGCCCGACGCGAATGACCCGCTGTTCGCCCTTTTCCACGGTCAGGATCTTCGGGAAAAAAACCAGATCCCTGGTTTCAGCGTAAAGATCCTTCCCCTCGGCATCCTGCGTCCATTCGGATGCGGACACCTGGAAGCTGATCTTGTCGCCGCCGGTGTTCGTTACCGTGAACGCGCCGCTCTTCACCCCCGGGCCCAGTTCCATTGTGATCGGCGAAACGGCAAATTCGCCGGCAGCCGCCGGAGATTGAACACACGCCAGAACCAGGCAAAGGATGAACGCCGCGATTTCCTTGTTTTTCATCCGGAATCCACCGATCCGTTCTCCTCACGGGGTAATGGTGACCCTGACGGAGTCCGAATAGCTTCCCGCGCTGGCGTTGACATAGTCGCCGTTCAGGACGGTGCCCGACCCGGTGATGGTTCTGATCCACTTCCCGCCTGTGGTCGGGGCGAACGTCAGGGTGTAGGGAATGTAGTCGTTCAGGGTCTGATGCTTCATCCGCTTGGTTGCCCCGCTGTAATGCAGGCCGTTGTCACTTCCGACAAGCCACGTCGGGTTTCCCGAACATTGAATGCGCATCGTCATGGTGGACACGGCGTTTGCCGTTGACGAAACATCGAGATTCCCGAAAGCCAGGGATGACATCCCGGTGAACCTGCACGAATCGGCGGCAAGGGAGGTTCCGGCCCCCAGGATGAAAAAGAGGCACAGTGACGCGACCGACGATCCCAAAAGCCGTTGACAGGGTCTCATAAGGCGCCTCTGATCGGACTCCACCGTTGTTCTTTACACTATCGGCCGCATAAAAACAAGAGGGTGGTGTTGCCGCCACCCCCCTGTTCGACCCTTCGGCGCCTGAACGGATACCCGGTTTCTAAGGATTGATCGTCAATGTCACGGTGTCGCTGTAGCTGCCGGCAGCCACGTTCAGGTAATCTGCAGAAAGAACCGTGCTGGTGATATTCATCGTTATCGGTGTGCCTGGACCGCTCCCCGTGCCGGTTGCCGTGTACACAAAAGAGTACGGGATGACATCGGCTAGCGATGCGTGTTTCATCTGATACGTGGTTCCGCTCTCATTCAGTCCGTTGTCGTCGGTAATGGTGTATGAAGCGTTCTTGGTGCACCAGAATTGAGGCTGCG
>ERZ795054.2668-NODE-2668-length-14770-cov-9.140605_pt1 | contig 14770 bp, 12 predicted proteins | sample MGYA00375138_ERZ795054 | MGnify/ENA primary metagenome ERZ795054 (study PRJEB30183, sample SAMN05720215) | anaerobic digester metagenome | isolation source: active sludge of municipal wastewater-treating anaerobic digesters | place: USA | collected 2014-12-23 ...
CCCCTCCCCCGCGCCGAGGAGGGGGCCGGCCGCGAGGGGCCCGGCGGCCCAGCCTCCTTGGTGGAAGAGGCCCTGGAAGGACTGGAAGGAGCCCCGCCAGTTCGAGGGCGAGTGCTTGGCGAGGAAGACCCCCATGTTGACCGAGTTCACGATCTCGCCCGCCGTCCAGGCGACGGTCGAGGCGACGAGGACGGCCCGGCCGGCCGGGGCCGCGAGCATCCCGAAGCCGGCGACGAAGAAGAGCCCGGAGAGGGACATGCACCACAGGGGGCTCCTCGGGCGGAGGAGCCGGGCCACCGGGATCCCGAGGGCGAGGACGAGTATCGCGTTGAGCGACATCAGGTAGCCGAAGAAGCGGGGGCCATCCTCCCCGAGCCGCTGCGAGACCGTCAGGGGGAGGGCGAAGCTCGTCTGCGAGTAGGTGACGCTCGAGGCCAGGCTCAGGCCGGCGAAGGCCAGGAGGATGGGCCTGGCGAGGAAGGCGCGGAGGGCCCCCCGCCGGTCCTCGCGCTCGAGCCCCGCGCCGGGCGCCGCGCTCGAGGCATGGACGCGGCGGGCGATGAGGAGGGCCGAGGCCATCGAGCAGAGGGCGTCGCCGCGGAAGAGCCACGCCAGGGCCCGGTCGAAGAGGGCCGCGGCCACGAGGGGGCCGAAGGCGACGCCCACGTTGATCGACCAGTACTGGAGGGCGAAGACCTCCTTCCTCCTCCCGGCCGGCGCGAGGTCGGTGAGGACCGCGCCGATGAGGGGCCGCGCCGCGCCGCGGAAGGCGCAGCCGGCCACCGCGATCCAGGGCGCCCAGGCTCGGGCGTAGAAGAAGCTCATCGCGAGGTTGGCCGCGGCGCAGGCGAGCTGGCAGGCGACGAGGCAGCGCTTGCGCCCGAAGGCGTCGGCGATCCGCCCCGAGACCAGGGCCCCGAGGGCCGAGGCGGCGAAGGCGGTGGACACCACGGCCCCGGCGCGGGCCGCCTCGTAGCCGTGGACCCGGGTCAGGAAGAGGGCCAGGAAGAAGCCGACGAAGTCGCCGAAGCGGTTGATCATCGTCGCGCCGAACATGGACCAGAGCGAGGGCCCGAGGCCGCGGTAGGGCTCGACGAGGCGTCCGAGGCTGTTCGAAATGGTCGATCCGCGCATCGGGGAGGATCATACGCTCGGGGAGGCGCGCTCCTCTATCCCCAGAGATGAGGAAGGAAGCGAGCCTCCGGCCATGAAAAAACCGCGCTTATCGCGCGGTTTCGCCTTTGCCCGGAGGGGGACTTGCCTTCCGCTCGCGAACATCCTTGTTCGCTCGCTCCAGGCCGGCTCCGCACGCTTCCGCTCGCATCCTGCTCGCTCTTCCTCGCTTCGCTCGGCGCGTGCTCCGCTTCAAGTCCCCCTCCGGCCATGAAAAAACCGCGCTTATCGCGCGGTTTCGCCTTTGCCCGGAGGGGGACTTGAACCCCCACGGTTTCCCACTAGAACCTGAATCTAGCGTGTCTGCCAATTCCACCATCCGGGCAGGTCTGGACCACAAGCTACACCGAAGGCCTCCTCCGCGTCAATGCGGGCCGCGATCGCGACCCCGCCGGCTCGCCCGGGGGACAGGCCTCCCCTCGGCCGCCCTCCCGAGCCGCTCCCGACCCCGGCCCGCCCGAGCCCCGGCCGCAAGTTTATACGCTCGTTTCGAATATTGATGCATCCGTTTCGAACTTGCGCATAGCCCATTTCGCCGGTACTATTTTACGATAAGGAGCCACCATGCAGCTGTCCTCCTATTCCGGCGACCTCGCCTCCATCGACTACCTGAGCCTCCTCGTCATCGACGTGGCCGGCCAGCTCCATTCCGTCTCCCTTCCCCGCTCCTACGTCAGCGAGAAGGTCCTCAAGAACGGCATCGGCTTCGACGCCTCGAACTTCGGCTTCGCCCAGGTCCACGCGAGCGACATGGTGGCCATCCCCGACCTCGCCGGCGCCTTCGTCCAGGAGCGGGATGGCTACCGGATCCTCCACGCCTTCTGCGACGTCTTCGCCACCTCGGGCGAGGCCTTCGCCCAGTATCCCCGCGCCGTCGCCCGGGCCGCCGCCGAGCGCCTCAGGGCGACGGGCGTCGGCGACGAGGCGCGCATGCTCGTCGAGCTCGAGTTCTACGTCTTCGACGAGGTCCGCTACTCGACCACCGTGGACCACTCCTACTACTTCGTCGAGAGCGCCGAGGGCATCGGGGAACAGTCCGACGCCCCGCGCTTCGGCCTCTCCAAGGGCTACCACCGCCTCGCGCCCGAGGACAAGTACGGCCTCCTGCGCGACCGCGCCGTCGAGGCCATGATCGCCGCCGGCATCCCGGTGAAGTACCACCACCACGAGGTCGGCGCCTCCCAGCTCGAGATCGAGCTCGACTTCATCCCCCTCGAGCGGGCCGCCGACGCCGTGGTCCTCGCCAAGTGGATCCTCAAGAGCTGCGCCGAAGAGCTCGGCCTCTGCGTCACCTTCATGCCCAAGCCCATGTACAAGATCGCGGGCTCGGGCATGCACGTGCACCAGTTCATCGTCAAGGACGGGAAGTCGATCTTCCCCGGCGAGGGCCTGTACGGCCTGTCCCCGGCGGGCCTGGCCTACACCGCGGGCATCCTCGAGCACGCCCTCTCCGGCTCCCTTCTCGCCTGGTCCAACCCGAGCACCAACTCCTACCGCCGCCTCGTGCCCGGCTACGAGGCCCCGGTGAGCGCCACCTTCGCCCAGGGCTCCCGGGCGGCCGCGGTGCGCATACCCGGCTACCTCAAGAAGGGCGAGGCCCGCATCGAGTTCCGCACCGGCGACGCCACGGCCAATACCCACTACTTCCTCGCGGCCATGCTCCTCGCCGGCCTGGACGGCATCGAGCGCGGCCTCGACCCCGTGGCCAAGGGCTACGGCGCCGCCAAGGAGAGCGCGAGGAACACCTTCCCCACCGGCCTCTACCACGTCCTCGCCGGCCTGCGCAAGGACCGCGCCTACCTCGAGCCGGCCTTCCCCCCCGACCTGGTCGCGAGCTGGATCGCGATGAAGGAGAAGGAGGCCGAGTACGTCTACAACGCCCCGGTGCCGCAGGAATACGAACTCTATTTCTAGGGCCGCCGGGGCGTTGCGGCTGCGATGAGCGGATCGATCCTTTCGATCCGCTTCGCGAGGCGTCGCCTGAGCGACCTCCCACGGGCGCCTCGCGGGTGCCGCAGGAGTACGAGCTGTATTTCTAGGCGCTAAGGGGGGGAAGCCTCCCCCCTCGGGCGAGCCTCCTCGCCGCGCCCCGTCAGGCGACGGCGCGGCTGCGGGGTCTCGCCCTGCCCCCCTCTCGCGGGCGGCTCCCCGGCCGGCCCCGCCCGCGGGGGCGCTTCCGCTCCCGGCCCTCCGCGCGGTACTATTCCCCCCGGACGCGTGAACCATGGCAGCACCGAGCGACGAAACCCGAACCCAGGCCTGCGCCGAGGCCCTCCCCCTGGGCTGCGACGAGGCCGCAGCCCTCCTCCGCGGCTCCGAGCTCCTCTCGGGCCTCCCGGAGGAGGACCTGGCCTACGCGGCCTCCCGCGCCGAGCTCGTCGCCCTCCCCGCGGGGGGCCTCCTCTTCGGCCCCGGCGAGCGCGCCAAGCGCTTCTACGTGGTCCGCTCCGGCGAGATCGGCGTCTACCGCGCCGAGGAGGGCCGCGAGGGGCTCTCGCCCGGCCGGGAGCTCGCCCGCTACGTCGCCGGCGACGCGATAGGCGACTTCGACTTCGCGGTGGGCGCCGTCCTCGACGCCGAGGCCCGCGCCGACGCGGGCGCCGAGGCCCTCGCCTTCCCCCGCCGGGGCATGGGGATGCAGGACCTCGCGCGGGAGCGGCCGGAGGCGGCGGCGCGGATCCTCCTCCGGGCCCTGTCCATGATCTCCTCGCGCCTGCGCTCGACCCAGAGGCTCATCTCGGAGAACGCGCCCTGGGTCCGCGAGCTCCGGCACCAGATCTACACCGACGCGGCCACGGGCCTGTGGTCCCGCGCCTTCCTCGACGAGGAGGTACCGCGCTCCCTCGAGGAGCCCACCGCCATAATCCTCCTCAAGCCGGACCGCTTCAAGGAGCTCAACGACCAGCACGGCCACCAGGCGGGGGACCAGGCCATGTCGGCCCTCTCGGGCATCCTGGCGGCCCAGGCCGAGCGCCTGGGCCGGGGCTGGGCCATCCGCATGCGCAGCAACGAGACCGCCGTCGTCGTGCCGCGCTGCGCGGCCGAGGAGGCCCTCGGCCTGGCCGCCCGCCTCTCCGCCGCGGTCGCGGCCATGCGCGTCCCCGTGGACCCCCGCTTCGCCTTCACCGCGAGCCTCGCGGTCGCGGTCTGGCCGGACGACCGCCCCGACTGGAAGCGCCTCGTCGAGGAGGCCTACGGCCTCCTGACGCGGGCCTGGCGCGCGGGCGGCGACCGGATCCTCCGCCTCGGCGCGGAGGGGGAGGGATCGCGATGAGCGGCCGCGTCGAGGACTTCCTCGCCACCCTGCCCCTCTTCGAGAGCATGGGCGGCTTCGAGGTGGCGGCGGTCGCCGCCTTCCTCGAGCCCCGCTCGATCCCAGCTGGCTCCCTGGTCTTCCGCGAGGGCGAGAGCGGGACCGAGCTCTACTTCGTCCGCTCCGGCCGCGTCGGCTCCTACGTCACCCAGGCCGACGGGAGCCGGCGGGACATCTACGAATTCGGCCCCGGTGCCCTCTTCGGCGAGATGGCCATCATCGAGCGCGAGCCCCGCTCGGCCACCTGCTACGCCAAGGAGGACAGCGAGCTCCTCGTCCTCGCGGGCGACGACTTCTACCGCCTCGTCTGGGACCACCCCGTCATCGCCGTCAAGCTCCTGGGCTCCATGGCCCGGGTCATGGTCTCCTGGCTCGACGAGGCCTCGGGCTTCCTCGGCGGCCTCGTGCGCTGGGGCGAGGCCGCGCGGCGCCGCGCCGTCACGGACGAGCTCACGGGCCTGTTCAACCGCCGCTTCCTCGAGGACACGATGCGCGCCAAGCTCGCCGCGGGTTCGGGCTCCTCGCGGCGCAACGCCTGCCTCATGCTCGACATCGACCACTTCCGCCGGATCAACGCGGCCTTCGGCGCCCAGGCCGGCGACGCGACCATCGCGGCCGCGGCCGCGGCCTTCGCCCCCCTCGTGCGCGAGGGCGAGGTGGCGGCCCGCCTCTCCGGCGACGAGTTCGCCTTCTTCATCCCCGACGGCACGGCGGAGCGGGGCCTCGAGCTCGCCGAGGCCGTGCGGGCCGCGGCGGCCTCCCTCGCCCCCGAGTACCCGCCCGCCTCGGGCGGCCCGCCCGAGGCGGCGGCGGTCAGCGTGAGCGTCGGGGTGGCCCTCTCCCCGGAGCACGGCTCCACGCCCGAAGAGCTCGTCGCCGCCGCGGACCGGGCCCTCTACGCCGCCAAGGAAGGCGGCCGCAACCGGGTGGCCCTGGCCGGAGCCTGAGCGCCGCTCCGCCGCGCCGCGCGCGTTAGGCGCAGCAGCACGAGCTCCGACGCCCGCGCGGCTGGCCACGGGGAGCGGCGGACCTTCAGCCGCCCCGGAAGGGCGTGTCGGTCTCCGGCAATCGCGCCAGGTCGAAGGGCGTCGCCTGGTACACGTGGTAGTTGAGCCAGTTCGCGTACAGGAGGTGCGCGTGGGAGCGCCAGGTCATGACGGGCTCCCGCGAGGGATCGTCGTCCGGGTAGTAGTTGCGCGGCACCGCGATCGGCAGGCCCTTGGCGCGGTCGCGCTCGTACTCGGCGCGGAGCGTCAGCCGGTCGTACTCGGGGTGGCCGGTCACGAAGACCATGCGCCCGTCCTCCGAGGCGGCCAGGTAGGCACCCGCCTCGTCGGAGGCCGCCAGGAGCCGCAAGCCCGGCGCGGCCTCGATGTCGGCGGCCTCGATCCCGGTGTGCCGCGAGTGGGGCGCGAGGAAGCGCTCGTCGAAGCCGCGCACGAGGGGCGCCCGGGCATCGAGGACGCGATGCGCGAACAGGCCGAACATCTTCTCGGGAAGCTTGTGCTTTCCGATCCCGAAGTGCCGGTACAGGCCCGCCTGGGCCCCCCAGCAGATGTGGAGGGTCGACCAGACGCTCGTCCGCGACCAGTCGAGGAGCCCGGCCATCTCGGGCCAGTAGTCGACCTCCTCGAAGGGCAGCTCCTCCACCGGGGCCCCCGTCACCACGAGGCCGTCGAACCTCTCGCGCAGGACCCGCCCGACCGGCTCGTAGAAGGCCTCGAGGTGCTCGGCCGGCACGTTGCGCGACTCGTGGCTCTCCATGCGGATCAGGGTGACGTCGACCTGGAGGGGCGTGTTACCCAGGAGCCTAAGGAGCTGCAGCTCGGTGACGAGCTTGGTCGGCATGAGGTTCAGCACGGCGATGCGCAGGGGGCGGATGTCCTGGTGGATGGCCCGCCCCTTGGCCATGGCGAAGATATTCTCGGCGGCCAGCTCGCCCATGGCGGGCAGTCCCTCGGGTATGCGTACGGGCACCTCAGGCCTCCTTCGGCCGCGAAGCCGCGGCGGGCGCCTCCGGGGCGCCTGGTCTCGTGGATGAGGATGTAGGGGCTATAGGGGGGAAGGACTCGGGGCGAGTCAGCGCGCCAGCGGCCCGCTCGGGCCGCCGGTCATGAAACATAGGCGGGTGGTATCGGCTCGCATCGTCGTCGCTCCGGGCCCACCATGGACCGGGCCGAGCGCCCCTGTCAAGCGCCCTCCGCCCCGCCGGCGGCTCTTTCTCGTAGTAACGGCTTGACATTATCGGGCGAATGCGCCATTTTGGCCTCGGAGAGCCAGATGAGAGCAGACGACATGGCCCTATGTTTCATGCGAAGCGGCCCCTCGAGGCCGCTTTCCGCGTAAATCCTCCCCTCTACCCCCTAGGACAGATCCCACCCGCCCCGACGATCCCCCGCGGGGAGTACCTCAGGTTATCGGAGCCCTTCGGCTAGGCGAGGCCCGGGGAGCGGCTTCTCGCGCGATCCTGAAGCCCGTCCGAGCGGGCCAGGGAAAACCATCGACCAATCGAAACCCGGAGACCGGGATAAGGAGTGACCATGCGCAAGACCCTACGGACGATCGCGGCCCTCGCCCTGGCCGCGCTGGCGGCCGCCTCGCTCGCCGCCCAGGCCAAGAAGGCCCTCGACCCCAAGCGCCTCGTCGTCGGCGTGACCGCCGGCCTCCACGAGGAGATCATGGAGGAGGTCAAGAAGCTCGCCGCCGCGGAGGGCCTCGTCGTCGAGATCAAGGTCTTCAGCGACTACGTGCTGCCCAACCTCGCCCTCGCCGAGGGGGACATCGACCTGAACAGCTTCCAGCACAAGCCCTACCTCGACAAGTTCAAGGCCGACCGCAAGCTCGACCTCGTCCCCGTCGCCAACACCATCACCGCCCCCCTGGGGATCTACTCCAGGAAGCTCAAGTCCTTGGGCGAGCTCAAGGACGGCGCGCGGCTCGGCCTGCCCAACGACCCGAGCAACGGCTCCCGCTCCCTCCTCCTGTTCCAGACCCTCGGCCTCATCGAGCTGGACAAGTCCAAGGGCCTCGCGGTGACGGTGCGCGACATCACCAAGAACCCCAAGAAGCTCCGCTTCATGGAGCTCGAGGCCTCGCAGCTGCCCCGGCAGCTCGAGGAGCTCGACGCGGCCGCCATCAACGTGAACTTCGCCGTCGAGGCGGGCTTCGTCCCGGCCCGCGACTCCATCGGCCTCGAGCCGCCGGACTCCTACTACGTCAACATCATCGCCGCCCGCGCCGAGAACAAGGACGACCCGACGATCGCGCGGCTCGTCAAGCTCTACCGCTCTGCCCCGGTCAAGGCCTTCGTCGAGAGCCGCTTCAAGGGATCGACCATCGTATCATGGTAGGGAGCGCCGAGACCGTATTCGCGCTCCGCTCGGTCGGCAAGACCTTCGGACAGGGCCCCGGCGCGGTCGCGGCCCTGTCCGGGGTCTCCCTCGACATACGCCGGGGCGAGATCCTCGGCGTGATCGGCCAGAGCGGGGCGGGCAAGAGCACCCTGGTGCGCTGCCTCAACTACCTCGAGCGCCCGAGCTCCGGGTCCATCGAGTTCGAGGGCACGCCCCTCGAGTCCCTCGACGCGGCGGGCCTCCGGGCCCTGCGCCGGAGGATGGGCATGATCTTCCAGGGCTTCAACCTCCTCAAGACGGCGACGGTCCTCGAGAACGTGGCCCTGCCCCTGCGGCTCCTGGGCTTCCCCCCGGGCGAGGTGGAGGCCCGGTCGCGCGAGTACCTGGGCGTCGTGGGCCTCTCCGACAAGCTCGACGCCTACCCGAGCCAGCTCTCCGGCGGGCAGAAGCAGCGCGTCGCCATAGCCCGGGCCATTGCCCACGGCCCCGAGGTCCTCCTCTGCGACGAGGCCACCAGCGCCCTCGACCCGGAGAACACCGAGGCCATCCTCAGGCTCATCGCCGCGATCAACGAGCGCTACGGGATCACCGTCGTCCTCGTCACCCACGAGATGCGGGTCGTCCAGGCGGTCTGCGACCGGGTGGCGGTGCTGGACGGGGGCGAGCTCGCGGAGCTGGGCGCGGTCGTCGACGTCTACGCCGACCCGCGGCACCCGGCGACCCGGCGCCTCCTGGCCGGGATCCTGCCCCGGGAGATGACGGCCTCGCTGATCGACCGCCTCGGGGTCCACGGCTCGGTCTACTCCCTCACCTTCCGCGGCCAGGCCGCGGGCCGGCCCGCCCTCGCCGAGACCATCAAGTCCTTCGCGGTCTCGGCCAACATCCTGGCCGCCAACATCATCGAGCTCAAGCGCGAGCCCTTCGGCCTCCTGGTCATCGCCTTCTCGGGGGCGAAGGCCGAGGTCGGCCGCGCCCTGGCCCACCTGCGCGAGCTCGGCGTCGCGGTGCGCGAATGGGGGAACGAACATGAGCGGGATTAGCGTCTTCCTGCGCGAGTGGGCGCCCTACATCGCCCAGGCGGTCGGCGAGACCTTCGTCATGGTCGGGGTCTCCCTCGCCTTCTCCGTCGCCATCGCCCTCCCCCTCGGGGCCCTCCTCGTGGTCACGGGGCCAGGGCGCCCGCGCGCCAGCAGGCTCGTCCACGGGGCCCTGAACCTCCTCATCAACCTCGTCCGCTCCCTGCCCTTCATCATCCTCCTGTTCTTCATGCTGCCCGTCACCAAGGCCATCGCGGGGACCACGATCGGCGTGCGGGGCGTCATCGTGCCCCTGGTCGCCTACTCGGCCCCCTACATAGCCCGGCTCATCGAGTCCTCGCTGCTCGAGGTGGACCGGGGGGTGATCGAGGCCTACGAGGCCATGGGCGTGCGCGGCCGCGACCTGGTGGTCCAGGTCCTCATCCGCGAGGCCAGGCCCTCCCTCCTGCGCTCCCTCACGATCGCCACCATCGGCCTCGTGGGCGCCACCGCGATGGCCGGCCTCGTCGGCGCGGGGGGCCTGGGGGACCTCGCCTACCGCTTCGGCTTCGTCCGCTACGAGAACGCGGTGATGTACGTGACGGTGGCCCTCCTCATCGCCCTCGTCCAGCTCATCCAGACGATCGGCAACGGCCTGGCGCGCAGGCTCTCGAAGGGCGGCTGAAAGCGGCCCGAAGGCCCCCGCCCGCAGCCGCGGCGCGCAGGCGGCGGGGGCGGATCCGAGGCGGCCAGCGCGCCGCCGCGAAACAAGGGAGGCTCCCATGACCGAGCGCGAGCGCGCCTTCGACACCGCCGCCGTCCAGGCCGGCCACAGCCCCGACTCGGCGACCCTCTCCCGGGGCGTCCCGATCTACCGGACCAGCTCCTTCGCCTTCAAGAGCACCGCGCACGCCGCCGCCCTCTTCTCTCTCGAGGAGGAGGGCAACATCTACTCCCGCCTGGGCAACCCCACGAACGAGGTCCTCGAGGCCAGGGTCTCCGAGCTCGAGGGCGGGGCGGCCTCGGTGGCCTTCGCCTCGGGCACCGCCGCGATCTTCGCGGCGGTTTCCACGATCGCCCGCGCGGGCGACGAGATCGTCTCCGCCTCCAACCTCTACGGCGGCACCTACACGATGTTCGACGCCATCCTCCCCGACCTCGGGATCGAGACCCGCTTCGTCGACGGCCGCGACCCCGCCTCCTTCGAGCGGGCGATCACGCCGAAGACCCGCCTCCTCTACGTCGAGACCCTCGGCAACCCGACCCTCGACGTCGCCGACCTCGACGCGATATCGCGCATCGCGAAGGAACGCCACCTCCCCCTCGTCGTCGACGCCACCTTCACGACCCCCTACCTCCTTAGGTCCATCGAGCGCGGCGCCGACGTCGTGATCAACTCGCTCACGAAATGGATGGGCGGCCACGGCACCGCGATAGGCGGCATCGTCACCGACGCGGGGCGCTTCGACTGGTCGGACCCGAAGTTCGAGCTCTTCACCCGCCCCGACAAAAGCTGCCACGGCCTGCGCTGGGCCATCGACCCGCCCCCCGAGCGGCGCAGGCTGGCCTTCGCCCTCCGCTGCCGGACCGTGCCCCTGCGCAACCTCGGCGCCTGCCTGGCGCCGGACAACGCCTGGTTCTTCCTCCAGGGCCTCGAGACCCTCCACCTCCGCATGCCCCGCCACTGCTCGAACGCCCTGGCCGCCGCGCGCCTGCTCGAGCGGCATCCCAAGGTCGCCTGGGTCCGCTACCCCGGCCTCGAGTCCGATCCCTCGCACGGCCTCGCCGAGCGCCTCCTGCCCCGGGGCTTCGGGGGCATGGTGGTCTTCGGCCTCGCCGGAGGGCGGGAGGCGGGGGCCCGCTTCATCGACTCGCTCGGGCTCTTCTCCCACCTGGCCAACGTCGGCGACGCGAAGTCCCTCGCCATCCACCCCGCGACGACCACCCACTCCCAGCTCTCGGAGGAGCAGCTGCGCTCCTGCGGGGTCGGGCCCGACCTCGTGCGCCTCTCCATCGGCCTCGAGGCCGAGGCCGACATCCTCGCCGACCTCGAGGCCGCCCTGGCCGCGGTCTAGCCCGGGAGGGAAGGCCCCGGGGCCGGACGCGGGCCGCAGGATGCGCTAGAATAGCGCTACCGGAGGCCAAGCATGAAACGAAGGACCCGCATCGCCCTCGCCGCAGCCGCGGCCCTCTTCCTCGCCCTCTTCGCCGCGAGGCTCGTACACGAGCTCGGCCGCGGCGAGGTCGGCCCCTACCAGGGCCCCGCCTGGCGCGGCGAGGCCATGGTCCAGGACCTCTCGCTCGAGTCGGCGCCGCGCTCCAAGCGCAACTACGCGAGCGCCAAGATCGCCATAGCCCAGCCGAGCGCCCCGGCCCAGGTCCTCGACCAGAAGTACGAGCAGGTCGCCACCCTCTCGGCCTCGTCGGGCGACTTCGAGGCCGATTCGCGGAGGATCGAGGAGGCGGCCTCCGCCGCCAAAGCCGTCGTGCAGCGCCGGGACGCCTACGGGCTCCCCGGCTCCCGCTTCCTCTCCCTGAGCCTGGGCGTCGTGCCCGCGGCCTTCGACTCGACCATCGACGCGTTGCGCGCCATAGGCAAGCTCGAGTCGGTCACCGTCAACAAGACCGACCGCACCGGCGACTACAAGGCCCTTGAGGCCCGCCGCCTCTCCCTGGAGAAGACCCGCGACGGCCTCGCGGCCCTCCGGCGCGCGGGCGCCGGGCTCGCCGACCTCGTCGCCCTCGAGACCAAGATCCTCGAGATCGAGGGGCAGATCCAGGAGCTCGGCGTCTCCCTAGGCGACTTCAGCGAGGGCAACTCCTTCTGCACCATCGACGCCACCCTGCGCGAGGTGGCCCCGGGGGCGGCCGCCCGGGCCTTCCTCCGGGCGGCCCTCGAGGCCTTCGGCTGGGCGGCCGGGGTCACCGCGGGCATCGCCTTCGCCGGCCTCGCCGCGGCGGGAGCGGCCGCCCTGGCCGCCCTCGCCTGGGAGCGGCTCCGCAGGAAGGAGCGCCCGGAGCCCTGAGCGGCGCCCGCGACCGGCCCGGCTTTGGAGGGATGGGGCGCGGGGCAGGGAACCTTTCCGCGAAAGGTGCCCTGCCCCGCTCGAGATCTCGCGCCTCAGAAGGCCGGGACCACGCCTCCGCCGTAGGTCTTCAGGATGAAGTCTTTCACCTTCTGCGAGGTCAGGGCCTGGGCCAGGGCGAGGATGCGCGGATCCTTGGCCTCGCCCGAGCGGGCGACGAGGACGTTGGCGTAGGGCGACTCCCCGCCCTCGAGGGCGAGGGAATCCCTCACGGGGTTGAGCCCGGCCTGGAGGGCGAAGTTCCCGTTGATGATCGAGGCCGCCACGTCCTTGAGGGTGCGGGGCAGCTGGGCGGCCTCGAGCTCCTTGAACTTGAATCCCCGGGGGTTCTCGGCGATGTCCTTGGGCGTGGCCTTGAGGCCGGCGCCCTCGCGGAGCTTGATGAGGCCCTTGGACTGGAGGAAGACGAGGGCGCGGCCCTCGTTCGTCGGGTCGTTGGGCAGGGCGATGAGGGCCTTCGCGGGCAGGGCCTCGAGGGACTTGTACTTCCTCGAGTACAGGCCGAGGGGCTCCACGTGCACGGCGACGACGCTCTCGAGGGAGAGCTTGCGCTCGGAAGCGAAGGACTCGAGGTAGGGCCGGTGCTGGAAGAAGTTCGCGTCGAGCTGCCGGTCCGCGAGGGCGAGGTTCGGGGTCACGTAGTCGGAGAGCTCGACGATCTCGAGCTTGATGCCCTTGGCCGCGAGCTCGTCCTTGACCTGCTCGAGGATCTCGGCGTGGGGCACGGCGGTGGCGCCGACCTTGAGTACCTGCTGGGCGGAGAGGCTCGATGCGGCGCCTAACGCGACGATGAGCGAGGCCGCGAGGGCGGCGAGGGTTCTGCGGTTCATGTGAACCTCCTTGCGGAAGATGCGGGTGCGCCGAAAGGCGCCCCATGGGGGACGGTGCTCGGGTGAGGACGCGCTCTCCGCGGCCGATGCGGCCCGGGAGCGCTAGCGCATGGACATGAGCTTGCGGACCAGGCGGGTGCCGGCGTACTGCGCGCCCTCGACCAGGGCCAGTATGGCCAGGACCGAGGCGATCGTGACGTCGAGGCGGAAGCGCTGGTAGCCGTAGCGCAGGGCGAGGTCACCCAGGCCCCCGCCGCCGATCGCCCCCGCCATCGCCGAGTAGCCGACGAGGTTGATGACGGTCAGGGTGAGGCCGGAGACCAGCGAGGGCAGGGCCTCGGGCACCAGGACGGCGAAGGCGATGCGCGGCCTCGTCGCTCCCGAGGCGATCGCCGCGTCGACGACGCCCCGGTCCACCTCCGCGAGGGCCGACTCCACGACGCGGGCCACGAAGGGCGCGGCCGCGATGGAGAGGGGCACGATCGCCGCTGCGGTGCCGATGCTCGTGCCCACGACGAGGCGGGAGAGGGGGAAGAGGAGGATCATGAGGATCACGAAGGGGAAGGAGCGCAGGGCGTTGACGGCCCGGTCGAGGACCCGCCTGAGCGCGGGCCGCGGGGCCAGGCCGCCGGGGGCGATGAGGTAGAGGGCGAGGCCGAGGGGGCCGCCGAGGAGGAGGGCCGCGGCCGTCGAGGCCGCCACCATGACGACCGTCTCGGCCAGGGGCAGGGCGAGGAGGCCGAGGATCTCAGCCACGGCGGGCCTCCTCGACACAGACGCCCTGGGCGCCGAGCCAGGAGGTGGCCTCGGCGACCGCGGCCTCCTCGCCGGAGAGCTCCACGACCAGCTCGCCGGAGCGGCGGCCGCGGATGTCGTGGATCGTGCCGGAGAGGATGTTCGCCTCGACGGGGAAGCTCCGCGCCAGGAGGGAGAGGATCGGCCTCGAGGCCGAGTCCCCGCCGAAGCGCAGCCGCAGCCGCGGCGCGGCGCCCGACTCCTCGATCTCGCGCGCCTCGTCGGGGAGCTGCTCCTCCACGAGGCGGCGCCCGGCGCGGGAGCGGGGCCGCGCGAAGAGCTCGGCGACCTCGCCCGCCTCGGCGAGCCTGCCCTCGTCGAGGACGGCGACGAGGTCGCAGGCCCGGCGCACGACCTCCATCTGGTGGGTCACCATGACGACGGTGAGGCCGAGGCGGTCGCGCAGCGAGAGGATGAGCTCGAGGACGGAGCGCGTGGTCCCCGGGTCGAGGGCGCTCGTCGCCTCGTCGCAGAACAGGATCTCGGGCTCGTGGGCCAGGGCTCGCGCGATCGCGACGCGCTGCCGCTCCCCGCCCGACAGGCGGCCGGCGGGGCGGCCGGCCATGCCGGCCAGGCCCACCAGGTCCAAAAGGCGCGTTACGCGATCCCGTATTTCGCGGCGCGGCAGGCCGGCCGCCTCGAGGGGGAAGGCCACGTTGCCCGCCGCCGTGCGCGAGGAGAAGAGGTTGAAGGACTGGAACACGACCCCCGCGCGCCGCCGTGCGGCGAGGAGCTCGGCGCCGGCGAGGCCCGACACCTTCCGGCCGCCGTGCCGGACCTCGCCCGAGTCCGGGCTCTCGAGGAGGCAGGCCATGCGCAGGAGGGTGGTCTTGCCGGCGCCCGAGCGGCCGACGATGCCGTAGACCGAGCCGCGGGGTACCTCGAGGGAGATCCCGTCCACGACCGGCACTCCGCCGAAGGACTTGCGGAGGCCGAGGAGGGTAAGCCCCGGGGGAGCGGAGGTAGGGGAGGCTGCTGGGGCGGCGGGCTTCTGGGAGGAAGGGATCAGGCGAGACGCGGCCCCATCGGGCCGCGGGGCATGAAACATAGGCGATCGGAAGCGGGGCTCATCTTCTGTTTTCTCCGCGGACACCATGCCGCGGAGGGGGCGGGAGTGTCAAGCGCCCTCCCCGAGGAGGATCTCGAGGGCGGCGTTCGCCTCCATGGCCGCGGCGATGAGGACCCGGGGAGCCATGGGCGGCGA
>ERZ795054.2671-NODE-2671-length-14749-cov-5.026541_pt1 | contig 14749 bp, 8 predicted proteins | sample MGYA00375138_ERZ795054 | MGnify/ENA primary metagenome ERZ795054 (study PRJEB30183, sample SAMN05720215) | anaerobic digester metagenome | isolation source: active sludge of municipal wastewater-treating anaerobic digesters | place: USA | collected 2014-12-23 ...
CATAGAGGCCAGACTCTCAAGGTTCGCCCTTGAGGTTACATTCAACAGCAAGACTACCGAGTGGATGAGCTCATACGACGGGCGTAACAGGGAACCTGTAACCCTCCCGGTGAAGTTCCCCCTGCTACTCGCGATGGGAGTGGAAGGTATCGCTGTCGGACTCTCCTCGAAAATCCTCCCTCATAACTTCAACGAACTGGCAGACGCATCAATCAGTTATCTTCAGGGAAAGCCATTCGAGCTGTATCCTGATTTCCCTACATCGGGGATGATTGACGTTTCCAAATACAATGACGGCGCCCGCGGTGGAGTGGTCAAGGTAAGGGCGAAGATCGAGAAGGTTGACAAAAAAGGACTTGTGATCACCGAGATTCCTTTCGGACGCACCACTTCGTCACTCATCGAGTCAATAGTGAAAGCGAGTGACAGGGGCAAGATCAAAATCAAAAAGATAGATGACAATACCGCCGGCGGTGTCGAGATAGTGATACAGCTGCAGAGCGGCGTCTCACCTGACAAGACAATTGACGCCCTGTATGCCTTCACTGACTGTGAACTTTCAATCTCACCCAATGCCTGCGTCATCACCGGAGAGAACAAACCCGCTTTCATCGGGGTGAGTGACATTCTGAGGCACTCGGCTGATCAGACGGTGAAACTCCTTACAATGGAGCTGGAGATTCGCAAGGCTGAGCTCGAGGAAGAATGGCACTTCTCATCACTCGAAAAGATTTTTATTGAGAAACGGATTTACCGTGACATCGAAGAGTCCGAGACCTGGGAAGCAGTGATTACAGCCATTGACAAGGGTTTGAAACCGTATAAAAAGCTTTTCAGGCGTGAGATCACCCGTGATGACATAATAAAGCTTACCGAGATCAAGATCAAGCGGATCTCCAAGTATGACTCCTCTCGGGCCGATGAGCACATCAAAGGAATTGAAGGCGAGCTTGAAGAGGTGGCAAGCCACCTTGCCAATATCATTCCGTATGCAATCAACTACTATCGTCAGATAAAAAAGAAGTACGGCAAGAATAAGGACCGTAAAACTGAGATAAGAAGCTTTGAGACCATCGAAGCATCGAAGGTGGTTGCCATGAACGCCAAACTTTATGTGAACCGGCAGGAAGGCTTCATAGGTACGGGCCTGAAGAAGGATGAGTTTGTATGTGACTGTTCGGATATTGATGATATTATTGTGATAAGGAAAGACGGCACCTACCTGATCACGAAGGTTGCCGAGAAACAGTTCGTGGGGAAGGATGTAATCCACGTCCAGGTATTCCTCAGGAACGATAACCGTACCATTTACAATATTGCCTACCAGGATGGCCGTGACGGTCCGATTTATATCAAGCGCTGTGCACTCACCGGCCTGACGCGCGACAAGGAATATAATCTTGGCAGGGGCACGGCTGCAACAAGAATTCTCTATTTCAGCGCCAACCCCAACGGTGAGGCAGAAGTTATCAGGGTATACCACAAACCCAAAGCCAGGCTGAAGAAGCTGACCTTCGATTTTGATTTCGGTGAGCTGGCAATCAAGGGACGCGGTTCGATGGGTAACATACTCACCAAGAACCCTGTTCATAAAATCACTCTCAAGGAGAAGGGCCTCTCCACCCTTGGAGGACGTAAGCTGTGGTTTGATGATGCGGTGATGAGGCTGAATGCCGACGGAAGGGGTAAATTCCTCGGTGAGTTTGCATCTGAAGAGCAACTTCTTGTTGTCACCAGGGGAGGATGGTACCGGACCTCCGGTACGGACCTTTCACTGCATTTCGAGGATGACCTCCTGCTTCTTGAGAAGTACGGTGAGTCGAGGATATTCTCTGCGGTATACTGGGACCAGGAGCAGGGATTTTATTATGTCAAGCGGTTCGCCTTCGAGGAGTCGGAACGACTGCAATGCTTCATCTCTGACAGTGAGGGCTCCAGGCTGGTAAGCCTCACCGAGGTGGAATACCCACGTCTGGAGTTAAAATTCGGTGGGAAAAACGAGGGGAGGAAGCTGGAGATAATCGAGGTGGCTGAGTTCATTGGTGTTAAGAGCTTCCGTGCCAAGGGCAGACGGCTCTCCAACTACGCAGTGGCGGATATACGAGAGCTTGAGCCCGTGGTCAGGAGCGAGGCTGCTCCGTCTCTGCCGGCTGCGGAAAACGAAAACGAGACCGACGGCCCTGCACACGGGCCTGTCCCGGATGATCCCGCCCAGATGAAACTAGACCTTTAGACAGTTGTGAATATCTACCTGATCGGGTTTATGGGCAGCGGTAAAAGCTCAGCCGGCAAGAGGATTGCGGCCCTGCTCAGGTGGAAATTTGCAGATATCGACAGGCTTGTCGAGGACAAAGAACGGATGACTGTTCCTGAGATTTTTACCGTCAGGGGAGAAGAGTATTTCCGGCTGGCTGAATCAGGAGCGCTCAGGGAGGTTTCGGGCAGCACCCGGATGGTTATTGCCTGCGGCGGAGGCACCCCCTGCTCTGCTGAAAACATGACTGTGATGAAATCGACGGGGGTGATTGTCTATCTGAGGCTCCCGGAGGAGGCCCTCGTGTCACGTCTTAAACGCTCACGGAACGAAAGGCCTCTGCTCAAGGGTGCAGATCCTGAGGAACTCGGCAGGAGGGTAAGTGAATTGCTTCGTACCAGGAGTCCATGGTATGAACAGGCTGACCTCATTATCGATGCCGGAAATACGGACGAAGAAGAGATGACAGCACTGATCGCCGCGACTGTCAGGTCAAAAGGAGCCTACTTGTAGATTCAGTTATTTTTTCTTATATTGGATAAGTAAGTCTGTACCTGATCCGGAATATGTCAAAACCCTTTACTGCAACGAGAACTGGCCACAACCTGGTCTTCCGGTCAGCGCTGGCTCTGATGGCGATAACCAACGCCATCATGGTTGCTGCCCTGACAGATCTTTCCCTGTTTCGCTCAACCCCTTTGCTCTATACTGTAATACTCCTTTTAATTGGCACAGGATCAGGGTTGCTGGTCAGGAACCGGTTTTACATTCCTGTTCTAAGAAACCTCAGACTGCCAGGCAAACTACTGCTGGCACCCCTGGTACTGCTAGCTTTTACGGCGCCGGCCGCAGTCATCTGTATCTATTATGACCTGACAGGCAGAGAAACTCTTCTTCTGCTCTCCGACCTCCTAACATCATTTGGTGCAGCATACTATCTCTCATTTATGGCCGTGGTCACACTGCCTGCAATGTGCTCAGTTCACTCACTTGCCTGCCACAAAATCAGGCATGGTGTAGCGGGCCCTGGTAGTGAACCTTGGCTGAGAACCATTGTCTTATCTTTAGTTCTGGCAGTGATAGTTGTGGTAACATCTCGCCTTACCGGCATACGTTTATCAGGAGCAGTCTATTTTTTGCCTCTGGCTGCAATTATTTTGATGCTTCTTGATATAGCAATAATTGCTGACTTCAGGAACCGTCTATCAGGCCTTTTGGCAGGTCGCACAGCTCTGGATGAGAATAATCCGGAGAAGCCGGACACTCCTTCAAAAGCTGAAGGATTCAGAAGTGTGATGCAGGTTGCTGACCACTATCTTGATTTAATCTCCGGCAGGCTTGATTACCTGAAAAATCACGCCGGGGATACCTATGCAGCAGAGCTGACAGCTATCGCTGCAAGGACATTTGATCCGGGCCTGATCCCGGCTATGAAGGCCATCGCTGCAGAACCCCGTTTCAGCGGGAAGGTAAGGCAGGAGGCGGCTGCCGGAGTAACTGTGGTTGAGAAGTACTATTCAGATCCCGTCAGGAACAGTGACCTGCTGCGTCTCCCTGGAATACCGCAGCGGACTGCTGCTGCCAGGGGTATCATGCTTAACAGGAACAAACCCCAGGAACAGGATGTAATCAAACTGCTTGGTGATCCCAACCCGGAGATCAGACGTATTGGTCTGCTGGCAGCAGGAAAGTATGAACTGACCGGCCTGAAGAACGAGGTAATGAAGGCGCTGGCCAACCCGGATACGGCGCGCGAAGCCTATTATACACTCAGACAGTTCGGACCGGAGGTTTACGGGGAAATTATCGGAACTGCGATCAGGCAGGGAAACAGTGAAAGGGAGAATAGTATCATAATGAAGCTTCTTGACGACATGCCCCTGCCGGACGCACAGCCGTGGCTCACCGGTTTCGTCGCCAAAGGCAATATGGGTGTCCGCCAGAAGGCCGCATGCAACCTCTGCAAGAGAGGATGGAAGCCAGAAGGCAAAGAGCGGCAGAGGATTATAGATACTGTGAGTGAAACCCTGCATACTCTTACGAGGCTGATTGCCATGCAGATTGAAGCGGGCAGGAACAAAAGTTTCCTTCTTTCAAATGCTTTGACAAATGAGAGACGCATGGCAATTGATTTCCTTTTCTGCCTCCTCTCCCTTCTGTCAGACAGCATTGCAGCCCGGGTAATCATGCCCGGCAATGAGACCGAAGATCCATTTTATGCAGGGGTTGCAGCCGAGGCAATTGATACAGTGATTGATGAGCCGATCCGGAGACCCCTGAGGGCTCTGCTTGGCAACAACAATGACAGTGACAGGCTGGCGGAGCTCTCTCTCTGCTACCCCGTAAGGAGCTTTAAAGGCAGATCTCTCTCATCATTCCTGCTTGCATCAGAGCAGAATATCACCGGGACATGGACAAAGGCATGCGCTCTCCACAGGGCAGCAACTGAAAGAAAGGGTCTTGACAGGGAACAGACCGTCTCATACCTCTTCAGTAACAGTCAGATTCTTCAGGAGGAAAGCGCCCTGGCCATCCGGGCAATAAATTCCGGATGGTATACAGAGACCGAAGCACGTCTGCAGCAGCCGGCAAGGAGCCGGATTGCATCAGTCATCAACGGTACCACCCCTCAGACGGAGATGATTTTTGAAAAGACAAGATTCCTGAGTCTCTGTTTCAACAATATTCCCGAGGACAAGATGATCCTGCTGGCTTCAGGAATAAACTATTCGGAGTCGTATGACGCTTCGGCCCTCCCCGGGGTGATATCATGGATCGTCCCGTCAGAAAACATAAAGACAGGACTCTATTCCCTGCCGGTAAGCGATATTGCCGGCTTTGTCTTTTACTATTCGGAATACACTGATATATTTGTAAATTATATGGACAATCAAAGGGGTTTGGTTATAGCCGAAGAAAGTTAACTATGCCTGACAGAAATATAATTATCAGACCCAATCCCTTTCCCGGACTGAGAGCTTTCAGACCGGATGAGGGTCACCTGTTCTTTGGCCGCATGGAGAGCACCCTGAAGGTGGTATCGCGGCTCAAGGAAAACAGGTTCGTAGCAGTCCTGGGAGCCTCGGGCAGCGGCAAGTCATCACTTGTGATGTCAGGCGTTGTTCCTGCCCTGGTCAGGGAGAACGCTGAAGGCAAAAAGGCGTGGTCCTATCTTGTGTTCAGGCCTGCACTCAATCCGATTGACCATCTTGCCACCGAGCTTGCCTCCCTCTCAGCCGGAGCCGGGTTCTCCCAACTGACGGAGATGAGCGTGGCTGCGTCACTCCATAACAGGTCCGAGGGGCTCAATGATGTCATAAACCGGATCCGAAAAAATCTGCGTCAGCAGATTGTTATCGTCATTGATCAGTTTGAGGAGATTTTCCGGTTCAGCCATGCAGCTGGAAGAGGTACTCCAGGGGATGATGTTACTGAATTTATTGATCTGATAGTCAATGCAGTGCAGAAACCGGACCAGGGGCTTTACATCATTCTTACCCTGAGATCCGAATATGTATCTGATTGTGCCAGGTACGAATCGCTGACTAACCTGATGAACAGCAGCAGTTATCTGTTGCCGCAGATTTCCCATGAACTGATGGGCTCAGTGATCGAAGAGCCAATAAAACTCTCGGGGGGAACCGTTGACAGGGCTCTTGTGAAACTTATTATCAGTGATCTTGAGGATAAGCCCGGGCAACTGCCTGTTTTGCAGCATCTGATGATGCGGATGTGGAACCACTGGAGCAGGCTTGGCGATATGAGCCGTCCGATAAGCATCTCTGATTATGAGGCTGTGGGGCAGTTAAAGGGAGCCATCTCACAGCATGCCGGCCAGGCGCTGGAGTCACTCGACGAAAACCACCGTTATGTTTGTTCGCGTCTGTTCCGCACAATCACCACCCGGACTGATGACGGCAGGGAGCTTCGCAAGCCGGAGCGCATATCGACGATTGCTGCACAGACAGGATGCCCGGAACACGAAATCATCGGGGTGGCTGAGGTTTTCAGAGCTCCTGAGTACTCATTCCTGACCCCTTCCAAGGAGGTGCCACTGAACGGAGAGAGCATCCTTGACCTTACCCACGAGAGCATATTAAGACTCTGGGGTACCATGCGAGGGTGGATGGATGAGGAGGAGGCTTCCGTTAAGCTCTACAGGCAGCTGGCTGCAGCTGCGGAACAATATCAGGCGGGCAATGGCCGCCTCTGGACTGCTCCTGACTTGTTGCTCGCACTCAGGTGGAGGCATGAGACCCGCCCCACACTGGCATGGGCGGAGAAGATTGATCCTGCATTCGAAAGGGCCATGCTGTTCCTGAAGAACTCCGAGGAGGAGTACATTGTCCGGGAGGAATACGACAGGAAAAGCGGAACAGAGACAGTAAGGAGGTCGAGACTTATCGCCGGTATACTTGGACTCCTCGTTTTTTTGACGCTCATCGCCCTGGGGGCAGTTTACTCGCTGAAAAACAGGGCTGAGAAACAGAAATCAATCGCCGTCCAGATGAAGGACGAAGCAGTTGCACTGAACGACAGGCTGAGTGACAGTCTCCAGATACTTGCCACTGCGGTCAGAACTTCTTCCGGTTTGGAGGGAGATGAAGAAATACCCCAGGATGAAATCATTCTGCAGGCTGAATTGAGAGCCAGAAACGCTGAGGCCGAGCTGAAACTGCTTGAATCACAGAGGGCAACTGCCCTTGAGAAGGTTTCTGCAGTAAACAGGTACAGAATGCTGTCACAGGCAAAATCACTGGCCGTGAGATCGCTGAACCACACCGGTGACAAGGATCTCCAGATACTGCTGGCATGGCAGGCGTGGATCTTCAATGACAGGCACTCAGGACTGAAGGAGGATCCGGATGTCTTTGCAGGACTGTATGACATCTGCAGGAGATACGGTAACAGGTTCTGCACAAGGTTCACACCTGATGGCGCGCAGTTTACTGCAATGGCGGAAGGAGCTGAAGGAGAGTTCTTTACAGCCGATACAAAAGGGAGGGTTATGAGCTGGAAGGCAGACCAGCCCGCAAAAGGATTCAACCTCATCTGGTCGGGCAACAAACAAATCAGTTCAATGACACTCAGTCCTGACAGCTCATGGCTGGCATGCGGAACAAAGAGCTCTGAAATATTAATGATACCTATTGATGATGATTCAATCGGCTACCAGTTGCAGGACTCCTCAGGCACAATTACTGCCCTCCTTTTCCCGGAAGATGACAGGCTTTATTCTGCATCTTCAGCAGGAGGGGTGAATGAATGGGACCTGAAAACCCGCACAGGCAGACACATTTTCAATGATGTCTCAGGAATAGCTTCAATTGAACTTTCAGGGGACAGATCGGTGCTGGCTGCTCTTACCGCAGATGGCAGGGTGCTCTGCTTTCAGCCCGGAGCTGCCAGGCAACCGGCCCCCCTTCTGACAGGAGACAAAGTCATTACCGCTCAATGTTTTATCCCAGGGGGAGTACGGCTTGCAACTGGTGACAATACAGGTATGATTGATATCTGGAACATTTCCACGGGAAAACAGGAAGCCAATGCTGAAGGGCATGGATCAGCTGTAATGAGCATTGCCTTTGATAAAACTGACGGGCAGATGCTGACCGCTGATGCCTCCGGCGAAATAAGACTGTGGACAATGGCCAACCTGGCACAGCCACCTGTTGTCTTCACCGACGGAGGGAAGGATGTGCTGCGACTTGCCTTCAGCGACAGCGGAGATGCCTTTATCTCAGCCACAGGCAGAGACGTCATCAGGCGCCCGGCACATATGAGGTGTATGACTGACGGTTTATGCGACAAGGTGACAAGGAACCTCACTGAACAGGAGTGGACTGCCTTCGTCGGGCAGGATATTGAATATGAGCCCACCTGTCCCAACAGGGAGTACCGGATAAAGGTAAGGGAGATCAGGGGAGCCCGCTGATTCAAACATTCAGACAACTGTTGTGTTATAGTGTCACAATTGCTTTCCTTGAGGGGAAATGCCTATTTTTGCTATCTGTAAATTTTAAATTGCAAATTGACTGAATGAAAGAAAACAGAGTATTGCTGATGATCCTCGACGGCTGGGGAATGGGTGACGGAACAAAGAGTGATGTGATCAGTTCCACCGGCACTCCAAATATTGATATACTGAAAAAGACATATCCATCATCGTTCCTGCTTACATCGGGTGAGGATGTGGGCCTCCCGGAAGGACAGATGGGCAACTCGGAAGTCGGTCACCTGAATATCGGGGCCGGGCGAGTGGTTTACCAGGACCTGGTGAAAATAAACAAGGCTTGCCGCACAGGTGAGATCCGGTCAAATGAGACGCTCCGTCAGGCCTTCACCTATGCCCGTGATAAGGGTGTGAAGGTGCATTTCATGGGCCTCCTCTCTGACGGCGGAGTCCATTCTCTCGACAGCCATCTCTATGCCCTCTGTGACATGACGATGGAATTTGGCCTTAAAGATGTCTTCATTCACGGCTTCGGTGACGGACGCGACACTGACCCGAAAAGCGGAAAAGGATATATGGCAGCCCTGCTGAGCCATCTGGAAAAGAGCAACGGCCGGGTTGCATCGTTCATTGGCCGTTACTATGCTATGGACCGCGACAAGAGGTGGGAGCGGATCAAGGAAGCCTATGACATGCTCGTAGGTGGAAAGGGAACACTGACAACCGACATCCTCCGGTCGATGCAGGAGTCTTATGACGCCGGAGTGACAGACGAGTTCATGAAGCCGCTGGTTGTCACAGGCGCCAATGGCAAACCACTTGCAACAATCACTGAAGGAGACGTTGTTGTCTTCATCAACTTCAGGAATGACAGGGCCCGGGAGCTGACTGTTGTCCTGACACAGCAGGATATGCCCGGGTCGGATATGAAGACAATCCCTCTTCATTATCTCACAATGACACCATATGATGACAAGTTCACCGGACTTCATGTCATCTTCCCCAAGGACAACGTTGACAGGACTCTCGGAGAGATTCTTTCTGAAGCAGGGAAAAAACAGCTCCGCATTGCCGAGACCGAGAAATATGCACATGTAACCTTCTTTTTCTCCGGCGGACGTGAGAAGGAGTTCCCCGGTGAGGAGAGGATTCTGATCCCTTCGCCCAAGGTTGCAACCTATGATCTGCAGCCCGAGATGAGCGCCTTCCAGGTAAGGGATGCAATTATCAGAGAGCTTGAAAAACAGAAACATGACTTCATCTGCCTCAATTTTGCCAACGGCGATATGGTTGGCCATACCGGGGTGTATGAGGCAATTCAGAAGGCTGTAAGGACGGTTGACGAGTGTGCCGGTGATGTTGCAAGGGCTGCAATTGCAAACGGGTATGAGGTTATAATCATTGCCGATCACGGCAATGCTGATTATGCAGTTAATCCTGACGGTTCACCCAATACCGCCCATTCACTTAACCCTGTGCCTCTCTACCTTATCAGTAAAAGGTTCAGCAATGTCAGGGAGGGTATCCTTGCCGACGTTGCTCCCACGGTGCTGACAATGCTGGGTATCCCCGTTCCGCCGGAGATGACGGGCAAATCACTAGTATAAGGCAGACGATGCTCCAGATAGAGGACACAATAGTATCCCTTGCACTTATTGAGAAGAAATTCTCATGCGATCTCTCTGCCTGCAAGGGAAGTTGTTGTCGCTACGGCGATACCGGCGCCCCCCTGACTGCGGAGGAGGCATCGTCTCTTGATCGGATTTTTCCTGATGTAAGGCCCTTTCTGCGCCCCGAAGGAATCAGGGCACTGGAGAAAATGGGGACCAGTGTGAAGGATATCGAGGGTGAGCTTGTCACACCGCTTATCAATAATGCGGAGTGTGCTTACACAGTCATGGAGGGTGACGTTTACAAATGCGGGATAGAAACGGCATTCATTGCCGGAGCAGTCGGTTTCCGGAAACCGCTTTCATGTCACCTCTTTCCCGTAAGGGTAAAACAGTACAGCAGTTTCAGGGCGGTGAACTACGAGGAGTGGTCAATATGCCAGCCGGGTGTTGCATGCGGCATGAAACAGGACACCGACCTCTATGTTTTCCTGCGCGAACCCCTTATCAGGGCATTCGGGCAGGAATGGTATGACAGCCTGACGTGGGCAGCCGGTGAATATGATAAACACTATGATAATGGAAAGCATTAAGAACTACATCGAATCAAACAGGGAGAGATTCCTTGAGGAACTGTTCGGTCTGATCAGGATTCCGTCAGTCAGCGCCAATGAAGCCAACAAGCCCGATATGGTGAGGGCGGCAGAATACATCCGCAACCTGTTGAAAGGTAACGGTGCAGACCGTGCCGAGGTCTATACTACACCGGGTAATCCGATAGTGTACGGAGAGAAGATCATTGATCCGTCTCTGCCCACAATACTTGTCTATGGCCATTATGACGTCATGCCTGCTGAGCCTTTGGAGAAATGGACTTCACCGGCCTTCGAACCGGAGATCCGTGACGGTAAGATATGGGCCAGAGGGGCGGATGACGACAAGGGACAGCTTTTCATGCACCTGAAGGCCTTCGAGATGATGAATGCAACAGGCACCCTGCCGTGTAATGTCAAGTTCATGATCGAGGGTGAGGAAGAAGCCGGATCAACAAGCATTGCCGGATTCTGTTCGGAATACCGTGAGATGCTTCGCTCCGATGTGATACTTGTTTCCGACACTACAATGATTTCATCCGAGATCCCCTCTGTCACCTCAGGTCTGCGAGGACTATCGTACATCCAGATTGAGGTCAGTGGCCCTGACCGCGATCTTCACTCGGGTATCTACGGGGGCGCTGTGGTGAACCCGTGCAATGCAATATGTGATATAATCTCCAGGCTTAAGGACAGTGACGGACGAGTCACAATACCGGGTTTCTATGATACGGTCTCAGTCCCTACCGATGCAGAGAGGGCAAAAATGGCAGAGAGACCGTTTGATCCGGAAGCATATAAGAAATCTGTCGGTGTCGAGGCCCTTGCAAGTGAAAAGGGTTTTGCAACGCTTGAGAGCGTGGGGATACGGCCCTCCCTCGACGTGAACGGTATCTGGGGCGGCTATACAGGTGAGGGGGCCAAGACAATCCTCCCATCAAGGGCATCCGCCAAGATATCAATGAGGCTTGTACCCTACCAGAAGGCAGAAGACATCGCGAGGCTTGCAATTGATTATATCAGGTCAATTGCCCCTGCTGGAGTGAAGGTGACGGCAGAATACCTGCACGGCGGAGAGGCTTATGTCAGCCCGCTGGATACACCGGAATACCTTGCTGCAGAGATGGCTTACGAAGAGATATTCGGCAAGAAACCCATACCGGTACGAAGCGGCGGCAGCATCCCGATCATCTCAACCTTCGAGAAGATACTTGGTGTAAAATCAATACTGATGGGATTCGGGCTGGAGTCAGATGCAATCCACTCGCCAAACGAGAATTATCCCCTCGAGAACCTGTTCGCAGGAATGAGGGCTATTCCCCTTTATTTCAGGTATTATACGGAGCTTAAGAAGACTGTCTGACAGAAGTGTCAGTCGATTTTAAGTTTCAGCAGTTCCACTTTGGTGGATGAGCTTTTAAGCACGGTGAAGAGGTTGCGGCCCACGCGGATCTTCTCCTGCTGCTTTGGAATATTGCCATGGGCAAACAGGATCAGGCCTGCCAGTGTGGTGTACTCATCGCTTTCAGGCAGACCAAGGTCATATTCTTCATTCAGATAGTCTATATCGAGACGCCCGGAGAGCACATACTCTTTTTCGGCGAGCTTTTTCTCCACCAGGTCACTTGTGTCATGCTCATCCTCGATATCCCCGACAATCTCCTCAAGCACATCCTCAATCGTAATCACGCCGGCTGTTCCCCCGAACTCGTCAACAACGAGGGCAATGCTTTTTTTGGCGTCGGACAGCATCCTGAGTATCTTGTTTGCTGTCATCGTCTCAGGTACGACAGGAAGCTTGCGCATCCCTGATGCAATGTCGGCGGGACCGTGCAGGATGTCCTTCAGCTCATAGTAACCCGCCATGTTGTCAATGCTGTCCCTGTACAGAAGAATCTTGGAATGGCCTGATTCGATAAACTGCTGTCTCAGTTCATCTGTTGTCGAATCCAGGGAAATGGCAACGATCTCTGTCCGCGGCACCATGCACTCACGCGCTTTCACAGAGGAGAAGTCAAGTGCATTCTGGAAGATCTTCAGGCTGCTGTGTTCCTCCTGCTTCTCTTCCTCGGTCTCCACCAGGTCATTGACGAAGTGGTCAAGATCGATGCGCGTGAATATGCGGTTCTCCTGTTCTTTTGTCTTCGTTTTGATGCCGAAAAAAAGCCTCATGATTATATTGGCCAGCCAGAGAGTGAACTTGCTGACGGGATAAAAGAGGAAATAGAAGATGGCAGTGGGAACAGCCATAATGCTGAGAAAGAAGTTCGGGCTGATGCGGACAACTGATTTGGGAAGGAAGTCCGCAAAGACAAGAATGATTATTGTGGTGATCACCGTCTGGATAATGAAGATGATTACCTCCGAAGGAATTATATTCTTTAGCCAGGCTTCAATAAGATCAGCGGTCAGCATACTGAATATAACAGTTGCAATGTTGACCCCGATGAGCATTGTTGATATGTATAGGCCCGGATTACGGGTAAACAGGGCAATTATGCCAGAACCGAATTGTCCCTGCTTGCGGTCCAGCTCAATGCGAAGCTTGTTCGAGGCTATGAAAGAGAGCTCCATCGCCGAAAAGAAAGCGGCAAGAAGTATGGCAAAAGGAATGATTACGAGCGGGTTCATGACCCAAATTTACAGCTTTTTTCGCTGTGAGTCACGGAGCCAGGCCAAAACAAAGGCTGCAGCAGACATCACATAGAAGAGCCAGGCACGGCCGAAACCGTTTGTGAGAGTTTCACGGATGGCTATTCCCAGACACATCAGGCCCAGCAGGATCCAGATGATCTCGATCAGCAGGAGCGACTTTTTGTTCATCTCTGATATAAATTGTACCGGTTACGTTCTTGATAGTCCAGTTGGAAAAGCGTGAGTCTGAGTCAAATCCTGTTCCCATTACTACCTGGTCATCATGGGTGAACCTGACGAAACGGTCAGACCAGATCTTATCCCTTGGCTGACTCCAGAAAAGCAGTTCAGTCTCCAGTATCTCTCCCTTGTCGCTCACGGCAACAACACTGTCACGCAGTTCCCAAACCTCATCCTTATCCGTGTAACGGGCATATTTGGAAGTAATGCTTCCCTGAGGCTTATCCTGCTTGTCATAGAAGAGCACTGTCAGTCCCTCCGGAAAGAGGGTGTGAGGTATCTCATCTTCAGAGAACTGCTGTATCAAAGGTGTCCGCACCAGCATGGTGACCTTCCCGGAGTCAGTGTACATTGTCTCCACATCCCTGGCAGAGGAGGTGGGAAGGCCCTTGATCTGCAGATCCTTTACAACCACTTCCTTTCGGTCACAAGATGAAATAAAAGCAGTCCCGATAACCAGGACTGCCATTATTGTGCTGTATTTTATGCGGGTATTCACCGTCTATTCCTTTCTGAACCTGATTGTGGTGGACTCGTTTACCCAGCCACCGACGTAATAGGAAACACCCTCCTCGACAAGACTCCTGAAGAAGGCCTCTTCCTTGGTTGGGAAAAGCCTTGAGTAGACCGCGATGCGTTCGTCTATCTGCTCCTTGAGTGTCGGATCGGTATTTCTTGCCCTGGCAAGGTAGTCAACTACAACCCAGTAAACTGTCTGGTTTTCAAATGCCTCGCCAATTCTTGCTCCGGCATATGATTCAGCGATTATGAACAGCGCATATCCGTTTGTGGGATCGAGAGAATAGGCAGCTTTTGCAAAATCACGTGCAGCCTGCTTGCTGTCTGATGCCATTTCAAGAGTGGCAAGCTTTGTAAGCAGGCCTGACTTTACAAGGTTGTCCTTTTCAAGCTCAACAGCTTCCGTATAGTATTTTTCAGCTTCGTTGTATTTTTTCCTTGCCACGTTCATCTCAGCCAGCTGTGCTGCAGAGGCAGCACTCGGATCCGACTTGTAGAGGTTGGTCGAGGCCTTGTAATAAAGCTCTGATTCCTTGCATCCCGTTTCAGTGAGGAGGGAAAGAACCTTTTTGAGCATGGCTGTGTCAGAAGGATTATTATCCACGCCTGCCGTGAAGAGATGTTCAATATTCTCACACGAGGCGGCGCCGCTTGATCTGAAAACGGCATCGATGTTCTTACGGGCTTCAGCGTAACGTGCATCATCCGGCTTGCGGGATAGCTGGGTGTCAACCACCTTCATCGACTGGGAGTATGCAGTGATCACTTCAGGAGCCTCAATGAGCTTGAGTGAGTAGCACTTGGCCGTTATGGCCATATACAGGCTTGAATATGTATGGTCAAAACTCTGCGGCGAGGTCTCCATCACTCCCTTGATAAGATCATAGCACTGCTTTGCATAGACGGGATCATTTCCTCCGAACTCATAAAGAGCAAAGGCCTTCCG
>ERZ795054.2673-NODE-2673-length-14744-cov-5.432364_pt1 | contig 14744 bp, 11 predicted proteins | sample MGYA00375138_ERZ795054 | MGnify/ENA primary metagenome ERZ795054 (study PRJEB30183, sample SAMN05720215) | anaerobic digester metagenome | isolation source: active sludge of municipal wastewater-treating anaerobic digesters | place: USA | collected 2014-12-23 ...
CGGAGAGGCGGCGGCGGCCCTGAGCGTCGAGCCCGAGCTCGTCGTGCGGGACTCCGCGGGCCCCGCTCCCGCCAGGAGGAAAGCGCCATGATCGAGGTGGTCCGCGGCGCCGGCGGCGAGCCCCGGTTCTTCGCGCTCGCCACGGGCGAGGCCGGCTACGTCGTCGCCCTCCACAAGGGCCGGATCCCGGCCTGTCACCACTTCGGCGCCTCCTTCGTACCCCGCCCCGAAGGCCCCCTCCCCCTCGCCCCGCCCCAGGGCTTCGGAGCCGCGGAGGAGGCCGAGGACAAGTCCTACAGCCTCCACCGCCTGCCCCAGGAATACCCCTGGGGCCTGGGCGGCGACTTCCGCTCGCCGGCCTTCGCCGCGGAGACGGCCTCGGGCCGGCCCTGCATGGAGCTCGAGTATAGAAGCTATCGCATAACGCGCGGCTGGCCGGACCTGTGCGGCCTCCCGGTACCCGAGGCCGAGCCTGACGAGGAGGCCGAGACCCTCGAGCTCGGGCTCGAGGACCCGGCGACGGGCCTCGCGGTATTCCTCTCCTACACGCCCTTCCCGACGGGCGGGGCCTTCCTCCGCGCCGCCCGCCTTGAGAACCGCGGCCGCGAGGCCCTGGTCCTCCGCCGCGCCCTCTCCTTCAGCCTGGACCTCCCCCTGCGCGGGGCGGGCCTGGAGGTCCTCTCCACCGAGGGCGGATGGGCCCGCGAGCGCCTCCTGGAGCGCCGGCCCCTGGGCCGCGGCCGCCTGGAGATCGGCTCCAGGCGCGGCGTGTCGGGCCACGGGTCGAGCCCCGCCCTCGTCCTCGCGGAGGCGGGCGCGGGCGAGGACCAGGGCGAGGCCCTGGGCGCGACCCTCCTCTACTCGGGCGACTGGACCATGTCGGTCGAGCGGGGCGAGGACGAGACCGCGCGCCTCCAGGGCGGCCTCGGCTGCGAGAGCCTCGCCTGGCGCCTAGAGCCAGGCGAGGCCTTCGCGGCGCCGGCGGCCCTCCTCGCGCGCTCGGGGGCGGGCCTGGGCGGCCTCTCGAGGACCTTCCACCGCGCCGCGCTGCGCCTCATGCCTGCGGCCTGGAGAAGCCGCGAGCGGCCCGTCCTCCTCAACAGCTGGGAGGCCTGCTACTTCCGCTACGACGAGGAGCGCCTCCTCGCGATCGCGCGCGGCGCGAAGGAGCTCGGCGCCGAGCTCTTCGTCCTCGACGACGGCTGGTTCGGCCGCCGCGACGACGACCGCTCGAGCCTCGGCGACTGGACGGCCGACCCGCGCAAGCTCCCCTCCGGGCTCGCGAGCCTCGCGGAGAAGGTCCGCGCCCTCGGTCTCGGCTTCGGGCTCTGGCTGGAGCCCGAGGCCCTGTCGCCCGACTCGGACCTCTACAGGCGGCACCCCGACTGGGCCCTCGCCCTTCCCGGCCGCCCGCCCGCCGTGGGCAGGAACCAGCTCATCCTGGACCTCACGAGGCCGGAGGCCGCGGCTTACGCGGAGGCGGCGGTCCGAGCCGTCCTCGAGGAGGCGAAGCCCGACTACGTGAAGTGGGACATGAACCGCCCCTTCTCGCGGGCGGGCGGCGCCGCGCCCCAGGGCGAGCTCCGGCACCGCTACGTCCTCGCGCTCTACGGCATCCTGCGCCGGGTGACGCGCGACTATCCGGGGATCCTCTTCGAGGGCTGCGCGGGCGGCGGCGGCCGCATGGACTTCGGCATGCTGCCCTTCTTCCCGCAGTCCTGGGCGAGCGACGACACGGACGCGGCCTTCAGGGCCTCCATCCAGCACGCGACGGGGCTCCTCTTCCCTCCCCTCGCGACGGGGGCCCACCTCTCGGCCTCCCCGAACCACCAGACGGGAAGGGCCTCGAGCCTCCTTTCCCGCGCGCTCTGCGCCTACGGCGGCGTCTTCGGCCTGGAGCTCGACCCCACGAGGATGGACGAGGGCGAGCGCGCCGCCGCCGCGGCCCTGGTCGCGCGCTACAAGGAGCGGCGGGCCCTCCTCCAGCTCGGCGAACGGCGCCGCCTCCTCTCTCCCTACGAGGGCGAGGACGCGGCCTTCGCCTCCGTCGCCAAGGACCGCTCGAGGGCGCTCGCTGTCTGGCTCAGGCTCCGCACGCGGCCGAACCCCGGGCCGGTCGCGCTCAGGCTCCCCGGCCTGGAGCCCGGCGCCGCCTATCGCGTCTCCTCGCCCGACCTCGCGGGCTTCGCGCCCTTCGAGGCTACGGGAGCCGAGCTCGCGGCGCGGGGCATCGAGTTCGTCCCGCCGCTCTCGGGCGACCCCTCGGCGGCCTCCTTCGACGCGGAGAGGATCGGGTAGAGGGCGCGAGGGCCGCCGGCGAGGGGCCGCGGGCTAGGAAGCGAGAGCGGCTATCGCGGCGCGCGCGGCCAGGGGGTGGAACTGGCTGCCCGAGCCCAGGGCGACGGTCTCGAGGGCGAGCTCGAGGGGCATCGCCGGGCGGTAGGATCGCTCGCTCGTCATGGCGTCGATGGCGTCGGCCACCTGGATCACCTGCGCGCCGAGCGGAATCGCGTCGCCCGATAGGCCGCCCGGGTAGCCGCTTCCGTCGTAGCGCTCGTGGTGGCGGTAGGCGTACTCGACGATGCGCTCGAAGCCCCGGATCTCGCCCAGGATCTTGGCCGCGTTCGCGGGATGCCGCTTCACGAGCTCGTACTCCTCGGGCTCGAGGCGGGCGGGCTTCCTGAGGATCTCCGTCGGGACGCCGAGCTTGCCCACGTCGTGGAGGAGGGCCGCCGTCTCCACGTCCTCCAGGTCGCGGCCCGAAAGGCCGAGCTTGACGCCGATGAGGCGGCTGTACTCGGCGACGCGCTTCGCGTGGCCTTCGGTATAGCGGTCCATCACCTCGATCGCCGAGACGAGGGAGGAGACGACGTCGCGGTAGAGCCGCGTCTCCTTCTCCTGGTAGAGCTTCTGCGAGTAGAACTCCGAGATCAGGCGGGCGTAGTACTCGAGGACCTTGCGCGAGAGGCGCGGGTAGCCGGAGCGCTCGAAGCGCTCCAGGCTGATGAGCCCGGCCACCGCGCCGTCCACGCGGATCGGCGCGTAGAGCGAGACGAAACCCTCGTAGGTGCCCAGGGCGCGGAACACGGCGATCGTCTCGGGATCGAAGCGCTCGGAGTCCCGGCCCTCTATGAGGGTCTCGTAGGCGCGGATCTCCCCCTCGGCGTCCACCTCGAAGTCGATGAAGGCCTCCTGGGGGCTGAAGGAGAGCCGCGAGAGCGTCGCGAAGTCGTAGCCGCGCCCGAAGACGGGGCGGTAGCGCTCCCCGTCGAACTCGTAGAGGGAGCCCTTCTCAGCCTCGGGGATGAGCCGGAAGGCGTCCTCGAAGACCTTCCTCAGGAAGTCCCGCTTGTCGAGCTTGTAGAGGTCGTCCAGGGAATCGATGATGAGGGAGAGCTTTTCGTAGAGGCGGTCGTCTTCCCGTCGGCTGGGGGCTGTCGTTTCGCGCCCCCTGGCGGCCCGTGTCGGCATGCGTTTCCTCCGTCGTCGCGAGCGCGGGCCTTCGCCGCAAGGCCCTGGGCGGGATAGATTACAGCGCCGTCCGGCTTTGATCAACCGCCCGGCGCCGAAGCGGCGGGAGGAGAGCTCGCCTCGGCCGGGCCGGGGACGCGAAGCCCGCCGAGGAATTCCGCGACCGCCCTCTCGTAGGCCTCAGGGCAGGTCTCCCAGGACTTGGCGTGGGCCGCGCCCGGGACGAGGACGAGCCCGACGGGCAGGCCCGCGGCCTCGCGCGCTACGGCGATCTCGCGCGCCATCGAGGAGGGGATGTAGTCGTCAGCAAGGCCGTGGACGAGGAGGAGGGGCGCGCGGAAAACCGCGGCGGCGCAGGCGGGCGAGACCTCGCGGAAGCGGAAGCCTCCCGCCAGGAGCCGCGCCGCCGACTCCGCCAGGCCGAGGAAGGGAAAGGCGGGCAGGCCGAACTCGACGCGGAGCCTGTGGGCGAGGAGGGAGCGGAGGTCGGAGAAGGGGCAATCCGCGACGACGAAGGCGACGCGCGGGTCGATCGCCGCCTCCTGGATGGCGACGGCCGCGCCCATGGACTCTCCGTGCAGCCCGACCGAGCCGCCGGGCCCGAGCTCGGCCAGGGCCCAGTCCACCCAGGCGCGGAGGTCGGGGGCCTCGCGGAAGCCGAAGGTCACGGGGCCGCGGCCCGAGGCGCCGTGGCCGCGCTGGTCGACGAGAAGGGCGTTGAAGCCCAGCGACCTGAAGGCGCGGAGGTACTTCACCGAGCCCCAGCGCGTGTAGGTGATGCCGTGGACCAGGACGACGGTCCTCCGCGAGCCTTCCAGGGGCACGTAGGCCGCGGCGAGGCTGCGGCCGTCGGGCGCGGCGACGCAGACCTCGCGGGGGGAAAGGCCGTCCCAGCCGGCCGCGGCCAGGAAGCCCTTCTCCCTCTCGATCGCCTCGGTCTCCGGAAGCGCGAAGCGCCGGGGGAAGACGACGACGGCCGCGAGGCCGAAGCCCGCGGCCGCGCCGAGGAGAAGGAGGGCGCCGACCGCGAGCCCCGCGGCGGCGAGCGCGCCCATCGCGCCTAGCCCTTGTCGGCGCCCATCGTGAGCCCCTCGATGAAGTAGCGCTGGAAGGCCAGGAAGACGGCGAGGGGCGCTATCGCCGCCAGGATCGAGCCGGCGGCCGTGAGGTTGTAGGTGGAGATGAACTCGCCCTGCATGTTCGCGAGGCCCAGGGTCACGGTCTTGAGCGCGTCGGAGCGCAGGAGGACGAGGGACCAGAGGAGGTCGTTCCAGATCCAGGTGAACTCGAGGACGGCCAGGGCCGCGATGCTCGGCAGGGCCAGGGGCAGGATGATCTTGGAGTAGATCGTGAAGTCGCCCGCCCCGTCGATCCTCGGGGCCTCGATCTGCGAGTAGGGGATCTGCTTCATGAAGTTCCTGAGGAAGAAGGTGCAGAAGCCGAGCTGGAAGGAGACGTGGAAGAGGATGACGCCCAGGTAGCTGTCGTCGATGCCGATCGCGTTCGACATCCGGAAGACGGGGATCATGAGCATCTGGAAGGGGATGAGCATGCCCGCCACGAAGAGGATGAGGACGGCCTTGTTGAGCCGGAAGCGGTAGAAGGCCAGGGCGAAGGCGGCGAGGCTGGAGACGGCCAGGGCTCCGACGACGGAGGGGATGGTCACGATGAAGGTGTTGACGATGTAGCGGCCCATGCCCGCCCGCTCCCAGGCCTCCGCGAAGTTCTCGAAATGGAGGACCTTGGGGGCCCGCCACATCACGGGATCGGACATGAGCTCGTCCATCGACTTGAGCGAGGTGAAGGCCCCGATGACGAGGGGCAGGAGCCACAGGACGACGAGGAAGGTGGCCGCGGCGTAGAAGGCGACGGCGCGCAGGGTCCTCGCGGCGGGGCTGGTTACGGTCTTCATCGATTGCTCCCTCCTTGGGCCTAGCGCTCGGATTCCTTCCTGAGCACGTCGGTGACGTACACCAGGATGAAGGCCAGCGTGATGAGGAACTGGACGACGGCGATGGCCGAGCCGTAGCCGAAGTCGGCGTACTGGAAGGCGCTCGAGTACATGTAGCTCGCCAGGACCTCCGCCGCGCGGGCCTTGGTGTTCGTCATCACGTAGACGATGTCGAAGGAGCGCAGGGAGTCGATCACGGAGATCGTCACGGCCACGACCGTCGCGGGCATGAGGAGGGGGAGGATGACGTTGCGGAAGCGCTGGCGCCAGTTCGCCCCGTCGATGAGGGAGGCCTCGATGAGCTCGGGCGGCACGCCCTGGAGGCCCGCGAGGTAGAGGATCATCACGTAGGGCACCTGGCGCCACACGCCGACCGCGATCAGGGCCCCCGTCATGTAGCGCTTGTCGCCGAGCCACTGCACGGCCAGGCCGTCGAGCCCGATAGAGCGGAGGAAGGTGTTGAGGGCGCCGAAGTCCGGGTTGTAGATCCACATCCAGATGGTCCCGATGATCGTGAAGGAGAGGGTCATCGGGAGGTAGAAGAGGGTCTTGTAGAGGCGGCTGCCGCGGCGCCCGCCGTTGAAGAGCATCGCGACCAGGAGCCCCAGGGGCACGGGCACGCCCACGAAGAAGACGAGCCAGAGCAGGTTGTTCTTGATCGCGAGCCAGAACTGGCCGTCGCCAGCAAGCCGCCTGAAGTTCGCGAAGCCGTTCCAGACCGTGCCGAACACGATCGAGTCTCTCTTGGTGAAGGCGAAGGCGAAGCTCTCGAAGATGGGCACGACGACCCAGACGAGGTACATCGCGAGGGGAAGCGCGAGGAAGGCCCAGGGCGCGAGGGCCCCTTTCCTGATCCGCCTCGAGGGCATGGCTTTCGTCTCCTTTCGCCGGTCCGCCGCAAGGCGCGGGGAGGCGCTACCCTCCGGAAAAAAGGGCCCGCCGGCCGGAGGGATCTGGCCGGCGGGCCCGGGGTCGATCGGGTCGAGCCTTACTTGAGCTCGGCGTAGATGCGCTCGCGCTCCTTGTCCAGGGCGGCGAGGATGTCGCCGGCCTTGTCGGGGGTGCCGATGATGTCGACGATCGCGTTCATGCCCTTGGCCGCCATCTCCTCCGGAGCGTCGCGGTCGTAGAACTGCATCGCGGTCGCGGCTCCCTTCACCATGTCGAGGCCGCGCTGGGCGTCGGCGTTGGGGGGGGCGACGTTCTGGTTCGCGGCCAGGCGGCCGAGGGCCTTGCAGTAGCTCTCCTGGACGTCCTTCCTCTGGAGGAAGGCTGCGAACTTGAGGGCGTTGGCCTTGTTCTTGGCCTTGGCGGGGACGAAGTAGCCGTCGATGGGGGTGTCGACGCCGTAGGCCGTGTTGTTGCCGACGATCGGGAACTGGAACCAGTCGATCTTGTCCTTCTTGTCGGCGGGGGCGACGTCCTTGATGAACTGGCCCATGAGGTACATGCCGGCCTTGCCGTCGAACATCACGGTGGCGGCCTCCTGCCAGGAGTAGCTCGCCGCGTTCTTCATGAAGTAGCCCTTCTTGGAGAGGTCGGCGATGTAGTTGAAGGTGTTCGCGACCTTGGGGTCGGTGTAGGAGACCTTGCCCGCGGTCAGGTCCTGGTGGAGAGCCCCGCCGTTGACGGCGACGTTCATGTAGTCGAACCAGCCGCCGGCGGTCCAGGTGTCCTTGGCGCCGATGGCGATGGGCTCGATGCCGGCCTTCTTGAGGGCGGCGCAGACGGCCTCGAACTCCTCCCAGGTCTTGGGCACGGAGAGGTTCAGCTTGGCGAAGACGTCCTTGTTGTAGTAGACGGCCCACCAGTACCAGGAGGAGGGCATGAAGTAGGTCTTCCCGTTGTAGCTGGAGGCGGTCTTGAAGGCGGCGGGGAACTCGCTGTCCTGCCAGATCGAGTCGAGGGGCTCGAGGAGGCCCTTGGCCGCGTACTGCTGCATGCGGTAGCCGGCGAACCAGGTGAGGACGTCCGGCGCGTCCTTGGCGGTGAGGTAGTTCATGAGCTGGGTCTTGAACTGCTCGTGCGCCGTGGTGTTGATCGTCACCTTGATCCCGGGATTCTCCTTCATGAACTGGTCGGCCAGGATCTGGAGCTGGTCCTTCGGGGCCTGGTCGGAGGCGTTGGACTGGATGACGAGCTCGTTGGAGCCCTTCGCTCCGCAGGAGACGAAGAGCGCCGCCGCGGCGAGAAGAGCGAGGCCGATGGCCAAGATTCGCTTCATGTGGTTCCTCCTTACTTTCAGAAACAAACTTAATGTAAGCGCTTTCATTTTACTCCACTATCGACGGCTGTCAACACCCTTTCCGCTGTCTCCGCCATCGCCGGACCGGGACCGGGAATCGAGACGGCGCCGCGCCTCGCGGCCCGGGCGAAACCTTAAGAAAACTCCGAGGAATGCGCGTTCGCGCTTTGCCCGCATACAGGCACGCGTTATAGTAAGACGGTGACCAACGCCAGCGCGTCGCCTGGGCCCCGGAAAAGAAGCCGGGGACCGGGGCCTTCCTCCCTCGCCCTCCTCCTCGCGGCCGTGGCCCTCCTTGCCGGCGGCGGCGCCGCGGCGGCGGCGGACAAGGCTGCCGCGCCCGGCTACATCCGCGTCCTCTGCGACGAGAACTACCCTCCCTACGCCTTCCGGGACGAGGAGGGCAGGCTCGAGGGCATCGTCGTCGACCAATGGAAGGCCTGGGAAAAGGCGACCGGCGTCTCCGTGGAGATCCTGGGCCTGCCCTGGGCCGGGGCCCTCTCCGCCTTCGCCCGTGGCGAGGCCGAGGTCCTCGACACCGTCTTCGCGACGGACGAGCGCCGGGAGAAATGGCTCTTCACCAAGCCCTACGCGACCGTGGAGGTCCCCGTCTTCATCCACAAGTCCCTCTCGGGGATAGCCGGCCCCGGGGACCTGCGCGGCCTCAAGGTCGCGGTGAAGGACGGCGACGCGGCCATAGGCGAGCTGGTGCGGCGCGGCGTCTACGAGCTCTCCCTCTTCCCGAGCTACGAGGCCATCATCGAGGCGGCCGCCCGCCTCGACTACCGCGTCTTCTGCGTCGACGGCCCGCCGGCCAACTACCTCCTCTACAAGAAGCGGATCGACAGGGACTACCGCGTGGCCTTCATCCTGAACCGGGGCGCCTTCAGCCGCGCCGTGCGGAAGGAGGAGGCCGGCCTCATGCCCCTCGTGGAGCGGGGCTTCGAGTCCCTGCCCAAGTCCGCCTACGAGGCCATCGACCGGAAGTGGATGGGCTCCGAGCTGGAACGCCGGATCGACCTGCGCGTCGTCGCGCTGGTCGGAGGCGCGGGAGCCGTCGCCATCGCCGCGCTCTTCGCCCTGGCCTGGATCCTCAGGCGGCGCGTCGCCCGGGCCACGGCGGAGCTCTCGGAGAAGCTCCTCCTCCTCGAGGCCAGCGAGGCGAAGAACCGCGCCTTCATCACCGCCCTGCCCGACTTCTTCTTCGTCTTCGACAAGGAGGGTCGCTTCCTCGAGTTCTCGAGCTCCACGCCGGAGTTCCTGGCCATGTCCCCGGCGGCCTTCTTGGGGAAGAGGATGGCCGAGCTCGGCCTGCCCGCCGGCATCGCCGAGGGCTTCGAGGCGAAGCTCGCGGAGGCGCTCGGGACCCGGCGCATGACGACCTACGAGTACGAGCTCGAGACCGGCGCCGGCAGGCGGAGGTTCGAGGGGCGGATCGTCCCCCTCGGGGCCGAGCGCGCCCTCCTGGTCGCAAGGGACGTCACGGAGGCGAGGAGCCAGGAGGAGAGGATCAACGCCTCGCTGGCGGAGAAGGAGATCCTCCTCAAGGAGATCCACCACCGCGTCAAGAACAACATGCAGGTGATCTCGAGCCTGATCCAGCTCCAGTCCTACGCGATCCTGGACGAGAGGGACCGCGAGCTCTCCCGCGAGACCCAGTCCCGCATCCGCGCCATGGCCGCCGTCCACGAGCTCCTCTACCGCTCGCCCGACCTCGCCTCCATCGAGGCCTCAGACTACCTGCGCTCGGTGTCCGAGGAGCTCGCGCTCGGCTACGACTTCGGGAACATCGATTTCCAGGGCGACGCGACCCAGCTCGGCATCGACGAGGCCGTGCCCCTCGGCCTCGTCGCGAACGAGCTCATCCTCAACGCGATCAAGTACGCCTACGGCCCGGGCCGGCGCGGCCCCGTGGAGGCGAGCCTCCGCAAGGAGGGCGCGGAGCTCGTGCTCAGGGTCAGGGACGAGGGCCGGGGCCTGCCGCCCGGCCTCGATCCGGCCGCGAGCGACTCTATGGGCTTCACCATCGTGCGGAGCCTCGCCGCCCAGCTCGGGGGCAGCCTCGCCTTCGGGGGTCCGCCGGGCTTCCAGGCCGAGTTGCGCTTCGTCCCCCCGCCCCGGGACCGGCCCGGGAAGGGCGCCTTCTAGGCTCGGCCTTCCCTGTCGGGTCCGGCCAGCGCCCCCGCCTGGCCGTTGCGGGGACGCCGGCAGCGGTTGGGCGCCGCCGGCGGCCGTGCTATCATGGGTTCCAGGCGGGCCCTCGGCCCGAGGGGAGGCGACATGATCGTACGGAACGGCGAGCTGGTCCGCGAGACGCGGACCAGGATGCGCGGCGGCGAGGGCGAGGTCCGCGTCGCCCTCCTCCCCCAGGCGGGCCTGGCCGAGCACCTACGGCTCGCGGGCGAGATCGTGATCCCGCCCGGGTCGAGCATCGGCGCCCACGCCCACGAAGGGGAGACCGAGTGGTTCCTCATCCTCGAAGGCAGGGGCGAGGTCGACGACGACGGGAGGCGCGCCGAGGTCGGCCCCGGCGACGCCGTCGTGACCGGAGGCGGGGCGACCCACGGCATCCGCAGCCTCGGCCCCGGCGACTTGAGGATGACCGCCTTCATCGTCACCGTGGCCTGAAGCGGGCAGCCCGGCTCCGACGGGCTCGGCGGACGGGCGCCGGCCGCCCGGCCCCCGGCAACCCCGAAAAAGGCGGAGCCGCCCCAAAGGGGCGGCTCCGCGCGTCAGTCCGATTGTCCGGGACGGTCCCGCTCGGTCAGCCCCTGTAGCAGAGGACCGGGCAGCGGGCGGCCGCGACCTCGTCCATCCGCCCCACGGGGGTGGAGGTCGGCGCGGCGTGGAGGAGCTCGGGATTCGTCCTCGCCTCCTCGGCGATCTTCCGCATCACGGCCGCGAACTCGTCCAGGGCCTCCTTGTCCTCGGTCTCCGTCGGCTCCACCATGAGGGCCTCCGGGACGATGAGGGGGAAGTAGATGGTGGGCGGGTGGATCCCGTAGTCGATGAGCCGCTTGGCGATGTCCAGGGTGTGGATCCCCTCGGCGATGTCGCCCATCGCGACGAACTCGTGCATGCAGCGGCGCGGGTACTTCACCTTGTAGTCCTTCTCGATCTGGACCTTGAGGTAGTTCGCGTTCAGGACGGCGTTCTCCGCGACGCGGCGGAGGCCCTCCGCCCCGAGCATGCGCACGTAGACGTAGGCCCGGACGAGGACGCCGAAGTTGCCGTAGAAGGCCTTCATCCTGCCGATGGTGCGCTTGGGCGTCGCCAGGGCGTACTTTCCGCCGACCATGCCGGCGACCGGGCCGGGGAGGAACTCCGCGAGCGCCTCGCCGGCGCCGACCATGCCGGAGCCGGGCCCGCCGCCGCCGTGGGGCGTCGAGAAGGTCTTGTGCAGGTTGAAGTGCATGACGTCGATGCCCGCCTCGCCCGGCTTGAAGACGCCCGTGAGGGCGTTCATGTTCGCGCCGTCGCCGTAGACGAGTCCGCCCGCGGCGTGGACGAGCCTGGCGATCTCCTCGATGTTGCGGTCGAAGAGGCCCAGGGTGTTCGGGTTCGTGATCATGATGCCCGCGATCTCGCCGGGCGCGCCGTCCAGGGCGGCCTTGAGGGCCGCCATGTCCACGCCTCCCTCGGCGTCCGAGGGGATCGTGATGGCCTCGAGGCCCGCCATCGTGCAGGAGGCGGGATTCGTGCCGTGGGCCGAGTCGGGGATGAGGATCTTCGTCCGCTTGGCCTCGCCGCGCGAGAGGTGGTAGGCGCGGATCATGAAGACGCCGGCGAGCTCGCCGTGGGCGCCGGCGGCGGGCTGGAGGCTCACCGCCTTGAAGCCGCCGATCTCCGCGAGCATCGACTGGAGCCTGTACACGAGCTCGAGGGCGCCCTGGCTGAACTCGTCGCCCACGAGGGGGTGGGTGTGGAGCCAGCCGGGCCTGGAGGCGGCGACCTCGTTGGCCTTCGGGTTGTACTTCATCGTGCAGGACCCGAGGGGATAGAAGTGCGTGTCTATCGAGTAGTTCTTCTGGGAGAGGCGCGTGAAGTGCCTGACCACGGTGAGCTCGTCGAGCTCGGGGAGCTTGAGCTCCCCGCGCACGAGGCCCGCGGGGAGGGGGTAGGAGGGGGTGTCGCCCTTGGGGAGGGCGACCGCGGTCCGGCCGGGAGAGGAGAGCTCGAAGACGAGCGGTTCCGGCTTCAGGTTCATTTCGTCACCTCCCGGAGGGACTGGGCGAGGAGCTCGATCTGGGCCTTGGTCGCCTTCTCCGTGGCGCAGACGAGAAGCTCGTTCTTGCGCGCGGGGTAGTAGCGCGAGAGGGGGAGGCCCGGGACCACGCAGCGGCGGGAGAGCCTGGCGGAGATCTCCTCCGCGGGGATCGGCGTCGAGACGAGGAACTCCTTGAAGAAGGACTTGTTCTCCACGCGGAACCCGGGGATCTTCCCGATGAGCTCGGCCGCGTAATGCGCCTTGTCGTAGGAGAGCCTGGCGACGGCCTTGAGGCCGCCCTTGCCCATCGCGGCCAGGTAGACGCAGGTCTGGAGCATCACGAGGCCCTGGTTGGAGCAGATGTTGGAGACCGCCTTCTCGCGGCGGATGTGCTGCTCGCGGGCGGAGAGGGTGAGGACGAAGCCCTTGCGGCCCTCGTGGTCCTTCGCCTCGCCGACGATGCGGCCGGGCATCTTGCGGACGAGCTTGGAGGTCGCGCCCATCATCCCCAGGAAGGGGCCGCCGTAGTTCATCGCGTTGCCCAGGCTCTGGCCCTCCGCGACGACGATGTCGGCGCCGAGCTCGCCGGGGCTCTTGAGGAGCCCGCACATGACCGGGTCGGCCTGGACGATGAAGAGAGCCCCGGCCGAGTGGGCCTTGTCGGCCGCGGGCTTCAGGTCGCGGAGCTCGCCCTCGAACTCGGGGTAGGCGGCGACGAGGGCGAAGACGCCCTCGTCCAGGGCCGCGAGCGCGGGGTCGCCCGAGTACTCCTCCACCTTCACGGGGAAAGCGGAGAGATAGGTGCGGACGACGTCCTTGTACTCCGGGTGGAGGGCGGCGGGGAGGAGGACCCTGCCGCGGCCGGGCGCGTTGTGGTGGGCCATGAGGACGGCCTCCGCAAGGGCGGTGGCGCCGTCGTAGTGGGAGGCGTTGACGACCTCCATCCCGAGGAGCTCGGCGGCCATGCTCTGGTACTCGAAGATCGCCTGGAGCGTGCCCTGGGCGACCTCGGGCTGGTAGGGCGTGTAGGCCGTGAGGAACTCGCCGCGGCTCGCGATCGCGGGCACCACGGAGGGGATGAAGTGGTCGTAGGCGCCGGCCCCGAGGAACCAGGCGCAGGTCGAGGCGGAGACGTTGCGCGCCGCCATCGACTCGACCTCGCGCAGGACCTCGAGCTCGGAGAGGGGCTCGGGCAGGTCGAGCTTCGGGAAGCGGCGCGCGGCGGGTATGTCCGCGAACAGCTCCTCGACGCCCTTCGCGCCGACGGCCGCGAGCATCGCGGCGCGGTCGGCGTCTGAGTTGGCTACGAAGGGCACGGCTTACTCCTTACCCGCTTCCTTCTCGTAGGCGGCCGCGTCGAGGAGGCCGTCCCACTCGGAGGGATTCGCGGGGGAGAACTTGATCATCCAGCCCTTGCCGTAGCAGTCCTTGTTGACCAGGGCGGGGTCGCCCGCGAGGTCCTCGTTGACGGCGACGATCTTGCCGGACATGGGCATGTAGAGGTCGCTCGCGGCCTTCACGGACTCGACGACGCCGAAGGCCTCGCCCTGCTTGAGGGTCTTGCCGACCTCGGGAAGCTCGACGAAGACGATGTCGCCGAGGGCGCCCTGGGCGTGGTCGGAGATGCCGGCGACGATGTCGGCGCCGTCCTTGCGGGCGTACTCGTGGCTGGTCCGGTAGCGGGCGTTCTTATCGATGTTCATGGCTGCGCTCCTTTGCTGGAAGGTTCGGCCTACGGCCGGCTTATCTTCTGTAGGCGGGCACGTAGAGGGGCCGCTTCACGACGACCGCCTCCTTGGCCTTGCCGTGGATGAGGACCTGGACCTTCGTCCCGGCCTTCGCGTAGGCGGGGAGGACGAAGGCGTTGGCCGCGTACTTCTTCACCGTGGGGCAGAACATGCCGGCGACGCAGGCGCCGATCTTCTCCCCCGTCTCGGAGAGGAGTTCGTAGCCCTCGCGGGGCACGCCGCCCGTCACCTCGATCCCGACGAGCTTGCGGGAGGGCCCGGCGGCCATGACGGCCTCCACCGCGGCCTTGCCCACGAAGTCCTTCTCGAGGCCGCAGGCCCACTTGAAGCCCGCCTCGATGGGGTTGATCGAAGGGCTGATCTCGTGGCCGTGGAGAGGCATGCCGGCCTCGAAGCGCAGGGAGTCGCGGGCCGCGAGGCCGATGGCCTTCGTCTCGATCCCGGCCTTCTCGCCGCGCTCGATGAGGAGCTTCCAGAGCCTCTCCGCGCTGTCCGCGGGGAAGAAGAGCTCGCCGCCGTCCTCGCCCGTGTAGCCCGTGCGGCCGAAGAGGACGGGGATGCCCTCGATCTTGAGCTCGCCGGAGGTGAAGCGGGGGAAGTCGGAGACCTTCCTGTCGGAGACGAGGTCCATGAGCTCGATGGCCCTGGGGCCCTGGACGGCGATCATGTAGGTCTCTTCGGACTTGTCGACGACCTTGACGCCCGCGGGGGCGAGCTTCTTGAACCAGGCGTAGTCGGCCTCGCGGTTGGAGGCGTTGACGACGATCCACCACTTGCCCGGGAGCCTGTAGATGAAGAGGTCGTCGAGGACGAGGCCCTTCTCGTCGAGGAGGAGGGAGTAGCGGGCGTCCCAGTCCTGCATGTCCAGGACCTTCGCGGAGACGGTCCGGGAGACGAAGTCGTCGGCGCCGGGGCCCGAGACCTCGACCTGGCCCATGTGGTCGATGTCGAAGAGGCCTACCGAGCGGCGGGTGATGTTGTGCTCCTCGACGGCTCCGGTGGGATAGGAAATGGGCATATCGTAGCCGGCGAAGGGCGCCATCTTGGCGCCCGCGGCCACGTGCCAGTCGTGAAGACGGGTCGTATTCAGAGTATGCCTCCTTGAAATGGCTGTACGCTGTG
>ERZ795054.2676-NODE-2676-length-14737-cov-4.673750_pt1 | contig 14737 bp, 10 predicted proteins | sample MGYA00375138_ERZ795054 | MGnify/ENA primary metagenome ERZ795054 (study PRJEB30183, sample SAMN05720215) | anaerobic digester metagenome | isolation source: active sludge of municipal wastewater-treating anaerobic digesters | place: USA | collected 2014-12-23 ...
TACACGGTGATGAACACTCTTTCCCTACACGACGCTCTTCCGATCTTTCTCCTGCGCAAGTCTTACTAAGGTGGTCGTTGCAGGAAGGATTCACTGCAATCCCAAAGTCATCAGGCAAAGAACATCTGCTCGAGAATTCCAAGGTATTTGACTTTTCGCTTTCAATTAGTGACATGGATCTTCTTTCAGCAATGAACGAGAACCTGACAACGGGTTGGAATCCTGAGGATCAGGCATGAACAGCTGAAACATTCTGGCGTGGGGGTACCTATTAGGATCCTCGAGAATTAATTAATGTGAAGTTGTCCCATAGGGACGACGTCTATTGACTTCAACCGACCTTGCTAACATGCTTATGTGGAAAAACATTTTAGGTATTCCTCGCACCCCCATCTTCAAACCCTATCTTTGTTGTTAATAAAAGGTGAAAAATGTTGTTACTGGATGAGGAATGGTTTCATTAGGAAGTGAATAGCTCTGCTTCGTCAATGCAACCTGACTGTTCCAAATGATCCGGAGCATTGTGAAATTGTATCGCGATAATAAATATCCAAGGCCCTTCACCAGGATGGTTCTGGCAGGACTTATGTTCGTTTTCGGTCAATTTCTTGTATCAGGACAATGCAATATTCAAATTTGTATCGATACAACACCCCTGGACTCAATTGAAATTTGTTTAGGTGACTCGCTGAGTATTTCTGCCACAGGGGAGTGCATATTGCTATCTGAATCGTTTGACAATATGGCTTTCGGGTCAACTGAATGGATCTATTACCCTCCGAATATTCAGTATACCAACCCTTGCATGAGCAGTGCCAACGGTAGTTCTTATGCATGGTTCGGAGCAGCATGCCCACCTACCAGAGAGATAGTTACCAAGGACTTTGACCTCATGGCCGGAGGATATATATCATTCGATCTGAGGTATGGGCTACAAGGGGCAAATACACCCTGTGATGGTCCTGATGCGATGCGGGAAGGAGTATCTCTCCAATATTCAACAGATTATGGAGATAACTGGCATGATATAGCGTATTTCGCTCCAACGGGTAGCGTTTTACCCTCAAATCCCTTCACCACGCTTCCGACAACCTTTGGACCGACTATGTTCACGTCCTGGGGCAACTATGTTTTCCAGATACCGGCCGGAGCATGTACACCACATACACGAATACGATGGGCTCAGTACTATATTAACTATTATAATGGCCATTTTGATGATAGTTGGGGAATCGATAATATCTTAATATCCAGATCTATAGAGTTGGATACCCGATGGGATTTCGGGTCAGATACCACCTCTCCAGGGTTTGTTCATCCTACCGGGGATAGTGTGTTCATTGCCTACCTATTGGACTATCATTTCCCCTATGATACCATCGCTTCGGATACGCTGGCAGTTTGGGTACACCAAATGCCGGAATTTGATTTCCTTATGGACACGAACAGAATATGTCTGAGGGACTCACTTTCTATACACCTGACTGGCGCATATGCCTACCAATGGAGCAATGGCTTGCTGGGGAACGCCGTGACTGTGTCGCCAAGCGCCGATGCTCTATTCACGGTAACAGGAACCGATGATATTGGTTGTTCCTCAGAAGATTCATTATGGATTTATGTAGAACCCTTGCCGGTAATTCATTTGACAGGGGATACGGTTTGTGCGGGGGATACGGCAATCCTGAGTGCATCTGGTGGTGTGCGATATGAATGGAGGGAAGGTGATACCCTGGCCTCAATACAGGTGGTGCCCCAACACAGTACCATTTATCATATCACGGTTACAGGAGCTAATAATTGTAAAGACACCGGCAGTGTGTTATCATACGTATGGCAGCTTCCGCAAGGCACATCCTCTGAAGATACTACTATTTGTTTTGGCGGCGAGGTCATACTCTGGGCATCAGGAGGGGTGGAATACCAGTGGAGCGATGGTGCCCATACTCCCTCAATCACCGTTTCTCCGAAAATGGACGAATTATTCTTTGTGACGATCACTGATGATCATCAATGTGCAGTGAGGGATTCCGTCCTTGTTCGGGTTAATCCTTTGCGTGAGGTCTTGCTGGAGGCCAATCCTGATACGGTCTGCAGAGGGACGTCGTCCCTAATTAATGCGTTGGGAGGAGTTGAGTACATATGGAGTACTGGGGCGTATGGATCACAAATCGAAGTATGGCCTGGTTCTCCCACAGTATATCATGTAACCGCAACTGAGACCTACGCCGGGTTGACGTGTATGTTGACCAATTCAATATACCTCTATGTGGAAGAGTGTAATACTTTACACATGGCCAATGCCTTTAACCCGGAAGGATACACAAATGTTTTTAAGCCGATCGGGAACTTCTTCAGCATTAGCGATTATTACTTTGCCATATACGACCGTTGGGGTAGAATGATCTTCGAAACCCACAATTGGGATGAGGGTTGGGACGGCAGAATCCATGGTGCACCAGCGCCAAATGGAGCCTATGTATACCTTGTTAAGTTCACGAAAGAGTATGTAGATCAGACCTTTGAGAGGATAGGGACAGTAACGGTGATACGATGAAAAGACTTTCATTCTAGATCGGAGCATCAAGGACTAAGTCACCGATTCTTCTCCAGGAATTCTCGTACAATACTAACCAAATCGTCTGCTGCTTCCAGATGCCCCATATGCCCGGTGTTGGCTAGAATTTGAACCGCTATATTTGGAGAAAGTGAAGATTGTTGGATTATTTTTTCGACAGGAATCCGAGAATCTCGATCACCCCCTATGAATATGACGGGAATATCTGTTGATTCAAGTAGGTCCATGGAGTCCCTGCGCTCACGCATTCCCTTAATTGCAGCGATAATGGCGTCCGGTTGCATCTTCTCAGCATTGACCCTGAGCTCATTAATGCGTTGATCAAGGCGTTTCAGATTTTCAGGTGCGAACAATCCGTCAATGAATGAGTAGAGAAACTCTCTTCTGTCATGCTTGATGATCTCAATGGCCCGCTGACGGTTTTTGAGGGTAGCTGCATCGTCCCCTGATGCATGCGAATGAAGCAGAATTAATCCGGACAATTTTCTGTTATATGTGCGCAGATACTGAAGAGCCACATAACCACCCATTGAGTGACCAATAAATGTTGCTTCCGGAATGGACTCTCTCTCCATTACCAGGTTTGTGAGCATGGCCATGAAGGCCATGCTATGAGTAGAAGCGAATGTGGAAGTGCGACCGTGTCCTGGCAGATCAATGGCAATGCATCGGTAATCCTGCTGCAATTTGATAATCAGGTCTTCCCACATTGTGGAAGACTCAAGGAAGCCATGAACCAAGAACAGCACAGGGCCATTTCCTTCGCTGTCCAAGTAATGGATCCTCCTCTCACGAAACGCGATCGATTTAGTTTTCATGGTGAGTTCAAATGGAAGGGGACTGAGAAGGGACGACGTCTATTCTGGTAGAAAATGAAACTGAAGGATAGACGTCGTCCCTTTCACGTCAGACAGACGTCGTCCCCTTCATGAATTCCTCTACCTCACCAGGATAAATCGGTATCCTCTCCCCAATCAACCTACACCCATCGCCGGTAACCAGAAGATCATCCTCCAACCGGATACCCCCAAAGGTTATATAGGATTCCAACTTGGAAAAATCAATGAAGTCCTTATTGGTCCCTTCTCTCCTCCACTGTTCGATCAGGGCAGGAATGAAATAGATTCCCGGTTCATTTGTCAACACATACCCCTCTTCCAGTTTTTTACCCAATCGGAGGTAGGCTGTCCCAAATTGTGTACTACGCCTTGTTTCATCGTCATACCCTACATTATTCTCCCCCAAATCCTCCATGTCATGGACATCAAGCCCCATCATATGACCAAGGCCATGAGGGAAAAACATCGCGTGGGCTCCGTTGATCACCGCATCCGAAACATTCCCCTTCATCAGGCCAAGTTCCTTCAAACCTGATGTGATAACCCCTGCAACTGCCAGATGGACCTCCCGGTAAGCTATCCCTGGCCGGACCATACTGGTCGCTTTGTCAACGGCGTCAACAACGATCTGATAGATATCCCGCTGCTTCGGGCTGAATGTCCCACCCACAGGAAGTGTGCGTGTATTATCGCTGGCATAGTGAAGCTCACTCTCAGCTCCACAGTCTACCAGTAACAAATCCCCCTTTCTGAGGGTGTTGCTGTGGTCATGATTATGCAGGGTCTGGCCATTGCGCGTAAGGATGATCGGGAATGATACAGAACCTGCACCATGCGACAACGCGATGCCCTCGATATGTCCGGCAATTTCACGTTCAGTAATCCCCTCGCGTGCCATACGCATGGCAGCCGTGTGCATTCTGTAACCAATTGCTGCCGCCTTTTCCAGTTCATCAATTTCAAATCTATCCTTCTTGCTTCTAAGGCGAATTACTGCCTTTACCAACTCCCGCGAGGCATGTTCCCTGACCCTGTCGGGGATTAGGCCAAGCAGTCTGCCCAAAAACATTTTGGATTCAGCCCTGTAGGGAGGAAGAAAATGGATCGGTCTGCCTGTAGAAAGTGCCTGGCCAACTACTTCTTGGACATTCTGCAGCGGCGCAGTATGCTGAATCCCTGCCTTCTGTGCTAGTTCTTGCATCGAGGGCTGGGGACCCATCCAGATAATGTCATCAATTTCAACATCATTGCCGAAAATGAGATCCATGCCTTCGTCAAGGTCCATAAAGCCCACCAAATCAGGCATATCTAGGCCAAAGAAGTACAGGAATGAACTGTCTTGCCGGAAGTGGTAACCATTGGCCGGATAATTCATAGGAGACTCTCCGTTGCCGGGGAAAATGACTACTCCGGATCCTAACATCGAACGCAGGCGATTCCTGCGACTGATATATACCTCTGCTTTGAACATAATGGTTGTTATTTGGATTTTCTGTTGGATAAAATCAGGGCTTCAATTTCGTCAGCGGCACTGGGAATGCCCTCACAAAGGTCGAGAGGCGCCGTCCCTACGAGAATATCATTTTCAATTCTTATGCCGATGCCTTCTGACGGTAGATATAGTCCAGGCTCGCATGTAAGCACCATCCCTTCTTCAAGAGGCCTGTCAGGTATGACTACATCGTGGACATCCAATCCGAGATGATGGGTGACGCCATGGACCATAAATGGCTGGACCGCTTGCTGAATGCGGGAAGGGGTAGAGACGTCGTCCCTGTTGAGCAGGCCGACCCCCACCAACTCCTCCGCCATCAGCTGCCGGGCAACCTGGTTGATCTTCTCTATGGTCCCTCCAGGCACATAATGCTCCCTGAGCGCAAGCATGACGCGATGGACTGCATTGTAGAGTTCCCGCTGTCGCGGACTGTAGCGGCCTGAAACCGGGATAGTCCTTGTGATGTCAGCCGCATAATGATACCACTCTGCACCAAAATCCATCAATAGCAGCTCCCCCTCACTGCACTCCTCCGCATTGCGGATGTAATGCAGGATGGTGGCATTCTTCCCGCTGGCCACAATGGGGGGATAGGCCGGCCCAACCGACCCCTGCCGGAGCATTTCGTGCACCAGCTCAGCCTCCACCTCATATTCGCGGATTCCAGGACGAATCATATCCAGTACTCGATAAAACCCATCGCTGGTGATGGCAAGGGCCTGACGTAGCATGTCCAATTCGTCGGCATCTTTAACCATCCGAAGCCTGGTGACCAAAGGGGCCACCCTGCCGAAATGGTGCAGAGGGAAGCGCTCGCGCATGGCCTTTGCGAAGCGCAGGTCCCGGTAGGGAACCTCAGTGTTGAATTTCGGGTATTCGTTCAGGTTCAGCAGGATTTCTCCGGCTTCATTGACCAGTCTGGAAAGCATACCGTCCAGCTCGCCCAGGTAACGGACATTGGCGATCCCCGAAATCTCCCGGGCACGCTCAGGTGTGAGCAGAGGCCCTGACCACTGTTCTGTCACCGGGTCCGGATCGCTGATGAACAGGATCTCGCGCATGGAAGTACGGGGGTGCGAAGGAAAGATCAGCAGCACGCTTGCTTCCTGCACGATCCCGGTCAGATAGAACAAGTCACTCTGCTGATGAAATGTGTAGGGCAGGTCCCCATTGCGAGGCATCAAGTCATTCGAATTGAAGATCGCCAACCCCCCCCCTGGAATCAGGGCAGCCAGTCGGGTCCTATTGCGGGTATGAAGACCTGCCAGGGTCAGGGACGTTCTCATGCAGTTATTAATATTTACCTATTTAGATGCCTTCCAAATAAAAAGGCCGATAGGCCGGGATTACACGAATACCCTATATTTGTTAGTCCCGCAAAGAAAACCAAAATCCCATTGAATTCATAGTCAGATACTAACTTTGAGCGTGTGAGATATGAGCAATTCCATTCTTCGGTTTTCGTCACTGACGAAAAAGTTCATCATGGCCCTCGCCGGACTTTTTCTCATCACCTTCCTGTTTGTCCATCTGGGCATCAACCTCCTCCTACTGGTCGATGATGGAGGCGAACTCTTCAACAGAGCCGCTCATTTCATGGCCAGCAACCCCCTGATCCAATTGTTTCAATGGGTGTTGTTCGCAGGCTTCATCATTCACATGATCTATGGCATCATCCTGCAGGTCCAGAACTGGCTGGCCCGTCCTTCCCGCTATAAGGTAGAGGGATACTCCCATTTATCCCCCTTCAGCAAGTTCATGATTCACACAGCGGCCATCATCCTGCTTTTCCTTGTCATCCATCTGGTCAATTTCTTTTTCAAAGCCAAGTTCGGGCATATTGGAGAGGTAAATTACGAGGGCATGGTGCTTGAAGACATGGGTGGCCTGGTAAGGGCGCAGTTCCAGGAAACAGGGCTGGTCGTCTTCTATATCTTTGCCCTCATCATCCTGGCGTTTCACCTGCACCATGGATTTCAGTCGGCATTTCAATCGATGGGTTGGAACCATAGCCGTTACACCCCTTTTGTAAAAATCCTTTCCACCCTGATCGCGATCCTTGTCCCCCTGGGATTCATTGCGATACCGATCTGCATTTATTTCAACCTTGCATAATTCCCGAAAGCATACTGATATGACCACATTGGATCCGAGAATACCGGAGGGCCCGCTGGCCCAAAAATGGACCAACTTCAAGGCCAAGGCAAAGCTCGTGAACCCGGCGAACAAGCGTCGCCTGGATATTATTATCGTGGGTACCGGCCTGGGGGGAGCTTCTGCAGCTGCCAGCCTGGCTGAAATGGGATACAACGTCAAGGCCTTCTGCTATCAGGACAGTCCACGCCGGGCACACAGCATCGCCGCACAAGGAGGCATCAATGCCGCCAAGAACTATCCCAATGACGGGGACAGCATTTACCGCCTGTTCTACGACACCATCAAGGGCGGGGACTACCGTTCGCGCGAAGCCAATGTTTATCGGTTGGCGGAGGTGAGCAACAACATCATAGACCAGTGTGTGGCTCAGGGAGTTCCGTTTGCCCGGGAATATGGGGGTTACCTCGATAACCGGTCCTTCGGCGGAGCCCAGGTGTCTCGAACCTTTTATGCCCGCGGTCAAACAGGTCAGCAGCTCCTGCTCGGGGCATATGCCGGACTGAGCAAGATGGTATCCAAGGGTAAGGTCCAGCTATTCACACGCAGGGATATGCTCGACCTGGTGATCGTGGACGGCAAGGCACGCGGAATCATTGTGCGCAACCTGGTGACGGGGGAAATTGAAAGGCACTCGGCCCATGCGGTCGTTCTGGCCAGCGGAGGATACGGCAACGTGTATTACCTCTCCACCTATGCCATGGGTGCCAACGCCAACCCCGCCTGGGTGGCCCATAGGCGGGGCGCCTTCATGGCCAACCCATCCTTTGTACAGATTCACCCCACCTGTATGCCCGTGCATGGGGAGTTTCAGTCGAAGCTCACGCTGATGAGCGAAAGCCTGCGCAATGACGGTCGCATCTGGGTGCCCCGGAAAATAGAGGACGCCCGCAAACTGCAGGAAGGCAAGATCAAGGCGAACGATATCCTGGAAGAAGACCGCGATTACTATCTCGAAAGGCGTTACCCTGCTTTCGGAAACCTGGTGCCCAGGGACGTCGCCTCCAGGGCCGCCAAGGAACGCTGCGATGCGGGGTTCGGGGTAAACGAAACCGGTCTGGCCGTATTCCTTGACTTCTCCGATGCCATCCGGCGCCTGGGGCGCAAAGCCATCGAGGAAAAGTACGGTAACCTCTTCGAGATGTACCAGAAGATCAACGACGAAGACCCCTACGAAACACCCATGATGATCTACCCGGCTATACATTATGCCATGGGCGGGCTTTGGGTCGACTATTCCCTTATGACTACAGTGCCTGGGCTTTTTGCCATCGGCGAGTGCAATTTCTCCGACCATGGCGCCAACCGACTGGGAGCCTCGGCCCTGATGCAAGGCCTGGCCGACGGTTATTTCGTCCTCCCTTATACCATCAGTGATTACCTGGCAGACCAGATCCAGGTTCCCCGGTTCAGTAATGAGCTTCCGGAGTTCAAGGCAGCCGAAGACGGCGTCAGGGCCCGACTCGACAGGATCATGGCCATACAGGGCAAGCAAACTGTGGAGACGTTCCACAAGCGACTGGGCCGGATTATGTGGGATTATTGCGGGATGTCGAGAAATGAAGCGGGGCTGACCAAAGCCCTGGGGATGGTACAGGAGCTACAGCAAGAGTTCTGGAGCGATGTTAAGGTCCCCGGTGGACCAGGGGAGTTCAATGCGGAGCTGGAAAAAGCCGGCAGGGTAGCCGAGTTCATGGAACTGGGAGAGCTCATCATCCGCGATGCCCTCAACCGTCGCGAATCCTGCGGAGGACATTTCCGCGAAGAATCACAGACTGAAGAAGGGGAGGCCAAGCGTGACGATGACAACTTCACCTACGTGGCCGCCTGGGAATATATGCCCGGAAATGCACCCCGGATGCATAAGGAACCGCTCCAGTTTGAAGTGGTCCAGTTGATCCAGCGCAATTACAAATAACGGCCCGTGGCCCAGTGACAGCCCGGCACAAACCCAGACAGATATGGATTTCAAACTCAAGATATGGCGCCAGAAGAGCGCCGCGGTCAAAGGAAGGTTCGAAACCTACAAGGTAAGCGGGATCACCGGCGGCACCTCATTTCTCGAAATGCTGGACGTGCTCAATGAAGAGCTTATCGCAAAAGGAGAGGAGCCTGTTGCCTTTGACCACGACTGCCGTGAAGGAATATGCGGTACCTGCAGTCTTTACATCAATGGCAGGCCTCATGGCCCCGACGACAGGGTATGTACATGCCAGCTTTTCATGCGCAGATTCAAGGATGGAGACACCATCATCATAGAGCCTTTCAGGGCCCGCCCCTTTCCCGTGCTACGCGACCTGGTGGTGGACCGCAGCTCTTTCGACAAGATCATCCAGGCCGGGGGATTCATCAGCGCAAGCACCGGCAATGCTCCTGACGCCAACGCGATACCCATTCCCAAACGCAATGCCGACAAAGCCTTCGACGCTGCCGCTTGTATCGGGTGCGGAGCCTGTGTGGCCGCGTGCAAGAATGCCTCTGCCATGCTCTTTGTCTCTGCCAAGGTTTCGCACTTCGCCTTACTGCCCCAGGGCAAGGTGGAAGCCAGGGAAAGGGTGCAGAAAATGGTGGCTAAAATGGATGAGCTTGGCTTCGGCAACTGCACGAATACATACGCCTGCGAGGCGGAATGCCCCAAGGGAATATCCGTCGAGAATATTGCACGGATGAACCGTGAATTCCTCAGCGCCAAACTGGTGACAGACAAGTAACAGCCCATCAAGCCCGGATAGTTCAGAGGCCTTGTCCCAGAAGGGAAAGGCCTCTTTTACGCCCTCGTGGGCATTATTGGTATCTTTGAGCATTGTATGGTATTGCCATGAGATTTCAGGAGATCATAGGGCAGAATGAGTTGAAAGAGAAGCTGGTACGTACTATACGATCAGGGAGGATCAGTCATGCCCAACTGTTTTTCGGACCGGAAGGCAGCGGGGCCCTGGCCCTGGCCCTGGCCTATGCCCGCTTCCTGCACTGCAGTTCCCCCCTTCCTGCCCCCGCAGCAGGCGGCTCTGCGGATGCCTGTGGACAATGCCCTTCCTGTCAGAAGTACCATAAACTGGTCCACCCTGACCTCCACTTTATTTTCCCTGTAGCCGGAACCCCGCAGGTGCCGAAGAACCCCGTTAGCAAGAACTTTTATGATAAATGGCGTGATTTCGTGCTGAATACCCGGGGATATGGTAGCCTTATCGACTGGTACAACCACATCGGCATCGACCGCAAGCAAGGGCTCATCAATGCCGAGGATGCCAGTGAGATTCTGAAAACCCTCAGCTACAAGTCATTCCAGGGGGGATATAAGATTATGGTCATCTGGATGGTGGAGAAGCTATTTCATGCGGCAGCACCCAAACTCCTCAAGGTGCTGGAGGAACCACCGGACCGAACGCTATTCCTTCTGGTCACCGAAAACCCAGATCAGATTATCCGGACCATACAATCCAGAACCCAGCTGGTGAAGGTCCTACCTATCGCGGATCCCGACATGAACCAGGCCTTGGCTCGCATTGAGAATCCAGGCCAGGTCAGGATTGCAGATGTGGTTCGCATGGCCCAGGGCAATTATCGCGAAGCCCTGAGGCTCTTCGGGCAGGACAACCCTGACAAGGAGCTCTTTGAGCGTTTCAGGCAATGGATGAGGTTGTGTTTTCAGAACAAAGCTCAGGACCTGCTGGATCTGGTGAGGGTGATGGCATCTGAAGGCAGGGAAGCCCAGAAACAGTTTCTGTCGTATTCCCTTCGCATGGTGCGGGAAAGCCTGCTGCTGGGTGTCCGGGGGGAAGCTTTGAGCAAGTTAACCGCGGAGGAGCTCGACTTTGTCCGTAACTTTTCACCCTACGTCAACCCTGCCAACGGTCCGGCCTTTGCCCAGGCCCTGGAAGAAGCCATACAGCACACCGAGCGCAATGCCAATGCCGGAATACTCTTCACCAATCTGTCGCTCAGGTTCAGTGCGCTGCTCAAGGTAAAGGCCGCCTGATCGGCGGTGTTTTCTTAACTTTGTTCCAAGGAAATCCAATGGAAGAAGACAGATCCCAACATATAGATTATAACGAAGGCCCATACCTCAGCCGGGGTTGTTGCGGTGCACCCTCTTCCGATGAGCATCAGCAGTATTCCTGCGACCTGAAATGTGCCAAGCTGAGCTCCTGGGATTGGCTTAAAGACCTCCCGGTATCTCCCTATTCCCAGGATCAGCACATCGTTGAGGTCCGGTTCAAGAACAACCGCAAGGAATATTATCTGTCACCGGATAATCAGCCATGCACCTCAGGAGATATCGTGGCAGTGGAAGGGAGCCCGGGCCATGATATAGGCATCGTGAGCCTGACCGGTCCGCTGGCTGTCATCCAGATGCAGCGCAAAGGCATTAAGATTGAGGGAGAGGGCCTGAGGAAGATCTATCGCAAGGCGCGAGGCACCGACATCGAGAAGTGGAACCTCGCGATCAGTCGTGAGGAGCCGGCCAAGATCAGGACGCGGCAGATCGCTGCTGAGCTGGGACTGCAGATGAAGGTGAACGATGTGGAGTTCCAGGGCGATAATTCCAAAGCCATCTTTTTCTACACGGCAGATGAGCGGGTGGACTTTCGCATGCTGATCAAACGGCTGGCAGAGGAGTTTCACGTCAGGGTAGAGATGCGCCAGATCGGCGTACGACAGGAAGCCAGCCGTCTGGGCGGCATTGGCTCCTGTGGCAGGGAGCTGTGCTGCTCCACCTGGCTTTCCGATTTTCGTTCGGTTACTACCCAGAGCGCCAGGATACAACAGCTTTCCCTGAACCCCCAGAAGCTGGCAGGGCAGTGCGGTAAGCTGAAGTGCTGCCTTAACTATGAGGTCGACATATACAAGGACGCCATTCGTGACCTTCCCAATGCAGACGTCGTCCTTAAGACTAAAAAGGGAGATGCCGGTTTCCAGAAGGCGGATGTATTCAAGCGCATCGTCTGGTATGCTTATGTTAACGATGAATCCAACTTCCTGGCTATCCCCGTGGATAAGGTAAAGGAAATCATCGAAATGAACCGGCGTAGGGAATTCCCCGAGAAACTGGAAGACTATGCCCTCAAGCTGGAGAAGAAGACCGAGTTTAATACCGTCCTTGAAGAGGGTGACCTCACACGATTCGATGATTGATTGGGGGATTGGACATAGCATAAGGACGGTGGGCCTGTTCCTGCTGGGCTCGGTCCTTTTCCTTGCCTGTGACGATGCCCTGATCGTCAACCAGGTGCAGGAATTTCCATCCGAAGTGTGGTCGGAAAAGGATACCCTCTCCTTTCCTTTCCATATTGAAGATACCCTCAGGCCCTATGATATATACCTTACGATGAGGCATACACAAGCCTACCCCTATATGAACCTGTTCCTGTTCGTAGGCACCGAGTTCCCAGGGCAGGCCTACCGGCGCGATACCATTGAGTTCGTTCTGGCCGGCAAGGATGGCACCTGGCTGGGGGAAGGCTTCGGTAGGCTGAGGTATAACGGTTTTTTGGTCAGGAAAGCCTTGGTTTTCCCTGACACCGGTACCTACAGGTTTACCTTTGTGCAGGCCATGCGAACGCCACAGCTGGAAGGCATCCGTGACCTGGGGATCCAGATCAGGGAGAGCGGTACCGGGCGATGATAAAATAATTCCGCTCGTAATGGGTTTGTGAACCAGGAGAGCCAAAATAAGCTACATGCCAGTCAAGAAACACCGGCCCGACACTGTGAACTACGTGAAATGGTTCTGGTCCATCTACGCGGGTATCCTCGTGTTTACGGTCATCTTCTTTGCCTTCATGTCGTGGGGATGGCTTGGTTTCATGCCTTCTTTCGAGGATCTGGAGAACCCACGCAGCAACCTGGCTTCGGAGATCTATTCTGCGGATGGCGAGGTGATCGGTAAATATTTCATCGAAAACCGATCAAATGTGCAGTACCGCGAGTTGTCGCCATACCTGGTCCAGGCATTGGTAGCTACTGAAGACGCACGTTACTACCGGCATTCGGGGGTTGATGTGAGGGCCCTGTTCAGGGTAGTCTTTGGCATTGTTTCGGGCTCCAGCAAAGGGGGTGGCTCCACCGTTTCGCAGCAGTTGGCCAAGAACTTGTTTCCAAGGGGTTCGGACCGCAACTTTTTCCAGCTGGTATTCATCAAGCTCAAGGAATGGGTGGTTGCAGTCCGCCTGGAACGAAGCTATTCCAAAGAAGAGATCCTGGCCATGTACTTTAATACCGTGGATTTCGGAAGCCAGGCCTTTGGGATCAAATCCGCAGCAAGGACTTTTTTCGGAGAGGATCCCGATTCGCTCAGTATCGAGCAATCCGCCCTGCTGGTCGGCATCCTCAAGGCTCCTTCGGCACTCAGTCCGGTGAAACATCCTGATCGGGCCATGGAGCGACGCAATACTGTGCTTGGCCAGATGGAGAAATACGGATATATCGATAAGCATACTTACGACTCGGTGTCCGTCCTTCCTATCGACATGTCACGCTACCAGATGCAGGACCATCGGTCCGGCCTGGCTACCTATTTCAGGGAGTACCTGAGAGGGTACCTGGCAGACTGGTGCGAGAACCATGAGAAGCCTGATGGGTCGAATTACAACATCTATACGGACGGGCTGAAGATATACACCACGATCGACTCGCGCATGCAGCGCTATGCTGAGGAGGCGGTGCAGGAGCACATGGGGAAGGATTTGCAGCCTGCTTTCTTCCGGCATTGGATTGGGAAAAAGAGGGCTCCATTTGATTACCGGCTGACGCAGGAAGAGATCGATGATCTGTTGCGGCAGGCGATGCTCCGTTCCAATCGCTACCAGAGCCTCAAGGAACGTGGGGCCTCTGAGCAGGAGATTCAGCGGGAGTTTGCTACCCCGGTGGAGATGACGGTGTTCAGCTGGGATGGGCTGAAGGACACCCTGATGAGCCCGATGGACTCCATTCTGTATTATAAATACTACCTGCAGGCCGGCATGATGGCGATGGATCCTGAAACGGGATATATCCGCGCCTATGTCGGGGGCATCGATTATCGGTACTTCCAATACGATCATGTGATCCAGAGCCGCCGTCAGGTAGGCTCTACCTTTAAGCCGTTCCTGTACACCCTGGCTATGCAGGAAGGAGAATACACGCCTTGCTCCAAGGTCCCTAATGTTCAGGTCAGGATCGACCTGCCCACCGGGGATGTATGGGAACCCAGCAACTCATCCGATGAAAGGGAAGGGCAGATGGTGACCCTAAGATGGGCCCTGGCAAACTCTGTGAACTGGATTTCCGCCTTCCTGATCAAAAAATACCGGCCGGAAGCTGTGATCCAGCTGGTGCAGAAAATGGGCATTACTGCAGAGATCGAAGCGGTCCCCTCCATTTGTCTTGGGACTCCCGACATCTCGCTCTACGAAATGGTGGGAGCCTTCAATACCTATGCGAACAAAGGGAGGTATATCCGTCCTACCTTCATTACCCGTATTGAAGACAAGCATGGCAATATCATCGACCAGTTCATTCCTGAGCACCGGGAGGCAATGAGTGAGGAAACCGCCTATTTGATGATAGAACTGATGAAAGGAGTGGTAAATGAAGGAACAGGGGTGAGGCTGCGTTACCGTTACGGGCTGAATAACCCGATTGCCGGAAAGACGGGGATTGAGGCGGAACAGGCATTGTTGGCGCTGAAAG
>ERZ795054.2679-NODE-2679-length-14732-cov-4.607958_pt1 | contig 14732 bp, 16 predicted proteins | sample MGYA00375138_ERZ795054 | MGnify/ENA primary metagenome ERZ795054 (study PRJEB30183, sample SAMN05720215) | anaerobic digester metagenome | isolation source: active sludge of municipal wastewater-treating anaerobic digesters | place: USA | collected 2014-12-23 ...
GATCTTCGCGTCGAACAGGCCGCCGGATCCCCCCTTGTTGCGCAGCATCCAGCGTTCCGTGATCTGGGTGGTCCCGACATTGGCGCAGACCGTATTGAACCGGCGATGGATCATACCCGGATTCACAACCGTGATCTGCCCGGGCACCGCAACCGTCTTTGCGGAAGGAACATACTCGCCGTCGTCCCCCGGGTAAAACCAGCGCACTCCGGCGTACTTTTTCAGGATTTCACAGGCTCCGAAAATCACCCCGGCGGGTTCCTGAGGACGTGACCAGACAAAGTGTCCCTCCGGCAGCGCCGCCAGCAGAAAACCGTCATTCTTCACCTGTGCGAGACGCGCCGCCGCTGTTTTCGGCCTTGGCGCGGGTTTGCTGGTTATGGCCACGGGTGATTTTCATGCCGTCGAAATCGCCAAAACGCAGCCGGAGAAGCTCGCCGCGCTGGAGGCGATCTGGGACACACAACCAGGCGGAACTTCATTATCCCTGATTTCGATTCCGATCGTTTCGCAGGAACGCAATATCGAATTCATTACCATTCCCAAAGCGGGAAGCATTTTGGCTTTTCACAACCCGACCATACCCATCAAGGGTCTCAAGGAATTTAAACCGGAAGACCGGCCGCCGGTGGGAATGACCTTCTGGAGTTTTCGCCTCATGGTCATCATAGGGTCGGTCATGCTGCTGCTCTCCCTGATTGCCGTGTATTTGTCCCTGAGAAATCAAATCGCGACTTACCCCCTGCTGTTGAAGATCTTTCTGTGGGCCATCCCTCTTCCCTATATCGCCGCTCAACTGGGCTGGATCGTGGCGGAAGTGGGACGCCAGCCATGGCTCGTTTACGGCATGCTGCGCACTGCCGACGGTGTATCGAAATCGATTGATATGGTTCAGGTGGTGGGCTCTCTGGCTGCATTTACCTTGGTGTACAGTTTGCTGGGCGCAATCGGATTCTATCTCATCGTTAAATACGCGCGCAAAGGACCGGACATCATTTCCGTAGCCCACCGGAAGGAGGTGTGAGATGGAAGCGCTGCAAATCACCTGGTTTGTTCTCTGGAGTGTCCTGTGGACCGTTTATTTCCTGCTCGACGGTTTTGTTCTGGGCACGGGCATGCTGCACTTGTTCCTCGGCCGTAGCGACACGGAACGGCGCGTCCTGGTGAACACATACGGTCCCGTCTGGGACGGAAACGAAGTCTGGTTGATCACGGCGGGGGGTGCGACCTTCGCCGCCTTTCCCACAACCTACGCTCTCATGTTCAGTTACCTCTACACGGCCCTGCTTTTGCTGCTGTTCTGCCTGATCATCCGGGGCGTCTCCTTTGAGTTTCGCAGCAAAGTCGATAACCCGTCCTGGAAAGAAGCCTGGGATAAGGCCATCTTTCTTTCCAGCTTTCTGATCGCTCTTCTGCTTGGCGTAGCATTCGGTAATATTTTTGAAGGGTTGCCCATGGACGCCGACGGCTACCATGGCGGTCTTTTCAGTCTGTTAAATGGATACGGCCTACTCACGGGCATCTTTTTTGTCCTCCTTTTTGTCGTCCACGGAGCACTCTATGCCGCTCTTAAAACAACGGGCGATCTCGCTCAGCGGGCAAAGAGCCTGGCCAAAAATGCCTGGCCGTTTCTGCTTGTCGCAGCGGTGGGATTTCTGATCTACACGGCCTTCGCCACCAGGCTGTTAGGTAACTATTTCCGGGAACCTTACCTGCTGGCCGTTCCGCTTGTGGCGGTGCTGGCGCTTTTGGGAATCCGTTTGTTCATCACCCGGGGCGCCGTGATCTATGCCTTTGGCGCGTCCTCCCTCACCATTCTGTTCGTCACATTTACAGGGGTTATCGGACTGTTTCCCAATCTGATCCCTTCAAGCCTGGACACAAGCTATAGTTTGACGATCTTCAATTCATCGTCGAGTTTTCTGACCCTGGCCGTGATGACCGTAGTCGCCATGATCTTTGTTCCGATCGTGATCGTCTATAAGATCTGGGTTTACCGTGTGTTTCGTGCCCCCGTCACCAGCGAGGAGATTGCCGGTAACCGGGACGCCTACTGAACCCTTCCGCCTTCCAGACGCCGACGGATTCCCCGGACATTGTGCCGGGTGATCAAGCTCATCCCGGGTATGGCGGAGGTTTTGTTTTCTATCCGGTCTCGGCTTGCTGAAGTTTCCGCCATGGTCCAAGACGAACAATTATTAATTAATTTTATATATTAAATTAGTCACTTATTCAAATATTCCTGTTTTCAAATGACCAACACGGATACCTTTTCTATTGACACAATCTGTTTCATCAACCATCATCGCCACACAATACCTTGCGGAGGATAAATCATGAATGGCGCTCAAGCGCTGCTCCATACCGCAGCGTCGGCAGGCATCGAAGTTTGTTTTGCCAACGCCGGCACAACCGAAATGCCGATTGTGTCGGCTTTCGATACCAATCCGCATATCAAGCCGATTCTCGGCCTGTTCGAAGGGGTCTGTACGGGCGCCGCTGACGGTTACGGACGCATGAAGGAAAATCCCGCCCTGACCCTTCTGCACCTGGGACCCGGCATGGCCAACGGCATCGCCAACCTGCACAACGCAAGGCGGGCGCGCAGTCCCTTATTCATGGTTATCGGCGAACATGCCTCCTGGCATATCCAGTCCGATCCGCTTTTGCACATGGATATCGCCGGTCTGTGCCGAACCTTTTCCGGATGGCAGCGAACCTCCGCTTCGGTCGGTGTTATTTCTCACGATGCCGCCAAAGGGATTGCCGCCTGCCGCTATGGTCAAATCGCCAGCCTCATCATTCCCAGCAATTATCTTGGTACGGAATACCCAAGCGATTTGTCATCGATACCGGCGTTCTCGCCTGACCCCATAGAACCGAGACGGATCGAAGCCGCGGCCAAAATGCTGCTGACGGGGAAAAAAACCGCCCTCATCATGAACGGCCGTGCTCTGCTGAAAGACGGCCTGAGAGCGGCTGCACGCATCAAGGCCAAGGCGGGCTGCGATTTGTTCAGCGTCACCTTTCCCGCACGCATCGAGCTGGGTGCGGGCATCGTCCCGGTGACACGGATTCCCTATTTTCCCGAACCGGCCATCGATCTTCTGGCGTCCTACGAGACGGCCCTTTTCATCGGGACGGATGAACCCGTAACGTTTTTCGGCTATGAAGGCTTTTCCAGCTATTTTATGAAATCTGAGGTAAAAAGACTCCGGATCGACACGGACCGTCAGGATGCCGCCCGGGCCTTGGAAGCATTGGCGGCGTTGCTTGATGCACCCTCCCGTGTTGCCGGGAGCCCATTCGCAGCCCCTTATCAAAAACCGACGTTGCCTGCGGGAAAGCTGACGCCGGAAAAAATATGTCTCACCGTGGCATCCCTGCAGCCGGAAAACGCCATCGTCGTCGACGAAGGTCTGACCTCGACGACTGCCTACTCGGAGCTGGGCGCCACTGTTGAACCTCATACGCTGCTCTACCTGACCGGAGGCACCATCGGCCAGGGCATGCCCTGCGCCACCGGTGCGGCCGTCGCCTGTCCCGACCGGACCGTGATCAACATCCAGGCCGACGGCTCCGGGATGTACACCCTGCAATCTTTGTGGACCCAGGCCCGGGAGGGTTTGAATGTCAAGACCCTCATCTGCGCCAACGGCAGCTACAACATTATCCGTGTTGAATTGAATCGAGCGGGTTATACTGCGCCGGGCGCCCCTGCCCTGTCCCTGATTGACCTGGGACATCCGAATCTGGATTGGGTGAGCTTGGGAAAAGGCATGGGGGTGCCGGGTATTGCCGTGGAAACGGCGGAAGATCTTGCCCGGGAGCTCAGAATCGCCCTGGTTGAACCCGGACCGCGCCTGATTGAAATGGTGCTTTAAAGCGCTGACCCCACCCAACAACATTCTCTACAGATTACAGGCATAGCCCCAGCAGGCAAAAAGCGCCAAGCCGAAGAGAATCCGGTACCAGGCAAAAATATGAAAGGTGTGCCCCGAGACAAAAGCCAGCAAGGCGCGAATCACGAAAAGGGAGACCACAAAAGAAACGATAAAACCGACCCCAAACAGGGGAACGTCGCTGACGGAAATCGCCTCGTGATGCGTAATCAGTTTGATCAGGGACGCCCCCAGCATCGCCGGCACGGCGAGAAAAAATGAAAACTCCGTTGCGGCCATCCGTGAAAGGCCCATCACCATCCCCCCCATAATCGTGGCCCCTGAACGCGAAATTCCCGGGAAAAGAATCGCCAGCACCTGAATCATTCCCACCCCGAAGGCCTTCTTCATGGGAATGGAGTCAACGCTCTCGACATCCGGCCGCCGGCACCATTTTTCCACCAGAAGGATTGCCACCCCTCCTGCAATCAGGGCCAGGGAAACGGGAACGGGTTTGAAGAAGTGGGACTCAATCCAATCCTCCGTGGGCAAACCGATGATTGCCGCCGGCAAAGTAGCGATCACAAGATTCATGATCAGTAACCGGGCCTGGGCATCATGTGGCCAGTTGAAAGCTATCGCAAGAAATTTCTTCCGGTAGAGCCAGACGACAGCCAGAATCGCCCCCAGTTGGATAAAAATAATGAAGGCGTTTTCCCTGGCGCCGGTAAATCCCAACCAATGCTGAAACAGAATCAGGTGGCCCGTCGAGGAAACGGGAATAAATTCTGTTGCCCCTTCGACAAGGCCGAGGATCACCGCATTCAGTAAAGACAAGAAATCCATGATGTCCTTTTTCTCTCCAACGGGTATGGGGGTTCTGCCCCGTCAATCCACCACCCAGTTCTTCTGGTAGACCTTGATCCGTTTGACGTCGAACGTCAGGTCCTCCTTGTGGGGAATGCGGATGACATAGGTTTTCCAATCCTTGTTTTCCAGCTTGTTCCCACGAATCCAGACGTTGAAATCCTTGAGCTGAGCGTAGGTAATGCCAAAGCCTCTGGCAAATTCGGCCCAATCCTCGATCGGTCCATTCACCGTCACCTCGGAGAAGCCGATGCTCGGATACAGGTGTTCCCGCTTGATATAGAAACCGTATTGCTGGGGATGCTTGAGAATCTCCTTGATCGCCAGAATACGGAAAATATAGCGGCTTGTTTCGTCGAAAATGAGCATATCAAAAAAGCTGCCGACCCGCTGCATGTTCTGTTCCGAGGTGATGCGCTCCATGCCGGCGTTGTAGGAGGCCGCGACGGTCGCCCAGTCGCCGAATCTGTCGTAAGCATCTTTCAGATAACGGCAGGCCGCCACAGTGGCTTTTTCGATGTGGTAACGCTCATCGATACCATCGGAAATTTCCAGTCCGTACTGCTTGGCTGTTTCAGGCATGAACTGCCAGATACCCGCCGCCTTGGCCGATGAGAAAGCCCGGGTGTTGAAATTGCTTTCCACCAGGGCCAGGTATTTGAAGTCATCGGGGATGCCATTTTCTTTCAGGATCGGTTCGATAACAGGGAAATAGAGATTGGCCCGTTTGATCGTCACAATGGTCGAAGCATAGGCGTAGGTGAATGCCATCTGCTCACGGTCGAAACGTTCGCGCATGTCGTAGCGGTCCAGGAAAATCATGGTCCCGGCAAATTCAACCTTATCCGGGATGTCCAGGGAAACGGCAGGAATGGGCTCTCCTTTTTCCCGGCCGTGACTATCGACAGGTGGGTTAGCAAACAATAATAAAATGATGAAAGAGATGATAAAAAAACCCTTGCAGAAATGTCGGAAACAAACGGACATGATGCGCAATGACTCCTGACGATGGCGTGTTTTTGTTAAGACAGTCCTTCCGGGACGGCCTACCGGCGGTAAAACTGTCCGGCCAGCGGGACTATAAGCAGAGGGAGATGTCCATGTCAATGATGGAATTATGGTTCCATGAAGGGGCAGACCTCGGTGAATTATATTCGGAAACAGCGTGGTTTGCTGGTACAGTCGGCATCTTCGCTATATGAATCGCACAATATCGATGGCCGACTGAACGACATAAACCCGTTCATTGTTACCCTGCATATCAACCGGTACAATAAAAAAACCCAGTCGGCTGCGGTCATAACCCATGGTTGCCCCAACCATCTGCTCCCCATCCTTGAATACAACCTCAATCTTACGCCCTTGCGGCCGGTCAGCTTCCACAAACTTGCGCCGCTCGCGGTAATCCGGGTTTCCGGTAAAATCCCGGACAAAGAAAACGGCTTTCAAATCCTTAACCATAATCTTCAGGGGTTCCTGTCCTTCCGATATGTCAAGCGACTGCAGGTAAAATTGATCTTTATTGGGAAAGAAATTCAGGGTATACCCCTTGACAATCCGTCCATCAACATAGCGAACAACCACCTTCGCTGGATCCATATCACCCCCAAAATATTCGTCAATCCGCCGTTTTTGTTCTAAAACTCTGCGACCTTATTACCACATCTGGTAAAAATGACAACCTCGTATTGCCAGGAAAAGGTTAAGAATCCCTGTGATAAAAGACTTTTTTCAAAACGGCTTGACGCATAAGTTGCTCTTGATTCTTATGTATTATACGTTTCAGTGCCGTGTGCATGAGGAAAGTTTGCTAAACCGGTTTTCGGGTCGGGGTAAACCGTTTTCGATCTTCAGGTGCATCAGGTGCAAGTGTGTCGGCGACCGCTTTTGTGATGCGTTATAACCCGTTCTGCCAACGGTTGCAATCTGTTGCCCAGGCTTGACCCACTCGCCGTTCCGCACAACAATGGTACCGTTATGGGCATAATAGGTCAGGCTGTTGTCCCGTGGGTTGTAAATCCAGAGATAATGCCCGCCGCGCAGGCGGCTGTTTTTCTCCCAGGTATTTTTGACGGAAACGACCAGCCCGTATTCCATAGCGAGAACCGAAACCGGTTCGCCCGTTACGTCATCCCGGCTATCCTGATTACTGTCCCGAATAAAGAGGTCGTGTGCCGGATGGCCTCCGTGATTGTTCCCATCAAAGTAATCATATCCTAAAGCAATATAACCGCTGCCGTTTTTCCCGCCGATTGCCCCCGGTGCATATCCCCGCAGGGGGAACACACAACGGCCGGACACTGTGCGCGGTGGATCTGCTTTTTCGGTGAAAATTTTAAGATCCCTCATCACCGTTTTAAATCTGACCATAGCTTCGTTCTTATCGATGCGCCCGTTAAGGATTTGCGTGTTGAGGTTATGGAAGGCCTCACAGGGGCTGCACAGTAACTCGGGAAGATGGCCGCTTAAGGTTGCAGGCACCTGTGTCACGGGGGGCAGATCTATCGAAGCGGCGGTCGCAAGAAAGATGCTTATCAATGAGATAGTCAGGATCAGACCGGTCCCGGTCAATCCGCATTTGTTTGTCATCCACCGTTTCTTCATCGTACAAGTCTTGCCATAAATCAGGTGATTATTCCAGAATTCGATACCGCGTTTGTCTGAACCATGCTAAAAGCCAATGTCAGGCTCTGTTTAACAGGAATATTTCACCTGAGGAGTACCTATACATACATGGCTCGCTACCCGGCGTTAAAGGGACAAGGTCTTTGGCTGCTGATCTTTTTCTGGTTCCTTTGGTTCATGAACTTCAGCATCCGGACAATTTTCTCACCGCTCATGCCCCTCATTGAGGATGAATTTGCCATCCGGCACACCCAAGCCGGTGTTTTCTTCATATCCAACGCCCTTGGTTACGGTATCGCCATCCTTTCCAGCGGAACGCTGGCCGGGCGCTTCGGCTACAAGCGCGCCATTATGGTCTCCCTGTTTTTTTTGAGTAGTGCCCTGTTTTTAGTTTACTATGCAGACAGTTTTGCCTTTCTCTGCGTTCTGTCGCTTTTCCTCGGCCTGGCCTCCGGCATTTACCTGCCGTCGGTCATCCCCCTGATTACGCATTATTTTGAAATACACACCTGGGGAAAAGCCATCGCGATTCACGACTCCGCCGTATCCTTCAGTATTTTCGGCGCCCCGTTTATTGCACTTTTTTTTCTAAATTATATGCCGTGGAAGCATATATTCGTCGTGTTCGGCATCATCACCCTGGTGAATCTTGTCATTTTTTCACGCGCCGCCGACGAGTTGAAAATCAGTCGCTTACCGAGTGGAAACAGTCTGGTTTTGCTGCGGCAACCGGCGCTCTGGATCATCACCCTGATGTGGATCTTCTCTTCAGGAGCCAACCTGGGTATTTACTACATCACACCCCTTTATCTGATCAAGGAGCGCCATCTGGATCCGGTTTATGCCAATGAAATATTCGGCTTGTCAAGGATCGGCGGCATCTTTGTGGCCATTGCCGTGGGATTTGTCATTGACCGGTTCAGCCTGAAAAAAACGATGTTTGGGCTCGCCCTGACAACCGGCATACTCACCCTCTTTCTCGCCTTTACCCAGGGCCGTGTTCTGGAAATCTTTCTCTTTCTCCAGGCGGCGGCCGGATTCGGATTTTTCCCCGTGGGATTGGTCGCCATTGCCAGAATATTCCCGGAAAACCTGCGCAGTCCGGCAACAGGCTACATTGTCACCATGGGGGTCTTTTTCGGTCTGGGAATCATACCGTACCTGCTGGGCTTGGCAGGCGATTACCTGAGCTTCGGTTGGGGCATAGCGATCGTGGGCCTCCTGGTGATTGCCGCCAGTGGGTTAACGCATTACCTGAAGGACATTGCGTAAAGTCCTCCTTCTCAAACCATTTCGGCCAGTTCAAGAATAAGCTCTTCCGTGTCGAGCCAGCCCAGGCAGGGGTCGGTAATGGATTTGCCGTAAATTTTTCCCCGGGACGACTGGGCGCCTTCTTCAATAAAACTCTCAATCATCATTCCACAGATCATCCCCCTTAACACCCCGGAATGTTGCCTGCTCTGCATGATCTCTTTGGCAATGCGGGGTTGTTCGGAAAAGTGCTTATTGGAATTGGCGTGGTTGGTGTCCACGACAATGGACGGATGCGCCAAGTCCCGTTTCAGGTAAGCCTCGGCGAAGGCGATCAGGTCCTCGTAGTGGTAATTGGGTACGGCCAGCCCCAGGTGATTGACCGACCCGCGCAAAACGGCATGGGTCAGAGGAATTCCCGAGGTTTTAACCTCCCAGCGATTGTAAATAAAAGTATGTGGTGTCTGGGAGGCCTGGATCGAATTCAGGGTCACCTGGATATCGCCCGATGTCGGATTTTTCATCCCCACAGGCACATCGAGACCACTGCAGGTGAGACGATGGGCCTGGTTTTCAACGGACCGCGCACCCACGGCCACATAACTCAGCACATCTTCCAGATAAGGATAATTGCCGGGGTAGAGCATTTCGTCCGCCGCCGGCAGTTGGGATTCGCGCAAAGCCCGGATGTGCATCTTCCGGATTGCCTGGATGCCCCTGACCATGTTCGGCGCTTCCTGAGGATCAGGTTGGTGCGCCATGCCTTTGTAGCCACTGCCGGTCGTCCGGGGTTTGTTTGTGTAAATGCGTGGAATAATGACGATCTTGTCCCTGACCAGTTCTTGTACCCTGGCCAGGCGGCTGATATAATCGCAGACGGCGTCTTCATCATGTGCCGAACAGGGTCCGATGATCAGGAGAAACTTGCCGCTTTTCTTGGTAAAAACATCCTTGATCTCCTGGTCCCTCCTGGTCTTGATCTCTTCCAAATCCTTATCCAACGGCATATCCGCCAGGATTTCTGCCGGCATGGGAATTTCCTGTACATAGACAAAACTCATTCGCTGATCCTCCCCCCAAGTTTTCATCTCACCCGAACCGCCGCCCCTGTCTCGAACCGGAAAATCAAAGGTTCTTAACTGAGGGGCTGCCACGACCTGGGCTGATTTCGGCGCCATATTAGCAGAGAAAGGCGCTTTGTGCATGTCCTTTGTGGCTCTTCGAACAACGGTGAGTTAATCATCATGATCTTCCAAATCCCCATAGATTTTCCCTTTTTGTTTTCCCTTTCATATTGACATAAATTAGCGCTTCTCCTATATTTTCTCCCAACGCACACAACTTATTATCCTTGCACGAACCGTCAAGATCAAAAAGGAGGTTCCCTTGGGAATTGAAAACCGGATCAACGAACGCCTCGCCCGGGACGAAATGATCTGCCTGGTGACGGTCATTGAATCCCCGCGAACTGACCTGCCCCCCGGCTCCAAGACGATCATCCTGCACAACGGCGAGATGGAGGGGCCCCTCGGGCAGACCGAACTGGCCAATGGCATCCGCGCCCAGGCTTTTCTCGCCTTCCGGGACCGTAAGAAAACGCTCCAGGACTACCCAGGCGACATCCGCATTTTCTTCGATATTATCATGACCGATGTTAAGCTCGTCGTCTGCGGGGCCGGCCACATTGCCGTTCCCCTGGCCAAATTTGCCCGGGACGCCGGTTTTTATGTTGTCGTGATCGACGATCGGCCCGATTTCGCCCACCCGTCACGCTTTCCCGGCTGTAAGGTGATCGCCGAGGACTTCATTCCGACCCTGCGGCAGATGCCCGTCAGTCCCACCACCTACTGTGTGGTCGTCACCCGGGGCCACGAGCATGACGCGGAATGTCTGCATGAGATCCTGCGGAAAGAAAATGACGCCGCCTACGTCGGGTTGATCGGCAGTAAGCGGCGGGTACGCTTTGTGGTCGAGATGCTCTCCCGTCAGGGGATCCGTCAAGAACGTCTGGACAGTCTTTTCACGCCAATCGGTCTTCCTATCGGGGCGGAATCCCCTGAGGAAATCGCCGTTTCGATTTTAAGTGAATTAATCTGCGTCCGCAAAAAAGGCCCGGAACAGGCTCGCATCCTCCGCCGGGCGGCAGGAGTAGGCTTATGACCGACCGCGAAATCTTTGAGAAATTAGAGGAGCTGACGGAAGCCGGCACCCCCGTTTGTCTTGCCACGATCATCGAAGCCAAGGGCTCGACGCCCCGGGAAGTCGGGGCCAAGATGCTGATCTTTGCCGACGGTTCAACCTATGGTTCCGTCGGAGGTGGTTGCGGCGAAAACCAGGTGCGAAGCGCCGCCTACCGCTGTCTTTTGACGGAAAAGAGGCCCGAGGTGATCGAAGTCGATCTGACGGATGATCTGGGGACAAAGGGGGGCGATGTCTGCGGCGGCAAGATGAAAATCTTCGTCGAACCATACTTTTAAAGACATCCAACGGTCTTTCCGTAGCCCCTGCGTTAGATCCGATTTGTTGAACCACTCAGGTCGGCAGCACCGCCTTGCCGGCGCTCCCCAGGACATGCACAATTTTATGCCGGTAGAGCGCCACCAAGGCCTCCCGACCGGCCCCCAGGTATTTCCGGGGGTCGAATTCCTCAGGATGTTCGGCCAAGACCTTGCGGATTGCTGCCGTTAAGGCCAGGCGTCCGTCCGAATCGATGTTGATCTTGCAGACGGCGGACTTTGCCGCCCGCCGCAGTTGATCTTCCGGAATGCCCGCCGTGTCTTCCAGTTTTCCCCCGTAACGGTTTATTTCCGTGACAATATCACGGGGTACGGAAGATGCCCCATGCAACACAATGGGAAAGCCCGGGATCCGCCTTTCGACTTCTTCTAAGATATCGAATCGCAACGGCGGAACCTCGTCTCCTGCCTTGACCTTGAATTTATAGGCCCCGTGGGACGTTCCGATGGAAATCGCCAGGGAATCGACGCCGGTCCGTCCGACGAAGTCCTCTACCTCTTCGGGGCGGGTGTAATGACTCTTTTCTGCGGCGACTTCGTCCTCGATCCCCGCCAGAACCCCCAGTTCACCCTCCACCGTCACATCATGATCGTGGGCAAACATTACCACCTGTTTCGTCAGGTTGATGTTGTCTTCGCAGGTCAGATGGGATCCGTCGATCATGACGGAAGAAAAACCCGTTTCGATGCAGGAACGGGCCAAATCGAAGGAGTCGCCATGATCCAGGTGCAGGACCATGGGGATGGCGCATCCCATTTCCCGAGCTACGTCCACGGCGCCTTTCGCCAGGTGCTGCAGCAGGGTCTGATTCGCGTATTGGCGCGCACCTTTGGAGACCTGCAGGATAACGGGTGATCGGGTTTCGACAGCGGCTGTCACAATCGCCTGCAGCTGTTCAAGATTATTGAAATTAAACGCGGGGATGGCATATTGCCCTGCCATAGCCTGACGAAATAATTCTCGCGTATTCACCAGACCCAGTTCCTTATAATGTACCATGAATCCCCTCCATCCTCAGAATTGCCCCTCGGACCGACTGACGGCGAGCGGCGGTAAGATGCAGACTTGAAAGAAAAGATGACCTGTTTCTGCAGATAAAAAGCTGCCAGCCCACAGGCTGAAAACATAGCGGGATCAATCTCTTATAATTTCGGTCACCCGTCAAGTAAAATAGAGCACAGGTTCCAAGCTTCGACATTCCATGGAATCAAAGTAAAGTCCGGCATGGGGACGATAAAAAATGTCCAAATTCTTAAAAAAGCTGATGACATTTTTCTTATTATCATATATGGAAACCTCAAATTGAAGCAATCAAGCCTTCCGCTCTCAATCTGCCCGGGGAATAAAGGGAAGTTGTGAACCATGCGAAAAATTTCCGTCGATAAGCTCGAAGCGGGGATGGTCTTGGCCAAACCCCTGTTACGAGGAACCATGGTAATCCTGGGGGAGGGAACGGCGCTTACAGAAGCTTGGATTTCCCGTATCGAAGATATGGAAATCGACAGTGTGTTTATTGAGGGAGCAGCCGAACAGGCCATCCCTCAGGAAGAAGCACTGGCGCAACTTGACAGACGTTTTCAACACGTCCTGGATCAGCCCCATATGATGGCCCTGAAAAAGATCGTCAAGGAGCATATTGAAGGTCTCTATGGCGGATAATCTCGAACTGCAGCGCATGCGGGCCAAAGTTGAAGCGATCAATGCCCTGCCCACCGTCCCTTCCAATCTCAGGAAGATTTCCGTCATGCTGGAAAAGCCCCGTCTGACGATGGATGAAATCGCCCGGTTTGTTGCCAATGACCCGGCATTGACTACCAAGGTCCTCCGGATGGTCAATTCCGCCGCTTATGGTTTCCCGGGGAGGATTTCCTCTGTCTCCCATGCAATCATGCTGCTGGGTTTGAATGTGATCCGGGGGCTCTTAATCGGCATTTCCGTTTTCGATCTCATGCAAAAGAATATGGCCGGTCTCTGGGAGCATTCCTGCGCATGCGCCGTCGCGGCACGCTGCATCGCCCAGCAGAAAAAAATGAAGGAACCGGAGGAGGTTTCCATCTGCGGGCTCCTGCACGATATCGGCAAGGCCATCGTCATGCTCCAGTTCCCCTCGGAATATGAACAGGCCCTCCGGGAAGCGAAGGAAAAAGATATCAGCCTCTTTGAAGCGGAAAAGAAATATTTGGCCGCCACCCATGCCGATGTCGGTCTCTGGCTGGCCCAGAAATGGCGTTTCCCCGCCAATCTTGTGGAGGCAATCGGCTATCATCATCGGCCGCAGTTGGCCACTCAGGCCCCCCTCGAAACAGCCATCGTCCATATTTCTGACAGTTTTGTCCGCGCCAAGGGTGTCGGATTTGCCGGCGATCCCTTCGTTTCAACCATTCACCCTGCGACGTGGCAGATGCTGCAGCTCTCCGACGACGAAATCCGGGATATCCTCACCCAGATAGACGAATCCACCTCTGCCGCCGGAGAAGAAACGTGATGTCTTCCACCATCCTCGTCATCTCCGGTTCTCTGCCAACAGTGAATACGTTGACGAAGAGCCTGGACGAAATGGGGTATGTGACGGTCTTCAATCACTTCAGTTCTACCTTTGACTTCGTGTATAATGAAATCCCCCTGTTAATGATCGTGGATTTATTTGAAGAACCGGAAACGATCCCCCTGTTGAATTCATTTAAGGAGGATCCGCTGTTTGCCGGGGTGCCCGTCCTGGCTATTCTGGATGATGAACACACAGCGATGGATTGGGAAACGGTTCACGCCGACGATTACATCCGGCGTCGGTTTATCGAACACGATATTTTAATGAAGGTCCAACTTTGCATTCTCCGTTCCAAACGGGTTGTCGAGGTGAATCCCCTGACGCGATTGCCGGGCAATATCGCCATCAACCGCCAGATTCAAAGCCGGATCGATAATCAAACCACCTTCGCCCTGGCCTATGTCGATCTTGACCATTTCAAGCCTTTCAACGATAAATACGGATTCAGCCGCGGCGATGATGTACTCAAAATAACCGGCCGCCTGATTCTGAATATCGTTAAGGGCAATTATTCACACAGCAGCTTTGTCGGTCACATCGGCGGCGATGATTTCATTTTCATCACCGAACCGGCCATTATGGAAGATGTCTGCCGGGATCTGATCGGCGCGTTCGACCATATTATCCCTACCTTTTATGATCAGGATGACCGGCAGTCGGGCTTTATACAGTCCAAGGACCGGGAAGGACATGTGAAACTATTTCCCTTTTTGTCAATTACGATCGGTGTCGTCTACGTTAACGGCCTGCATTTCACCCATTACGGGGAAGTTACCGAAATTGCATCGGAAATGAAGCAATACGCAAAAAAACATGCGGGAAGCTGTTATAAAATCAATCGCCGTTCCTATGATCCCGAAAAAAGGAGAAACCGGCAACCGCGGGAGCAATAGCGCATACCCCTCTGCGCATGATTCCATCTGCGGCTTGCGTAAAGCACCTCCCACCCCCAATTACTAAAATTCCATCAGATATCGACCTTCCGTGTTCAGCCATCTTTTATGCCGGTCATATTCGGGGCAATGGATCCGCACGAACGACCA
>ERZ795054.2682-NODE-2682-length-14723-cov-13.442528_pt1 | contig 14723 bp, 7 predicted proteins | sample MGYA00375138_ERZ795054 | MGnify/ENA primary metagenome ERZ795054 (study PRJEB30183, sample SAMN05720215) | anaerobic digester metagenome | isolation source: active sludge of municipal wastewater-treating anaerobic digesters | place: USA | collected 2014-12-23 ...
CCGAACGGGCCGCAGCTCACAGGCCATATCAACTGTGAACCTGTCACTCTATTGTTGCTGGAACGGTGTCCAAGATTCTGGTTCACAATTTCGCGTACAAGGCCCGTAGAACCTCCAAGGCTTGGCTGCAGGAAGTCGTGGAGAAGAAGAAGGACCGAAGCCACCGGATGAATTCCACGCTGCACTGGGTGCAACGCTGGAGGGCCTCCACCAACCAAGGCAGCTTCTGCCCTTTGTCCTGGAGTTGCGCCTTCACTTGGCCCAGCCGCTTTTGCCGCCGACGATCCTCGGCTGCGTTCTGCACTTCCAAGGCAACCAACACCGCCGCATCGAACAACCGCAGCAGGTTGTGCATCAGACAGAGCAACTGCGCCTGAATCGTTTTGGCTGTCGCCCCGGTGGCCCAGGCCTTTTTTTCGGCCAGCTTGTTCTTAAATTCATCAAACACCTTCTCGATGTCCCACCGCAGCCGATACAGATGGGCGATGATCCCTGGAGGCAGCGTCAGTTCATTGGTGAGAAATCCGAATATCTCCCCGCCCACCGGATCACGATAGGTCACTGGCCGCACCATCACCCCCTGAGAGGTGCTGACCAGTTCATCGGCCAGGACCCCTTGGTTGACCGGGGCCTGGGGATCGAAAGGCTCAACGCCAATCACTCCCAGCTTCATGTTCTCCTTGGCGCAGCTCAAACAGTAAATGCCCGCCGATCGATGGCTGTAAGCTCCCAGTTGCGGCGCGCGGCGGAGCAGGCGCCCTGCCTGCAAAAGATTGTGAACAACCATCCCTTGACTTGAGTGCGCTGGGATCCAGTGTTCTGCCTGAACAAAAGGCAGACACATGCATATTCCGGAGCATTTCATGCGGGGAGCGATTCGGTGGGGCGGCGGGCTGTTGGCGGGATTGCTGGTGGCGGCAGCGGCGCTTGAAACGCGATCGGCGCGGCCGATCGCCGAGGGCGTCCAGCTGCGGCTGAGCACGGAGGAGATCGAGCCAACAACGACATTCGAGCTCCGGTTCGATGAGCCGGTGGCGGCCGCTTCGGACGCGGGCTTGCCCGCCCGCGAGTCCCCGCTGGCCATCGAGCCGCCGCTGAGCGGGCAGTTCGTATGGCTGAGCTCACGAAGCGGGGCATTCACGCCAACCGAGCCGCCGCGCCTGGATCAGGAGTATCAGTTCCGGCTGCGGCGGGGCCTGCGGGGGGCCGGAGGCGAACCGGTCTCCGCCCGGCTCGACCAGCGCCGGCGGACACCCCCGTTCGGCATCACGGCCCATTCCCCGAGACGGTTTGACACGAACGATCTGCCGGCTCGCCCCCAGGTGCAGCTCGAGTTCAACGCCGACCTGTCGGCCTCCGCGGCCCGTCCGTTCATCTTTTTTCTCAGCGACCAGGGGGTGCGGATCGAGGCTCAAGTCCGGCCGTCGACGTGGATGGAGTATTTCGAGCGCTCCTACGATCCGACCGAGTACGTATCGCCACTGACTTGGCGGCAGCGGTTCAACACGCTTCATCCGGCGCCCGAAGCCGCGCGGTCGGAGATCGACATCCGTCTGACGCCGGCCGCCCCCGAATCTCCCGCGGTGGGCAATCGTTTGACCGTGACCCCAGAGCATCCCTTGGCACCCGGCGGGCGCTGGGTGCTGCATGTGGGCCGAGGCCTCCCCGCGGCCGAAGACGGGCTGGTGCTGCGCGAGCCGCGCCGGATCTTCCTGGGCGCGGTGAGGCCGTTCGAGCTCGAGTCGATGGCGTGCCGCCACGAGATGGACCAAGGCCGATGGATCCAGATCCGGTTCACCCGGCCGCTATCCTCGGAGCTCGACTCGACCAACATTGCCGAGTGGATCGATGTCCAGCCTGCGCCCGCGGGCCTGAAGATGGAAGTGGGCGGGCGGCAAATCGCCCTCCAGGGCGCCTTCGGCCTGGGCATCGAGTACGCGGTGATCTTTCGGGCCGGGCTGCCGGGCGCGGACGGGTTCGCTCTCACGGACGAGTCGCGGAGCACGGTCGCATTCGAGCCGCTCGAGCCGCGCCTTTTCTTTCCCGCGTTTGCGGCCGATCAATCGAGCGGAGGACGGCGCCAGTTTGAGTGGCTGGCCCTTAACACCGGCCAGGTCCGCGTGCGCGCCAAGGTGATGGAGCCGGAAAACATCGTTCATGCGCTGCGGGGCTATCGCAGCTATCTCCACGCGGAGCGCCGGCCGCGCGATTCCAGCCCATTCCAGGAGGTGGATTACAACGTGGTGCCGGGGCGGACTGTGTGGGATCGCGTCCAGACCGTGAAGGGGAAGATTGACGAATCCCAGCACATGTCGCTCGCATGGGACGAGGTATTGGGGGGTCGGAGCAACGCCGTGGTGTTCCTGGAAGCCAGGGCCGCCACGGGGGGGGAGCGGGATCCGAGAGGGGTGGGTGTGCAATCGCTGGTCCAGCTCACCGACTGGGGGATGGCATGGAAACGCGCAGGGCGAGGCCTCTGGATCTGGCTGTTTTCCTACACCACCGGCGAGCCCGTGCGAGACGCGCGGATCCGGTTGGTCAGCGACGAGAACGAGCCGCTGGCCGAGACGCGGACGGACGCCCAGGGGATGGGGCAAGTGCCGTGGCCTGAGGAAGGACGCTGGCTGCTGGCCCAGAAAGGGGATGACCTGCGAGCTGTCGAGCTGACGAGGTGGAAGGACGATTTGCCCGTCTACCGGTTCGACATCGACCGGGGCTGGGGAGATCCCGGCCTCGAGCGCCTCCAGGTGCTCCTGTTCAGCGACCGGCCGGTGTATCGGCCGGGAGAGACCGTGCGGCTCAAGGCCGTGGCGCGGCAGTGGACCGGGCAGGCATGGGAGATCCCCGCGGAGCTGAAGGGTCGGCTGCAGGGCGGTGACGCCCGCGGCCGCGAGTTTCTGTCGACGAACGTGGCGCTGTCGGCGCTGGGCTCGATCGACCTTTCGATCCCGCTGCCGGCGGCCCCGCGGGGCATGTACGCGCTGGATCTGTCCCTGGGCAGCGAACGCCATTTCTACCATCATTTCCGGGTCGAAGAATACCAGCCCAACGCGTTCGAGGTGGGCCTCGAAACGCGCCCCAGCTACGCCGCCGGGGAGCGCCTCGAGTTCCCCATCCGGCCCGCCTATTATTCAGGCGCCCGCCTGTCCCGGGCGCGCGTACGATGGCTGGCCGAGGTTTCCGAATCGTCCTTTGCGCCGGCCGGCCTGGGAGATTACTGGTTTGGAAACCAGGACAGTCAGTGGGGGTCGAGCCAGGAAGACCAACCGGCGGCGAGCACATGGCATGGCGAGCTGACCTGCCTGGGCCCAACCAATTGCGCGATCCGGCCGGAAATGGACACCGTCTCGGGGCCTCCGGGTCCGAAGACGGTCGGTCTGCTGGTCGAGGTCACCGATCTCAACCAGCAAACGGTCGCGCAGCGGGCGCAGTTCGTGCGACACAGCTCCGATTTCTACCTGGGCATCCGGCGGCTTCCGAACGTGGTGGCAGCCGGACGCCCCCAGGCGTTTGAGCTTGTCGCGGTCAACGCGGACGGCCTGCCCCGGCCCGAGATCGTCCCCGCCCGGATCCGGGTGCATCGGATCGAGTGGAAGAGCGTTCGCGTCGAGGGCACCGGCTCGCAGATCACCTACGAGAACGAGCGCGAGCTCGAACCGGTGGCCGAACTGGAATCGCGGACACTGCTTCTGGAGCGGCGGGGAGCCAGGTGGATCCATCGGGCGAGCGACGCCGGCGGCCGCACGAACGCCTCAGCCGCCCTGTTCACCCCGGCCCAAGCGGGGGATTACCTGGCCGAGGCGACTGCCATCGATCCGGCCGGGCGGGCCGTCCGAACCGCCGTCGAGTTCAGCGTGGGCGGACCGGATGAGCTGGCATGGGATTACGAGAACGAGGTCCAGATCGAGCTGCTGCCCGACCAGGCACGGTATCGGCCGGGGCAGACCGCAACGATCCTGGTGAAGACCCCTTTGGCCGGGCAGGCCTTGGTGACGGTCGAACGCGAGGCGGTCCGGCGTTCCTGGGTGGCAAGGCTCGATGGCAACGCGCCGACAGTCCAGGTGCCCATCCTCGAAGGCGACGCCCCCAACGTGTATGTGTCGGTCCTGATCCTGCGCGGGTCCGACGACAGCCCGCGGCAGTATCCGATGCCGGAGTACCGACTGGGGTATTGCTCGCTCGAGGTGGAATCTCCGGGCTCGAAGCTGCGGCTCGATGTGGCCTCGGCCCGGCCGGAATACCGTCCGGGCGATTCGGTCGAGCTGGCGGCGACCGTTCTGGATGGGGCCGACCGTCGGCCGGTGGCGGGCGCCGAGGTGACGCTGTTCGCGGTGGATGAAGGCGTGCTGAGCCTGATGGGCTATGACGTGCCGGATCCCCACGCCTTCTTCATGGCGCCGCGGCCCCTGTTTGTCGAATCGGCATCCACGCTGCCCAATCTGCTGGCGGAGGATCCGGCGGCCCTGTCGTTCGGGAACAAGGGGTATCGGTTCGGCGCCGGAGGCGGTCTGGAGAACGTCCGCAAGCTGTTTCTGGCCTGCGCGTTCTGGCAAGGCGCATTGCGCACCGACGAGCACGGGCGCGTAACGGCCCGGTTCAAGGCGCCCGACAGCCTCACCGAATACCGGATCATGGCGGTCGCACACACCGCGCGCAGCCAGTTCGGATCCGGCGAATCGCGCTTTCGCGTCAACAAGCCGCTCATGATCGAGCCGTTTCTACCCCAGTTCGGGCGGGTGGGCGACCGATGGACGGCTCGGGCCACGGTGCGGAACCAATCCGACCAACCGCGGCGGGTCCGGATCGAGCTCGAGCTCGACGATCAGGCTGCCCGCATCGACGGGACGGATCCGCGCACGATCGATCTGGCGCCGCGCACGAGCCGGCCGGTCGAATTCCAGGTGGAGCTGGCGGGGATCGGCATGTCTCGCTGGATCTGGCGGGCGACGGAGGTCGATCCCGGCGGCGCGGGGGCGGCCGACGCCGTGGAATCGAAGCTGACCGTGCATTGGCCGACGCCGCTGCTGACCGAGGTCCTGTGGGCCGAGCCAGGCGGGCCGGCGACCAACCTGCTGGCCGAGGCGAACCCGCAATTGCTCGAGGGCAACGGAGAGCTGCGGATCGAGGTGGCCAACTCGCGCCTGGCAAGGGTGGCGATGGCTGCCGAGCATTTGCTTTACTATCCGTATGGCTGCGTCGAGCAGACCGCCTCGAGCCTGATCCCGTGGCTGGCGCTGCGGGATCGGCTGGCGCTGTTCCCGGCCTGGCAGGTCACCCGGGAACAAGCGCAGCAAGCCATCGCCCAGGGAGTCCAGAAGCTCCTGGCCATGCAGTCAGAGTCAGGCGGGCTCAGCTATTGGCCGGGGAACAACAGCCCGATGCTGTGGGCGAGCGCGTATGGCGGGCTGGCCCTGGTCCTGGCGGATGCCGCGGGCGCCGGCGGTCCTGCGGCCAGCCAGAGGGCGCTCATGGATTACCTGCGCGCGAGCCTGCGGGGCGCGTCCGACCTGCGGGAGCCGGGCGAGCTGGCGGATTGCTGCCTGGTGCTGTTCGTCCTGGCGCGTGCAAAGGAGCCCGAGCGGTCCTATCACGAGCTGATGTATCGCCGCCGCGACAGCCTGTCGCGCACCGGCCGCGCATGGCTCGCCTATGCGATCGCGGAATCGGGCGGCCCGGCGGAGCTGGTCGAGGACCTGCTGGTGGCGGCGGCGCCAAAGCCGGTCGCGGACGATAGCTGGTTCGGCGGCCGGGCGCGAGAGGTGGCGGTGCAGCTGCTCGCGTGGAGCCGGTTCCGGCCCGAGGACCCGCGGGCGGAAGCGCTGCTGCGGGAGCTGTTCGAGGCGCAGCGCGGCGGCCACTGGATGACCACCCAGGGGAACGCGTGGTCGTTGCTGGCGCTGACCGACTATCTGGGGCGGCAGGAGCGAGGCCCGCGGCAGCTATCGGTTGAGCTGCGCTGGGGAGGCCGGAAATGGGACGTCCGGCTCCCCGGCCACCCGATGGCATGGGCCACCAACCTCACCTATCGGGGCGGGAAAGATCCCCAGGCCTTCACCGCTCAGCCGATCGATGGCCCCGCCCCGCTGGTCATGACGCGGCTCGAGATGCGGCCCTCGTTTGTCGATCTCCCGCGCCAGGACCACGGCCTCAGCCTCCAGCGCCAATACGCCGTGCTCGACGACGAAAACCGGCCCGGGGATTCCAGCCGGTTGCGCGTCGGCGATCGCATCCTGGTCACGCTGCAGCTCGAATCGACCAAGCCCGCCCATTTTGTGGCCATCGACGATCCGCTGCCCGCGATCTTCGAGCCGATTCGGGCCGGCTTCCGATCGCAAGCGACCGGGGCCGAGAGCCTGACCTACACGGGCTGGTGGAGCGATTTCCAGGAGATGCGGGCCGACCGCGTGCTGTTCTTCCGGGATCATCTCCCGGCCGGAACCCACACGATTCGCTACCTGGCTCGGGTATACGCCGCGGGCGCGGTGACAGCGCCGGCGGGGCAGGTGCAGGAGATGTATCATCCCGAGCGCAACGGCCTGACGGGGACCCGAAAGATCACCAGCGAGGCGCTCTTCAGCCCCTGACCCCATGAATCCGCCACCGGGAGGGCTCTTTCCATGAAATGGAGGGCGATGCGCGATCGTCGGACCGGGCGAAGGCGCCGTTGGACGGTCGTGGCCGCGATCGGCTTGGCGCTGCCGCTGGCGGGGTGGCTCCTCTCGAGCTGGGCGCTCCGGTGGGTGCCCCTGCCCGAGGGCCTGCTCCACCCGCCTCCGCCCGCGCTGGAGCTGGCCGACCGCCAGGGCCGGCCGTTGCGGCGCGTCCCCAGCCCGGCCGGCTACGTGGGAGACCGCCTCGGGCTGGCATCGATCTCCGATCATCTGGTCGAAGCGACGCTGGCGGCCGAAGACCGCCGGTTCTGGCGGCACGGCGGCGTGGATTGGCGGGCGACGGCTCGCGCCGCGTTTCAGTGGGCGCGCTATCGCCGCGTGATCTCGGGCGGCTCAACCGTGTCGCAGCAGGTGATCAAGCTGGCACAGCCGCGCCCGCGGACCCTATGGACCAAAGCGCGCGAGGCGGTCCAGGCCTGGCGCCTCGAACAGGTCTGGACCAAGGAACGCATCCTCGTCGAGTACCTCAACCGGCTCGATTACGGGCATCGGCGGATCGGCTGCCACGCTGCAGCCGCCTTCTACTTCGGCAAGCCGGTCGGAGATTTAAGCCTCGCCGAGGCGGCGCTCCTGGCAGGACTGCCCCAGGCCCCCGCACGGCTCGATCCGCACCGGCATTTCGACCGCGCACGAAAACGGCAAGAATGGATCTTGGGACGAATGTGCGTCAACGGGCAGATCCCGGCTGCGTCCTGGCAGCGGGCCCTGCTTGAGCCGATCCGGCTGGCCCCGCCGGTCTCGGAGTTCCGGGCGCCGCATTTTGCCGACCTGGTGTTGCGGCAGCCGGACGCCGCGCTGGCAGCAGCTGGTCCCGGGCCCGTCCAGACCACGCTGGACATCGACCTCAACGAGGCCGTCGAGCGGATGGTGCGGGATCAAGTCCTGCGATTGCGGGAGCATCGGGTCCGGAACGGCGCTGCGGTCGTGATCGAGAACGCCAGCGGGAGCGTGCGGGCGCTGGTGGGCTCGGAGGATTATTTCGAGCCGAAGGCGGGGCAGGTCAACGGCGCGTGGGCGCCCCGCTCCGCCGGGTCCGCCTTCAAGCCGTTCACCTACGCGATGGCCTTCGAGCGGGATCTCCATCCGGCGACGATCGTGGGCGATCTGCCGATCGAGTACCCGGCTGCGACGGGTGCGTTCGTTCCGGAGAACTATGACCGGCGCTTTCACGGTCCGCTGCGGATGCGGCTGGCTCTGGCCAATTCATTCAACGTCCCGGCGGTCAAGGTGCTCGATGCGATCGGCGGCCCATCGGTGCTGCATCGGTGTCTGTCCATGTGCGGTTTGACGACGCTGGCGCGGCCAGCGGGGGATTACGGCCTGGGCCTGACCATCGGCAACGCCGAGGCGCGGCTCCTCGAGCTGGCCAATGCATACGCCTGCCTGGCGCGGCTGGGCGTCTATCGTCCCTGCCGGCTCGTCCAGAGCCGCCCGGACCGGCCGGCAACCGCCGATGGCCCCGCGGACGGCGCCCGTATGATCTCGCGCGCCGCGGCCTATCTGGTCGCCGATATTTTGAGCGATCCCCAGGCGCGAACCCTGGCCTTTGGGGTCGATTCGAGCCTGCGATTCGATTTCCCCGTCGCCTGCAAGACCGGCACCAGCTCCGGATTCCGGGACAACTGGGCCGTGGGCTACACCCCGGAGTTCACGGTCGGCGTCTGGGTCGGCAACTTTGATGGATCAGCCATGAACGGCGTGTCCGGAGTGGACGGCGCGGCTCCGATTCTCCACGAGGTGTTCGACCACCTGCACGAGCGCTACGGCACCACTTGGTATGCGCGTCCGGCCGAGATCGTAACGGCACGGATCCATCCGTTGACAGGCCGGCGCATTCCCGACGGCCGGCCTGAGGGGATCACCGAGATCTTTCGCGCGGATTGCCTGCCGGCAGCCGAGGATGCCACCGGCTGCGACCAGGAAGGGCGGATTCGATTGCCGATCGATTACCGGGTGTGGTTCGAATCCGAACCGCACGGCTGGCACGAGCGCGCCGTCATCGATCCCGCCCTCGCCGCGGAGCGATTGGGCGGGTGGACGACAGAGATGCCGGCAGCCACCGAAACCGCGCCCGCCTCGGCGGGCTCCCCGGTCCGGATTCTCTCGCCGGCGCCGGGCATGGTGTTCTATCTGGATCCGGACCTGCCGGAGCGCGGGGGCCGGCTGCGGCTGAAGGCGGCCGGGCCGCCCGGCCTCGAATGGCACAGCGGCACGCTGGTGTTCCGCAGGGAGCACGACCGGGATTACGCGCTGCTGATACCCGGCCGGCACGAGATCATCCTGCGCGATCCGCAGCGCGGTGGCGAAGCCCGGACCTGGATCGAGGTGCGATCGCTGTAAACGCCTGGCGTCAGGCGATCCGCTGGCTGACCCGGAGCGATTTGTTGAGGAGCTCGTGGGCAAGCCGGATCATCTCCTGGATCTGATAGGCAAGCTCGCCGCTGTTGAAATAGTCGCCCTTCTCCTCGTAGCGGATGCCGAGCTTCTTGATCTGAAGCAGGCGCTGGCTGATCTCGCGAATCTGCTTGTTGCCCGGCCACTTGATCGGGGTGTGATTGGATTCGGGCGTTTCCGCTTGCGGAGCCATTTCCACAACCTTCTTGGCCTTGGTCAGCTTCGCCTTGGCCGCGATCTCATGAATCTTTTTCACCATGATCATGTCGCTGTCGCTGAAATCATGGCCGCACGATCGTCCCTTGCCCGCCTTTGGATGGCGTGCCGGCGACCGCGCCCCGACCGTTTCGGCATCCCGAATCATACGCTTCTTCTCCATGAACCTGTGACCCCATCCGCCCATGAACCGCTCCCCCGCCCATTGTTCCAAGGATTGGACGCTCGGGATCGCGTCGTGTTCAACAGGGCGATGAAAATGCGACGCTCCGGCTCCTCGGCAAGGGTCCACCCCACTCTCTCAAACGGCCACCAATCAGATAATATATCTGTTTTGACAGATAAGTCAAACCTTTCTTCTGTCAAAATCGAGGAGGCGGACGGGCGCAGGGCCAAAGCGAAGCTACCGCAGCTCCTGAATGGCTCGGGCCACTCGATCGCGGTGCTGCTCGATTGGCGCGCCGTCGCCGGCGAACTCCGTCAGGCTTCGCGTGATGCTGCCGGGCACCTCGAGCAGGCCAGCCAGCCGCTGGTAGGCGGCCTCGGGCAGGGCCGGACCGCGGTCGTTCAGGCGCCGGCGCAGGATGCAGAGATACTCGTAGTCCTCGATGCCGTCGCGGAGGTGCTCCCAGCGGATGGAATCCACGGGGCCATCGAGGACGGGGGCGGCAGCGCAGGCATCGGCAGCCGCCAGCGGCGGATAGATGAACCGGCCGTCGCCGTTGCCCCAGGGCCGGCGGTCGCCGGCCGGCGTGCTGTAGCCGGACGTCCAGCTCATCGGATCGGCGTAGGGATTCTGCGGGCGCTGGGCGTCCGGGTAGGCGGCGCCGCTGGTCCAGTAGGTGGTCTCCCAAACGAGGATCCCCTCGATGTTGCGCTGGAAGGTCTGCCACAGCCAGATCCGCATCTCGGGCGCAGCATGGTCGATGAACAGCCCGGTGTAAGGCGCCTTCGGGCCAGTGCAGACATACCACCAGAACTTCTCGCCATGCTTGCGCCGTTCTTCTGCGCGGGTGTGATCGTATTTGTCGGTGATGCTGCACCAGATGTCGGGCCCGCCGAGCAGGCCGGGCTCGACCTGCTCGGTCAGCATCCGGGCCAGGCGCGGACACGATCGCTTCAGCTTGGTGAATCCGTTCATCACGAACGGGTATTGGTCGGCGCTGGGCTCATCGAACCAGTAGATAAACGCCTCGTCGTCCCAGCCCTTGGCCGCCAGGTGCGCCTCGAACTGCCGGCAGTAGGAGTCGAACAGGACGGGATACTCGGGGGTGTCCTCGCCAAATCCAAGCAGCTCAGGCGGCGCGATCTCGTGGAATGTCCCGCCGCCAATGCCGGGGATGCCGGCGCGGAACGCATTGAAGTGGTGGCGATCGATGGCCTGGGTCATCGCCCGGTCCCAGGCGCTGAAATCAAATTGCACATGGAGCTGATCGAGCGGCGCGACCGGCTCCGTGCGCGGCGCGCGCTCGAAGTCCCCTCCTTGCACGAGTTCCTGGCCCGTCTCCGCGTCCGTGATCGAGATGTCGTCCAGCCACACCAGGCCAACCTCCTCGCCCCCGTCGGTCCAGACCGTCGCGCGGGCGTGGAACCGGACGAACTCGGCGCCGGGAGGAAAACTGGTGAGCAGCTCATCGATGTTCTGCCATTGGCCGCTGCCCCGCAGGGTGATGTCGTTGTTGCGTCCGGACATCCATTGGCGGTTCGCATCATAGTGGTTGAGCGTCACCAGAAATCGATGGCCGGGCACGGCGGTCCGATACCAGCACTTGACCCGCAGCCCTTGGGGCGGGATCCGGATCAGGGGCTCGTACATCGCCGTCACGTTGGCATCAATCCGATCGTCATAGATCAGCAATGCGCCCCGGCCGGAGCGGACCTCGTTGTCCACGATCCGAAGGCCGGCCCAGTTATCCCAGGCGGTTCTTGGCGGACGGATGTCCGGCCACTTCGCTCGAATGGGATCCATCGGAGCAGGATCGTAAGGGGAGACGTGATGGGCAGCGAGGTTGGCCCAGTATTTCTCCAGGACCAGCCGCTTGTCCGATTCGGTCTTCAGGCCGTGATAGCGAAAGACGTTCCCCGCCGAAAAGCCGAACGCGGTCGTGCAGGTCATCCGATCGGGCAGCGCGAAGTCATACACGGTCAGTTCCAGGGGGATGCGAGCCTCGATCCCTTTCGCGCGCAATGCGACGTCGCCGCGATACATTCCCGCAGGCGCATTCGGCGGGACGTAGGCCCGGAGCCAGAAGCAGTGGTTGGAATCGGGATCGAGGCTCAATGGGCCTGTGATCGGGATCAAAGGATCCGGCCAGAGCCCCTTCTCCGACGCCCGATCCGTCGCCTGGGCGATGTCCAGATACATCACCTCGAGGATCTCGACCTCGATCGGGGCCATCCCTGCGCCCTCCCACGGCTCCAGCCCGCTGCATGTCACCCGGACATCCTCGATCCGACGGGCGGGGCGGACCACCAGCTGGACCGCTTCCCGTTCGTTGCGGGCGCAGCGCATCTGAATCGCGGCGCCGCGTTCCGCGGGCGGCGGTTGGTCAGGCCGGATCTTCGCCGCGCTCGACAACGCCCACCAGAGGGTGGCATCGGCGGGCGATTGGGACAGCAGGACCCGGGAGGCCGGCAGCGCCTGCCCTCCACAGACCAGCGAAGTGAGACCGAACGCGACCATGCACGCGGCCAAGAATTGGTAGTTCATGAGCGATGCCATCTGGATTTCCGGCTCAGTGTATCCATGAACCTCTTCAGAAATCCAGGCTGTTTGAAGCCGAGATCGGGGCCGGATATTCCAAACCCTGAACCTCGAACCGCCGTGTTCCATTCGCTCGGGTTGACAACCGCCCGCGAGTCGGGCTTAATCATGCAGCCGCCTCGGGCGGCGCCGGCGATGGTAGGATACCCAAGCGGTCAACGGGGGCAGACTGTAAATCTGCTGGCTGCGGCCTTCGAAGGTTCGAATCCTTCTCCTACCACCACGCCGATCGGTTGTGTCGGCCGAGGGGGATCCGCATCGCATCTTGCCCATGAAACCTCCATCCCAGGCCGGAAGGCCGCTTCACCTGAAAGAGCAGGCTTCAGGCAGCAGGGTGGCAAGTCCTGTCGCCGCCGTTCGCGCGCGCAGGCCTGCGCGCCCTGGTTTTCGGGGCCAACTGTCGATCTGGAGCGCAGGCATCGTTCTGGCGCTGGCCGGAGGATGCCAGTTGGGCTCCTGGGATTCGCCCGGCTGGCGGACCGTGTTCGGCTCCGGCAAGGTCGTGACCGAATCCCGAACCGTCCATGGATTTCACCAGGTCGCCATCAGCGGTTCCGGCCAGCTGATCATTGAATCGGGCGACGCCGAATCGCTCGCGATCACCGGGGACGACAACCTGCTGCCCCTGATCCGATCCGAGGTGCAGGGCGGCAAGCTCGAGATCGGACCCCGTCAGGTCGCCCTCCGGCCTTCCCAGTCGATCCGCTACCATCTGTTCATCCGGCAGCTCGATGTGCTGAGCATCTCCGGGGCAGTGCACGTCCAGGCGGGAGAACTGCGGGGCCAGCGTCTGACGCTGGATCTGAGCGGCTCCAGCCACGTCGAGATCGGGCGCCTCGATGTGGATGCACTGGAGGTGGGGATCAGCGGCTCCGGTCGAATCCAGGCTGCTGGGAAGGCTCGCCAGCAGACCGTCCGCATCAGCGGCTCCGGCGACTACCTTGCCGGCGACTTGCAGAGCGACCGGGCCGAGATCGCGGTCAGCGGCTCTGCCCATGCGACCCTCTGGGTGGATCGCGCACTGTCCGCCCGCATCAGCGGCAGCGGTCAAGTGCGGTATCGCGGCCGGCCGGCCATCGAGTCCCACGTTTCCGGATCCGGCCGCATCGATCCGTCAGACACCGTGGAGCGGTAGGGGCAGGCTTGCCACCAGCGCGGGTCTTCTGCTAGCGTTGGTTCCGTGGTTCCCGGGCGCCGGTGTGGCGAAATGGCAGACGCAACGGACTTAAAATCCGTTGGGCCTAACAGCCCGTGTCGGTTCGAGTCCGACCACCGGCACCACTTGGAAGTGGCGCAATACGAGTGAGTTATGAGGACAGAGGGCGCAAGTGTGCCTAAAACTGTGCCCAGCATGACAACTCCGTCATTACTCCGCCAGAATTTGCCACTGCTCGCCCACTACTCATTAACGCTGATCCCCGGACATCGGCCATCTTGTGCTCATGACGCAAATCATGAACCCACGATACCGACTCTATCGACGCCGCCGGGGCGTGTTTTATTTGTTCGACCGCGTCACCGGAAAACGCGAAAGCCTCGACACCAGGGATGCCCGGGAGGCAGCCCGGCTGCTGCACGCCAAGAACGAGGCAACGGCAAATCCCCAAATCAACCGGCAAATCGCCCGCGCATACCTGGCGGTCGCCGATCCTTTGATCAACCAGCGCACCTGGCAGACCGTCATGGGGGAAATCATCAAGCTCAAGAAGGATGAAAACCAGCAACGCTGGATTCGCGCTGCCCAGGATAAAGCCTTTGACCTCATCCGAAATGTGGTGGTCATGGAAACGCGCCCCGAACATTTCCTTCGGGTATTGGAGACGGGCACGGTTTCGACCAACGTCTTCTTGCGTCGATTGCACAACTTCGCCCTGGACATGACCTGGCTGCCGTGGCCGGTCATTCCCAAGAAACAATGGCCGCCGGTCAGATTCCAGGTGAAACGAGCGATCACGGCCGACGAGCACAGCCTCATCCTGGCCTACGAACGGAATCCGGAAACGAACGCCTTTTACCAGCTTTGCTGGCATTTGGGCGGTTCCCAAAGCGATATCGCCAACCTCAGCGCGGAGGACATTGACTGGGAGCATCAGGCCATCAGCTATCATCGCCGGAAAACCAACCAGGTCGCCATCCTCCATTTCGGCGACCAGGTTCGCGACTTGCTGTGCTCATTGCCCAGAGAAGGATTGCTGTTTCCTCGAATGGCACGAACACATGAAAAACACCGCGCCCAGGATTTTCGACGCCGATGCGACGGCCTTGGCATTAAGGGGGTGACGCTGCATTCCTACCGTTACGCGTGGGCGGAACGGGCGAAATCGGCTGGCTATCCGGAACGATTCGCCATGGCCGCACTCGGCCATAACAGCCAGGCGGTCCACCGGGCGTACGCCAAGAACGCTCAAATGGTCCTTCCCTCCTTGGAGTCCTTTGAGAAAAACGGTCGCAAGAGAAAGGTTTCATCTCGGCCCCGTTCTGTAGCTAAGCCGGAGCCGGTTATCGCTGCGCAATCGAATCGGGCATTTAGGATGAAAATTCTGCCCTTCGCTGCACCAATCGAAACAGGGCCTGCCGCGGCGCAAGATCCAGCCCCCACCAAAACAGCCACCCCCCTCCTAACGTAGAGCTTGTCCCAAAAGCCGGGTTTTCGGCCAACCTGTGTGAGCGGCCTCGGG
>ERZ795054.2684-NODE-2684-length-14712-cov-4.581019_pt1 | contig 14712 bp, 11 predicted proteins | sample MGYA00375138_ERZ795054 | MGnify/ENA primary metagenome ERZ795054 (study PRJEB30183, sample SAMN05720215) | anaerobic digester metagenome | isolation source: active sludge of municipal wastewater-treating anaerobic digesters | place: USA | collected 2014-12-23 ...
GATCTCGACGTAGGCGCGGGCCACCGAGAGCAGCGCCCCGACGTCGGCGTTGGGGCGGGCGGCGATGTCATCCAGGACGCTGAACGCCACATTGGTTTGCTGGAGCTGGAGGCGTGCGGCCACCAGATTGAACGCCGCCTGGATGCTGTTCGTGTTGGTCCGGTACTGCGCCTCGAGGATGTCAATCTGGCCCTGGAGCTGGCTCAGGGACGACAGGCCTTCCTTCATCTGGCGCAGTTGGTTGACCAGACTCGCCGAGAACGGACTCTCCGGGTCGAATTGCCGCGACGTCTCGGCGACAAGCAGGGCCTCGTCCACCCGGCCGAGGCTGGCCAGCAGCGTGGCGTAGCGAGTGACGGTCTCCGGACTGTACGGACAAAACGCAAACGCCTGTTTGAACGCGAAGTCGACTTCCTTGATCACGCGGTCGCGCGCGGCGGCGGTCGTCGGGCGAAGATGCTCGGGACACTCCGGGCCAAGGCGCCACGCATAGAGGCCGGCGATCGAGTTGCGCAGTTTCGAGAAGGCCTTCTGCGCGTCGTTGTCCCGGACGAACCGGGGGTCTCCCGTGAACCCCCGCAGATTCCCCCGCAAGTAGACCCGCTCCGCATACTCGCAGATCTCCCGGACGGGCGTGTCGTAGGTAATCCAGTTGCCGCACAGCCGGTCGGCGTACTGCGACCAGAACTTGTGGTCCGTCTCGAGCATCTCCTCCGTCAGCTCCGGCACCGGTTGCCGGTTGATCTTCATGATGATCCCGTAAGGGGTCAGGTGAGGGAACATCCACTCGAGCGGGAAACTCTCTTCGACGTAAAACTCGTTGGTCGGGTTCTTGTCGAAAATGACCTTGGTGAGCAAACCGTTGATCGCCATCACGGCGACCTGCCCCGCCACCTGCACCCGGCCGTCGGGCGTGAAATTCACAATCTCACCGGGGCGGATCTGCTTGGGCTCGTTCGGGTATTGAGCGTCGTGATAGTAGCGCCGCTGCGCATCCACAATGTAATCCTGGAATGCCTTCTGCGAATCCTCGACCGTCGCGCTCTGAATCTCCTTGGGCGGATACACGCCCTCCCGGCGCCGGCGTTCTTCGACTTTCCGCCCGAAGTTCATAATCAGCCGGTCGAATGGGGCCACGAGATTGGTGAGGCTGCCGACGCTCCTGGCAAGCCCGTTCATGCGGTACACCTGCCCGTTCAACCGCTTCTCCGCCTCCCTCTTGCCCATCGCAATGGTCTGCAAATAGAGAACCGCGTCGCGCAGGAAGGGCGGATCGACCTGGGCGCTCCGGTTGTAATGCGCCCGGATGTAGTTGAGGTAGGTGCCGTCGGCGAGAGCGTTCTGTGTGATGATATAGACGTCGCGCCGGTCGAATGCCGGATTCCTCCGCTGCTCGGGCTTGATGAAGCTCTCGCAGAAAATCATGTAGGTCGGGCAGAAGCGCCCGGGATCCGTTCCCCCGTACAGCACGGCGTTGTGAGTCATCGACGGGTAGACCCCGAACGGCGGCTCGAACATGTCATGCCCAAACCAGTACCCGAACAGGTGTCCGCGCTGCTCGTTGGCGGCCCAGTGCGACAGAGGGGCGAAAAACGGCATCACCGCGAAACAGGCCAGCGCGAATTCAGGACGCAGTCGGGTGCGGTGCAGCAGGACGCCGCCCAAGAACACCAACGCCACGACCAGGACAAACAGCGCCGCATAGATGGCGTGCACGGGCGCAGTGAAACTGGGGTGGCGAAAGGCCTGGCCCAGCCCATGAAACAGCAAGCCGATCCCGCTATGCTCGCCGGCCAGATGCCCGTACACCTCCTGCACCCGGGCGGCCAGTGAATAGAGGCCGACCGCCGCCGCCACCGCCGCGCCATACAGAGCATAGGGGCGGGTTTGTTGATAGTGGGTCACCAGATACGCGCCCAAGAGGGTCAGTCCGTACCCCAGAAACATGGCAATGGTGACGTGAGACGCCGTGAAGAAGACGCGCGTCAGATCGCGGCTCTGACGGTCGACCAGGGGATTGAGCAGGATCAACAGCAGAAAGGCAAGGCAGGCGTACACGGCCGTGTTGCCCACAATCCACGCCCGCTCGCGCTTCTGCATCCGGACGAAGAAGACGAAGGGCACGAGCGCCAGCAACAGATACACCAGATGGAACTCGTCAATCGCTCCCTCGAAATACATCTTCAACTGCAGCAGAAAACGGAACGGATCGGCAAAAATGTTGCTGGGATTCGTCTTCTCGTACTGGCCGCGGGTGAAGGCGTGGATGAACCCGTCGAACGTGCGCGGGTAGCCCCAGTTCATCGGCGGGTTGGTCGCCGACGCGATCGGCATGTAGAAGTAAAACGCCGCGCCGAGCAGCCACGCGCCCAGGGTGATGAGCACGGACTTCCACTCGGTCAACATCGAGTTGGTCTGGTAGGTCAGGTAGACCCACGCGGCGATCGAGCCCACGCCGACCGCGATGTAGATGAAGTACAGGGGCGCGTTCTGATCAAAGCTCGTCAACACGCCCATGCTCTTGAGCACCAGGCCGACCAGGAAGAAAACCACGTTGATGAAAAAGGCGTCCCGCCCCAGCTTGGGGTTGATCGCCGCAATCGCGACCTCGAAGCCCATCGCCGCCACGATCAGCGTCTGGTGATTGTTGAAACAGATGCCGAACAGGAAGGACGCGATGTAGAGGTAGCGCCGCTGGTCGGGCGCGTAGGTCCAGTGCAGCAGGCAGACCAGCACTCCCATGAGCGACAAAACGCTCAGCGTGTACACCTCGACAATCACCGCCTGGCTCCACATGAAGCCGTTGAAGCCGATCAGAATCGCGGCGGTGAATCCGGAAACCAGGCAGAGGGCGTTCTCCCAGCGGCGCTCGATGCTCCGCAACTCCTCGATGCTCTCGATCATCATGCTGCTGCCCCGCGAGACGATCAGCCCCAGCAGCCCGTTGGCAAACGCCGCCGCCACAGCCGAAGACACCGCCACCCGCCATGCCACGTTGGAAAACGGCAGCAGGACCGTGAACAGCCACGAGTAAATCGTCCAGATCGGATAGCCGGGGGCGTGCGGCACGCCCGCGTAGAAGGATCCAACCGCCAGCTCGCCCGAGTCCTCGAGCGTCAGATCCGGCGCCAGCGTGCAAAGATACGCCAGCAGCGTGATCAGCGTCGTCACCCCGAACGTCACCCAGTCCACTCTCCGGAAAAGTGACGATCGAGGAGGAATCGACGCCGGGCGGTCCTTGGACCCGCCCGAATTGACGGGCGCTTGCGACGGCTTTCCGCCACCCGCCGCCGCTCTACTCTTGCCGTTGCTCATGGCTCACTCGGTCTGTTCCGCGGGCGACTGCCCGGCGAAATGCATCGTTCAAAGAGGAGCGCCCGCTCTTGTCCACCTGAATCCGGACACGATGAAATCGCTTCCACGCCGCTGTCGTATCCACACCCCAGGGCCGGCACGCACGCTGCCGCCAGCGCCGCGGTCAGCCCCTCCCCAGGACCCGCGCAAGCCGCCCCTTCCCGATCCAACCGCACCGTGCCCGGACACATCGCAACACGCCGCGGGGAGACACACCCGAAAGACAGCCCGGGACCATCCCGGCAGGCCTTCCATCTACTTCATCAGCAGCATCTGTCGAGCCCGCTTGATCGAGAGGGTGAGTCGGCGCTGATAGTGCGCCGGCAGCCCCGTGTACTTGCGCGGCAAGATGCGCCCGGCATCCGTCACAAACTGCTTCAACAGGTTGACGTTGCGGTAGTCCAGAGAGTCGGCAGTGAAATCGATCTTCGGCTTGGGGCGCGGAACCCGCGCCTCGCGCGTCCCGCCGCGCGTGCGTCCGCCGCGTCCGCCGCGTCCGCCTGAAGGCCGCTCGAGATGTGTCTTGCGTGGCATATTAAGATCTCACTTGATTTCCCGGTGCAGGGTGTGGCGCCTGAGAAAGCGATTGTACTTCTTCAGCTCGACCTTCTCAGTCTGCGTCTTCTTGTTCCGGGTGGTGGTGTAACGGGACGGGGGCTTCCCCTCTTTTCGCGCTTCGGTGCACTCGATTGTGACAAGTTCTCGCGGCATATACGTCAGCTATTCCTTCTCTTTTGCCGACTTCTCTTCCTCGTCGGCTTCCTCTTCGATCTCGGCGGGTCCGACCGTGTCGATCGTGCCCAGAGCCCCAAGTCGCCGCTGGCGCAGGGCGCCCTCGCGTTCGAGCTGGGCTTGGGCCTCGACCGTGAAGCGAGTCCAGGGAATCGCCTCGAGCCGCGCCTTCGGAATGGTCTTTCCCGTCAGCTCGCAGACCCCGTACGTTCCCCGCTGGATGCGCTTGAGCGCCTCCTCGATCTCGTACACGGCATCCTGATCCGACGAGAGCAGGCTCAAGGCAAAATCCCGGTCGAAATTGTCCGTCCCCGAATCCGCCATGTGCAGACTGAAGCTGTCCATTTCCTCGGCGGATTCCTTGGCGAGCCCGCTCATCTGCCGGCGCAGACGATCCCGCAAATCGATCAGGTGGCTGTAGTACTTCTGCCACTCGGGCCGAACCCCAAGAAGACCCTTCCCGGTCTGTACGACCGGCTTGATCCCCAGGATCGATGCCGCGCTGGCTGTGCCCACCGCTCGGCCTTTGCTGCTGGCCGGCGCTGCAGTCTTCTTCTTCGTACGCTTTTTCGCAGTCACGCCAAAGAATCGGTCAAAGTGATGATTCGCAATTGGTTAACTCACGCCGGCACCCGCGGTTCCCGGCGAAAGGCGCGTGAATGTATCAGACAAACCGCAAAGCGCCACAAAAATCTTCGCCCACGGAAGCTCAGCCAAACGTCCGCTCAAAACACGCGGGCAGACAAACTCCGCGGCTGCCGGCGAGTCCCTGGGTTGAGACAATCGCCTCGACCTGAACCGGGCCTCGCGAGGCTCGGCCCTTCAATCGCGTCTCCGGCGCCTCGATCGTGCCCGCACTCGGAACTCGAAACTCGAGGATCGACTCCCAAGCCCGTCCGCGAGATCATTCGCCCCGTGAATTCGCTTCTCCCCGCATTGCTGGCAGGCGGTTTGTTCTGGACGAACGCGGCCGACAAGCCCGCTGCGCCTCCCCTCCCCCGCGCCCACAGCCACAACGACTACGAGCATCCGCGCCCCCTGCTCGATGCCCTCGAGCATGGATTCTGCAGTGTCGAGGCCGACATCTACGCGATCGACGGGCAGTTGCTCGTGGCCCATGACCGCGCCCGGGTCGATCCCAAACGAACCCTCCAGGCCCTCTATCTCGACCCCTTGCGAGACCGCGTCCGGTCCAATCATGGGCGCGTCTTTCCAGGCGGACCCGAGTTCTTCCTCCTGATCGATTTCAAGACGCCGGCCGACGCGACGTGGTCGGCGCTGGCGCCCGTGCTCGACGAATACGCCGAGATGCTCACGGTCTTCGCGGCGGACAGCACCGAGACCAACGCGGTCACGATCGTCTTGAGCGGCAACTCTCCCCGTTCAGCGCTCGCCGGCTTGGCCCGCCGCCGGGCCGCCATCGACGGACGCCTGCCGGACCTGGATGGAGCGGCGAGCGCGCGCCTCGTTCCCTGGATCAGCGAGAACTGGCGCGCCCGCTTCTCCTGGCGCGGCCAGGGGGAGATGCCGCCCGGGGAGGCGCAGAGGCTGGCTGACCTTGTCCAACGCGCCCACGCGCAGGGCCGGCGCATCCGCTTCTGGGGCGGTCCGGATATCGAGCCCGTCTGGCGCGTCCATCAGGCCGCCGGGGTTGACCTGATCAACACCGACAAGCTCGCCGAGCTCCGGGCGTTTCTGCAGCGAATGCCCTAAGCCGGGCCGATCCGAGCCGAGGCCGCACGCGGCCAGGTGTTCGAGGAGGATGCGTCGGACTTCCTCGATCGTCTCCGGCTTGTCCTGACAAGTGTGCCCACAGCGCACGATCAGCTCGGATGCGACGCCCTCGAGATGAGCACTCGAGTACTCGACCACGCCGTCGCCGCCGGTCTCGACCGGCTTGGTCCCTTTGACCGCGATGATCGAATGTCCCGTCACGCCAGGCGCAAGCGGGATGTCGGCCAGGGCCAGCAGGACCTTGTTCCTCGGCGACATGCTGTCCAGGCTCGTCGGCACCGTCCGACGGACTTTGCCCGGCACCGCCGGAGCGTGCGCCGTCGATACGAGCGACCGTGACATCCGGACCACTTCGGCCGGCAGCCGGACAAAGCGGCGCGCCACGGACCCGACGAAAGAAGTCGCCAGATCCGTTCCACGATGGGGCGTCGAGATGAAGACCACCCGTTTGACGGAGGGCAAGGGATTGAAGAAGTAGTTCCGACGAAGCGGCTCGCGATCGCCTGCCCGTAGCGCGAGGGAATCGAACGGCTGGTCCGAGACGGCGCGCCACAGCCGGTCGCCCGTCTCCACCGCCGTCAGCTTCGCCAGAAGCCCCCCCTGGCTGTGACCGACCAGGACCATCTGGCGCAAGGCGGGGTCCCGGCCCTCCGGATCGAACCGCCGCACCGTCCGCTCGATGGCGTCGCGCAAGTTGGCGGCCGAATAGGTGACCGGGTTGCCGGTGTTGTAGAGATAATACCAGAACTGGCAGCGCTCGCGCAGGCTCCGATCCGCCCGCAGCGTGTTCCACATCTCCGCCCACCACGCCGGACTGCTCAGGGTGCCATGCACGAACACAACCGGGATCCGCCCCGGTCGATACGGCTGGGTGGGGTAGATGTCCGTCCTGATGCGCTCCTCAGGGGAGAAGAACTGCACCGTGCCGAGTCTCCAGACCGTGGTGTCGTTGAGGCTGTAGGCTAGCGGCGCCGTCGTGTCCGTCTCGAGCGGGATCGTCCGCCCGTCCAGCTCGATCGAGTCCGATTCATAGGTCGAATACACCTCGAGTGACACCACCAGTTCGCCGGCGCTCCACGCCCGCGCATCGCCGCCGGCCCGGAGCACCAGGGTCGCTGGCACACGACGCCCGTACCGCCTGGGCTCGATCGTCTTGCCGACGCCAATGAGCGGCGCGCCCAATCCGGACTGCCGATCCCGCACGGTCAACCCGCGCAGGATGTACTCATCCGCCGGCAGGAACTTCTCGATGTCATTGAGTGTCCAATCGCCCGCGGGCTCCCGGCACTCGATCCGAACGGTGCCCGGGACCAACGCGCGCGCTCCACGCGACCATCGCACCACGGTATGGGGCCGCGTGCCCTCGGCAAAACCAAGGGCCACCGCCCGATTGTACAGGTCGCACGCAACCCGAAATCTGCGGTCAAACGGATCGGGGGATGCCGCCGAACCCTGGCCGGTGAGGAAGAACCAGGCGTAGATCGCAGCCGCAAGGTGAAAATCGCGCGCCGCGCGAACGTCGCCCGCCTTCACGCTTCGCGTCAACCGCTCGCCATGAAGATAATTGAGCTCGGCCAGCGCGTAGAGCAGGTCGCCGCGGTCATCCAGACATGCCTGCTCGTGCAGCCGACGCAGACACTCGACGGGGCTCTTGCGGAACTGGTCCTCCAAATCGTGCCGGTGGAGCACGGTGCGCGCATCGTGGCTGCACTGCCCATCGAGAGCCGTCTTCGTCAATTCCCGGTAGGCGGCCCGGGCCGTCGTCCGGTCGGCGCGGATCGGCGTCGTGCACCCGTTGAAGGACAGCACGAGAACCGACAGCAAAGCCGCCACGACCCATCGCGACCACCGGCAACAGGCGGGTTGGTCCGCGGCTCTCACGATCCGGTTACGATCCCGCCTCGGGTTTGTTCTCGATGCTCGCCGCGCAGATCTCGAGGTGGCGCCGGACACCCTCGGCCCAGAACGCGTACTTCGGATGCACGCCGTGAGCGCTCAGCGGCGTGAGGTCGTCGCCCAGGGCGCACCCCGCGTCGTAGATCAGGGCGATATGAAACCGCGCCGCGCCCACATGTTCCTCGATCACATGCCTCAGATGCCGCCGGCCCCATGAGGGCGCGTCCGCGGGGATCTTCGCGCACAACTGCTGCTCGACCTTCGCCAGGGCTTCGAGTGCTTCATCACGATTCATGCCCGACAGAATGACCGCCCCGTCTCCAGTGTCACGTGCTTAATCGGCTGCACATTGACGAGCCGTCCCGGTGCGTTCAGACTGCGGGGGCGATGACGATGACCACCGCGAACAAGATCACGATCGCCCGGATTCTCATGGTTCCGGTCTTCGTGGTGGCTCTGTTGCGCTACACCGGCTCGGGCGGGGAGGCCTACCGCTGGATCGCTTTTGCCGTCTTCGTCCTCGCAGCGGCCGGCGACGGCGTCGACGGTTACGTCGCCCGGCGTTTCGATCAACGGACCGAGATGGGGGCCCTCCTGGACCCTCTCGCCGACAAACTCCTGCTCGTCCTCGGCCTGGTCGTGCTCAGCCTCCAGCACAGCCCGCGCCTGGATCGCATCCCGCTCTGGCTGACCGGCACGGTGCTCTGCCGGGATGTGATCCTGCTCCTCATGCTCGTGCTGGTGTCCTATCTCGTCGGGCGCCGAACCGTGCGACCGCGCTGGACCGGCAAGGTCGCGACCGTGCTGCAGATGGCGTGTGTGCTTTGGGCCCTGCTCAAACTCGATGTCGTCTGGCTCGTCTATCTCGCGGCAGCGGCAACCGCCTGCACCGCCGTCTCCGGCATCCAATACGTCCGGGACGGAATCCGGATGTTGCAGTCGCAACCGCCACAACCGACCCAGCCGTCCTCAGCCAATAGTCAATAGCCCTTGCCCCTTGCCGCTTACCCCCTATCGCCCACCCCCATGGCTCACCCACTTGTCTACGAACTGAACGCGCGGCATTGGTTGCGCGAGCTTTCAACCCGGATCGGCAAGCCCGTTACACTCGACTCGGTGCCCGAGGCCGAGATCAAGACCTGGGAGCGGCTTGGCTTTTCACACGTCTGGCTCATGGGGGTCTGGGAGATCGGCCCGCTTGCCCGCCAGGCCGCCCGCCAGAACCATGCCCTGCACGAACTCTGCCGCGAAGCTCTGCCGGATTTCCAGATCGACGATCTGTCCGGTTCACCCTTCGCCATAGCTCGGTACAAGGTGCCCCGCGACTTGGGAGGCGCCTCCGGCCTCAAGAGGTTCCGGCGCCAGTTGAATCGACGCGGTCTCGGGCTGGTTCTCGATTTCGTGCCCAACCACACCGGCCTCGATCATCCCTGGATCCCCTCGCATCCGCACCGCTTCGTCCAAAGCCCGGCGCCCGCCCCGGGGACCTTCCGCGCAGACAGCGCCAAGCCGCAGCGCTGGCTGGCCCACGGTCGCGACCCCAATTTCCCGCCGTGGAACGACACCGCCCAGTTGGACTACCGCCGCGCGGAGACGCGGGCCGCGATGGCCGACGAGTTGCTGTCGGTCCTGGCGCGGTGCGACGGGGTGCGATGCGACATGGCGATGCTGGTGTTGAACGACGTGTTCGAGCGGACCTGGAGCCAGTTCCCGTGCCCCGAACCCGCGCCCGCACGGGAGTTCTGGGCCGAGGCGATTGCCCGGTGCAAACAACGGCATCCCGAATCCCTGTTCCTGGCGGAGGTCTACTGGGATCTCGAAGAGCGGATGCAGAACCTGGGCTTCGACTACACGTACGACAAGCGCCTGTACGACCGCGTTGTGGCCCGTGACAACCCGGGTGTTCAGCGGCATCTGGCGTCCCAGGCCCCCAGCTTCACCGCGTCATCGGCGCATTTCCTCGAAAACCACGACGAAATCCGCGTCGCCACGCTCCTGTCGCCGTCGGAACACCGGTGCGCCGCCTGGCTCACGCTTGCCTTGCCCGGGCTGCGCCTGATCCACGACGGGCAGATGCAGGGCTTTTGCCTCCGCACGCCCGTCCAACTCGGCCGCCGATGGCAGGAGGCGATCCAACCTCAGGTTCAGTCCGCCTATGCGGAGCTGCTGGCGGCCCTGCGCCGCGGCGCGGTCGGCACGGGCGAGGCCCATCTGCTGGCGCCCCGCCCCGCGTGGCCCGACAACCCGACCTGGCAAAACGTCGTGGCGGTTCAATGGCAGGCCTTGCCCCGAAGGTTCGATCTGGCGGTGGTGAACCTGGCGTCGCATCGCAGCCAATGCTACGTCCCGCTCGTCGTGCCCCAGCTCGCGCGCTACAACTGGCGCATGCGCGATCTGCTCGGCACCGAAGACTACGCGCGGGTCGGCGAGGACCTCCACAACCAAGGACTCTATCTCGATGCCCCCCCGCACGCCGCCCAGTTGTTCCACTTCACCCCCGCATGAGCACGCCTGCCTCCAACACACCGGTCTGGACGCAGCAACTCGAAGTCCGCTCCTATGACGTGGACTTCACTCGACCGGCTGATGCCCGGCCTGAGCGAGATGAACGGCCCGTGGGCCGAAGACACCGTGAGCTACAGTTGCCAGTACGCCGGGCCGCGCAGCGGGTTGACGTTGCTCGAGCCCAACGCATCGCCTTGGACGCAGTCCTACGGCTACGAGGCGGCGGGGAATCTGGCGCAGCGTCCCAACGACTTCGCGGCGGCGGAACCGCTGCTGCAGACCTTCTCGATCGGCAACAGCCTCAACCAACTGACCAGCGTGACGCGGAGCGGGAAGCTGACGGTGGCGGGCATGACGACCACCAACGCGACGAGCGTGACGGTGAACGGTGTGGCGGCGTCACGGTACGGGGACGCGACCTTTGCGAAGGACGGGTTGACGATTGCCGACGGGGTGAACGGCTTCACGACGGTGGCGCAAAGATAGGGGTCAAACCATGACGTTGTCTTGACTGAAGAGGTTGCGCCTCTCAAGGTTCGCGCGTGCCACGCAAACTGCGAGTTGAGTTTCCCGGGGCGATCTATCATCCGCCTTCGCCGGGGGCTACGGCGGGACTAGCGTGATGAGCCGCGGGGATCGCCGGGAGGACATCTTCAAGGATGACGTTGACCGGCAGTCCCGCCACGCGGGATCAAGACCCTGGCGGAGGCGTGCCAGAAGACGGGGTTCGAGGTGCATGCCTAGCGAGGCGCGCCTCAGACCAAGATCAGTCCGCACTGAAGGGTATGACGGCATGGATCCGGGGATGCGGGCGCGCATCTGGATGCGCTCTGTCCATACCGGGGAGTATTATGGCGTCGCCGGCCAGACCATCGCCGGCATCGCGTTCGCCGCGGGCGTCCTCCTCGTGTGGACGGGATTCGCGCTGACGTACCGGCGCTTCTTTGCGAAAGGCAGAGCGAATGAAACGGTGGATCGATGACACGGTGGCCTGTTTAGAGGTTTGAACGTCCAACGTGTCGGAAGATCCCATAGGGAATACACGGCCGTACGTTCAGCGCCGACACCGTTTCCAGCCACTATGGTGCCCTGAGCGGCCTTGCTGGAGGCTACGCCCGCCTTCGGGGCTGGCGGGCGTCCGCCCCGCAGCCCCGAAGGCCGACCAGGCATCTGCCAGCGGCGACAATTCTGCCGCGTTTCGCCTTGAATCACGCCTTCTGGCCAGCCACGATCCAGCAACCCAGCCGCGTCGAAAAAGCAGACTCTGCTATGAAATGCAGAAATAGGGCCAGATTGGCCGACCACAGGTTCCTCCGCACAGCCCGGACACCAAATCCTGCCAAGCCTCGTGAAATACCCGGGCTATTGCTATTCGTCTGTCTCGGCAGCCTGGCGGCGCTGGTCGGTTCCCCAGGACCCCTCGCGGCGGGCTGGACGCTGATCGAGTTCGGCACCAACGACGCGTCCAACCTCACTCCGTATCCGGGCTGGACCCAAGTCCTGAGGCATCCGACTTACACGCGCTATGTCAGCCCCGACGGCGATCCTGCCCACACTGGCATTTCGCCGACAGAAGGGATTCCGGAAGGGGAGACGGCGTTTTTCGGCGTGCGCGGGACGATGCCGATCATGTTCCGTCCGGGGCAGAAGATCGTAGTCACGTTCTACAACCGGTCCGACCAATACGTCTATCCGGCAGCGCGTTTCAGCTTCACTGACGCCGATGCACCAGACGCAGCCGAACCGGACCGGCCCTGGTACACCCTTTTCAACCTGGATTACGAACCGGAAGGCACCTGGGTAGAACCTCACACGGTATTCGACCTTTCCTACTACGTGTCCGATTCGAACATGGTAAATGCCATCAACGGTCCGCCCGCCCAAGGCAGTCACTTCCTGATCAACGTCAGTTTGCCCTACAACGACACGCAGTTGGTGCTGACCAAGATCGATCTGTCGGACGAATGCGATCGGCATCCACCCACGGCACCACGCCACCTGCGGGCCGAGTCCTTTGGCGTCACCGCCGGCGCCGAGCGGAACCTGGTCCGCCTGAGTTGGGAACCTTCTGCCGACAATCCCACGAACAGCACGGGAATCAGCCGCTATTTTGTCTACCGCGACGGTGCGCTCTACGACCTGGTGGACCCCGCCGTGACGGCGTTTCTGGGAACGAATCTGCACTACATCGACCTCAACGTGGCTCCGGCAACCAGTTATGAGTACCGGGTGAGTGCCATCGACCGCGCTCCCTACGGCCTGTATCCGCAAGGCACGCGACTGCACTCCCGGTTTGGCAATGAAAGCCCACTGTCCGCTCCCGCTGTCCTCCAAACGCCGCCTTGGGGCTCGGCCCGCCTGCTCAATCCCTGGACCGATTTCTGCTATCGTGGCGGCATCCGGCTCCCGTGGACGCCAGCGGAAGAGTGGGCCTACGCGGCCGAGGGCTTGGCGTATTACCCGTCGGGCAACCCTGGCTACGACACGGAGCGCGAACTGCCGGGTTCACTTTACGGATTCGCCTATGTGCGTTCGGGGGTCGCGGAGATCAACATCCCGATCCCCGCCCTGTCAGACAATCCCGCCGAGTGGCCGACGGCACGCACGCTTCAGCCCGCGGCGGACCTTTGGCCAGCCATTTACGGCGGTTCCACCACACCCGCTGGCGGCACCGACATCAAAGTGGCTGCGTTGGCCTACCATCCTGCCGCCAACGGTGTGGCCGAGCGGCTTTACTACAGTGTGTGCAACTACTATGGCACCGATCCTTCGGCACCCTCGCTTGGCTGGTTCGATCTCGATCTCACCGAGGGCCACGGTGCATGGTTCCTGGACGCGCCGCCGCCCGACAACGTCTTTCCCGGCGCCATCTCCCGCTATCTCCTGGCGGCTCCTGCCGATTGGGCAGCGACCCATCTGGGCGGACGTTCACTGCTGGCCGGCAACACGATTCTGAGTGGGGGAATAGAGAACTACAACGGCCCGACGCTTTTCGCCTTCGCTCCCTGGGAATCCGGCAGTCTGCCGCCGAGCGGGGGGGTGCTGCCGACTACACTGCTCCTGCGCTACAGTCCTATCGGACAGGTCTCGAATCGCGTCATCAACTGGCGTCTCGACGAAACCGCCGAGGGCCCTGCCTGGATTTCGTGCGGCGGCAAGGCCGCCCTCGCGGTTTCCTACCGCCGCACGGTGGGCGATGTCTGGTATGGCGATTCCCTGGGCAACAGCCATTCGGCTTATGACATCCCCGAGCCCCCGTTTGGCTACAAGGGCGGCAGTTGCACCGAATGGCGCAACGGCCTGATGTTTTACAATCCGGACGACCTCGCTGCCGTCGCGCAGGGGAAGAAGGCCAGTTGGGAGCCTCAGCCTTACGTCGTGTTCGACACGCAGCAGTTCTCCCGGCGTCTCTCGGCTGAGCCTCCCGAATCCGGCGCCATCGCGTTCGCGCCAGGCCTGCAAACGCTGTTCTACCTCGAACACAACGGCGATCCCGAAATGGTGTACGGCCTCATTCATGCCTGGAAGATCGCTCCCCCAACTCAGCCTCTCCTCCAACCTGGCCTCTCGAACCAGACCTGCCACATTAGCTGGCACACTGCTCCTGACAGCCTGCTTTACCAGTTGGAACAAACCGATCGCCTCGCCCCCGCCTCCTGGTCCAACGCTGGACCGGGCCACCTCGGAGACGGATCGACCAAGACGGTGGCTCTCACAGTTGCCCCCAACACCTCCCGGTTCTATCGGCTTAGGGTGAGCCCCTGATTCGGAACTGCTGACGGCGGCGCCCGGTTCAGGCCCGACGCCGCGCGCCGAGGACCGCCTTGAGATCGAAGAACTTGCCCGGGCAACGCGTATGCATCCGGTTGACTTGCTGGTGGGTCTTGATGGCGGAGAGGTCCAGACTGCAGCGTTTCGTCAACGCGCGAAGCAGCGCTGTCGTGGTTGTCTAAGTCTTTGGGCCGGCGTTCGTTGTGGCAGTCGCCAATGCTCGGTTCGGCGTCGAGGTCCCGGAGTCCCGCATTGCGGGAGAGTGCGGCGGTTTACCGCCGCTTTTCGAGGACGGTTCTCCGTGCATTCCCAGACCATATCAAAGCGGTGCTGAAGCACACGCACTCTCCCGCGGCCGCGGGACTTCGCGTTGTCGGACACGTTCGTGCCGGGGCGGCTTCCATGCAGGGTACGCATCTCAACCGCCCTAAGGTTGACGCGTATGCGCGGCGGCGGGACTTCGCGTTTTCGGACGTGCTCGTCCCCAGGCAGCTTCCGTGCAAGCTCCGCATCTGAGCCTCGCTAAGGTTGACGCGTATACGCGACCGCGGGATCGCCATTTTACCGTCTGGTCGAGCGCTTCCACTCGGAGGGCTTCGGCCGAGCTCAGCCGAGGCCTTCGAGGCGGTGTACGAGGAGCGGTACCAGGAGAAGTTGGAACTGGCGGCACGTTTACGCCGGGAAACGACACTGACGATGGGAGAGATTGCCCGGCGGCTG